>Ga0306920_100002835_pt1 | contig 21899 bp, 19 predicted proteins | sample flu12Cox44000170_FD_204666 | JGI IMG/M metagenome (GOLD analysis project Ga0306920, IMG submission 204666) | Lab enrichment of tropical soil microbial communities from Luquillo Experimental Forest, Puerto Rico - flux4day.12C.oxic.44.000.170 (v2)... | ecosystem: Environmental > Terrestrial >...
GATTGAATGTGTGGCTGGAACCCCGCGCCACTCCAACGTCATCGCTCAGGTGCCGCAACTCTTGACGTCGTTGGCGAGAGACCAGCTTTCCCCGGTCCTCAGGTTGGTTGTCTTGTAGATCCGCCCGCGGATTTCGGCCGGACAATCCTTCGGCGTCTCGACCAGGCACATGTTCACCTTGTCAAACACCTGCGAGCGGGCGATCGCGCGTTCCTTTACGAGCGATACCTGAACGCCGGAGTTGCTGAATCTGACGATCGTGCCGCTGTCAGCTCCCTTCTTGGAATTGGCGGGTGCCAGATCGGCGCCATACCGATCGGTGATCGAGGTGATGGTGGTGTCGGCGCATTCGCCGACCTTCGCTGGCAGCAGGGAGATACGTTCGGTGCCGGGCAGTTCCTCGTTGAACACGGGATCGGGCGGCGGCTGCCACCGGTCGGGGGACGCACTGCCGATCGATTTGTCGGAAGACGCGGCATAGGATTTGGCAGCGGCCGGACCATTGCCAGCAGGCGCATTGCCGGGCGGGCTGTTGCCGGCCGAGTTGAAAATCGCCGACTGCGTGCAAGCGGCGACCGCGAGCAGAGGCAGCAAACCCAGTCGGGACCAGCGTCTCATGTTTTCCTGCTTCCGCATCAGCACCGACCTAGAGCTCCGATTCCGAAGTTCGCAAGTCATCCCGGCCTCTGATGCGAACTTCGGAATCAAAGGCTCTAGCAAATATAGAGTTTAGTGCGGCTTTCCAATTTGAAGTTCCTATAACGACGTTGCAGCGGCATTGATAGGAACTTCAAATTCGCCGCACTAGTCCGCAAAGCGATAGGCGCCGCCTTTTTCGACCGAGCGGCGGAACGCCGGGCGGGCGTGCATGCGCGCGAGCCAGCCGGCAAGATTCGGATAAGGGGCGAGCTTGTCGAATATTTTGGCCATTTCCGCGACGAAACTCATCTGGATGTCGGCGCCCGTGAGTGCGTTGCCGACGAAAAACTCCCTGCCCCTCAGCGCGCCGTCGGCGTAGCCGAGATGGTTGGCGATTTCGCTGTCGATCCGCGGATGCAACGGCTTACCCGCCTCCTTCAATCTCGAAACATAGAGATTGAGCATCAAGGGGAGCATAGCCGAGCCTTCGGCATAGTGCAGCCATTCGTTGTAGGCCTCGTACTCGGGCGTACCGGCAGCCGGCATCATGGCGCCCTTGCCATAGGTTCGAATGAGGTAGTCGACGATCGCCGCGGATTCGGCAATCCTGATGCTGCCGTCAACGATCACCGGCGATTTGCCGAGCGGATGAACCGCGGCCAGTTCCACCGGCGCCAGCCGTGTCTTCGCGTCGCGCTGGTATCGCTTCATTTCGCAGGGAGTCCCGAGCTCTTCCAGCAGCCACAAAATCCGCTGCGAGCGCGAGTCGTTGAGGTGATGCAGGACGAGCATGGAGGATTCCCGAGAGCTTTCGATCGCTTGAGGTTTATCAGAGGCATTCGAAAAAAGGCAGCACGATGGAGGAATCCGTGTCCCTCGGGCGAAGAGCGCTGCCGCCGCCCGCTACGGTTCATTCGCCCGCAAGGCTTCGATCTTCGTGCGCTCTCGTTCTGGACGCAGCCCGCCCTCTCGAACGCCGCGAGCATGATCCAATGCAGTGACAGAAATCCTGTGATCTTTGGGGCTAGAACGAACACGGCTCTGCTCGGTCTAGACTTCTGCTAATGACCCGAAAAGGACATCAGGGTGCGGCCCGTTTTTATCGTTGATGCAGATCAAACCTCCCCACCCCCTCCGGATTAGCTTCTCCGAAGCGCCCGCAGCAGCGCCGGAACCGTCAGCTTGGATTGCGCTATATCGTATTAAAAGCGTGGGAGTGGGCCACTAAAGACAGTGGGCTCCCGTGCGTCCTGTGCTTGTCCGACGCCTCTGCCTCATTTGCCTCGCGCAATCGGGAGGACAATATGAACCTTCAAGCCACGTTTACCCGACGCAACACCATGCTCAGCGCAACGACAGCCGCGTCTGTCTTCGCTTGTATCGTGACTTTCACTGCATTTGGCGTGATGTCGAGCGTGGCGGTGATGGCGGCGGACACAATCAACGGTCAAGTCCTTGGCGCGGGAGCCCCAATTGTCGGGTCGACGGTGACTTTATGGGCGGCGAATACTGAAGCACCCAGACAACTAGCTCAGACCCGAACCGGCGCCGATGGTCGCTTTGTGCTTACTGGGGACAGCAGTGGCGCAAGTCTTTACCTGATCGCAAAAGGGGGCCGACCTACTGCGAATGCAACAAGCGGAGACAACTCCGCCATAGGTCTAATAACCGTGCTTGGAGGCAAGGTTCCAGCCAACGCTGTCGTTAATGAAATGACGACCATCGCTTCGGTCTGGACGCACGCACAATTTCTCAACGATGACGCAATTAGGGGCAATGCACTCGGTCTGCGGATAGCGGCAGGCAACGTGCCCAATTTCGTTGACCTCCAAACCGGCGGCTGGGGCAGTACCATCCAGGACCCACTCAACAGCAGCCAGACGCCGACAATGGCAAATTTTGCGACGCTGGCTGACCTGCTCTCTGGTTGCGTGACGGGAGCGACAGCAGATGCCTGCAGCAAGCTCTTTGCGGCGGCGACACCACCGAAGAGTGCCACCCCGACCAACACGCTTATGGCGGCTCAGTCAATCGCTCGCTATCCGTGGTATCGGACTGAGCGGCTCTTTGCATTGCTCGATGAGTTCTATCCGGTCCCGGCCGGCAAGACCATGCGTGCAGTTCCGTTCATGCCATATCTTAACTTCTCTCCAAGTGCTTGGGTCCTGCCGCTAAAGTTCGATGGTGGAGGCTATCGGGCCGGCGGTAAGGCTATGTTCGATAGCGAGGGCAACCTCTGGGTTGGCGACAACTTCACCATCGGTTGGCAGGGGCAAGACACGCTGTGGCAGGGCAACGCCACGAAGTTCGCCCCGAACGGCCGTGCGCTGTCACCGCTAACTACCGGCTTTAGCGGCGGCGGAATGCAAGGAGGCACATTCGGGGCCGCTGTCGATGCCAAGGACAATGCCTGGCTGAGCAGTTATGGAGGCAGGTCGCTCGCGGTTTTCGACAAGAACGGCAGTCCGTTGACGCCGCCGGAAGGTATTACGTTCGATGGCAAGCTCGGGCTGATGCAGGGTATCATCGTCACAACCAAAAGCGACGTCTGGGCCGTTGGTATCTCGAAGAACCAGCTCCTCTACTTCCCGAAAGGTGATTGGACCAAAGGCAAGATCGTCTGCGAGGGGCGCGAAGTAGAGCCTTGTAAGTCATTCTTGGGGCCATTCCATCTCGGGATTGACCAGCAAGATCGGATCTGGGTCACGAACGCCTTTGGCAAACACGTGACGCGATTTCCGGTCTCTGATCCGACCAAGGTCGAGAAATTCGAAACCGGATATAGCGGCAGCGGACTTGGAATTGACAGCCAGGGGAACGTCTGGGTGACAAACCGTCTGGGAAATTCCATGCGTGGAGCGGCCGTGCTGGCAGACGCGATCCTGACCTTGAAAACAGGAGGAAACGGGGATGAGGTGCTAACGCGGGCGATGTTCAGGCAACGGGGAGGACGATATAGCGGCAGCGTCACGCTACTGCGACCGGATGGCAGCGAATACCCTGGTTCGCCATTCACGGGCGATGGTCTTCCAGGTCCCTGGGCTGCGACGATTGACGGCAACGATAACGTCTGGATTTCCAACTTCGCCGCGGCGAATAGTCCAATCGTCGAACTTTGCGGCAACCGCACTGAGAACTGCCCTCCCGGTTTCAAGACGGGCGATCAGATCTCGCCGCCTGGCGGTTATGTCGGAGGCGGTTTACAGATGCAGACGGATCTGGCCATCGATCCAGCCGGCAATGTCTGGGTGATGAACAATTGGCAGGATATCGACAGCTGCTTTGGAGTGCCGGACGAGGTGTTGTCAACGCGTTGCGGTGGTCAGGGCGTCACCGTGTTCTTCGGAATGGCCAAACCGGTGCGCGCGCCGCAGATCGGGCCAGCACATCCCGCAGATCAGTAATGAATTCCCGTTAGGCGTACACGGCTGACTTGTAGATTTTGTACCGACGCTTTGCCGGCACAAATGGCAGAATCTAGGCCCAAAGCGGAAATGACGGCACTTGATTCTGATGTCCGCTCTCGGCGGTGGAGCGGACAGTCCGCTTAGATTCGTCGAATGCCAGCGAATGACCAAAAGCGGCCAATGCGCTTGGTTGTTTTCGCCTCCGCGGCGCTCCTCGGATTCAAAAGGTTGAGCCGGCGTTTACTTCGCGAACCCGGGAAACTCCGGCAGTTTGCCGATGTCGCGCGCATCGTGCTGGATGATGAGCGTCGCCTTCAGATTCGATGCGATTTGCTTCATGCGCTGGATTGAAGCGATCGTCTGCGCCCGATCATAGTTGAAAATTGGCACACCTTCCGTATCGTAATTCTCGCGGAAATGGACGGCATCGCCGCTGAGAATGACCGGCCCCATCTGCGACAGCTTGACCAGCAGGCTGGAATGGCCGGGCGTGTGTCCCGGCGTGCGCAGCACGATCACCGTCCCGTCAGCGAACACGTCCTTGTCGGGGCCCAGCGGCAGCGGCTCAACCTTGCTGTCGCCCTTGATCCAGCTCTCGAACGGCTTGAAGTTCACGCCTTCGGCCGGCTTGGGGCTCGTGATCGCGTCCCATTCCCGCGTGCCGATCAGTAGGGTTGCTTTCGGAAAGGAGGCAATCTGGCCGGTGTGATCGGCGTGGTAGTGGCTGATGCCGACATATTTGATCTGATCGGGTTTGACGTCGATCTTTGCCAGGAGATCGACCAGGCTCGCCTTTGGCGCGACATTGGGCATCGTCATCGCATGGCCCGTATCCCACAGCAGATAATCGTCGCCATGTTTGACGAGATAGCAGCTGTAGACGAGCTGAAGCTTCAGCTCACCATAGGCCCAAGTGTCCGAGAAGCGCTGATTGACGGCGGTCGGTGCCTGTGGCGTGCCACAGTCGAGGCGCGCCAGTGACACGTCGGCTGCTTGCGCAGGTATCGCAAGGCCGGCGAACAGGCCGATGCCGGCGGCGAGTATGGTCAGAACTCTAGTCATCGTTTCTTCCCTTGAACTGCATGGTGGGAAAGTGTGGCCCTCTCGCCAAGTACGGCATTCAGGCGTTCGAAGCCGAAAATCCGAGGCGGGCAGCATACATGCAGGTAACGGGTGATGAAATGCCTGTCTGTGGCCCTTGGCTGATATGTTGGTGCACACCTCAAATGTCGGCTTTCGGCAGCAGGCGAGCTTCCGCTTCGGATCAGAGATCGAGCCACAAACATCCCGAGCCAGTGCTTTGACGGAGTTACCGCAGACATGCGCCACCGCAAACGTCAGCCCGCATGCGCTGTTGCACCTGAGGGGATTGGTCGGGCGTAGAGAGGAGAAGTGATGGACCTTACTCAAATCATCGGCTTTCGTGGCGGGATTCGGGACGACCTTCGCGGCACTGCCCGACCTCATCGCCATGCTGAAACGACGCTCGAGCGTCGGTATGAACCCCAGAATGGCGGCCATCACGGGCACTTTTCAAATTCTCTGGGTGATCTATGGCGCAACGATCGGCTCGATGAACATCGTCATGTGGAATGTGATTGCGATCGCGACCAATTATCTTACCGTTGGGGCGTACATGTACTTTCGTCGTCAGGAAGCGCGAACGTGATCACCGCAACGGCGACGTGTCGCCTTGCAAAGGGATCGGAGGGCACGCCAGTTGATACTGGCGTCGACGCGTTGATTTAGATCAAGAGGAATGATGGGGCTGCGAGGTTCAATCTTCGCGCCAGCATTTGCCACCCATTTACCTTTGAGTTTGGATCAGCTGGAGGTGACTATGAGATCTACCCTCAGAACAGCCATTCTATTGTTCATTTCTGCCTTCGCGGCAGCGTTTTGCTGCGGGCCAGCAGCTGCACAACAGCAGCGGCCAAACATCGTGTTCATCATGGGCGATGACATTGGTTGGGCTAACATCAGTGCCTACCATCGCGGCCTCATGGCGAGCCGGACGCCAAATCTCGATCAGCTGGCGTCAGAAGGAATGATGTTTACGGATTACTACGCCGAAGCAAGTTGCACTGCAGGCCGGGCAAATTTCATCACTGGAGAGATACCGTTCCGTACCGGGCTGACCACTGTCGGTCAGGCAGGCTCGCCGCTAGGCATGCCCGACGAGGCGCCGACCATAGCCACTGTGCTTAAATCGATGGGCTATGCGACGGGCCAATTCGGGAAAAATCACCTGGGCGACCTGAACCGGTTTCTGCCAACCGTGCACGGGTTTGATGAATTTTACGGCTATCTCTATCATCTCGATGCGATGGAAGATCCCTGCCACGCGAACTACCCGCCGCAACTGAAGAACACGGTGGGGCCGCGTAACATGGTTCATAGTTACGCGACCAATGTCGATGATCCCTCGGTCGAACCACGCTGGGGCCGGGTCGGCAAGCAGAAAATCGAAGACGCAGGAGAGCTCTGTCCGAAACGGATGGAGACCGTTGACGACGAGATATTGGCGAACGCGCTCAAGTTCCTCGATAAGGCAAGGCAAGACAACAAACCCTTCTTCCTCTGGCTAAATCCAACCCGCATGCATGTTGTCACTCACCTCTCGGACAAGTACGAGAAAATGCGCACGCCGGAAAACGGCTGGTCGATTTCCGAGGCCGGAATGGCGCAGCTCGACGACATCGTCGGGTCGGTGATGAAGTATCTGCGCGACAATGGCCTTACGAACAACACCATCCTCGCCTTCTCGACCGATAACGGGGCGGAGAACTTCACCTGGCCGGACGGCGGTCAGACGCCGTTTGCCGGGGCCAAGGGGACAGTCATGGAAGGTGGCTTCCGCGCACCGATGATCATCCGCTGGCCCGGCCGGATACCCTCCGGCAAGGTCGACAACAGCATAGTCTCTGGCCTCGACTGGTTCCCGACATTCGTGGCCGCGGCCGGCAATCCGAACATCGTGGAAGAATTGAAGCGAGGCAAACAAATCGGAGACCGCACTTATAAGGTTCACCTCGATGGTTACGACCAGACGGAGCTGATCACCGGCAAGGGGCCGTCGAAGCGCCACGAAATATTTTACTTTGCTGAAACAACGCTTGGCGCGGTTCGCATCGATGACTTCAAATACCGCTTCATCGATCAACCGAACGGCTGGTTTGGGGGGACCGTCAAGCCGGATTGGCCGATCCTCGTCAATCTTCGGTTGGACCCGTTCGAGCGGACAGGCCTGAGCCAATCGATCAACTACTACAATTGGTATGCCTACGAGTTCTGGCGGTTTGTATTTGTGAAAGACAAGGTGGCGGAGGCAGCACAAACCCTGCTCGAATTCCCGCCTATGCAAAAGGGAGCGAGCTTCAACCTTGAAGCGGTGAAGCAGGAACTTGAGAAAAAAATGGAGAGCAAGGCCGCTCAATAGGGCTAAAAAACTAAAAGGGGCGCGCTACTCGTACCTGCCAGGGCGGCGCGTCCCCAAAGAAGCGAGCATGCAACGACGGGATTTCCTCGAAAGTGAAAGGCCTACAGGCCCGTGTATCCGGCCTTGACCGGATCGCTCGAGCCATCGAGCTCGCGCAAATAGGTGAGCCCGCACACCGTGAGGCGGTGGGTATCCTTCTCGCCGGCCTCGAACAGCTTCGTGACGTACTCGGTCACCTTGGCGCGCGCCTCCGCGCTGGCGGCGGCGGAGCGGTTGAGCAGGAGATCGTAGGTCATCATGATGCGGTCGATGGCGGCTTCCATGTCTTCCTCTCGGGTTAGACCAGCTCTTCGGCTTCGAACTGCGCGATCGCCTTGTTGGCGAGCCTGATCTTGTTGAATTCGCCCCGCTCGAACATCTGAACGATGATGGCGAGCAGCCGTTCGTTCGTCACAAAATCGTCGGCGATGGCGCCCGAGCGACACAGGTAATTCGCCGCGATGGCATAGGCTTCGCCCACCACCCCGACGCTCATCACCCGCAAACCGCGCTCAACCAGCATGACCATCCTCCAACACGGACGGACAAGCGTTTTTGCACATAAAAAGTTCCATCCGGCAAAATGCATTTTTGCTTGTGCAAGAGGAACGTTTTGCAAAAAGACAAAACGCACCGATCCGAAAAGTACCGGGTCGGTGCGTTGGAAGGTCTGTTATTCCTGGTAACCGGCCGCCGGTCTTGTTGCAGGCCGGCTTGGCCGAGACAGTTTTTAGAGTCTGTAGAGGATCTGGTCGGTCCAGAAACGTTCGAGGCGATGCAGCGACTTGTTCAGCGTCGCGAATTCCTCGTTCGAAATGCCGCCGACCTGCTCAACGGTCTTGACGTGCTTCTGATAGAGCGAGTCCACGACGCGACGAATCTCCTGGCCCTGCGTGGTCAGGCGAATGCGGACCGAGCGGCGATCGACGCGCGACCGCTGATGATCGAGGAAGCCGAGTTCGACCAGCTTCTTCAGATTGTAGGAAACGTTGGAGCCGAGGTAATAGCCGCGCGTGCGCAGCTCGCCCGCGGTCAATTCCTTGTCGCCGATGTTGTAGAGCAAGAGCGCCTGCACGGAATTGATATCCGAGCGGCCGCGGCGATCGAACTCATCCTTGATGACGTCGAGCAGACGGCGATGCAGCCGCTCGACCAACGTCAACGCTTCCAGATAGAGCGGCTGCACGGATGCCTGGCCGGGAGCGCGCTCAGCGGTTTCAACCGCCGTTGCAACGGCTTTCATCATGACACTTCCCCTGTTGTCGTTTTATCGACTTATTCGACGAAACTTTTGTCCCGCCTGTAAGCTGCAACTTAAGGGGCTCGTTTGAAGATCAGCTTAAATAAGACAATAAAGAGATCATGAATTTAAGAGAGTGAATCGCCGATTAAGCCTGCAAGACAAGGGCTTTTCGCAACCTTTCATTGACGCTCGCACTCAGCTGTTCACGCTTCGTCTGGTTGCGCTGTCGCATATGGGAACAGTGCCGTTAAAATTCGAAACGCTTGCGTAACAGGTGTGGCAGGCGCTGAAGGTGAGCGAAAAGTTACCGTGAAACTCTCGCAAATCCAAAACCGCCTTTTGCGCGGGCCCGCCCTACGACGCGCCCTACGGTGGCCGTTCGCGCGCCGCCATCCACGCCAGGATAAGGTAGGCGGCCAGCATCAAGGCTTCGAATGTCACCACGACCATGCTGCCACCATAGATTGCCGGAAACATCAGCTCGATCACCGCCATCGACACCACGGTGGTAAGCCACACCACCGCGCCCCATGGCGTCGCAAGCCAGAGACCGACCGCGGCGACAAGCTCGATGACCGCGAAATACACAGTCGCAGTTTGCCAGACCAGGGGCTGGTTCTCGAAAGCCTCCTCCTCGCCGCCGATGAAGCCCGTGACCTGCGCCCAGTGGTAGAGACCCTTGAGTACGGAGATGACGGCCATGATGCGCAAGAACAGCACCAGCCGCCGGGTCCACAAATTGCCTTCGGTTTCGGTCCGTTCCGACCAGATTGCCGCCACCGACATGGCGTGGTCCTGCGACGGGTCGCGCGTTGGGGTTTCAGACATCAGAAAGTGCCAGGTTGAAGATACGATCCACTTACGTCACTCATGGCCGTTCGGCGCGGCAAAATCAATTGAACTCGTGTCCCGAATCCGAGGTTCGCACGCTTTTGCGGCGCCCGTTTTGCGAACTTCGGATTGGAAAGGACACTGGAAAATCTTTGATTCCAGTGTGGCTTTGGTTCAGAAGTCCGCAACGATAGACCCGCGGCAATAATGATGCGGACTTCTGAACCGCCACACTAGCGGAAAATCAATTGAACATGCGGGAAGCCCCCGGGCTGAAGTGACGAAAGCCGTCCAAAGTGCTAAAAATCCCCAAAATCTGCCTGCCGGGTTAGGAGAGAACATCATATGGCGATCAAATTCGGGCGTCCGATCGAAATGCGCGATACGCCGCGCCGTGAAACCGCCCTCTCCGCCCCCAATCTTGAGCTGACCATTCGGCCGCGCCGCAACCGCAAGGCGGAATGGGCGCGCCGATTGGTGCGCGAAAACGTCCTCACCACGGACGACCTGATCTGGCCCCTGTTCGTCGCCGATGGGCACAACAAGCGCACGCCGGTGGCCTCGATGCCCGGCGTGGACCGGCTCAGTGTCGACCAGGCGGTGCGCGAGGCCGAGCGGGCGGTCAAGCTCAATATCCCCTGCATCGCGCTCTTTCCCTACACCGATCCCACCTTGCGCGACGAGCACGGCTCCGAGGCGGTCAATCCCGATAATCTCGTGTGCCAGTCGGTGCGCGCGATCAAAAAGGAATTTCCGGAGCTCGGCGTGCTCTGCGATGCGGCGCTCGATCCCTTCACAAGTCATGGCCATGACGGCTTGATCGAGGACGGCAAGATTCTCAACGACGCGACGGTAGCGGTGCTGGTGCGGCAGGCGCTGGTACAGGCGGAAGCCGGCTGCGACATCATCGCACCATCGGACATGATGGATGGCCGGGTCGGCGCGATCCGCGAAGGGCTGGATGCTGCCGGCTTCCTCGACGTGCAGATCATGTCCTATGCCGCGAAATACGCGTCCGCCTTTTACGCTCCGTTTCGCGATGCGGTGGGCTCGGCCAAGACGCTCACGGGCGACAAGCGCACCTACCAGATGGACAGCGCCAATTCGGACGAGGCGCTGCGCGAGGTCGAACTCGACATCGCCGAGGGCGCCGACATGGTGATGGTGAAGCCGGGCATGCCCTATCTCGACATTGTGCGGCGGGTCAAGGACACGTTTGGGATGCCGACCTTCGTCTATCAGGTGTCCGGCGAATACGCGATGATCATGGCGGCGGGCCGCAACGACTGGATCGACGGCGACCGCGCGATGATGGAAAGCCTGCTCGCGTTCAAGCGCGCGGGTGCCGACGGCATCCTCACCTATTTCGCGCCGGAGGCCGCCGAAAAGCTGAAGAACGGGAGCTAGTGGAGTGGATTTGGCATTCGCACCTCAATTGGCCGCGAGATCGCAAGCGAATGTCAAATCCCTAACTCCACTAGAAACCCTATTTTCTGGTGGTCCTTTGATTCCAACATTCGCAAAAGTGCCTGCCGCAAATGTTGGAATCGGACCACCCGGGCACAATATCGCTTCGGGTTCGCCCAATTGCCGCTTCGTGGTCACAGGCCAGGTCTTGCAAGCGCCTTCGCGGTTCCCATGTTTGGTTCGGCGCTCTCGATGACATAAGCTTCGCATCGGGACACTGGGAGAGATACGACATGTCCAACGGCAACTATGGAAATACCGGCGATGCCTGGCGCAATGATGGCGGAGTTCCGCCGCATGCCTTCGATCCCCTGTCGCAACCCGAATTGTTTCGCGGCGTGCTGACGCGTCGGGTGTTCGCATTCCTGATTGACCTTGTGGTGCTCGCGGTACCCGTGATCCTGGGCTATTTGTTCATTGCAGTGTTCGGCCTGATCACGCTTGGGCTCGGCTGGGCGCTGTTCTGGCTGGCATGGCCGGCTTCGGTAGTTTGGGCGGTCGTTTATTACGGCGCCTCTCTTGGCGGTCCGCATTCGGCGACGCTCGGCATGCGCGTGATGGACCTGGAATTGCGTACCTGGTATGGCGCCCCCGGTTATTTTGTACTGGGTGCCATGCACGCGGTGCTGTTCTGGCTTTCGATCTCGTTCCTGTCGCCGCTGGTGCTGCTGGTCGGGCTGTTCAACAGCCGGGGACGGTTGCTGCACGATTTCGTGCTAGGAACCGTGATCATTAACAGTTCCGTCCGAAACCCGGTTGCCCAGCCGGCGCGAACTTTCTGATCTCGCGTCTTGGGAGCAAACGGTTTGCAAACCAATTGACCGTTAGGCTGGTCGGCGCGATGCTTGAGCCCGGCTCGCTTATCCGTACCTGACGAAGTTCTGTGACCCCGTGACCCAGCATTCGCGTGATACTCCCCAGTTTTACCTGACGGCGCCCTCGCCCTGCCCCTATCTACCCGGCCGGCACGAGCGCAAGGTGTTCACGCATCTGGTCGGCGACAAAGCGGGCGATCTCAACGATCTTCTGACCCATGGCGGTTTCCGCCGCAGCCAGTCGATCGCCTACCGGCCGGCGTGCGATCAGTGTCGCGCCTGCGTTTCGGTGCGCGTGATCGCCAACGAATTCCGCCCCACCCGCGGTTTTCGAAAGGTTCTCGCCCGTAACGCCGATATCGTCGGCGAGCAGCGCAGCGCGGTGCCCACCTCCGAGCAATATTCGGTATTCCGTGCCTACCTGGACCATCGCCATCGCCACGGCGGCATGGCCGACATGACGGTGCTCGACTACGCCATGATGGTCGAGGACAGCCACGTCGAAACCCGCATGATCGAATACCGCCGCCGCGAAGGCGAGGCCAGCATCACTGGCCGCGGCAATGAGCTCGTCGCGGTTGCGCTGACCGACGTGCTCAGCGACGGTCTTTCGATGGTCTACTCGTTCTTCGAGCCGTCGGAGGAAGGCCGCTCGCTCGGCACCTTCATGATCCTCGACCACATCCAGCGCGCCCGCAGGTTGGGACTGCCTTACGTTTATTTGGGCTACTGGATCGAGGGCTCGAAAAAGATGGACTACAAAGGCCGCTTCCTGCCCCAGCAACGCCTTGCGCCGTCGGGGTGGATGCGCGTGGATGCCACGGGCGAGGCGCTGACCGAGCCGCAGGAATGAATCTTATCCTGAGGAGCCGCCAACCGGTCGCGCGAAGGCGCGCCCGATGACAGGGCTCCGCAGCGTCTCGAAGGATGAGGGACTTCATGGTTCTCCCGGCGAGGCGAAGCACCATGAGAGTCGGCTCTATCACCCGCTCAGATAGTCCCACACCAGTTTGGCATTGAGCGCGATGATGAGCGCCGCCATTGTCGTGGCGAGCGCGGTCAGCCAGCGCGGCGCCACAAACGGCCCCATCTTTCGGCGGCTCGAGGTGAACATCACCAGCGGCACGACTGCGAACGGCAACTGCAGGCTGAGCACCACCTGGCTGAGGATCAGAAGCTGACCGGTCCCCTTTGCGCCGGCCCAGATGGTGACGAGCACGGCCGGCAATATGGCGATTGCCCGCGTCACCAGCCGCCGCAGCCACGGCGCGATCCGCCACCGCAGAAATCCCTCCATCACGATCTGGCCCGACAGGGTTGCGGTGATGGTCGAGTTCAGCCCGCAGCACAATAATGCGATCGCAAACAGCGTGGGCGCCAGTGTCGAGCCGAGTAGCGGCGCAAGAAACGCGTGCGCCTGATCGAGTTCGGCGACGTCGGTCCGGCCCGAGTAATGAAAGGTCGCCGCAGCCAGGATCAGGATCGAAGCATTGATGGTCAGCGCAAAGCAGAGCGCGATCGAGGAATCGATGGTCGCAAGCCTGATCGCCTCGCGCCTCTCCTCGATTTCCTCGCCGAAGCCGCGGGTCTGCACCAGACCCGAGTGCAGATAAAGATTGTGGGGCATTACGGTGGCGCCGAGAATGCCGAGCGCCAGGTAAAGCATCTCGCGGTTGGCGAGGATTTCCGATGTCGGCGCAAAGCCACGAAGCACCGCGCCCCAGTCCGGCTGGGCGAGTGCGATCTGCACCGCAAAGCATGCCGCGATTACCCCCAGCATTGCCACCACGAAAGCCTCGATCCAGCGAAAGCCGAACGCCTGCAGGGCGAGGATCAGGAACACGTCGGCGGCGGTGATGATCACGCCGATCTCGAGCGGAATATGAAACAGAAGGTTGAGGCCGATTGCCGTGCCGATGACCTCGGCGAGATCGGTCGCGGTGATTGCAACTTCGGCCGACAGCCACAGGGGAAGCGAGACGAAGCGCGGAAAGGAATCACGGCAGGCCTGAGCGAGGTCGCGACCGGCGCCGACGCCAAGCCGTATGCACAGCGATTGCAGCACGATCGCCATGATGTTGGACAGCAGTGCCACCGTGAGCAGCGCGTAGCCGAATTTGGATCCGCCGGCGAGCGAGGTCGCCCAGTTGCCAGGGTCCATATAGCCGACGGCCACCAGATAGCCGGGCCCGAAGAAGGCTAATAGCTTGCGCCAGAACGGCCCCTGCCTTGCCGTCTCCACCGTCCCGTACATATCGGCGAGCGACGGCTCGCCCCGCGCGCCGCGCCAGGCATGGGTTCCCGCCGGGGAACCGGTAAGGGGCGGCGACGGCGGGCGGGGCGGCAAATCAGGGGATTGTGCGTCCATCCCCAAAAGATGCCGGACTGCTACTTTTATTGCAACTCATTTGCAAGTGCATCTGGATCAAGGGAGCGTGTGGACTCGGGAAGCGGGTGGCTGGGTCGACCCTGGCCTTCGAAGATGCGTCCAGACGACATCAAGAAGGCCAAGCCGTTTCGGAAATCCGCCATGTCCGCCAACCGAGCACCGCATCTTCCCTCCACTTTTAACCGCCTCGCCTGGTCCAACCTTGCCGCGCAATCGGCCGAACAGGTTGCGCTAGCCGCAGCCCCGATCGTGGCCGTGCTCTCGCTCGGCATCGGCGAAGGCGAGAGCGGTATCCTCCAGACGGCGCTGACGCTGCCCTTCGTCGTGTTCGCAATTCCAGCGGGCCTGCTTGCGGACCGTTTTCCGCGGCGCTGGCTGATGGCAGGCGCCGAAGCCTTGCGGGCGCTGGCCCTGTTCGTAATCCTGCTCTCGATCTGGTTCGACCTGCTCACCCTGCCCCTGCTCGCGGTCCTGGGCTTCATCGCCGTTTGTGGCACGGTTGCCTACAGCGTGGCCGCACCGGCGCTGGTGCCCTCGCTGGTAGCGCCGAAAGATCTGCCGGCCGCCAATGCCCGGATCGAACTCGCGCGCACCGTCGCCTTTGCCAGTGGACCCGCGATCGGTGGGTTCCTGGTGGGATGGCTTGGCGCGGCGCCGGCCTTTGGATGCGCCGCCGCGCTTTCGGCGATCGCCGTAGTGCTGCTTTCGGGAATTTCCGAGCCGGCGCGCGGGCCGGGAGCGCGCCGCCGCCCGCTGCAGGAGATCCGCGAAGGCGCTGCTTTCGTGCTGCGTCACCGGCTGCTGCGCCCGGTCTTCGTCACCCAGTTCATCTTCAACACCGCATGGTTCTTGATGCTTGCCGTGTTCGTGCCCTATGCCGTGCGCCGTCTCGGCCTTTCGGCGTTCGGCGTCGGCACGACGCTTTCGATGTACGGCGTCGGCATGGTGGGCGGTGCGCTGCTCGCCACGCGCGTGATGCGGCACCTTGCCTTTGGCGTGGTCATCGCGTTGGGCCCGGTCGCGGGCTTTGTCGCCGCTGTCATCATGGCGCTAACCACCCTTGTGGCCTCGCCCTGGCTTGCGGGCTTGAGCTTCTTCCTGCTTGGCGCAGGTCCGATCCTGTGGGTGATTTCAACCACGACGCTGCGCCAATCGGTGACGCCGCCGCGGCTTCTGGGGCGGGTTTCCGCGATCAACATCATGAGCTATGGCGCCCGCCCGCTTGGAGCCGCGCTCGGCGCGCTGGTCGGCGGGATTTACGGCGCCGAAGCCTGTCTTTACCTCGCCCTCGTCATCTTCGCCGCGCAGGCTTTGGTGATTCTGGCGTCGCCGGCGGTCGCACTGGCGCGTCAGCCCGAGATGGTGAGCGAGGCGGCGAAGGCGTAAAGCGAGATTTTCCGCGGCCCAGGATTTTAGGCCGTCACAAACTCGGAGGTCGGCAACGCGGTCGGCAGAGGTTTAGGCGGGCGCGCTGGCAATCGCCGCTCGTGCGTTGGCACCCGAGCCCGGCCTGAACTCGATCTCCTGATAGCCCTTCGCGGCTACGTCTTTGATGATCCCGACGAATTTCGGCGTGCCGCCGTTGTAGACGAAGTAGCGGACCGTGCCCTCTTCGTGGCCGACGACGTTGGAGTTGTAGCCGGTGAACCACGACTTGGCTTTGCGCATCAGCATGATCTCATACATCTTGGCTACATGTGCGGTCCAGCGCTCTTGCGCCTCGCGCGTGGCTTCGGCCCGGACGTAGCCGCGGTCCCACATATATTGCAATAGGTCCATGCACCAGTTGACGCCGTTCTCGATGCCGCGCGGGAAATTCGTCGAAGCAGACGCGCTTTGCGGTCCGGTCGGCATCAAGAGATTCGGAAAGCCATGGATAAGCATCCCGAGGAAGGTGGACGGCGCATGCCTCCATTTTCCAGCCAGCGTTTCCCCGCCGATCCCCCGGATATCAATCAGATCATAGGCGCCGGTTATGGCATCGAATCCGGTGGCGTAGACGATGATGTCGAATTCATAGTCGCGATCGATAGTACGCAGGCCCTTCTCGGTTACGCGAACGAGCGGCGTCTGGCTGATATCGACGAGATGCACATTATCGCGGTTATAGGCCTCCAAATACTTCGTCTCCAGCGGCAAACGTTGCACGCCAAAGCCGTGATCCCTGGGGATCAGCTTTTCGGCCACTCCGGGATCTTTGACACGGCGGCGGATGCGATCGGCGATATATCCTGACAATTCGGCATTGGCGGCTTCGTCCATGAAGATCTCGCGAAAATTCGCAAGCCAGATGCCAAAGCCAGGCTCATCATAGAGCTTGTCCCACAGCGCCATCCGTTCCTCGCGTGACACTTCGTAGAAACCCCTCGCGTCGGGTCCATGCAGGAAACTGCCCGGGGTCAGTGCGCAGGCGGCAAAGATCTCGTCATAGCGCGAGCGAATACCGACCATTTCTTCTTCAGAGATCGCGCTGTTGTTGAGCGGCGCACTCCAGTTTGGCCGGCGCTGAAATACGGTGAGATCGCCGACCTTGTCGGCAATCTCGCCTATCAACTGAATGCCTGTGGCGCCGGTGCCAATCACGGCCACTTTCTTGTCAACGAGATCGACCGGCTCATGCGGCCAGTAATAAGTGTGGAACGAGCGGCCCTTGAAGTCGTCGATGCCTTCAAGTCGCGGCAAAGTCGGCGCCGAGAGCAGGCCGATCGCGAGAACCACGAAACGGCACGTCAGCTTGCGGCCGTCCCCGATCTTCACTTGCCACAGATCGCGCGTTTCATCGAAGTGCATCTCCTCGACTTTGCAGTTGAACTGCATATGCTTGCGTAAATCGAACTTGTCGGCGACATAATTGAGATAGCGTAGATTCTCAGGCTGACCGGAAAACCGCTCTTTCCAGTGCCACTCGTCGAGCAGTTCACGCGAGAACGAGAAGCCGTAGGTGTAGCTCTCGGAATCAAAACGGCAGCCAGGATAACGGTTCCAGTACCAGGTGCCCCCGAGATCGGCGGCCGAGTCGAGGACGGTGGCGTCGATGCCGAGATCGACTAGCCGCTTGATCTGGTAAATCCCCGCCACGCCGGCGCCGACGACAATCACCTCATAATGGGTCTTGCGCTCTCCCGTCATTTCCGCTCCGGACTTCCGCGTTACGTCTGATTGGCTCGATTACAATCTGTTTTGTCGACGCAAGCAACCGCTCGCTACGTGACGCGGGTCGCGCCCGCGCCTCGTAGTATAGCCTGCCTCCAGAAATTGAGGTCCCAAAGGATAGGAGGCGGCTAAGCCTGGGAGGACGGGTCGGCGGATCGAGGATTTGTCGCTGAGCAAACTCGTCAGTCGTTTGCTTCGGATGCGCTTGAAATTCGGCTGTGTTGTTGGACCTCCAGCGTCTTCGCTGCCTGGCGCATCGCCTGTGGTGAGACGCGGACGAGGTGCCCAAAGCCCTGTTCCAATTCCAGGATCATTCCAACTGCGCCGGCTACGGCCAGCGCGCAAAGCGTCAAGCTGACCGCGGATGTCCAGTTGTGAGGCGCAAACAGACCAAAACTTGCGAACAGAAGGACCAGCCAGAAAATGAGTAGAGCCACGAAGGCCTTTGGAGTTCCCTCTCCCTTCTGTTGGGCGAGCAGCCAGCGTGCGTCTCCGATCTTTGCCGCCAATGTCATGGCCTGCCCCAGCCACCATTGGTCACGCGAATTTGCAGGCTTCAGCGCAAGCAGCGTATCCTCGAGCCGTTGGAGCAGTTCATAAGTCGAGGGATTACTAAGGCGGACGTTTGTCGGGTCGTCTGGAAACAGATCCGCGGTCTTTTGTTCTGCATATTGTCGCAGCGTTTCCCGAGCCGGGTCTGCAGCCGATCCGTATCGGCGCAGTATCTGGTCGAGCCTGAGGATTTCTGCTGATAGAGCAGTTACCTCTCCTCCAAGCCGGGTAAACGTCGTGTTGGCGTTCGAGATCAGAAGCCCGAGCACAAGTGCCGAAACCGTTGCAACGACTCCCGTCGATACCGATACCAGGCTCTTGGTTTCTTCCGTCAGGTGATGTGATGGCAGGCGAGCTCTGATCTTCCAGCCAGCGAATGCCCCTGCCAAAATTACGGCATAAACGACAAGCCCAATAATCAGCGGAGCTTTCATATTCGGGTTCCAATGCAGGGGTTGTTGGGATGGCCCGGAATCAAATTCGGCAAACGGCACACTGGTTCCGCAGCACTTGAGGTACCGATCGTCCGCAGCAGTAGATGAAACCGCCTCTCAGGAATCTTTAATTCCTGCTGCCGGCAGTGTGAGGGAAAAGTCATGGCACTCGTGTGGCGATCCCTTGCGCGACTAAGCCATCTTGACGGCCATTCTTGTTGCGCTTTCCCCAGCGGTTTCTTTAGTTGTGATTGAAAATATTCGACCTCACTGCGTCAGTTTACGAGAAGCGCGCTCGGCAGAACCGGACGTAGCGGCCAAACCGATCAACAGCTTTTTGCGCGACTTAAGCCCGCTGCAAGAATTGAGCGAGGCCAGCGAGCAGACCTCGGCATCCATACGCTCGCGGTTCAGGAACTTTTGGCGATAGGCCGTGCAGATCGTGATAATATTCGCCGGTTTGGGCCGAAGGCGAACCATCCCGTCAAAGGAGGCGCGATTTGCCAACTTTTTTTAAACCGGGCAGCAGCTTGGCCGTCAGCGGATGTTTGTTCTTGTTCGCGTCTACGCCGGCAGCGGCGTATTTTGATACGGGCAATGAGGTCTACGAGAGGTGCATCGCTCCAGACAAGACGTCCAAGCATCAGACTTGTTTGGCAACAGCAAGCGCCTATTTCGATATGATCCGAGCGCTCGGCTACTCCTGCAACGGCGAGAAGGTGACTCGAAGGCAAGTTGCCGACGTGTTCGTTAAGTTCCTGAGGGAGAATCCCGAATCCCGACAAAAGCCGGCTCCTTCATTGGCTGTCGAAGCCTTCTCCAAGGGATTTGGCTGCAAGAAGCAGTAGATCGAGGGTCTGCTGATCGGCCAGCGATCTTGCTAGCCTCCCAGATAACGCTCGTAGCCGCCCCCCAGCACCGGATTCGCGGCGATGTCGGGATCGAGGGTGAAGAGATCCTGCGCATGGCCAATGCCGCGCAGCGCAAACCGGCCGGTGGAGACGAGATAGCGCTGCCCCGCCGCATCGAGACCGCTGCGAAACGCCGACGACGCCAGCAGTTCGCGATCGACCGACCGGCACATCGAGGCGATACGACTGACCTCGTTGACCGCAGGCCCCACCACCGTGAAATCAAGCCGGTCCTCGCTGCCGATATTGCCGTAAAAGACCTCGCCGACATGCAGCCCGACATAGGCCGAGGTCGTCGGCCGGTCATACGCGGCGCGGCGAGCGCTAAGCACGCTGATGTTTTTACGAAAGCCATGTTCGGCCCGCAGCGCGGCGCGACGGGCAACCGCAAGGTCCTCGTTTGTGAACATCGCAAGCACGCCATCGCCGATCAGCTTGAGCACGTCGCCGCCGGCGTCGTGAATGGCGTCGATGGCGGCTTGCGCGTAATCGTTTAGGAACGGGATGATCTCGCCGGGCGCCATGTTTTCGCTGATGGCGGTCGAGCCGCGCAGGTCGGAAAACCACAGCACCGCGTTGATGCGCTCGGTCACGCCACGGAAGATGCGCCCGCGCAGGACCTGTTCGGCGGCGTCGCGCCCGAGATAGACTCGGCCAAGGGTTCGGGCGATATCTGCTTGCGCCGCAGACTTGATTGCCAGCCCAAGCACGGGGACCAGATCGCGCAGCGCCGACAATTCCGTCTCGCCAAAACCTTGGGGTCGACGGGTCAGCCAATAGGAGTAGACGCAATCCATCTGGCCGATGCTTCCGGTTTCGCCAAAGCGATGCACGAAGGCCAAAAAATCGCGGTGGCCCGTTTCGGCAAGCTCGGGGATCATCGAGAAATCCAGCGAAGCCAAATCGGCAAGATCGATCCGCAGCTCCTGATGGCCAAGTTCGAGCATGTGGAAAAATACCGAGCGACGCCAGTTCTGCGCGGCATCGCCCGCACTCGTCGACCCATACTCGAAGCTTTCGCTTTCGTTGGTCTCGGTATCGTTCCAGCGAAATCCGCGCCCCTCGAAGATCGGGTGCAGCGTGTCGATGAAGACGATGGCGCGCGACAGTTCGAGACCTTCGGCCCGGCAGCGCTCGCAGAAACCGCGGATGAGGTCGTTTTCGGACAAGCCGGTCAGGCCCTGGCTGACCAGCCAGTTCATCAGGCGGAGGCGCGGCTCAAGATCCATACGCCATTATGCCGCGCAACAACGAGCGGCGAAAGGCCGCCGGCGTTAGCTTAGGGTTTCTTCGACGTCACGACCTCGCCATCCTCCTTGACGAAACGCTCGAGGGGATGCTCGAGCAGATCGAGCACGGTTTCCGACGGCCGGCACAGCCGCGTCCCCTTCGATGTCACCACGATCGGCCGCTCGATCAAGATCGGATGCGCCAGCATGAAGTCAATCAGCTCGTCGTCGCTCCACCTGGGATCGGCAAGCCCCAGTTCCGCATATGGCGTGCCCTTCTGCCGCAACAGCGCGCGAACCGAAATTCCCATCGCCTTGATCAGTTCGAGCAACCGCGCGCGATGCGGCGGGTCTTTCAGATATTCGATGATTTCCGGCACCTCGCCGCTCTGGCGGATCATCGCCAGCGTGTTGCGCGAGGTGCCGCACGCGGGATTATGGTAGATCGTCACGCTCATGGCTGGCCTCTTGTGATGACGATTGCCTCAAACGCCAATTCCACCTATTCGTCAAGGCTATGTCCCGGTTCTGACATTCGTATCATGTCGCAGCGGGTTCGTTTACGAATGTCAGGATCAAGGGACACTAGTGCCCACTTTCCGAAGTTCGCTGCCCGCCTCAGCAGCATCTAGCTATTCGGGTGGCGAGTGGCGCCGGTTAGGGAATAATCGATGGCGCCTGAAAAGACCGTTCACCAATTGCCGATCATATTGGCGCTCGGCACGACGCAGACGCTGGCGTGGGCTTCCAGCTATTATCTACCGGCAATCCTGGCCGATCCGATCGCGCGCGACCTCGGCGTATCCTCGAACTGGATCTTTGCCGCCTTTTCCGCCGCGCTGGTGATCGCGGCGATCATAGGGCCGCGTGTCGGGCGCCAGATCGATCACTTCGGTGGCAGGCCGGTACTGACCGCGTCCAATCTGACGCTGGCCGCTGGCCTTTTGCTGCTCGGAATCAGCACCTCGATCCCGGTATTGGTCGTCGCCTGGATCTTGCTCGGCGTCGGCATGGGCTGCGGCCTGTACGATGCCGCGTTCGGAGCCTTGGGTCGCATCTATGGTGACAATGCACGCAGGTCGATTACCGGCATTACCCTGCTCGCGGGCTTTGCCAGCACGGTCGGGTGGCCGCTGACGGCTTTCGGTCTTGAGGCCATCGGCTGGCGCAACACCTGCTTCGCATGGGCTGCCGCGCATATCCTGATCGGGCTGCCACTCAATTTTTTCATGTTACCAGCGGTGAAGGAAGCGAAGGTTCTGGCGGCGACACCGGTCAAGCCGCATATTCCGATCGACCGCACCATGATCCTGCTCGCCTTTGCCTTCGCCGCCGCCTGGAGCGTCACCGG
>Ga0306920_100002836_pt1 | contig 21898 bp, 21 predicted proteins | sample flu12Cox44000170_FD_204666 | JGI IMG/M metagenome (GOLD analysis project Ga0306920, IMG submission 204666) | Lab enrichment of tropical soil microbial communities from Luquillo Experimental Forest, Puerto Rico - flux4day.12C.oxic.44.000.170 (v2)... | ecosystem: Environmental > Terrestrial >...
CTCGACGCTGTCATGAAGTGGCCCCTGGTCTACAGGATGTGGATGAGCCCGTACGCTTCGCAAAAGTTCGAGCCCATCCGTGCGCACAATGATTTGCACAATGTCCGCCGTGTCCTCGATGTAGGCTGCGGCCCGGGGACCAACGCCCTGCAATTCGCTGACATGGAGTATCTCGGTATCGACCAGAACGAGCGCTATATCAGTCAAGCTCGGCGTCGTTTCGGGCCACGTTTCGAAGTAGGCGACGTTACGCGTCTCGAAGTGCCGAGTAATCAGCGCTATGACTTCATCCTGGTCAACAGCCTGCTCCACCACATCGACACGGCCTCAACGCGCCGTTTGCTCGCCCATCTGCCGAACCTGCTGAGTGACGGCGGCCACGTCCATGTGATCGAACTGGTGCTGCCACGACGCTCATCGCTGCCCCGTCTTCTCGCGCGCGCCGACCGCGGTGAATACCCGCGGCCGATCGAAGAATGGCGCCGGCTTTTTGCCGAATCCTTCGGCGAGGTCGTATTTGAGCCGTTCGACGTGTGTGTCGGTAGGATCGTGCTCTGGAATCTGGTCTACTTCAAGGGGTGTGCAAAGCACCGGGGCGCGCCAATGCGGGAAGATGCTCAGACCGCTTCGTCGTCGCCGTGATCTCAATTGTTCGGCACGCACCAAATAGGAAGCCGCATCGTTTCCGCCTGAACAACCCTCGGACGCCCGGTCGAGCTCTGGCTGGGATTTGCGCTCGTCCTCAGACCTACAGAGTATTCGCGGGGCCGGGTTGTCTTTCGGAAAGGGTGGGTTCGCCCAGGATTCGGCGGAAACCACACAAAGCCGCCGGCGCCACCAGCGGGATGAACATTTGCTCGACTCGCACCTCCTCAAAGTTCACCGCTATAGTCAAAATAACGGCAATCATTCCGGCGAACCAAACACTTGCACGCATGAATTGATCGCTGCTCTTGTACCCGAAGATTGAAAGTACGATCGGTACAGCAAAAGCCAAACTAGGTGGGTAAAATATCGCACTCCCGACCATCATCCTCAAATTACGTAGTATATGATCAATGTAGTCTATGTTCACATAACTTCCCGAAAACATCAAAAATAGGCTTAAAGATATTGCGAGTAATATTACGCCGATTGCAAAAGACTGAAAGAAATATTTTCGCCAAGTCTGAGGCGCTGCATTGCCCAGAAAATACAGACCCGGCAGCACGATCGCATCGTATTTGATCAAAACAGAAACGATTGTAACGGCCGAGAATTCCCAGAAGCGCCGGGCGAAGGGCGTAGACCTCATCGGTATCTGGCTTGTGTAAAGTTGAAGAACACCAATACCTATTTTTGATACAAAAATTCAACGAGATAAGGAATCGTAATGCGAATATTCATAGCGTCGTTTGCGCCACGTGAGGCCCATCCACCTGCGGGCGGCCGATTGTGAACCACGCTCTCATGTGGCTCTTCCCGGATATTAGCCGCTTTTAACGAAGATATTGTTGTGTCGCCGACGAAGTTTACTGCGACAATGCTAACGATGCCCATCGAAAGCACCAATAGTGCCCTCTTGATCCAGACGTTCTGGGTCATTGCCGACAGCCTCCTGAGCGAGGTAACACCGGCGATATGGTGCACGACCGGCACTCGTCGGGTGGCCGGGCCGCGGCGCTGGCCGCTCTCTGGTACTTTCCCTTTCGGCGGATCACACCAATTTGCTCTCGAAAGGCCGCGTAATAGGTTTTTTGCCGGTATTTTCCCCGACCGCCAGGGAACTCAGATGACTCCCTCGCGCCGCAATGCGGCGATTTCCGCTTCCTCGTAGCCAAGGCGCCGGAGGATCTCGTCGGTGTGCTCGCCGAGCAGCGGCGCCGGCCCGCGGTAGTTGCCCGGGGTTTCCGAGAGCTCGATCGGCGTCGGGGCGAGCGGCAGCGTCTTGGCCAGCCCGGGGTAGGTCACGTCTTCCAGCAAATGCGCGGCGCGGATGTGCGGGTCGTCGAGCGCCTGCTGTGGGGAATAGACCTGGCCCGCCACGATATTGGCCTCCTCCAGCGCCGCTAGCACCTCTGTGCAGCTGCGTTCAGCGCACCACTCGCTCATCCGGGCCGAGATGATCTCGCCATTGTCGGCGCGTGACTGGTCGTCGCGAAAACGCGGATCGGCGAGCCAGTGGTCCTCGCCGATCATCCCGCACCAGCGTCGGAACATCGGCGGGCCGATCACGGTGGTGACGATCCAGCCATCGGCGCAGCGATAGATGTCGGCCGGCGCCGCATTGAAGCCGCGATTGAGCGCGGCTTCGCGGTTGACACCGGTCAATGCCTGCTCGATCAAGGTCGCGTTGGCAAACGCGACTGCCGTGCGCAGCAACGCACCCTCGACCTTCTGTCCGCGGCCGGTCTTGCCGCGCTCGAGCAGCGCCGCCAGTGTGCCGAACGCCGACAGACACGCCGTGCCGAAATCGACCCACGGCAGTTTGATCGCGATCGGCTGCTCCGGCGTTCCGGACAAATAGGCCGCACCGCTCATCGCCTGGCCGATTCCGTCGAAGCCGTGCTTGTGGCTGAGCGGCCCGCCGGCGCCAAAGCCGGTGACCGTCGTCAAGATGATGTCGGGCTTGACGAGCCGCAGGCTGTCGAGGTCGAGCGCCAGCGCGCGCAACACCTGCGGCGGCAGATTGGCGACGACGACATCGGCCGTCGCGACGAGCTTTTTGACGATCTCGCGGCCCTTCGGCGCGGCCGGGTCCAAGGTCATGCCGAGCTTGTTGCGATTCATCGCCAGGAACATCGCACCGCCGCCCTCGGGCCCGGCGCCGACTGGAATGAATAGGCGATCCTCGCCGCCGCCCAGCCTCTCGATGCGTATTACCTCGGCGCCGAGATCAGCCAACAGTGCCGCGCAGAATGGGCCGGCGATGTAACGCCCGAAATCGAGCACGCGAATGCCTTCGAGCACTCCGGACAATCGCACCTCCCGCCGCTCAACGCCGATCCACTGCTTCAAGCTTAGCAGACAGTTGGCTAAGGTGTAGCCCTGCCCTCGGGTGAGGTGGTCCGGTAGATGTGCAGTGGGGTCGTCTCGACGATCGTCGATCGCGTGGTGCGCGACCGCGCGGCGCGGTGGCTCGGCCGAGCGGGAGTGAGGTTGCCGAGCTTCGCTGAGCTCGCCGACGCGTCGCGGATTTCCGAAGGGCGCAGAATCGCGCTGCGATCCGTCGACCCCGATCGCCCCGACCCAGGCAATCTCTTTCGGGTGCACTGGTACAACGACTGGTCACGCGGCGATTTTGCGGCGGTTCCATGCCATCTCGTCTTGCCGGCAGAATTGACCGGCGTTCGCTCGACGATCGTCATGGTGCTCGGTTGCGCCTTTCCGATGATTGGTGCGCACAAGGTGCTTGCCGCCTATGGCTGTCTGATTCCGCATCTGGTGACCGGGCGGTTCGACCCGTCGCATCACAAGGCGGTTTGGCCGTCGACGGGAAACTATTGCCGGGGCGGTGTCGCGATCTCGCGCATCCTCGGCTGCCGCGGCGTCGCCGTATTGCCGGAGGGCATGAGCGAGGAGCGGTTCGTGTGGCTCCGCACCTGGGTATCCCGGCCCGAAGACATCGTCCGGACCCCCGGCTCGGAAAGCAACGTCAAGGAAATCTACGACAGATGCGCCGAGCTCGCGCGCGATCCGACCAATGTCGTCCTCAACCAGTTCGCCGAATTCGGCAATTACGTCGCCCATTACGCGTGCACGGGTCCGGCGCTCGCGCGCGTCTTTGATGCTTTGCAAGCGACCCGGCCGAACCTGCGGCTGGCGGCGTTTGTTGCGGCCTCGGGGTCGGCCGGGACCCTGGCAGCCGGCGATTACCTGAAGGAGCAATTCGGCACCCGCATGGTCGCTGCGGAGGCGAGCGAATGCCCGACGCTGCTGCGCAACGGCTTTGGCGAGCACAATATCCAGGGCATCGGCGACAAGCACGTGCCCTACATTCATAATGTTATGAATACAGATGTGGTGGTCGGCGTCTCCGACTGCAGCACCGGGGCACTCGACCTCTTGTTCAACAGCGACCTCGGGTTGTCCTATCTGGCGGATCGCCAGCATATCGAGCCCGAGCTGCTGTCGCGGCTAAAGTTGATCGGTCTCTCCGGCATCGCCAACCTCGTCGCCGCGATCAAGACCGCCAAGCGGCTGGAGCTCGGCGACGACGATGCGATCATCACCGTTGCGACCGACGGCGCGGCACTCTACGGCAGCGAACGACGCAAGTTCCTGACAGAGCGCTATTCCGGCGGGTTCGACCGGGTCAGCGCCGGCGAAGTCTTTGGCCAGCATCTGCGCGGCGCCGTCGACAACGACGTGCTCGAATTGACGCATGGCGAGCGCTCGCGCATCTTCAACCTCGGCTATTACACCTGGGTCGAGCAGCAAGGCGTGCCGCTCGAGGCGTTCGAACGGCGCCGCGCTCAGGGGTTTTGGAGAGAGCTGCGGCGGGCGGCGCCGGCCTGGGACATGCTGATCGCCGAGTTCAACTCGGTGGCCGGCGCGGAGAAAGCTTGTTGACGCTCGCCTACGAAGAACTCTATCGCCGCACGCGGGAGCGCAACCGCAGCCTGCGCGTGAAGGTAATGTCGCTCGCAGAGGCAGCGGCGCTCGTGCCCGACGGCGCCTCGGTCGGCATCGGCGGCAGCACGTTGTCGCGCACGCCGATGGCGATGATCTGGGCATTGATCCGGGCCGGCCGTAAAGATCTCGTCTGCTCCCGCAGCATCACCTCGAGCGAGGGCGAGCTGCTGTTCGCATCGGGGGCGAGCCGGCACATTCTGACGAGCTGGTTCAGCCAAGGGATCGTCTGGGGTGTCTCGCGCGTCATGCGCCTTTATACCGAGACGAACCGCGCGCGCTTCGAGGAATGGAGCCATATGGCGGTGGGGCTCCGCTTTCGCGCCGGCGCGATGGCTGTCCCGTTTCTGCCGATGCGCTCGATGATGGGCTCCGATGTCATTGCGCAATTGCCCGACACGCGTCAGATCGAGTGCCCGTTCACCGGCGAGAAGCTGGTGCTGGTGCCGGCATTGAACCCGGATTTCGCGCTGATCCACGTGCAGCGCTGCGATGCTTACGGCAACGCGCAGATCGACGGGCTGCCGTTCATGGATCTCGACCTGGCCATGGCGGCGAACCGGGTGATCCTGACGACCGAGCGCATCATCTCGAACGACCAGATCCGCCGTGCCCCCGACCAGACGAAAATCCCGTTTCTGGCGGTCGAGGCGGTCGTCGAGGTGCCGTACGGCTGCGCACCGCACGAGTGCTATGGCCTCTACGAGCCGTTGTTCGAGCATCTGGACTGCTACGCCGCCGAGCTGCGGCGAGACCCCAAAGAGGGTGTGCAGTCTTATCTCGAGCGTTATTTCTATGGCCCAAAGTCGTGGACCGAGTATCTCGGTCTGCTCGGTCTCGACGAACTGCTCGATGCGAGCCGCCGCGGAAAGCGCATCCATGACGACTAAAAGCGCAATGCTTTACACCCCGCTCGTCATGCCCGCAAAGGCGGGCATCCAGGGACTGTCCGCACCGCCGATCAGCGGAGGTTTCTGGACTCCCGCTTGCGCGGGAGTGACGAGGCGTAGGGAGTCCACGCACAATTCACGTCGCAAGGAAGCGTAGCATGGCAGCTTCTTACACCGCGAGCGAGCTCCTGGCGGTGATGAGCGCGCGGCTGCTGCGCGACGGGCAAGTGGTGTTCGCCGGGGTCGGCATCCCGCTGTTGGCCGCGACCCTGGCGCAGAGGCTGCACGCCCCGGGGCTGACCATCCTGTTCGAGGGCGGTACGATCGGCGCCTTTGTCGAGCCGGGGAAATTGCCGCCCTCGACCAACGAGCAGCGCTGCACCCGGCGCGCCAACATGGTGCTTGGCAGCACCGACGTGTTGTTGCTGCTACAACGCGGCTATGTCGATGTCGGCTTTATGGGCGGCGCGCAGATCGACCAATACGGCAATCTCAACAGCTCGTTTATCGGCGATCCGCGTCACCTGACGAGCCGCTTACCGGGAACCGGCGGCGGCAACGACATCGCCAGCCTGACCCAGATGATCGTGGCGATGAAGCACGAAAAGCGCCGGTTCGTGCAGACGGTCGATTTTGTCACCAGCCCCGGCTTTCTGACCGGCAACAGCAGCCGGCGCGACGCCGGGCTGATCGCCGGCGGCATGTACCGCGTCGTCACCGATCTTGGGATGCTCGGCTTTGACGAGGGCTCCAAAAGGATGAAGCTCCTGGCGGTCCACCCGGGCGCCACCGCCGAGCAGGTGCAGCAGAACACCGGTTTCAAGCTGTTGGTCGCTGCCGATCTCAGGATCACCGACCCGCCGACCGAAAACGAGCTGGCGGTGCTTCGCCACCTCGATCCCGACCGCGTCTACACGGCGTAACCCATCCCGTTCCCTCCCCCGCGGGCGACCCGCGTGCGGGGAGGGTAGGGTGGGGCCTTTAGAGGGAGACGAATGACGATCCTTTCGAACACCTTTGGCCTGGCGATGCGCAACTTCACGACCTATCCGGAAATACCGGACCCGCAGGCGCTGATCGCCTATGCCGTCAGGGCCGAAGAGCTGGGATTCGATTCGGTCTGGGTCTGGGACCACATCTTCCTCGGCGTCGACCCGCCGTTCCCGGTCATCGACTCGCTGACCTTGCTGGCTGCAGTGGCCGCGCGCACGACCAGGATCAAGCTCGGCACCGGGGTGCTGGTCTTGCCGTTGCGCAACCCGGTGGTGCTGGCCAAGGAGCTGTCGAGCCTCGACCTGATCGCCGGAGGCAGGCTGCTGCTCGGCATGGCATCGGGTTGGTACACGCGCGAGTTCGACGCAGTTGGCGTGCCGTTCGAGCAGCGTGGCCGGATCATGGACCGCAACCTCGAGATCCTGCGCCGCCTGTGGACCGAGGACCAGGTCAACGGCGAATATCCGCCGCACCGTCTGCGCGGCTCCAACATGTCCCCCAAACCCACGGTCGTGCCGGTGATGCTGATCGGCGGCTATGTCGACCGCGTGCTGAAGCGCGCGGCGCTCACCGGCGGCTGGCTTACCTATTTCTACACACCGGAGGGGTTCGCCAAATCCTGGGCCAAGGTGCGCGGCTATGCCGAAGCGGCCGGGACGGATCCGGCGGCATTGCTCAACGCCAACCAGCTGCCCATCTATGTCGGCGCCTCGCGCGCGGCGGTCGAGGCGCCGCTGATGGAGTGGCTCGGCCAGGAATGGGATTATGCGGCGTGGAGCGATTCGACCAAGGACGCCGCGATCTTCGGGACCGTCGATGAATGCGTCGGCCAGCTGCGCGCGCAGCTCGCGGCCGGTGTGCAAAAGCTGATTTTTATCCCTTACCGGTACCGAGCCGATCAGGTCGAGATTATCGCTCACGAGATCATCCCGCGGCTGCGAGGCAAACCATGAAGCGCGGCGACCGAGAAGTCCTGATAGTCGTCGACATCCAAAATGATTTCTGCCCCGGCGGGGCGCTCGCCGTTCCCGAGGGCGATGCGATCGTTCCGGTAGTCAACTGGCTGGCGCGTGAATTCGCCCATGTGATCCTGACCCAGGACTGGCACCCCCGCGGCCACGGGTCGTTTGCCAGCTCGCACCCCGGTAGACAGCCCTTCGACACGATCGAGCTGTCCTACGGGCAACAGATTCTGTGGCCGGATCACTGCGTGCAGGGAACGGCGGGGGCGGCGTTCCACCCCGGCCTCGACGTCCCGCATGCTGAGCTGGTGATCAGAAAGGGTTTCAGGAGCGCGATCGACTCCTACTCGGCGTTTCGCGAAAACGACCGTGGCACACCGACCGGGCTCGCGGGCTATCTGAAGGAGCGCGGCTTCGAACGCATCACCTTGTGCGGGCTCGCGACCGACTTCTGCGTCCTCTATTCGGCAATTGACGGCCGCGAGGCAGGCTTCGACGTCAGCCTCGCGACCAACGCTTGCCGCGGCATCGATGTCGACGGCTCGCTGGCGCGCGCAATGCGCCAGATGAGCGAGGCCGGCGTGAGGGTCCGCGACGAATAACGGGCCGGCTCAACTCCGGCGCGGCAGCGAACGCCGTTCGACCTGAAAGCTCGGTGGTTTTCTCGGCTGCAGGTATCGGCTGTAGCCATCGGCGTGTTCCCCGTCTCCGCTGGTCGCCCGCGCCACCAGCCGGATCGAAGATCGCTGCGGGGGGTTGGGGCGCGCAGGCTTTGCCGCCTTTGCCGGGCGCTCGCTGATCCGCACGTCGAGGGTGAAGCCATGGACCTGCGTGCCGCTCAGCGCCGCCACGGCGAGGTTGGCCGCCCGCTCGGTCGCGATGTCGACAAACCCGTAGCGCAGCCGCTTTCCGGTCGCCGGGTCGCGGGCAATCGAGGCGCTCAGCACGATCCCGAAGGAGTCGAAGGTCTCGGCCAATTCTTCATCGGTGAACTCCGGGGGCAGGTTCGCGACAAAAACATTGCCCCGCGAATGATTTGCTCTCATCAGCCTAGTCCCTCACACTCGGTCATTCGGCATGCCACAAGTTATAGGCAGACAATGTTCGTCGGCGTGGCCGCCGGAAAATGCTCACTTGCGCAATGCTGCAATGCAACATGCCAGCATTGCGCGATTGCGCCTCTATGCCGCGCTTCGCCAAATCGGGACCTCCCTTGCAAATCAATAACGTTATCCTCGAAAACAACCGTTCGCTGATGGTAGGAGGCGGAGGTCCGGGATGATACCGCGTGAGCGCTGCGACTATTCGGCGATCGTCGACCGGCCTCCGCTCAAGCTGCCGAATGGGGCTCGCCTGGTCGTGTGGACGATCGTCAATCTCGAATTCTGGTCGATCTCGCGCCGCATGGCGCGGCAGGTGCTGCCGGCGCCGACCGGTGAGGTCCTCCTGCCCGATGTCCCGAACTGGTCCTGGCACGAATACGGCATGCGGGTCGGCGTCTGGCGCTTTTTCGATCTGTTTGCGCGTCTGGGGATCCGCCCCACCCTGTCGATCAACGCGCGCGTTTGCCGGGAATACCGCCGCGTCGCCCGGGCGGCGCGCCAGGCAGGCTGGGAATTCATGGGCCACGCCTGGGAGCAGATGCCGATCCACAAGGTCGACGATCAGGCCGGGATGATCGCCCAGTCGCTCGACACGCTCGCCCGGTTTGCCGGCACGCGCCCGATCGGCTGGCTCGGTCCGGGATTGACCGAAACCTACGAGACACCCGATCTACTCGCCGCCGCCGGCGTCAAATACATTGGCGACTGGGTCTATGACGACGAGCCGACCGCGATCCGCACGACCTATGGCCCGCTGATCACGCTGCCTTACTCGGTCGAGCTCAACGACATCCCGATGATGCTGGTCCAGCATCATGAATCGGGCTATTTCACGCAACGTTGCATCGACAGCTTCGAGCGGCTGTATCGCGAAGGGGCCGAGCGGGCAAAGATCATGGCGATCGCGATCCATCCCTATATCTCCGGGCAGCCGCACCGGATCAAATACCTCGAAGCGGTCTACGAGCACTTCAGCCGCTACGAGGGCGTGCTGCACTGGAACGGGGTCGAGATCCTCGATTGGTATTTGTCGGCCAAGGCGGTGCCGTAATTACCAGAGAAGGCGTCATACAGCCGTCCGAGCGGCTCGATTTCTCGCCGATCGACCAAAGGCCGAAGCTGGCGTTGCCGGGTGGTGCCCGGTTGGCGGTTTGGGTGATCGTCAATGTCGAGGAATGGGACCCGACCCAGCCGATGCCGCGCACCGTGCTGACGCCGCCGGCCGGCGGTGCGCCGATGCCCGACATCCCGAATTGGGCGTGGCACGAATATGGCAACCGGGTTGGCTTCTGGCGCATGCTCGAGGTGCTCGACCATTTCGAGATTCGCGCGGTCCTGGCGATCAACGGCTCGGCGATCGGGCGCTACGAGCCGATCGCGCGTGCCGCTCTCGAACGCGGCTGGGAGTTCATCGGCCACGGCTTTACCCAGCGGAATATGCAGAAAGTCACCGACGAGCGCGACGATATCCGCAAGACCGCGGCGGCGATTCGCGAGTTCACCGGTAAGCCGCCGCGCGGCTAGCTCGGCCCCGGCCTGACCGAAACCTGGGAGACGCCGGATCTGCTGGTCGAAGAGGGGTTCGACTACCTCTGCGACTGGGTGCTCGACGACCAGCCGGTGTGGCTGAAGACCCGCACCCGGCCGATCGTCAATCTCCCCTACACGCAGGAATGCAACGATGTCGCAATGATGCTGATCCAGCATCACAAGGCGAGCGAATATTACGATCGCGCGATCGACCAGTTCGCGCAGCTCTATCAGGATGCGGGTCCCCGGAATGGCGCGCGAGGGCCAGCCCTCCAGGGATCGGCGCGGATTATGGCATTGGTCGTGCACCCTTACATCATGGGGGCGCCGCATCGGCTGAGATATTTTCGCGATGTGCTCGCCCGTATCCGGGCGCATCGGGAAGTGCTGTTCTGGACAGGCGAACAGATCCTCGACTGGTTTTTGGACCAGCGCGGCGGCGCGTGACCATGTCGTGCATTCACAAGCCGGGTGGGTGCGGCTCCCTCGAGATCCGCTTCAGAGAGCGAGCACCAAACGAGCCGAAGCTACGCGCTCTTGAAGACGATCGTGCACGGGCTGTTGGTCTTGATGACCTGATGGGACGGCATCAGCGTTCCGTTCGGCAGATTGATCCTGAACGGCACGATCGTGTCGGTGTTCTGCTCCTGGCTAAAGCCCTCGTCGGCGTTGGCCGCATAGAGGGTTTGGGCGGTCGGATCGAGGCCGAAAAAGCGGGGGGACTTTGCATGGGCCGGTGCCCAGGCAAGCGGCGTCAAGGTCCCGGTGCCTTGATCGACGGTAAAAATCGCGATGCTGTCGTGGCCCCGGTTCGACGCATAGACGACGTGGCCGGACGGTGCCACGGCGATCTCGGCGCCGTGATTGTTGGCAGTGTAGTCCGCCGGGGTGGAGGGCAGGATCTGGATCGGCTGCAGGCTGCCGCGCTGCGGGTCGAAGCGGTAGGTGGTGACGCTCGATCCGAGCTCGTTGATCACGTAGGCGAACGGCACCCTCGGATGAAACGCGATGTGCCGCGGGCCGGCACCCGCGCGGGTGGCGACGAAAGGCGGATCGTTCGCCGTCAGCTTCCCGGTCGCCGCGTCGAGGCGAAACACGAAAACCCGGTCAAATCCCAAATCGGTCACCGCAAGGAACCGGCCGCTCGGATCAAAGACCGCGTCGTGCGGATGCGAGCTCGCCTGCCGTTTCCCGTCCGGTCCCGGTTCGCCGGTCAGGCTCACCAGATCGCTGCGCGGCCCCAAGGTTCCGTCCTCCTCGATCGGCACCACACCGACCGAGCCGGCGCTGTAATTGGCGGTGACGATCCAGCGGCCGGTCGGATCGATCGACAGGTGCACCGGGTTCTTGCCGCCGCAGGATTGCCGGTTGAGCGCCGTGATGTGGCCGTTTTGCTTGTCGATCGCATAGGCGCTGACCTCGTCGAGATCCGCGTGCACCGAATAAAGAAATCGTTGGGCCCGGTCGAGCGTCAGAAATGACGGGTTTACGATCTCCAGAAGCTGCTCCTGGGTCCAAGCGCCCGAGACCGGATCCACCCGGTAGACGGTGATTCCGCCGCCATGCCCCTTGCGCTCCGGCGTCGTGAACGCGCCGACATAAGCAAAGAAAGGGGTTGCGCGGTTGGCGGGGAGTTGAGCCTCGGCATATCTGCTGCGCAGGATGGCCGGCCCGGCCGCCGCCAGCGCCGCCCCGGCCTTCAGCACAATGCGCCTGTCGATACGCGTGCCTTTGGCAGTCGATGGTCTGTTCATTTTTCCTTCCCTCTATGTCACGTCCGGACCGCGCCAGCAGATTTATCGAAGATTGTGGATTTCCGCTGGCGCCGGTCAAGGGAGCCAGTCGCCGCACCGGCCGGTTGTGAGTCGGGATCACGCGAGAGCCTCTTCTCTCCGCCTTCGGCACAACAGGGCCGACAAAGCGGAACGCGGCGCTATGGCAACCCGGCTCTACTCCCCGGCCTGATGGCCAAAGATCGGGTCTCCCGTGTGAACTGGATCACACTCGATCGCCTCTCGAACGTCCAGAATTTCCCGGTCGGGAATTCGGAGCACAAACATGATCGATCTTTGCCCATCCGCGCTCGCTACCGCCTGGGTAGTCACGTTTGTCGCGACGACCGGGCTCTTCGCCGCGCTCGCCGTCGAGGCGGTTTGGGACCGGTCGGTCTACATGCAGACGCTGCGCGAGGTCGTCATCGGCGACCCGCCATATTGATGCCCTTGCATCTCCGTCTCCGTTCCGACCGACGCCTTCGCAGGCGGCGTCGCTCGAACGGGAGGTTATGCTGAGGCCGCTATTGTCTTGACACGCTCCACGAGTTCGGGGTCGTTGAGCACGCTTTGCGGCTTAAGGAGAGCAGGACCTCGAACATCAGCTTGTGGACGGTGGCGTCGTGCGCTGCAAGGCGGTTCAATCCCTCACCGAAGTCGAGCCGTTGCTGAAGATCCTCGGGACGTTGGCCCTGTGTTCGGGGTGAGCGAGTTCGGGGACCACCGGCAATGACCACGGCATGTCGATCAGGGGCGCCGCTTCGACGAAAAAATCCGGAGCGAGCCCGGCAAGCGGTCGGGTTCCTGGGCCGCTTGTGGAGCAGCGCGTGCAGCAGACCCGCCTCCTGGGCTGCCACGCTCATGCCCTGGCCGTATACGGGATTGAAGCGGCACAGCGCGTCAGCAGCCCGCGCGGGAATTTCTTGAGACGGTCGAAATGACGGCGCACGCTGGCCGGAAAGCCGAAGCGAGCGATCTCGCCGAGTTGCTCAGCGTTTTTGATTGCATCGTAGATGGTCGGGGTGCGGAGCCGTCCGGCGTAGGCCAGAAACCCCTCCCGATCCGTGGGCGGTATATCGCCGTGGCGTCCAACGAGGGTCACGCTCCAGCGGTTTCGCTCCAGCGGTTTCACTATGCCGCCGAGGCCGCCCTGGGCCGGCCAATCGAGTGTCATGACACCTCTCCAGTCGGCCGCCGCATCCTCTGGGATCGCAAAAGCGGCCGTAGCATAGGTGATATCGACCTCGATGACGGTTTCTTCGGGCGGCGGCTGGCCGATGGATCCGAGAGACGCCAAGGCAAGGCTGCCGCGTCCCGAAGCCTCGCCGGCCAAGTCAGCCGGGAGGGTCTCACTTCTCGTGCGTCGCTGTTCGCGAAATGGATTGCCGACACCGCGGTGCCGTTGGGCGAGGGCACGAGTTCCCGGGCGCGGCAATGTACACGTGTCGTGATGCTTTTGGTGTCGCCCCACGTGTCGCCGAACTGTACGCTCGATCAGCGGTCGCGACATCGCGTAGCCGATCCAACCTAGATCGCGCTGCGGAAAAGGATCGAAACCGGGTCTCTCGAATCGGACGTCGAGACCGGCCCTGTACGGCACGGCCCCGGCTCCGCGGAGATCCTGCTCAAAGCCTGGAAACAGCTCGCTCAGCGTCCGCTGGCCGCCGCCGAGGAGAGCGCGGGTGTGCCTCGACTGAGGTGTCCCGATTCGGGGGGATGCGTCCGCAGGAAGCGCGTCGCGCTCCAGCACGGTCACCTGCTCAAAGTAATCGGCAAGCGCCCGCGCTGCCGGCAAGCCGGCCATCCCGGCGCCGACCACGACAGCCTGCCGACCGATCAGTGAGGATGACATTTTGCCGTCCCGGTGTGGAGACCGATAAATGGCTTGGCCTGGCCGAGCCGGAGTGTGAAATGGATCACACTGCGCTACTCGATTCCGGCGAATGGGGTGCCGACGGACAAGGCCATCAGCAGATTGGAGCCGACTGCATGCCCGACGACAACAAACCCGACCCGGGTGCACGCTACTGGCGCTATCAAGCCGTGCGTGTCAATTATCGCGAATATCCGGATGATCCCGAGCTCGTCATCATCGAGGTCTACCTCGATCGCGCCGACGATTCGCTCTGCGCGTGGAGTGCCGAGCCTGTCGGCAAACACCCGAGCGGTGAAACTATCGAAGAGCTGATCGCAGACCTGACCCGGATGTTGCGGGACGCTTGCGAGTGGGAGCCTGTCGACTTCGATGAGCTGCGTGTCGGCATGCGGTTCGAACCGGCCGAGGCCGAAGACACTGCAAAGCGTGGTTTCGGGTAAGGAAGGGCGGACCGCGTGACGGAGCAGGGCCCTCCGCTGGTCGCCTGCCCTGGCACAAATGCTGCTCCGCGAGCCAAGCTGCCACCGCATCGGCCCAATCGCGTTAGCGGGACGCTAAATGTGAAGTATCTGACGCCTCGGAGAGCGGCTGGGACCAGGCGCGTTTGATGTCCGCTAGGCGCCCGACAGCGGAGCGAAAGCGTGCATCGTCGGATGTCCGAGTCGTGCCATAACCCGACATTTCAGCGGACCCCCTTTGGGTGCCCGGCTCTTGATCAGGATTTCACAGCAATCGCTGTCCGCAACGCAACTTGCTCTGTAAGTCGGCGGACGACGGGGTGGTGTTGGCGGTCGACCGGTCTGCAGCCGTGCATGGCTGCTCCGGAGGATGGCCAAAGTCTTGCACACCTGCGTCTCGCCTCGAGGTGAACCTGAATACCTAAGGTCGAAGGGCTTGCCCTTACAGGCGTGAGGCATAGCCCTGGCAGCTGACCGGTAAGGCGATTACGGGTTGAGCCGAAAACCGCGCGTGCGTCCCAGAAACTCGGCCCGGGCAAGCTGGTGCTGGAAAGTGAATTGCTGTGTCGGCGAAGCGGGCGCCACGATCTCCCAAGGAGCGCTCGGCTGGTTCCCTCGAGCCTGGGCTTTCGGTTATCAAGAATCACGAGGTTGTCGAGCCCACGTTCGTCGAGGGTCCAGTTGCGTACGGGTCCGGTATCGATGTGGATAAAGCCCGAATGCGGATACCAGCCGACACCTCCGCGCTGCATCGCCCGGGCTTTGGTCATCGCGTCGGAAAGTCCAGAGTCAAGGCGAAAGTCGAGAGCGCGGCCCAGGATGTGCTGGCTGTGCTCGGCAACACCAAAGTTGGTGCGGGCCAGCATCGCATTGGTCTCGGCGGAACGGTAGGCGGACAGGATCGTCGCCTTGGTCTCGCCGACGGCGTCGAGCACATCGGCCAGGAAATCGATCACCCCGAGATCCATCTGCGTCTTCTGTTCGGAGTGATGATCGCGGAAGAAAATGCAGAGTTCAGAGATGGCCGTTTCGATCGGGCCCTGATCACCGCGGTATGCGCCATCAAAAGTTTCCCCGGTGTGCGCATTGACCAACCGCAGCCGACGCGACGCAACTGGTGGGCGGGAAACCGCGTGCGCCGTCGTCGGCCATGCGATGTAGCCAGCTACCAAGGAGAGAAACGAGCGGCGGTCCATTCCGGTGCACCGTTAGCGTAGATAGGCCCCGACAACGCACGTCGGCCTACCAAGCAAAGGCGGTTGCGCTGGTCCTCACGAACTGCAGGAGGCAGAGCGCCCAGCGCTGAATTTGATCGAGAACCTACTGCAACAGAACGCTGTTCTGCGATGTCCCCAGCGATCTTGCGTGGCCAATTGCGCGACGACACTGTCGAGGTTTGTGACCACAGATCGCCGCACCCCCAGTTTTTCCGAGGACAGAAGCCGAGCATGAAGGATAGTAACTGGGTTCTAACCAAGCTAGAACATTGCTGTCAACTGCCGAGAGACCCTGTTTTGTGGCATTTTTTGGCCATAGCGGCGTAGAGCCGCTAAAAAGACACAAGCCACCGAATTGCAAGTTCGATTTACTTAGAAGGTATCTCTACCGCGCGACTTTCACGGGGGTGCCTTTTTGATGTCGGTGGCGCGCCGAAGTCAGATGTTAGAGGATCGGAGATGACAAAACGAGGGACTTTTCCCTGGGTGGTCGCAGTGGGGTGTCTATTGGGCTTATCGGCTTGCACCAACCCATACGATCCCGTACAGCGGTTCATCGGCGGTGGCCTCATCGGCGCCGGTAGCGGCGCTGCAATTGGTGCTGCCGCTGCCGGTGGGCACGGTGCAGCTCTTGGTGCTGCGGTTGGCGGAGCGGTCGGCGCAGTGGGTGGCCTCATCACGACGCCACCGCCACGGTACCGCTACTAAACCGAATCGAGCCCCGCTGCAGCCCGATCGCGCTCTGGATTAGCCACTACACCGGTTGCGTCAAAAACGTGACATCTGCTGCAACCGGATTGATCGCATTCCAGTTTTGGACGAGCATGTTCGAAGAACAATGTTCTGAAATTCAGCGAACGAAGGGTTAATCTCGGCCCACCCTTGATCCGAGAAATTTTTGGCGTGCTTTTGCGAAGACTGCGATGACCATGGTTGCGCAAGCTAGGTCGCAGCACAGACCAACCAGGGCCGGGCGGCGAGCTTTGGTGACCTTGCTCGCTTTTGCGAGTTTGGGCGTAAGTCTGCTTGCGGCTTGCACCAGCCAATGGCCCTATTCACCGTGGCGGATCTCGGCTACTCAGTCGCAGGCGTCGGTTTCGCAACTACCTTCACGGCCGACACGCAAGCATAAACCGCTCCCGGCGACCGACGCGCCGAAGCCGGACGCCGGTAGTGAGGTTCTGGCAGGGGCCGAGCCGGCAGCGGCAACGCCAACCTCCGGCCCGACTTTCGCCTTCTCCCCTCCGGCTTCGGCCATTTCGTCCGATTATGCCCCGGCAACCAACTCGCCATCGCATCAATCGAGAGGGCTGGTTGGGCTGGACCAGCCCGAGGTAACGCGCGTCTTGGGTGCGGCAACAGAGCAATTTGAGCAACCGCCTGCAATGGTCTGGCGATACAAGAACACGACCTGCGAGCTCGACCTGTTCTTCTACCTCGACCTGCACAGCAACCGGTTACGAACGCTGCACTACGCGGTGAAGGGAGACAGCGGCGATCCCGCCCGGCGCCAGAATTGCGTGGAATCCCTGCGTGTCGCTCGAAGCGACTAACTCCGGCCCACGATGCCCCACCTCCTCCTTGTTGACGATGACGACTTGTTCCGCGAGTCGCTCGGCCTCAATCTGGTCGACGAAGGATATGAGGTGACAAGCTTCGACAACGGTCGGGAGGCGCTTGCCTATCTGAAAGGCGGCAGCGCCGATGTCATGCTGCTGGACTGGCGGATGCCAGAGCTGACTGGGATCGAGGTGCTGCGGCGAATGCGCGGTGCCGGCATTACCATCCCGGTCATCTTTCTGACCGTGCTTTCCGACGATATCTATGAGCAGGCGGCACTCGAAGGAGGTGCCGTCGATTTCGTCGACAAAGCGCGCCGCTTGCCGATTTTGCTAAAGCGGCTGCAGCTGATTGCGGAAGGCGGGCGGTCGGTTCCCGAGCCGGAACCGGTACGGGCACCGTGGCTCCGCTTGGGCCAACTGATGCTGGGCTTTGACACAAGTAGCACATCGTGGGACGGGCGGTCGGTCGATCTAACCCTGACGGAATTCAACATCGTGACCCTGTTGGCCGGAAAAGCGGGCCGGGATGTCGGCTACCGCGAGATCTACGATCTCGTCCACGGCAAGGATTTTGTCGCCGGGCGCGGCTCGGAAGGGTATCGCGCCAACGTACGCACCTTCATCAAGCGTATCCGCAAGAAGTTTCGTGATGTCGACCCCGATTTCGACCATATCGAAAACTACGCCAGTTTCGGATACCGCTGGGTCGCGGAAGACTGAAACACTGCCACGCTGCCGCTGGACATCGTCGCTTTCGGCGAAGATGGTCTTTCTTGCCGTCGTCTTCGGCTTGGTTCCAATCTTCCTCTATCTCGAATTCCAGAGGGCCTATGAGGAAGCCCAGGAGTTGCTGCTGGACAGTGTGCGAGCCCAAGGGCGCGCGATCAGTCAATCCTTGTTGCCGTGGCTCGAAACCGTTGACAACGCCATGCTGCCCGTTCTTGGACGCTATCTCGGCCCGTTCGCAACCGAGGTGACGACAATAAAGCTGCTCCTCAGGCCGGCCGACACGGACGCTGGAACCGATACGTTCTACTATCTGGCATCCTGGCCGGCGGTCACCCAGAGCAATCTGCAGGTGGAGCATGATGCGCTCGCGCAGCAGGGCGTGCTGGAACGTCTCGCCGGAGACTGCCGAGGCGAGAACCCATTCTCGCTGGTCTATCATCGTCCGACAGGCGTCGCCGAGATCATCACCGCGGTAACACCGCTGTCGACGCCGCTGGGCTGCTGGGCGGTGGTCGCCTCATTCTCCGAAGACGCATTCCCGTCGGCTCATCTTGGGCAGCCTTACTGGGCGACACCGGTAGTGCGGATTGCGGCGCTGGCTTATCTTGCGATGGCCGCCGTCACCTTTTCGACGCTGTTCAGTGTCCGCAGGGGCCTGCACAGATTCGCCGAGCGGGCGCGCCGGATTCGCAATTTGGGACCCGATGCAGGGTCGTTCTCAGGGCGGACTGGTCTTCCCGAACTGGCCTATGTCGGCGCCGAGTTTGACCGCATGGTGGACGCCTTGCGTCGCTCGGCTGCTGAGATCCGGAGTACGGCGGAAGAAAATGCTCACGCCTTCAAGACGCCGATCGCGGTCATCCGTCAGTCCCTCGAGCCGTTGCGGCGCGCCCTTGCCCAAGACAATCCGCGCGCCCAGCGCGCGATCGGGGTCGTCGAACACTCACTCGATCGGCTGGATGGGTTGGTCGGCGCGGCCCGCCGGCTCGACGAAGCAACCGCCGATCTGCTCGCGCAGCCCCGGGTACCCGTCGATCTCGGACAGATCATCGGCGGGCTCATACAAATCCGATCTCCCGTGCTCGCGAGTCATGACGTGACCATCATTCTCGCCAGTCACGACCTGACGATGTCAGCCGATCTTGTCCCCGGGCTCCTCGTGCTCGGCACCGAGGATATGATCGAAAGCGTCGCCGAAAACCTGATCGACAATGCCGTTTCGTTCGCCCCACCGGGAAGCGAGATCCTGGTGCGCCTGACCTGTGACGAGCGCTTCGCCCATCTGACCGTCTCCGACCAGGGCCCGGGGGTGCCCTCCGGGCAGCTCGAGCATATCTTCGAGCGCTACTATGTCGAGAGAGGCGCCGAAGCGTCGAATGAACCTGCCGAGAGCCATTTCGGGATCGGGTTATCGATCGCCCGCCGCAATGTCGAAGCGATGGGCGGGACCATCGAGGCGGAAAGCCAAGCGCCACACGGATTGGCGGTCCACATTCGTCTGCCACTGGCACCGCGCGGCGATTAGGGCGGGGTGTCGAGCTTGGCGCAAAATATCCGCACCTCAGCCGTGGTTGGCTGCCTGAGCCTCCGCCATGCGGCACCCCGTCGCCAAATGCCGGGCTGCCATGGAATGATGGGGGCCCAGCGCGACTTGTGGATCCGCTATAGGCTGCAGAGGCGCCATGGAATAGCACTTCATTGTGCAATCCAGTCGCACTTCCGTGGATCACAAGCGCACTCAAACGCTCAATGCCAGTGCGCGCAACTTCCACGCCGACCGCCCTAAAGCGCCCGGGGCCGCCAAAGTGTGCCGCCCCAGCGACATCTCCGCCGATGCCGGAGCGCGTCGCTGTCGTCAGAGCGGAAACCCGGGTAGCATTGAAGCGCGCTCCCGTGGCTGCGTCGGGATGAGGGAAGCCTCCGTGATAAACAGGGTTATGCACACCCATACGCTGCCCGAGAAGGCGCGCGCGGCCGCCGGAAGCCAGCGCAAACCGTCGGTGAAGAAATTTGCAACCGTGATTGGGCGCTGATGCGCCATGCCATTGGTCGATCTCGAGTTGTTGCCTCTCCGTTGATTCACAATTACGAGCTGTAGCGCCCCGGCTCCCGGGGCGGCGTTATCTATTTGGCCGCCGCCCGTCCGCGGACTAGGGTACGGATCAGGCCTCGTAGGCCGGTCAAAGGAGGGATCGCATGGACACTAACTTGATCGAGGTGCCGGCCGAGACCTCGGCGGCGCGGGTCAAGCCGCTGCTTCGCGGCATTCACCATCTCGCCCTCAACACCTCGGATATGCGGATGACGCTCGACTTTTACGTGCGTGTGCTCGGCATGCCGCTTGTTCACGGTCTGCGCACACCCTCGCCACCGCCCGGCGCGCCGCCGGCGCATGGCGTCGGCACGCCGCCCTACAAGAACATTCTCCATTACTTCCTCGACATGGGCGGCGACAGCCTGCTGGCGTTTTTCGAATATCCGAAAGGCATTGCAAAGGCCGACCGGGATACGCTCGGCGCGATGCAGCATGTCTCGTTTGTCTGCGGTCCCCGCCGCTATCGCGAAATGCAGGAACGGCTCAAGGCCAACGATGTCACGATTGTCGCCGGGCCGCTGCTGACCATCCCGCCCGCCATCCATTCGTTTTATTTCTTCGATCCCAATGGGATCCGGCTGGAAATCGTGTGCGATCTCGAGGGCGACGAGGCAGACCTGCGGGTGATCCGCTCCTGTGCGATGCCCGAGGCCGAGCTGCGCACGCAGCTCGCGGCGATCAGCGACGACAAGGCGTGGATCGACGACATCGTCGGGGCCAACTCGCGCTAGCGCCTGACCAAAAGCCTCGTGGCCTGATCGTTTGCCGCAAGGGGCCGCTTTCGAAACCGTCAGCGGCCCGCGGAGGTTTGCGACGATGGTCCGATGCCCCTCGAGATCGGTCTCGCGGAGGCGCCTTTTTACGTCGGTCAGCGGCCAGCAGGTGGTGATAAAAGGGCGGAAAGGCCGGCAGCCCGCGGACTGCCGGTGGTCCGAGCGGACAAACTGAGAGGAGTGCCCAATGGCGCAACGGACGCGAAACCCCGCGCGGCGAACGGCCGCGAGGTTCCGATACAGCCCCGCGTCCGCGGCGGCGCGCGGCCGTGACGCCGCCGCAACAGACGGCAATGGGCACCTTTCCCGTGGTTGGGATTGGCGCCTCCGCCGGCGGTCTCGAAGCCTTTCGCAAGCTGCTGACGGCGCTGCCCATCGACACCGGCATCGCTTTTGTGCTGATCCCGCATCTCGACCCGTCCCATCCGAGCATGATGGCCGATCTTTTGAGCGGGTCTACGGCGATGCCGGTGGTCGAAGCCGGCGACGCTCGGCTGGCAGGTTCCCGTCGTGTTTCTGACCGGCGACATTCGAAGCGCCAGTTTGAGTGAGTTGGCGCTGCCGGATAGCGCCCGGCTTGCTAAGCCGACGAAAGCCCAGGAACTGCTGCAGGCTGTGCAACAATTCCTCTCCGGGGCGCCCGTGGCAGCGCCAGCTTAGGATGCGCACGCACCAGCTGTCGAGACCAATACCGATGCCGTTGCAACCATCTTCGAGTCATAGACGATCGCGGCGCCCGGCGGCCGATGCGCGACGCACTTGCGAAGCCCCTCCGCGCATCGATTTCCGCTGGCATTTCTTCGGAGCTGCAGCCTATCGCCGTTCTCTCCCGGTTGCTGGTTCAACCGTCCGAAGGCTTTCGGCGCAATTGAGCCGTAGCTTACGGTGTTCGGAATGCGTACTGATCCCCCATTTGCGTCATTCGCCGACCGCTGCACGTCCGTCTCAGGTAATCCGTCTCAGATGAAGAGTACTTTCCGTATGAGTCGCAGTGCCGGCCGCCGGCGGCCACGCCGCAGGCACGCCCGGGCATGCACCCGGAGGGCGTGCTGGCCGTTGTGTGCCTGGACAATCCGCGCGACAATACGAGGGGCAAGGACTGCGCTGCGTTCACCGGGACCCCAGGAGGAATGCCCATGGCGTTTGTCAGATGTTATACCGGCACGGATGGTCAGTCACACTTTGAGGACCTGGACCTGCTCCCATCTGCCGTGGAGAGGTCAATCGAGCAGGCCGCCAGCAGTATCACCTTCACGCGATCACCCAACGGCCGTTTCAGCGATTGGCACAATGCGCCGCGCCGCCAGTACGCCATTTTCCTCTCCGG
>Ga0306920_100002837_pt1 | contig 21896 bp, 24 predicted proteins | sample flu12Cox44000170_FD_204666 | JGI IMG/M metagenome (GOLD analysis project Ga0306920, IMG submission 204666) | Lab enrichment of tropical soil microbial communities from Luquillo Experimental Forest, Puerto Rico - flux4day.12C.oxic.44.000.170 (v2)... | ecosystem: Environmental > Terrestrial >...
ATTCACCAACCAGAGACCCCTCCCGCCCCCCCCAAGGCCGAGGTGCCCGCCACGGGGAAAGGCGCAACGCCGTCGCTGCCAACTCCTCCGGCGCCCTCGACCGCAGCCGCTGCACCGGTACCGGTTCCTCCTCCCACGGTGCCACTCAAGGCGGCCCCCATCCTTGGGCCGCTGTTCAAGGCTCAGGTGACGAGCCGCGGTGGCGACCTGGCGGCGTGGGAGCTGGAGTTTCGGGGCGCCAAGCCGATGATCGTCCCGGAGCTGCTCGGGCCACTTGGAGTCACCGTGGAGCGGGCAGGACAGCCTCCGCGTGTCGTGGATTTCATGATTACGCCGGAGTCGCTCGACCTCACGGGAGGACCGGGCCGCGGCGAGATGACGCTGGTCGGGGAGGACGGGTTCGGCCTTCGGATCACGCAGATTCTCAGTTTTCGTGCCGACGACTACAGTCTGGACCGCCGGATCCGCGTGGAGAACCGGGGGCGTACCGCGCAGGAAGCCACGATCGTGATCTTGTGGACCGCGCCTGTCACTTGGCCCAAGGACGTTCACGAGCGGTTCCAGGGCCAGCATCCGACACGGGTCGTGCGGTTGGTCAATGGCAGCGTGCGGCATGAGGAGCTCGGTAAGATCACCGATTTCGTCGGCGACGGAAAGTGGATCGGTTTCGAGAGCGAGTGGTATTTGAGTGCCCTTGTCGCGCAATCACCCGGCTTCCGCTTGGCCGAGGGCAAGACCGGTGCCGCCGCGCATGCTGGTCTGCGCGCAACCTTGCCCGTGCTTGAGCCTGAGCAAATTTGGGACGGACGCGTTCTCGGATACGTCGGTCCCAAGGAGTACGATCGGCTTAAGGCGTACGGGGTCGGGTTAGAAAAGTCTATATATTTCGGTGGGTTCCCAATACCGCAGACCTACGGCGGCCTTCCTATGGAGTGGATCGCCGTTCCAATTCTGTGGGTGCTGGGATGGTTCCATCGCTACACGCACAACTACGGCGTTGCGATCATCCTACTTACGGTGCTGACCAAGGTGCTGTTCTTCCCGCTCACCCTGAAGAGCATGCGCTCAATGAAGGCGATGCAGGCCCTTCAGCCACAGATCAACGCGCTTCGCTCCAAGTACAAGAGTGATCCGCAGCGCGTCCAGCGAGAGACTATGGAGCTATACCGGGAGCACCGAGTCAATCCGCTCGGAGGGTGTCTCCCGATGATCGTGCAGATCCCGGTGTTCTACGCGCTGTACGTAGCCCTCTCCGTGTCGGTGGAGATGCAGAACGCACCATTCATCTGCTTTGGTCAGCTCTTCGGCATGCACCTCTGGATTTGTGACCTCGCCGCGGCAGATCCGACGTACATCTTGCCGATTCTCATGGGCGTCTCCATGTTCGTCCAGCAGAAGATGACGCCGACGATGGGCGACCCGCGCCAGGCGAAGATGATGCTATTGATGCCCGTGGTCTTCACGTTCATGTTCTTGAACCTGCCGTCCGGGCTTGTCCTCTACTGGACCGTGTCGAACGTCCTCCAGATCGCCCAGCAGATGTATATGGAGCGCAGCGCCGCGCCCGCAAAACCTCTGGCACGGGCGGCCAAGAAGACGTGAGGCGGGTTGTTGGCTCGGCCGCACCCGCGTAACCTCGGAACACGCACCCCGGACGACTCGCTCGAAGACTTCTTCGCGCGCCTCCCTGCCCTTCTCGGCCGCATGGCATCGCCCTCCGAACGGGTGGCCTTCGAGCGCTACGCCGATCTGCTCCTCGTCTGGAACCGGACGCATCACCTCACCGCGGCCAAGACTCGTGCCGCGGTTGGGCAGGGACTATTCCTCGACTCGCTCCTATTCAGGTCGCTCTTGCCACCGAGTCCGGCCCGCATTGCCGACGTCGGGGCCGGCGCCGGTATTCCAGGCGTACCGCTCCGGATCGTCGATCCGGGAGTCAGGCTCACGATGATCGACTCGCGACGAAAGCCAGTCTCGTTTCTTCGTACGCTGACACGAGAACTCGGCCTGTCTGATGTTGATGTAGAGCACGGTCGCGTCGAAGAGCTCGCCGAGCATGCAGCAAGGATGTGTGCCGCATTCGATGTGGTGCTGACGCGTTCGGTCCGTCTCGAAGACGAGCTACTTGAGGCGTCGATGCGACTACTGAAACCTCATGGCATGTTCGTGGCTTCGGGACCACCGCCGAACAAGCCGGCTCCAGAAATTAGGTGGTCCGGTGTGGCAAGCTGGAAAGTCATTTCGTTCGATGGCTTAGGGATAGAGCGCAGATTCTTCATTGCTACCGCGAGGGCTTGATCAAAGGCTCGTCGTCAGGTATTGTTCCACGTGAAACGCTGTCTCTGTGTTCCACGTGAAACAGTTCAACGGTTGAGGTGCACTTGGCGAAAGTCTTGGCCGTCGCCAACCAAAAGGGCGGCGTGGGTAAGACCACCACTTCTATAAACCTCGCTGCTGGTCTCGCCCTTGCGGAGCGAAACACCCTCTTAGTCGATCTAGATCCCCAGGGCAATGCGACTACTGGACTCGGCGTCGAGAAGACGAGCCTTCAGCGAACCATCTACCACGTCCTCCTCGAGGACCTTTCAGTCCAGGAGGCCGTGGTCAAAACAGAGCTGTCTTGCCTTGATCTTGTTCCCGCCGACATTGACCTGGTTGGTGCCGAGATCGAACTCGTCACGACCTCTGAACGTGAGCACCGACTCAAGAGCGGGCTGGAGGCAGTTGCCTCAAAGTACGACTTCATTGTCATCGACTGCCCCCCTTCCCTCGGTCTCTTGACGCTCAACGCTCTTACCGCGGCCAGAGCAGCCCTCGTACCTCTTCAGTGCGAGTACTACTCGATGGAGGGCCTGGCTCACATCCTGAGGACCGTCAACCTCGTCAAGGAGAAACTCAACCCTACTCTCGCCGTCGAGGGTGTGGTTCTCACAATGTTCGATGGGCGGACCAGCCTGGCCGCTCAGGTCAAAAGCGAGGTCCAGGGTCATCTGGGCAGCCAAGTACTTCAGACCATCATTCCGAGAAACGTGAGAATCACCGAGGCGCCCAGCTATGGAAAGCCGATCATGCTCTACGATCTCAAGTCGCCCGGATCTGTCGCCTATCTCGAGTTGACGAAGGAGGTGCTCGGGCATGAATCCTAAGCATGGGCTTGGTCGTGGACTCGGAGCTTTGCTCGGCTCAAATGCGGCAACAACGTCGACAGAAGCCGCGCCGTCTCCAGCTCAGGAGCTCCCGATTGCGAGCATCGTTGCCAATCCCCAGCAGCCCAGAAAATCCTTCGATCCTAATAGTTTACGAGATCTCTCCGATTCTCTGAAGCGAACGGGCGTGCTACAGCCCGTCGTCGTCAGGCGTTACGGACAGCAGTACCAGATCGTGGTGGGCGAGCGACGCTGGCGCGCTGCTCAAATGGCTGGCCTGACCCACATCCCCGCAATCGTGCGTGAGGCGACGGAGGCACAGAGCCTCGAACTCGCTCTTGTCGAGAACCTGCTGCGCGAGGATCTGAACCCGATGGAAGAGGCGGAGGCCTTTCAGCGCCTTCTCACCGACTTCGCGTGGACGCAGGAGGAGCTGGGCGAGCGCGTGGGTAAAGATCGAAGCAGTGTCGCCAATTTCCTGCGGCTGTTGAGGCTACCCGAGCTGATCCAGGCCGATCTCCGGACAGGACGTCTGACCATGGGCCACGCCCGTGCCCTGCTTTCGCTCACCTCTCCCGATGACCAGCTCAAGCTCCGCGAGCAGATCCTCGCGCACTCGTGGTCCGTGCGAACCACGGAGGAGAGCGTGCAGACAAAACGGCGTCCCCTGCCCCGCCGCCTTGGTCGGCGCTCCGCGGACCTCACGGCCCTCGAGGACTCGCTTCGCCAGGCCCTGGCCACACGAGTCCGCGTCATCGGCAACGAGCGCGCGGGTCGCATCGAGATCGCCTACACGTCGGCCGAAGACCTCGAGCGGCTGACCGAGCTCATCGTCGGCCGGCCGGCGTAGATCGCGTAGACTCGAAGGCATGGCCGAGCGCGTGGTGGTCGGTCTTTCCGGTGGCGTCGACTCCTCGGTCGCTGCCGCGCTCCTCGTCGAGCAGGGTTTCGACGTGGTCGGCGTCACCCTGCGCGTCTGGCCGTGGCACGAATCCGAGGACCCCACCAAGCGATTCGGGAGTTGCTGCTCTCCCGCCACCGTGGACGACGCACGCCAGGTTGCCCGGCGTCTTGGCATTCCGTACTACCTCCTCAACAGCGCGGAGGAGTTCGAACGCACGGTCATCGACGATTTCGCGCGGGAGTATGCGGCCGGCCGCACGCCCGTCCCGTGCACGGTCTGCAACCGTGACGTCAAGTTCGGCTCGCTTCTCGCCCGCGCTCGCGCCTGGGAAGCCTCCGCAGTGGCCACTGGCCACTATGCCCGCATCACACGAGATCCGGCCACGGGGCGGTTTCTCCTCCGGCGGGGCGCCGACCCGCAGAAGGACCAGTCGGATTTCCTCTGGCCCCTGACGCAGTCGCAACTGGCGGCTGCCCGGTTTCCCGTCGGCGCGCTCACCAAGACGGAAGTGCGCGAACACGCGCGCGCGCTCGGTCTCGTGACCGCGGAGAAGCCCGAGAGCCAGGAGATCTGCTTCATTCCAGACAACGACTACCGCGGTTTCCTCCGCGGTCGCATCCCGGAGGCCTTCGCGCCCGGGCCCATCATGGACGGCGACGGCCGGGTGCTCGGAGAGCATGCGGGACTGGCCGCGTACACGGTGGGTCAACGCCGAGGGCTCGGACTCAGCGCCGGCCGTACCCTTTACGTCACGAAGCTGGACCCGGACCGGAATGCCGTCGTGGTGGGAGGCTCGCACGAGGTCGAGATCGACAGGCTCGTGGCTCAGCAGGTAAACTGGATCGGCATCGACGATCTGACCGGGCCGCGGCGGGTGCTGGCTCAGATCCGTCATCGACATGAGCCGGCTCTTGCTACCATCTACCGGCGAGGGCAGGGGGTCGAGGTCCTCTTCGATACTCCACAGTGGGCGCCGGCGCCCGGGCAGTCTGTCGTCTTCTATGAGGGCGACCTGGTCATTGGTGGTGGGGTGATCGCCTCTGCGAGGGCCGAACCGGCTTGACAGTTTTCACGTTGACGTGATACACGTTTAGCGTTTGTCTCTAATTTCACAACGTCTCGCAGCCGGAGAACTCACGATGCGTCGTATACTCGCCATCGCGTGCTTTCTCGTCGGTCTTCTCCCGGCGCTGGCCTTTGCCTCCGAGGGGGGAAACGACCTCATCAACCTCGACAAATCGCTGATCATCCAGGCCGTCAACTTCCTGATCCTGCTCGTCCTGCTGACCCGGCTCCTCTACAAGCCGTTGATGGCCAAGATGGACGAGCGAACGAAGGCGATCCAGCGCTCGCTCGACGAGGCCCAGGAGGCCCGGGCGCAGGCTCAGAAGGAGCGCGACGAGTTCGCCGCGAAGATCCAAGCCGCCAACGCCGAGGCGCAGCGCATCCGCGCCGAGGCCCTCAAGGAAGCGGCGGACGAGCAGCGCCGGCTCGTGGACGCCGCGAAGGCCGAGGCGGCACGCCTCGTGGCCAGCGCGCGGCAGGAGCTCGATCAAGACGTGCGCCGGGCCCGGCAGGACCTCCGCCGGGAGGTCGTGGATCTCGCCATCGCCGTCTCCGAGCGCCTGATCAAGAAGAGCCTCAACGATGCGGATCATCGCCGCATCGTCGACGACGCCATCGCGCGAATGGGTCAGAAGAACTAGATTCCGATGCGCGCCCAGGAAGGGACCGCTCGTCGCTACGCCAAGGCCCTCCACTTGGCGGCGAAGGAGGCAGGGGTAGGGGAGGCGACCGGGCGCGAGCTCACGGCGCTCCTCGAGGCCCTCCAGGCCAATCGTGGCGCCCTCGAGATTCTCGAGCGCCCGTGGATCAAGCCGGCGGATCGCCGCGCCGCGGCCCTCGCCCTCGCCGAGAAGGCGGGCAGTGGAAAGCTCGTGCGGAATTTCGTGGCCCTGGTGGCGGAGCGCGGACGGCTCGATCACTTGGCGGTCATCGCGTCGGAGTACCGCGATCTGATCGACGCCGACCTGGGACGAGTGCGTGCGCAGGTCGGCAGTCCCGTGCCGCTCACCGACGGAGAAAAGACCGAGCTGTCGCGCCACCTCCAGGCCGCGCTCGGCAAGCAGGTCATCCTCGAAGAGCAGGTTGACCAGAATCTGCTGGGCGGCTTCGTCGCCCGGGTCGGCAGTCTCATCCTCGATGGCAGTCTTGACGGGCAGCTCGCACGGATACGCGAGCGGCTGGTGAGAGGCTAGGCATGATCAAAGCGGAAGAGATCAGCGAGATCATCAAGAAGCAGCTCCAGGGCTACGAGGCCGAAGTCGACCTCCAGGAGGCTGGCCGCGTGATCGAGGTGGGCGACGGCATCGCCCGCATCTACGGCCTGCAGGGTGCCATGGCCGGCGAGCTCCTGCAGTTCCCGGGCGAGGTGTTCGGGCTCGTGCTCGACCTCGAAGAGGACAACGTGGGCGCCGTGCTCCTGGGCTCCGACACGCTGATCAAGGAAGGGGACACCGTCACGCGCACCAAGCGCATCTCGCAGGTGCCCGTGGGCGAGGCCCTCGTCGGCCGCGTCGTCAATGCCCTCGGCCAGCCGGTGGATGGCAAGGGCCCCATCGAGTCGACGGAGTTCCTTCCCCTCGAGCGCTACGCTCCGGGCGTGGTCGACCGCCGCTCCGTGAAGGAGCCGCTCCAGACGGGTCTCAAGGCCATCGACGCCATGATTCCCATCGGCCGGGGCCAGCGCGAGCTCATCATCGGCGACCGCGGCACGGGCAAGACCGCCATCGGCGTCGACACGATCATCAATCAGAAGGGCCAGGACATGTTCTGCTTCTACGTGGCCATTGGCCAGAAGCAGTCCACGGTGGCCCTGGTGGTGAAGGTCCTCGAGGATGCGGGCGCCATGGCCTACACGACGGTCGTGGTCGCCTCGGCCTCGGAGCCCGCGCCGTTGCAGTACCTCGCGCCCTACGCGGGCTGCGCCATGGCCGAGTTCTTCCGCGACTCGGGCCGCAACGCCCTCTGCATCTACGACGACCTGTCCAAGCACGCCGCGGCCTATCGCCAGCTCTCGCTGCTCCTTCGCCGCCCGCCGGGCCGCGAGGCATATCCGGGCGACGTGTTCTATCTTCACTCGCGTCTGCTCGAGCGCGCGGCCAAGCTCAACGATGAGCTCGGCGGCGGCTCGCTCACCGCCCTGCCCATCATCGAGACGCAGCTCGGGGACGTGGCAGCCTACATCCCGACCAACGTCATCTCGATCACGGACGGCCAGATCTATCTCGAGTCCGATCTCTTCTACTCGGGCGTGCGGCCCGCCGTGAACGTGGGTCTTTCCGTCTCGCGTGTGGGCGGCTCGGCCCAGATCAAGGCCATGCGCCAGATCGCGGGCAAGCTGCGCCTCGACCTCGCTCAGTATCGCGAGCTGGCCGCCTTCGCGCAGTTCGGCTCCGACCTCGACAAGGCGACGTTGCAGCAGCTCGCGCGAGGGCAGCGCATGGTCGAGCTCCTGAAGCAAGAGCAGTACACGCCGCTGCCCGTCGAGAAGCAGATCGCCATCATCTTCGCGGGCGGGCAAGGGATGCTCGACGACCTGCCCGTGGAGCAGGTGCGGCCTTTCGAGGAGTTCCTCTACCCGTACCTGGAGCGGAAGAACGCGCAGCTCCTGGGCGACATCGCCAGCAAGAAGGAGCTGACCGACGAGCTGCGCGAGGCGCTGACCAAGGCGGTGAGCGCAGCCAAGACGGAGTTCATGACCACGCAGGGCATCAAGAGCGACGAGGCGCGGGAGAAAGCCAGCAAGACGGGCACCAGCGATGAGGCGCGGGAGAAAGCCAGCAAGACGGGCACCAGCGACGAAGCCAGCAAGACGGGCACCGCGGCCTGAGACCGGCGACCCATGCCCACCCTCCGCGACATCCGGCGACGGATCCGGTCCGTCGAGTCCACCCAGAAGATCACCAAGGCCATGAAGCTCGTGGCGGCGGCGAAGTTCCGTCGCGCCCAGGAGCGCATTCTCGCGGCACGGCCCTACGCGACCAAGATCGGTGAGCTGGTGGATGGGCTCGTGGCGCGAACGGCCGGCCAGGAGACGCATCCCCTCCTCGCCGCCCACACCACGGCGAAGAAACGGCTGGTGGTGATCACCTCGGACAAAGGCCTCTGCGGCGCCTTCAATTCGAACGTCCTACGAGAGTCACTCCGGTTCCTGCAGGGAGCCGACGAAGTCTCGGTGAGCCTTGTGGTGGTCGGAAAGAAGGCGCGCGACTTCTACCGGCGGCGCCAGTTCACCATTAAGTCGGCGATGCTGGGAATCTTCGACCGGCTCGCCTATTCGCACGCACAGGAGCTGGCCAACGGACTGATGCACGATTTCCTCGCCGACGAGGTGGACGAGGTCCATCTTCTCTACAACGAGTTCCACTCCGTGGCCGTGCAGCGGCCCGTGCATCGGCAGCTCCTCCCCCTAGGCGCCTCCGAGGCAGGCGACGAGGACGACGGCAAGGACGCGACGCAGGAACAATACATCTACGAGCCGAGTCCCGAGGCCATCTTGGCCTCACTTCTCCCGCGCCACGTGACTATTCAGGTGTATCGCGCGCTCATGGAATCGGCGGCGGGGGAGTACGGAGCCCGCATGACGGCCATGGAGTCCGCCTCCAAGAACGCGCGCGAGATGATCAATGTGCTGACCATCCAGTTCAACAAGGCGCGCCAGGAGCGCATCACCAAAGAGCTGCTGGACATTGTCGGCGGGGCGGAAGCGCTCCGTCAGTCCGTGGAAGCGTAGCGCATGGTTCTCGAGCCGAGACACGGCCGGGCTGCTGCAGACATGAAGGTGGCGAGGGGAGCACAGACGCAGGTCGAGCCGAGACACGGCCGAAGTCCCGCAGGCAGGAGCGTGGCGGGGCGAGCACAGACGCAGTTCGAGCCGAGACATGGCCGAAGTGCCGCAGGCAGGAGCATGGCGAGGCGAGCACAGAAAGGATCCCGCACATGAGCCAAGGCAAGATCGTCCAGGTGATCGGTCCCGTCGTCGACGTGGAGTTCGAGCCCGAGAAGCTGCCCGCCATCTACAACGCCCTGGAAGTGCCGGGCGCGGGCAGCACCGATATGTTCGCCTACTCTGCCAAGCTCGTGCTCGAGGTGGCGCAGCACCTGGGCGAAGGCCGAGTGCGCGCCGTCGCCATGGCCGCCACGGACGGGCTCACCCGCGGCATGCCCGTGAACGACACGGGCCAGCCGATCTCGATCCCTGTGGGGAAGGAGACGCTCGGCCGCATCATCAATATCACCGGCGAGGCCGTGGACAAGACGGGCGAGCTGAAGACGACGAAGACGCTGCCCATCCATCGTCCGGCGCCCTCCTTCGAGCAGCAGTCGACCAAGGTCGAGATGTTCGAGACGGGCATCAAGGTCGTGGACCTGCTCGAGCCCTACACCAAGGGCGGCAAGACCGGTCTCTTCGGGGGCGCCGGCGTGGGCAAGACCGTCTTGATCCAGGAGCTGATCAACAACATCGCCAAGCAGCACGGTGGCATCTCGGTCTTCGCCGGGGTGGGGGAACGCACCCGCGAGGGCAACGACCTCTACCACGAGATGAAGGAGTCGGGCGTCATCGAGAAGACGGCGCTGATCTTCGGTCAGATGACGGAGCCGCCCGGCTCGCGCCTGCGCGTGGCCCTCACCGGCGTCACCGCCGCCGAGTACTTCCGCGACGAAGAAGGCCAGGACGTGCTCCTCTTCATCGACAACATCTTCCGCTTCACCCAGGCGGGCTCCGAGGTCTCCGCGCTCCTCGGGCGCATGCCTTCCGCCGTCGGCTATCAGCCGACCCTGGGCACCGAGATGGGCGCGCTCCAGGAGCGCATCACGTCGACCAAGAAGGGCTCGATCACGTCCGTGCAGGCCATCTACGTGCCCGCCGACGACATCACCGATCCCGCGCCGGCCACGGCCTTCGCCCACCTCGATGCGACCACCGTGCTCTCGCGCGCACTGACCGAGCTCGGTATCTATCCCGCGGTGGATCCGCTCGCCTCCACCTCACGCATCCTCGACCCGCTCATCCTGGGCCAGGAGCACTACGCGACGGCCCGCGGCGTGCAGTCCGTCCTGCAGCGCTACAAGGACCTCCAGGACATCATCGCCATCCTCGGCATGGAAGAGCTCACCGACGAGGACAAGCTCATCGTGGCGCGCGCGCGCAAGCTGCAGCGCTTCCTCTCCCAGCCTTTCCACGTGGCCGAGGGCTTCACGGGCCAGCCCGGCCGCTACGTGAAGCTGGCCGACACCATCCAGGGCTTCAAGGAAGTGCTGGACGGCCACTGCGACGACATGCCCGAGCAGGCCTTCTACATGGTCGGCACCATCGACGAGGCGCGGGAGAAAGCCAGCAAGATGGGTACCAGCGATGAGGCTCGGGGGAAGGCCAGCAAGACGGGCACCAGCGACGAGGCGCGGGAGAAGGCCAGCGAGACCAGCGACGAGGCGCGGGGGAAGGCCAGCAAGACGGGCACCAGCGACGAGGCGCGGGAGAAGGCCAGCGAGACCAGCGACGAGGCGCGGGAGAAAGCCAGCAAGATGGGCGAGGGCCGGTAGCATCGTGCCGGGAGCCCGCTGATGCTCTTCGAGCTGGCCACGCCGGCGCGGATGCTCGTCAGCGTCGAGGCCGACGAGGTCGTCGCCCCCGGCGCCGAGGGCTACTTCGGCGTGCTGCCCGGCCACGCCGCGTTCCTGACCAATCTCAAGCCTGGTGAGGTGACGTACCGCACCGGCCAGAACGAGCACCATCTCGCCGTGGCAGGTGGGTTTGCCGAGGTGACGGCCGAACGAGTGATGGTCCTCGCCGAGAACGCAGAACGGCCGGAGGAGATCGATCGCGCGCGGGCCGAGCGCGCCCGCCAGCGGGCGGAGATGCGGCTTCAGGGCAAGAGCCCCGACGGGCTCACCGAGGAGATCGACTTCGATCGTGCCTTGGAAGCTCTCGCCCGAGCTCTCACGCGCCTCCTCGTGCTGTCGCATGCTCAGTCGTAGCTGGAAGCTCCTGCCCTCTCCACTGGGCAGCTAGCCGCCCCGATCGCCTCGCTCGCGAGGCACCGCGAGCCCGGCGTGCCTCGCATCTGGTTGTTCTGCAAGTCGATTCTCTCTGGCATGTCCCTCGCAATTCAGCGTGGGCATGACGACGATTCTCATAGTCGACGATGAGCCGCCCATCCTCGATCTGGTTCGCTTCACCCTCGAAGACGCCGATGTCCGCGTCGTCGAGGCCTCCGACGGCGCCGAGGCGCTCCTCGTGGCCCGCCGGGAGAAGCCCGACCTGATCCTTCTCGACGTGCAGATGCCGAAGCTAACGGGTCTCGAGGTTTGCCGCCAGCTCCGACGTGAGGAGGCCTTCGCGCGGACCCCCATCGTGATGCTGACGGCGGCGACCCAGGAGGCGGATCGCATCCGCGGCCGCGAGGCCGGTGCCGACGAGTACCTGACCAAGCCGTTCTCGCCCCTGGCACTCCTCGCCCTGGTCGAGGCCCTCGTGCCGGAGACACGGTCGTGGCGGCCAACGTAGCGCTGTCGCAGGCGCTGGCCTACGCCCGCGACCTGCGCAACCTGTATGAGGTGACGCGGGCGCGCGAGGCGGAGATCGCCCGCGCCCACGACAAGCTCCGGGCCGCCTATCAGCAATCGCTCACCTACGCGGTCGACCTCAAGAAGACGCACCGCCGGCTGCAGAGCTCGATCCTCCAGAGCCTGCTCGGCCTTGCCAACGCGCTCGAGGCCAAGGATGAGTACACGCGAGGGCACTCAGATCGCGTGGCTGCTCTCGCGCGCCACCTCGCCCTCGCCGCGGGCTGCGGAAGCCGCGAGGCGGCGACCATCGCTCACGCAGGGCTTCTCCATGATCTCGGCAAGATCGCGGTGCCCGAGCGCATCCTCCGCAAGCCCGGACCACTCACGGACGACGAGTGGAGCGTCATGCGACGCCACCCGCTCACCGGGGCCCAGATCGTGGCGCCGCTCGAGTTCTTCGCCGATGGAGCTCTCATCGTCCGCCACCATCACGAGCGTCACGATGGTAGCGGTTATCCCGATGGGCTCGCCGGCGACACGATTCCTCTGGGCTCGCGCATCGTAGCCATCGCCGACGTGTACGACGCGCTCACCTCCGATCGACCGTACCGACCTGCACTCACCGTGTATCGGGCGCGGGAGCGTCTCCTCGCGGAGGCGGATCGCACGCTCGACAGACGCCTGGTTGCCATCTTCCTCGACACCGTGCTGCATGAGCCTTCTGATTCATCGTTTCGTTAGTGACCGCGTCGCGCGCCCGTCCGCCATCGGCTGGCAACTGCTGCTCGTCGCCGCCGCTGCGGGAGGGCTGGGCGGGGTGGGGTTCGCCGTCGATTCGGCAGTGGGCATCGAGAGCAAGCTCGGGCATGCTGTCGCGAGCGGTGCTGTGCATTCAGGATTCCTCGCCATGGGCTGGGTTCTTGCCTTCCAAGGGCGCGCTGGCTGGGCTGGCCCCGCAATGAGGGAGGCCAGCGCTCTCATCGTGGCGTCGGTCGCCTCGAGGCTCTCGCCCGCGGGCGCCATCGCCTACTTGTTCGTTCCGCTGGTGGTCGCGCGGGACGCCGCCGGCTGGCCCACGCTTCTCGAGCGGATCGGCTGGCGCTGGCCTCGCGAAGGGCGCGCGACCTTCATTGGTGCCGCGTCCGGTGTCTGCCTCGGTCTCCATTTGCTCTTCGCCGCCTCGCTTATGCTCGGTTACCACGTGGAGATGCCGGAGGCTCGACGATACCTGGCGGCGCTCGCCTACGACATCGGCGCCAATGCCTTGACGGCGGAATGGCTCTTTCGTGGCGCCATCTTCTCCGCGCTGTGGCGGCGCTGGAGCTTTTGGCCAGCCGCCGTGGCCTCCACGGGGCTCTCCCTGATTCGCTACCTTTTCGACCCCGCGCTGCCCCAGACCGCAGAGCTCATCGCAGGCGCCATGTTCTACACCTTGCTCCTCGGGCTGGGCTCGTGCGCGCTGCGTGCGTGGAGCGGCAGCCTCCTCCCAGGCTATCTCGCCACCGTGCTCTTCTTTGCCGCCTACCGCGTCCTCCTCGTGTGATCTACGCCGCCCTCGGGCTGGTGGCGCTCATCGCCGTCGCCATGCGCGCTGCTGGCGTGGAACAGATGCCGGCGCTGCAGAACCTCTACTTGATTCCCGTGCTGTGGGCTGCGTTTGCCCGCGGCACTCTTGGCGGCATTCTCGCCGGGCTGGAAGCGGGGTTGGTCCAGTCGCTCAGCATCTTTCCGTTCATCGAGCGGGTCGGGCTGTCTTGGCCCGCCCTGGGCGGCGTGCTCTCGCTTTCGACCCCGTTCAGCCTGGGGTTGATGGTGGGCCGGCTGGTGGATCGATCGAGAGGACGGGACGCGCAGCTCGACGCGCTCCTGTCGATCCAGCGAAGCCTCGCCGACTCCGCGTCGCTCGCCGATCGCCTGAACGCGGTGGCCGAGCTCACGCGCGCGGCCCTGGGGGTGGACCGCGTGCGCCTCGTGCTGGAGACCGGCCACGACGCCTCCGTCGCCGCCAGCGCGCCAACGAACTTTCGTCCCGCTGAACTGACTCCGAGCGCGGGGGCGACGCCGTGTCGTCGCCTCGTGCTCGGTCTCGATGCGGGGCAGGGGCCGGTGGGAGCCCTGATCATCGAGCGTGACGGCGACATCTCGGCGACCACCCGCGGGCTCGCGAACGCTCTGGCGCTCCATCTTTCCCTCGCCCTCGAGAACGCGCGGCTCACCGAGCGACAGCGCCACTTCGCCCAGGAGCTCGAGGAGAAAGTAGCCGGGGCAACTCGACGGCTGCGCGAGCTCGATCAGGCCAAGAACGAGTTCCTCTCCGTCGCGTCCCACGAGTTGCGGACGCCGCTCACCGCGCTCCAGGGGTTCAGCGAGCTGCTCCTTACTCGCGACGTGCCTCCCGATCGAGCGCGCCGATATCTCGGCCATCTCCAGACGGAGTCACAGCGCCTCGGCCGCATCGTGGGAGACCTGCTCGATCTCTCCCGCATCGAGTCTGGTCGCGGCCCCACCTTGCAGCGCGTGTCCGTCGACCTCTGCGCCATCATCGAGGCGAACATCGAGATCTTCGCCTCGCAGCACCCGCGTCACCAGTTCGAATGGAAGGTAGGTACGACGCTTCCCCCTCTCTGCGCGGATCGCGATGCGGTGGACCGGATCCTCAAGAACCTTCTGTCCAACGCCATCAAATACTCGCCACGCGGCGGACACGTGCGGGTCGCGGCAGGCTCGGCCGCGGACCGGCCGGAGATGGTCGAGTTCACCGTGGAGGACGACGGCGTCGGGATCCCCGCCGAGGCCCTGCCGCGCATCTTCGACCCCTACGTCCGTATCGCCAATCCGGAGACGGCGGCCGCGCCCGGGCTGGGCCTCGGCCTGAGCCTGGTGCGAGGGCTCGCCCATGCCCATGGAGGTAGCGTGGAGGTCGAAAGCCTGCCCGGCAAAGGCTCGCGCTTCCGGGTGCTTCTGCCGCGGTAAAAGGCCGGATTTGGCCGATATTTCGGCCAGTTTGCTTGACACCCTCCGACGGCTGCGTGTAGTCTCGAACGGGCTTATGTCGAGGAGAGAAGAGATCGCGGGCAGAATGGCTGAGGCCGTCGTGAAGCGGCTGGTCGGGAGAAGACTCGTCGAGATCAAGGATGAGGCACGTGCCCGCGAGGTGGTCCGCCACATCCTCTCCGAGAACTTCCTCGCCGAGGAGAAGATCGAGGCCGAGGTCAAGAGCCTCCTCCTCGATCACGCCAAGCTCATCAAAGACTCCGCTTCGGACTACAAGCGGCTCTTCACCATGGCCAAGACCAAGCTGGCCCGCGAACGCGGGTTCATCCTCTGATGCGCATGAGCCGGGAGCGGCTGTTCTTGCTGGCCGAGCGGATCGTGGGTGACCTCGCCACCACCGAGGGCGTGGTCATCCGCCAGATCGCGGACGAGAAGGTGCGCGGCCAGCTCCGTACCGAGGTGTTCCGGGTGCTCGAGGAGGAAGGCCGCCTCGAGGAGAGCGTCGACCAGGAAGTGCGCAAGACGCTGAGCAGCTACTCACGCCCGGTGCCCGAGGGGAGCGCGGAGTGGGAAGTCCTCTACAACAAGACCCGCGACGAGGTCTACCGGCGGAGACTCCGGCTGTGAAGCGCATCGTGGTCGGCCTCTCCGGAGCCTCGGGGGCGATCTACGGTATCCGCTTCCTCGAACTCCTCCGCGGGCTGGCCGACGTGGAATCGCACCTGGTCGTCTCCGATCCCGCCAAGCGCACCATCGTGGAGGAGACGGACTGGACAGTGAAGAACGTGGAGGCGCTGGCCACCCAGCGCTACGAGAACAAGGACATCGGCGCCACCATCGCCTCGGGCTCCTTCAAGACGGACGGCATGGTGGTGGTGCCGTGCAGCGTGAAGGCCGCCGCCTCCATCGCGCACGGTCTTGCCGACAACCTGCTCACTCGCGCCGCCGACGTCACCCTCAAGGAAGGCCGGCCCCTCATCCTCGTCATCCGCGAGACGCCGCTGCATCTCGGCCACCTCCGCACCATGACGGCGCTCGCCGAGATGGGCGCGGTGATCTTGCCGCCCATGCCCGCCTTCTACAATCGGCCGAAGCAGATCGAGGATCTCGTGGACCACACGCTGGCGCGCGTGCTCGACCGCCTCGGCCTGCCGCAGGATCTGGTGGGGGAATGGCAGGGGACCAACCGCCGGGCGGACGCGAACCGACACCGGTGAGCGGCATCGCCGGTGAAGACCGCCCCGCGCCACCGATCGATCTGTCCATCGTCATTCCCGTCTACAACGAGGAGGAGAATCTTCCGATCCTCTGGCCCGAGATCCGCGAGGTGCTCGACCCCACGAACCTCCACTACGAAGTGATTTTCGTCGACGATGGCAGCCGGGACGGGAGCGCCGAGATAGTGCGCGGCTTTCACGAGCAGGATCCTCGGGCCCGTCTCGTTCGCCTCAAGGCCAACGCGGGGGAGACGGCGGCCACCGACGCGGGCTTCAAATCGGTGCGGGGGAAATGGGTGGTCGTGATGGACGCCGATCTCCAGAACGATCCTCACGACATCCCCGGCATGCTGCGCCACCTCGACCAGTGGGACGCGGTAACGGGCTGGCGCGTCAACCGCGGCCACGGCGATTCGTGGGTGCGGCGCGTCTCGTCGCGTATCGCCAACCGCATTCGCAATCGGTTGAGCGACGAGAGCATCCAGGACAGCGGATGCACCTTCAGGGCCTTTCGCCGCGAGTGCCTGCGCGATCTGGTCCTCTACAAGGGCTTTCATCGCTTCGTGCCGACCCTCCTCAAGATGCGCGGCTATCGAGTCTTGGAGGTGCCCGTCAATCATCGGCCCCGCCGCTTTGGCGAGTCCAAATACGGCATCGGCAATCGGGCCTGGAGTGCGTTCAAAGACCTGCTGGCCGTGCGCTGGATGAAGGATCGGTTCCTGCGCTACGAGATCGCGGAGGACGTGGGAGGAGAGGGGAGCACCCGCCCGTGAAAGTGCTGCTCATCGGTCTGGGACGCTGGGGGGAGAAGCACCTCCGAGTGCTCGGCGAGCTCGGCTGTGAGATCTGGGTCGCCGACGTGTCCCAGGAGCGCCGGGCCTTCGCGGTCAAGGCCGGTGTTCCCGCGGCGCAGGCCGTGCCGGATTTCCGCCTCGCTCTGCCTCACGTGGACGCCGTCGATCTCGTCACGCCGGCGGACAGCCATCTCTCGCTCGCCGGCGAATGCCTCCGCGCGGGCAAGGACTGTTTCGTGGAGAAGCCCGTGACGCTCACGGTGGCCGAGGGCCGGAGCCTGGCCGAGATCACCCGCTCGACGGGGCGCTTGCTCCAGGTTGGCCACATCTTCCGCTTTCACCCCGTGAGCATGTTCATGCGCGAGCGCCTCCGCAGCGGCCGCACGGGTCCCGTGCGCTACGCCACCGGGCGCTTCGCGGGCTTCAAGCGCCCGCGGACGGACGTGGGCGTGACCCAGACGGACGGCATTCACTACTTCGATCTCTTCTCCCATGTGCTCGATCAGGAGCCCACCGCCGTTACCGCGACCCTGCGGGACTTCCTCGGCCGCGGCCTCGACGACATCGGATTCTGCTCGGTGGAATATGGATCCGTGCCCGCTTTCGTGGAGGCGGGGTACTTCGCCCCGGGGACCTATCGGGACTGCGTGATTGTGGGCGAGCAAGAGACCCTCGCGGGAGACTTCGGTACCGCCGAGGTGAAGATCCTCGCCAATCGTCACGTGAGACAGGGCGAGTGTTGGCACGCATCCGAAGGCCACGTGGAAACCCACAAGACGTCAGGGCCCGAGCCATTGCGCCATGAGCTCGAGCTGTTTCTGGAAGCGTGCACGAGACGAACGGCGCCCTCCGTCGACGTGGAGGCGGGAGTGCTGGCCCTGCGCGTGGTCGAAGCCGCCCACCTCTCATCCAAGCTCGGACGGCGCGTGCTGCTGTCCGAGGTGTAGTCGAGCAGTCAAGGCATGGACGGCGAGATCGTCCCCAGCATCTACGCGGAGCCCTTCCGCCTCACCACCTTCATCGGTGAGGTCTGGCAAGCGGAGGCGGCGGCCCGCTACTTCCACACCGAAGAGGAAGCTCAGATCGCCGAGGGGATCGCCTACTACGTGCAGCAGCGCTGGAACCAGTGGGACGATGTTGTGGGAATCTCTCGGGAGCCCACCAACTGGGAGAACGCGGTGGAGGTGCTGGGGCTCGCCGTGGCGAGCGTGCTCCTCCTGCTTCTCCTCTAGCACTGATACGATCGCGGCTCGTGCCGCGCCGATTCCTGTCTCGCCTCGTGGCGCACCTTTTCGCCGTCCGCCAATCAGTTGTCTGGGCTCGCCATTTTCGTCCTCCTGAACGCCCAACCTTTGACTCCGGAGACGCGTGCACGCTCACCGCGATCTGCCCCTGGGGCGCAGCGCGATCGAGAGGAAGGCGTACCCTGCGCGCAGGGTCCCGCGAAGAGTGCCGGAGACCTTCGAGCGGCCCGCCTGCCTCGGGGCGTGCGAGACGGGAACCTCGAGGATCCGCGCGCCGTTCGCGGCGGTCTTGACGACCATCTCCACCGGCCATCCGAAGGCGCGGTCGCGCATGTCGAGACGGCGTAGCAAGTCCGCGCGGATGGCCCGCAAGGGGCCGAAGTCAGTGATGGGCACGCGCCATCGCCAGGCCAGGTATCGAGCGACGAGACGGGTGCCCGCGGCGGCGTGCCGAGGATGCCGACCGGCGAGCCTGCGCGCTCCGAGGACGAGGTCGGCCCGACCGGCGAGGATCGGGTTCAGCACGAGCGGGATCTCTTCCGGCCGTTGGCTGCCGTCGGCGTCGAGGAATACCGCCACGTCGGTGTCGGGGGGCAGCGCGGTAACGCCGGCGAAACATGCCGCTCCGTAGCCACGCGTCTCCTCGCTCACCACGCGGGCACCGGCTTCGCGAGCGACCACGGCCGTGGTGTCGGTGGAGCCGTTGTCGACGACAATCACCTCCGCGATGAGGTTGCGAGGTGTCCGACGAATGAGATCGCCGACCATGGCGGCCTCGTTCAGCGCGGGCAGAATGAGAACCGACTTCATCCGGCATCGGCTCGCGCACGCGCACGTGGGCGCCAGCGGAGGGTGCCGCAAACCATGCCGACGGCCCCAAGGGCGAGCGGGGTGACCTCCACGAGCTGTGCCCACAGCGGAATGGCCCACGGCGTGGAGAGGAAGAAGCTGTACGCGAAGGCCACCGTTCCCGTGAAGGCGATCCACGGCACGGAAGGCGCTACGGCCAGGAACGGAACGAGCCAGACGACGTACCACGGAAAGACGTTCGCCCCGAGCACGATAAGGCCTCCGACCATGGGCACCGCCCGTACCGCGAGACTGCCGGGACGCGGCCGGAGAGCGACGAGGAGCGCCCAGACGGCGCTTGCGGCGAGGGCGAGCCACGGCTCGTTCACGAAGCTTCGCACGAGCCCGGGATTGAAGTACTCGTCCCGGACGTAGCGCCCGATGGGTGCGGTTGGCCACTGGCCGATTCCGGCCGTTGCGAACGTGCCCATCATGAGGACGGCCCCAAAGAAGATCCACACCGACACGCGGCGCCGGCCCGGCAAGAGGAGAAGCAGGGCGGCAGGATAAAGCTTCACGAGTGTGCCCAGCCCCAGTAGCATGGCGGCAATACCGTCACGTCCGCGTGCGGAGGCAAGCGCGGCCGCCGTCACGGTGGCGAGCACCAGCGCGTCGAGGTGCCCGCTGCCCCAAATCTCGACGAGCAGCAGTGGGTTCCATGCGTAGATGGCCAGGCGACCGGGCGGGAGCCCTAGCGTCCGCAGCAGACAGATGAGGGCGAGCATGGCGACGAGCTCGATCAAACCGAGGGCGAGCTTCATGGCGAGAATGCTGTCGGGTGCGCACCAATAGACGGCACGGAAGAATGCCTGGGCCAGCGGGGGATACACGGTGTGCCACGTCGGATGGTTCAGCTTGGGGTAGATGGTGGCGTCACGCAGCCTCGCTACCTGGGGAGCCACCGGCGCGTACGCGTAAGGATCGAGCCCTGCGCCCGCAACACGCGCGTCCCAGACATACCGGTAGACGTCGGTGGACAGCGACGGTGCGGCGCCCAGCAGGAGGAGCCGGGTGAGCAGCCCGATGACGAGGATCACGCCGAGCGTCGCCGGGCCCCGGAGGGGAGCGCCCACGAGAACTGCCCCCGCGTAGGCCACCCACGCCAGAGTGAAGAAGATCAGAAACGTGCGGGGTGCCGCGACGAGATTCGGCAATCCACCAAGCACGCCACAGGCGGCGCAGAGCACGAGCCCGGCGCCGGCCAGCGTGGTGACCTCGCTCATGCGCTCGGTCATGTCGAGCGCCCTGAGCCGTTCGGCCAGCTCGTGTAGCATCAGCCCGGGAGCGTACACTCGCATCGATGACCCGTGACCCTGCCGATGGGACCGGCACCGTGCGGTCGGCTCGTGACCACTACGAGACGGTGTTGGGGGAACACTACTCGCGCATGTTCGGCGAGTTCGAGGCCAAGGTCGGCGAGCAGCGCGCGCTCCTCGAACGCCTTGGTGTCGTGAGCCAGCCGAGCGCCGGCACGGCCGTGGACCTTGGCTGCGGCTCCGGGTTCCAGTCCATCGCCCTGGCGCATCTGGGATTCCGGGTGCTGGCGGTCGACTTCAGCGAGCGGCTCCTCGCCGAGCTGCGAGACCGGTCGCGAGGCTTGCCGGTGGAAGCGATCGCCGGCGACATCTGCGATGTGGCCGTCCTCGTCCCCACGGGAATTGATCTGGCCGTGTGCATGGGCGACACGCTGTCACACCTCGACGCCGAGGAGGATCTCACTCGCGTCTTCGACGGGATGGCGACGCGGCTCCGGGCGGGTGGTCGCCTCGTGCTCACCTTTCGTGAACTGAGCCGAGAGCTGCGGGGCCTCGAGCGCGTGATTCCCCTCCATGCCTCTGACGATCTCGTCATGACCTGTTTTCTCGAATACGCGCCCACCACCGTTACCGTGCACGATCTCATCTGGGCGCGGCTGTCGGACGGCTGGCGCTTTCGCGCGGGTGCGTATCGCAAGCTGCGGCTCGACGCCGATTCGGTGGCGAGCCGTCTCGCGCGCTCGGGGTTCACGGTCGAGCACCACCGGATGCCAGCGGGGATGGTCGCATTGGTCGGCGTTCGGCCGAGCTCGGACTCCCCGTAGGCGACGACCGGCTCGGCATGAGCGCCCGGTCATCCGCGCCAGGTGGTGAGGAAGCGCTCCGTTTCCGGGGCCGACGTTGCCTCGTCGACGTTGATGCTCTTCGACAAGCGCTCGAGATCATCGGGCGTGTCTACATCGAACCACGATGGGAGACAGGCCGCGCGCAAGCCCGCGGCGGCGGCCCGGCGCAGCGTCACCTCGAGCACTTCCGGGGTGCTCCAGGGCATGGCGTCGAACAGCTCGCGATGAGGGCGTCGGATGCCGATCAGATAGTACCCACCATCTTCCGTGGGCCCGAGGACGACGTCGGGCCCAGGACGGGTGAGGCAGTCAACGGCCTGCTGAAGGAAGCGCGCGGGTAAGGTCGGCGTGTCGCTGTCCACGGCCATCGCCCCGGCATGCCCGGCCGCCAGCAGGTGCGTGAGTATCCCGTGGAGCCGCGCGCCCAGATCGTGGCCTCGCTGGGGGACCAGGGTGAAGCTCGGGGCCAGCGTGTCGAACTCCGTGCGCGCGTCGTCCGGCGTATAGGCGATCACCGGTCGCGCGCCCGTGAGCGCTTCCACCGCGCGAATCTTATCGAGCAGGAAGCACCGATAGAGGGCGGCGGCTTCGGTGGCGAGAAGAGGAGGGGAGAGTCGAGTCTTCACCGTTCCTGGCCAGGGCGCCTTGGCCATGATGGCCACGGCAACCGTGCGTGGCGTCGAGGACCCAGACGCCATCTGCTAGATGCTCCAGAGCAAGCCGCAGCCTCGGCATGGGTCCGGAGGCGTGGCGGTCTCGAAGTCGGTTCGGAAGTGCCGATAGCGCTCTCCGTCCCAGATCGCCGCGAACGGTTCGGTGAACGCGTTGCCCATGATCAGCGCGCGGTAGTCGCGCGCCACCCAGGGTGAGATGCAGCAGGGCAGGACATTGCCGTTGGCCGTGACATAGGCGAGGGTCCAGGGGCGCTGGCAGCCCGCCCAGTGCCGCGCTGATCCATCGCCACCACGAAAGCTGGCGAGTGGCGTCGTCAAACCTGAGGACCGTATGGCCACGCCGAGCTGCGCCGCTCGGTCTTCGGCCTCGGCGAGTTGGGCTTGCTCGCGAGCGCGCAGCG
>Ga0306920_100002839_pt1 | contig 21890 bp, 12 predicted proteins | sample flu12Cox44000170_FD_204666 | JGI IMG/M metagenome (GOLD analysis project Ga0306920, IMG submission 204666) | Lab enrichment of tropical soil microbial communities from Luquillo Experimental Forest, Puerto Rico - flux4day.12C.oxic.44.000.170 (v2)... | ecosystem: Environmental > Terrestrial >...
CCCCAACCAGGGGCCGACGCCTTTTTGGTTGATCCAATTGGATAGCAAGGCGAACCAATGGACCGGCAAGGTCGTGGATTCCGGTCCGGGTGTGATCCCGGCAGTCTTGGAGAATGTCCGGATCACCAGGGATCGCCTTACCCTTACCTTCAAAATCCAGGGCCAAATGGTTCGCTTCGATGCGAAAATAACCAAAGATACCGGCGACAAAATGCAGGGCACACTTGACAACGGCAAGGAATTGTCGCTCGCCCACCTCGAACGAACCACGTTGACCTCTCTGAAAGATCCTTTCGAAAATAATAAGGAGATTCTCGGGAAACAGGACGGCGATGCAGTCTTTGAGGCTGCCCTCGCCATGCTGCAACTGGCTTCCGAAAAAAAGGCGAAGCCGCAAGAGGTCCGCGGCATCGCCGACAAGGCGCTCAAAACTGCCGACCGCTACGGAACTCGCTGGCAACTCGAAATGGCCTTGCGCATTGCCGATGTTTTGCTCCAGCAGGAAAGTCAGCTCCCAATCGGAGTGGAGTATGCCCGGTTGGCAGAACGCCTCCTGGAACCCACCGATGATCCCAACCTCCAGGTCCGAACGTTGGAAGTTCTGGCAAGTGCCCTCGTCAAAGCCGAAAAAACCCAGGAAGCCAAAGAAGTCCTGGCCCGGATCGACAACCTGGAAAAAAAAGCCGATGACGAATATCGCAAAGCGCTTCCCCTCCTCGCTACGGCAGCGTTCGCTGGCCGCAAGAACAAAAGCGATCGCGCCGTGTTAGTCGAACTTTTTACCGGCGCGCAGTGCTTGCCCTGCGTCGCCGCGGATTTGGCATTTGATGCCCTCGCCGATACCTATAAACCAACCGAGGTGATTCTCCTGGAATATCACCTCCACATCCCGGGCCCGGATCCGCTTTCCAACCCGGATTGCGAGGCCCGCATGGAGTACTACGGCTCTTCCGTGATCGAGGGAACGCCCACTATCCTCTTTAACGGCAAACCCGGAGCCGGTGGCGGCGGTGCCACGCCGGATCTTTCACGCTCCAAATACAAGGACTACCGGGCCATTATCGATCCTCTGCTGGAGACTCCCGCAAAACTGAAACTCAAACTGGCTCCCTCTCGCCAAGGCGACAGGATCGATGTAACCGTGGACATTTCCGGCCTGGAAACCACTTTCGACACCGTGGTCCTCCGCCTGGCGCTCGTGGAAAACCAGATACGTTATCTCGGCGGCAACCAGCTTCGCTTCCATCATCACGTCGTTCGCGCTCTGCCCGGAGGGCCCAAGGGCTTTGCACTCAAGGGCAGAAACGTCACGCAATCGGTCCGTGTTGACTTGGGAAATCTGCGCAAGGAACTCGCCAAGTATTTGGAAGAGTTCCACAAGAAAAATCCGTTTCCCACCGGCAAACGGCCGTTGGACTTACAACATCTGAGCGTTGTGGCTTTTGTGCAAAATGAAAAGAGCAAAGAGGTTTTGCAAGCCGCGGAGGCAGGGTTGGGAGAATAGCCCTTTCCCTCTTGCGACTTTTGCGGAAAATTGCCACAATCCGCCCCCATGTCCACAATTCTCCGCTGGACGATGGGTCTGGGAATTGCCATTCTCTTGACTGCATTCCCTTTCGTTTATTACCGCTACGAGTACACGCGCGGCAAACGTCTTCGGGAAGTCGTTCCCGAGCGGGTTTACCGGAGCGGTCAAATGACCGCCCCCGGCTTTATTGAGGCGGTGGCAAACCTAAAAATCAAAACCATCATCAACTTGCAGGATGAATATCCTGATCCCGATATCGCCGAGGGCTATTTCACCAGCCGCACGGTCAAGGAAAGCGAACTATGTCGGCGGCTGGGCGTGCGCTACCTCTATCTTCCCCCGGATCTAATCGCACGCCGATTGCTGCCTGTCCATCGTCCCCGCGCCATCGATCGCTTCCTTGAAATCATGGACGATCCCGGCACGTACCCGGTTCTGCTTCACTGTAAGGCCGGTTTGCACCGAACGGGAGTAATGACCGCCGTCTACCGCATGGAATACCAGCACTGGACTCCGGACCAGGCCATCGCCGAAATGAAACAGCACGGCTTCGCCGAATGGCCCTGCACCGCAGCGAATGATTATATCGCCGAATACATTCTGACCTATCAACCGGGCATTCGCAATCAAATCGTCCAGGGCCGCCGGCCCACGCCGGTGCTGGTCAACCGGCCCAAAACCAAGCAACAATTGCCCCAAAATAAGGATTAATCTTTCTTTCTGTCCGAATCGGGGAACAGGACGCGATTCTCATGACACTGCTCGATCGCATGCTGATCCGCAGTTTTCTCAAGGCCTATGTGGTCTGCCTGGTAAGTTTCTTGAGTCTATACATTGTCGTGGATCTGTTCTCCAACCTGGAGGATTTCGCCGACAAGAACTCCGGTCTCTTGCCCATCCTGAAGCACATTACTTATTACTACGGTTTCAAAGTAACCCAGATTTTCGACCGGCTTTGTGAAGCCATCTTGCTGATCGCCGCGGCCTTCACCGTCGCCCTCATTCAACGCAATAATGAATTGGTTCCTTTGTTGTCGGCGGGCGTTTCCACCCGCCGCGTCGTCCGCCCCATTCTCCTGACCGCGTTTGCCTTGTTAACCCTGACGGTGGCCAATCAGGAATCGATTATTCCACATATCGCCAGCAAACTCATGAACGATCGCGACGACCCCAACGGCGAAAAACCCATCCTCGTCCAGGGCGCCTATGAACCGAACGGCATTCACATCGAAGGCGAAATCGCCATGCGCTTGGAAGGGATGCTTGTGAAACCGTTCTACGTGGTCATCCCCGAAAACATCGCCGGCTGCCTGATCAATCTCAGTGCCCGTCAGGGACGCTTTGTATCTCCCGGCGAAGGTCCCCGCACCGGCGGCTGGCTCCTCACCGATACGAATCCACCGGAACTGAAAGATTGGAACCGGCCGGACATCCTCGAATTCATCGATGAGGGCAAATACTTTCTCCACATTCAGGAAGTTGACTTCGATACGATTACGCGTAACCGCACGTGGTACACCTTCGCTTCGACTCCGCGTCTTCACGTCGAACTTCAAAAACCCGACTCGTCCCGCTTGGCCCCCATGGCCGTTCTGTTCCACATGCGCCTCACTCGTCCGGTCGTCGGCATGATCCTGGTCCTCGCGGGCCTGTCCGTCATTCTCCGCGATCAAAACCGAAACATTTTTCTCAGCGCCGGCCTTTGCCTCGTCCTGTGCGCCATGTTTTTTGTCGTTCAGTTCACTTGTAAGAGTCTAGGCGACAATGAATACATTTCCCCCGCTCTCTCCGCCTGGATTCCCGTCCTCCTTTTCGGACCCTTTTCCTTCACCTTGTTTGACGCCGTCCACACGTAGGCGTTTTTCCATACTCAGCTCTACGCCGATGCAATGACAATGTCACTACATTTAAACATCGCCAATAGCACGCGAAGGCACTGGCTGCCTGCCAATCTTCCTTGGCCATCTGTGCCTCGTAACGACTCGTTGTCAACCTACTGCACGATTTGCCTGTCATCCAAACCGCAGATTTTTTGCCCTTGACATCGCGCCCGAATAAAATTGCAAGACCACTGAAGCTGTGCGAAATGTAGCCCTCTCGCTCCGCGAGAGGTCAAGCAAATGAGCACTGTCGGCAACCTTCACTGCGAGATTCTGATCACGAACAGTTTAGCCGGAGAAATTGCATGTTTCGCTTTACTTCCGTTTTAATTCTCGGCCTATCGCCCTTCGGCAGTTCGCCCGCACAAACGGAAAACCCGCTCGTTTTCCGCAGTGCCCGTATCCTTCCTGTCTCAGGCCCGGCCATTGACAAGGGAACTCTGGTCATTCATAAGGGAAAGATCATTGCCGTTGGCCCCGAAGGAAGCGTTCCCCTTCCGGAGAATGCGGTTATCCGGGACATGGCGGGCATGACGATTATTCCCGGCCTGGTCGATACCCATTCGCACATCGGCATCTATCCACGTCCTTTCGTTCCTGCCAATGGCGACGGCAATGAAATGAGCGGGCCGGTTCAACCCGCCCTGCGGGCTTTGGATGCGATCTACTCCGACGATCCCGGTATTAAAATGGCTCAGGCAGGCGGCGTGACCACGGCCAATATCATGCCCGGCAGCGGGAACGTCATCGGCGGCCAGACGCTGTATGTCAAGCTGCGCGGCTCGACTGTGGAACAAATGCGCATTTCTGCCGGCAAAGTCCTCGGCGGCTTGAAAATGGCCAATGGCGAAAATCCCAAGGGCTATGGCCGCCGCAATCAGGCGCCCGTTACCCGCATGAAAGTCGCTGCCCTCCAACGCGATCAATTCGTCAAGGCGCGCGATTATCTTGAACAATGGACCCGTTATCAAACCGCGCTCGCCGCCGGCAAAACCGCCGTCTCGCCTGAAAAGGATATCGCGCTGGAACCCCTCGCCGAAGTCCTCCAGCACAAGCGCACCGTTCACTTTCATACCCATCGCGCCGATGACATCATGACGGTCCTCCGTCTCGCGGAGGAGTTCAATTTCGAAGTCGTCGTTCAACATGGCACGGAAGGCTATCGCGTCGCCGACGAGCTGGCGAAACGCAGTGTTCCCGTTTCCCTCACTTTGGTCGATAGCCCGGGCGGCAAGTTGGAAGCTGCCGGATTGATCGAAGAAAATGCCGCCTTTCTGGAAAAAGCCGGCGTGAAGGTTGCGATCAATACTGACGATCTGATCACGGAATCCCGTTTCTTTCTGCGCACGGGCTCCATCGCCGTTCGCGGCGGTATGTCCGAAGACTCCGCCCTGAAAGCCCTGACTCTCTTCCCCGCCCAGATGCTGCATCTGGACGATCGGTTGGGGTCGCTCGACAAAGGTAAGGACGCGGATGTTGCCGTCCTCTCCGGGCCTCCGTTCAGCGTCTATACGCAGGTCTTGGAAACCTACATCGATGGCATTCAGGTTTTCGACCGGAACAAGCAAAAAGACTGGGCTTACCAGGCCGGGGGATTTGCCCTGGCGAATCCCGGCCGCCTACCCAAACCTCCCGCCCGGATTGCTCCCTTGGCAAAAATCTCCGCGAAGAATGATCTCAATCCGCCCCAAAAAGCGCCCGCTCCCCGGGAAAAGACCGGCAGTCTTGTCATTTTTGCGCAGCGCATTCATCCCGTCGCCTCCGATCCCATTCTCGATGGCGCCATTCACGTTGAAGATGGCAAAATCCGCTACGTCGGCCCGCGTGATAAATTCCAGTTTCCCAACGGAACGCCGGTCATCACGGCACGCGAAGTCACTCCTGGTTTCATCGATGCCCATACCGTCGTGGGCATCTCGGGAAAACTCAACATTCCCGCCGATCAGGACCAGGATGAGACGAGCGATCCCAATCAGGCCGACATGCGCGTGCTCGATAGTTTCAATCCAAACGAGCCGCTTCTCCAGTTCCTCTGCGAACAGGGCGTCACCGTAGCCCACGCGCTCCCTGGCCGGGCGAACGTTATTGCCGGCCAGACCGGCATCTTTCGCACGCATGGCCGTACCGCCGAGCAAATGACCGTCCGTTTTCCGGCAGCAGTCCTGGTGAATCTCGGGGAGATTCCCAAACAGACTTACACCGGAAAATTGCCCACCACTCGCATGGGCACTGCCAGCCTGGTCCGCCAGGCATTGACGCAGTCAGAGAACTACGCGCGCAAACGCCGGGAATCCAAGGAGGATGCCAAAACGCCGCCGCGCAATCTCAAATTGGAGGCCCTCGAACCGGTTCTCGCCAGGCAAATCCCGATGGTCTTCAGCGCTCACCGGGCCGATGACATTGGCACGGCTCTGCGCCTGGCGCAGGAATTCAAGCTCAAGGCCATCGTCGACTTGGCCACGGAAGGCTATTTGATCGCCGATGAGATTGCTGCCGCAAATGTCCCGGTCATCGTTCATCCGGCCATGCAGCGTGTCGGCACCATGGAAACCTACAACAGCCACCTGGGCAACGCCCGCGCGTTGGCGGATCGGAAAATTCCTCTGGCAATGGGCACTGCCTTTGAAGGTTATGTTCCCAAGACCCGCGTCCTCCGGCACGAAGCCTCCGTCGCGATGGTGAACGGACTCGGTTTTGATCGAACCCTGCGGGCCATCACACTCGATGCTGCGAAAATCCTGGGTATTGACGACAAGTTCGGCAGCCTCGAGCGGGGCAAGATCGCGGACCTCGTCTTGTTCGATGGTGATCCCTTCGAAAACGCGACCCACGTCTTGTATACGGTCCTCGGCGGCCGCCTGGTTTTCGATCGCGCGGAATATCTGAAAATCCCCTTCACGCGCCGGTCCTTCCCGCTGGTCGGCGGAGAAATCGGTTGCTGCATGGGTGCCTGGTAATGAGCCAACCTTCGCATAGCCCCCGCAAAGAACAGCGCCTGTTGCAAAATGCCCGGCGCGAGGCCCTCGTCATTATGATCGTCTGGGCATTGGCCCTCGTTTGGAGTTGTCTAGTCTCTTACTTTTTCGGCTACTCGCGTCCGCCGACTGATATCGGTCTTATTTTGGGAATGCCCGATTGGGTTTTTTGGGGCATCTTCCTCCCCTGGGCGCTCTGCCTTGCCTTTTCCGTTTGGTTCTGTTTCCGCTTCATGGCCGACGACGACCTCGGGGCAGACCCGCCGGAGAACCAAGTTGATGCCTAACGTCACCATCTCCCTCATAGCCGACGCGCCGCTTCCTGCTCCCTCCCCGTATACCCTCGTCGCGTTCGTTGCCTACATGGTTGGAGTATTTCTTTTGGGGGCGTTGGCCCATCATCTCCTCGAACGCGGCTCGTTCTTGAAAGAGTATTTTCTGGGCGACCGCAAGCTCAATGCCTGGGTCCTCGGCTTGACCTACGTGGCCACCTCCGTGAGCGCCGGCAGCTTTGTCGGCTTTCCGTCTTTGATCTATCGGCATGGCTGGATCATGGCCCTGTGGATCGGCGGCTATATGGTCAGCGGCCTGGTCAGCAAGGGTGCCCTGGCCAAACGGCTCAATCAAGTGTCGCGCCTTTCCGGCGCCATTACCGTTCCCGACGTCCTGCGTGACCGCTTTCAAAGTCCCCTCTTGGGTCTTCTGGCAGGCATCCTTCTCCTCTTGTTCCTGGTCTTCAACCTGGTCGGTCAGTTCAAGGCAGGCGGGTTGATCATGCGCCAGGCATGCGAGGGCATCGTCGATACTTCCTTCTACCAAACCGCGCGAACAACCACGGCCGATTCCCTGACTGTCACGCGCATCTGGCACCCCACGCGGACCGCGGAGGAGCTGGGCAGTTTCTACGGGCCCAGGTACCCCGATTACGTTCTCGGCATTTTGATTTTCGCACTGACCGTCGTTGGCTACACAACCTACGGCGGCTTCTGGGCCGTCACCTGGACCGACGTTTTGCAAGGTTTAGTCATCGTGGCCGGCGCCATACTCTTGATGATTTTGGCCCTTGCCAAAGTCGGCAGCCTCGCGGAGGCCACCACGAGCCTTCGCAACTTGGACTCCAAACTTATCACCGGGCCCGGACCGGATGATTATCTGCCCCTGAGTCTGGCGGTTTCATTCTTTTTCCTGTGGACCATCGGCTCCATGGGCCAGCCGGTCGGCATGGTCCGGCTCATGGCCTGCCGCGATACCCCCACCCTGCGCCGCTCCCTTTTCATGATCGGCTTCTACTACGCCCTCATCTATTTCCCGCTGGTCGTGACATTCATCTGCGCCAGGGCCCTTTTCCCGACACGATTTATTCACGAGTCCGACAGCATCATGCCCGCCATGGCGCTGGTAGTAACGGACCAGATGCCTTTGTTAGGCGGATTGATCCTGGCAGCTCCGTACGCCGCGGCGATGTCCGCCGTCGCGGGGTTCCTGTTACTGATGAGTTCGAGCCTCGTGCGCGACATCTACCAGCACAACATCAATCCCACCGTCTCGCCGAGGCGGGTTCGCTGGATCAGTTACGGTACGACCGGCGTTGTCGGGATCATTGTGACACTGGCGGCTTTGCGGCCGCCTCAGTTTTTGCAATATCTCATCATCTTTACGGGAGCGGGGATGGCCTGCACGTTTCTCGGCCCCATCGTTTTGGGACTCTACTGGCGCAGGGCAACCAAGGCGGGCGCCTTGGCTTCCATGATCAGCGGCTTCTCGACCGTGGCTCTGCTTTGGACTCTCGGTTACCTTGGCATTGGCAAGGAGGGCAAAACCGGTGCCGCCGGCCAAACCCTTGCCCCGCTTTATGTTTTCGGCCTCGACCCCTTGATTCATGGACTGTTCATTTCCTTTATGTTGGGCATTTTAGTCAGTCTAATCACTCGGCCCCTTCCCCAGCGCCATGTCGATACCTACTTCCTAGCCGATTCCCCCTCCACTTGATTCTTTCCTCCGCCGCACATATACTCCCGAACCTTTAACTCGGGTTCTCACCATGCACACCAGCCCGATGCGCCAGCGAGGACGACAAATGGCCCGCTTGATTCTCTTTGCCTTCTCGTTGTCCACCACCGGTTGTTTCAACGGCTTCGTCCTCACTCCGGTCTATGTCGATAGCCCCATCCAGGAAACCCACGTCAAGTCTTCCGAGCATTGGTGTTGCCGCAACAAAATCGCCCTGATTGAAGTGAGCGGCCTCATCATGAACGCCCGCAACAGCGGCCTGTTTGACAGTGGCGATAACCCCGTGGCGCTATTCAAGGAAAAACTCGATGTCGCGGGCAAGGACCGGCGCGTCAAGGCCGTCGTCCTCCGCATCAATAGCCCGGGCGGTGCCGTCACCGCCAGCGACATCATGTACCAGGAACTCCTCCACTTCCGTGAAAAAACCGGCAAACCGGTGGTGGCCTGCATGATGGATGTGGCCGCCAGTGGCGCCTATTACCTCGCCATGGGCGCGGACCATACCGTCGCTCATCCGACGACGGTCACGGGCAGCATTGGCGTGATCATGAGCTTGTACGATGCTTCCGGCCTCTTTCGCATGATCGGCGTGTCTTCCGTTCCGATCAAATCCGGCCCCAACAAGGACATCGGTAACCCGGCGCGAACCATGACCGACGAGGAACGTGCCATCCTCCAGAACATGGTCAACAGCTTCTACGACCAATTCGTCCAAGTCGTTGTGCGCGGCCGCGGCATCTCCGAGGACCGCGTTCGCCCGATCGCCGACGGCCGTGTCTACACCGGCATCGACGCCCAGAAACTCGGCCTCGTGGACCAGGTCGGCTACCTCGACGATGCCATCCACACCGCCAAGGAGCTGGCCTGCATCAACGACGCCGCCATCGTCGCCTACGATCGCTGCGATGGCTATCGCGGCAGTATCTACGCCGCCTCGCCGCACATCCCCCGCGAGCTCAACGTGAAGGTCGACCTCTTGGGATTGGGAAACCAAAACGCACCGATGTTCCTGTACATCTGGGAACCGGGCGCACCGGGGTTGATCAAGTAAATCTTCCCGCCATCGTTTACATTCTTATTTCCTTCGCCATTATGCTTGGCCTTGGGCCTATCTGCCGCTACAATCGGCTCTAATTGTTTCTCGGTTTGTACATGGTCCGGAAGAAAGTGACTCTATGAGTTTGAACCCCGAAACTACATCAAAAGAAGAGGAGCAAACCCATTCGTCTTTCAATGAAGGCTACCGCACTTCCCCCGATCAGGAAACAAAAGATTGGCCTCCTGGGATTCCTTTCATTGTCGGAAATGAAGCCTGTGAGCGGTTTAGTTTTTACGGAATGAAGGCCCTTCTATATCTCCATTTAACTTCCCTGTACATTTTAAGCGGTGCAATTGACGACACGGCGAAAAATCTTGCGACATCAACCACCCATTTATTCAATGCAAGCGTTTACGCCCTGCCCATGATTGGCGCCATTATTGCGGACCGACTCGTTGGCAAGTACCGCACTATCTTTTATCTGTCGTTGGTCTACTGCGCCGGACATGCGGTTCTGGCCTTGGCCGAAGATACGCTTCTGGGCATGTACATCGGCTTGGGCCTCATTGCCGTCGGATCCGGGGGAATCAAACCTTGCGTTGCCGCCAACGTCGGCGATCAATTCGGCAAGGGCAACTGGTTTCGAGTTCGCACAGTTTTTCAAATCTTCTATTTCAGCGTTAACTTCGGGTCTTTTTTTTCAACCATCAGCATTCCCTTGATACGGGACCAGTATGGCCCCAGCGTCGCATTTGCCGTTCCCGGAGTTCTCATGTTTATGGCTACCATGATTTTCTGGATCGGCCGACGGGAATTCGTTCACATTCCTCCGAAACCGGGTGGAAAAATCGGCCTGTTGGATACTTTGAGTTCAGCGTCCCTCTTCTTGGCGGTGGGCCATCTGTTCTTTACATCGCATTATGACGTTTGGGTAAAGCTGGCTGCTTCTATCTTTTTTCTCGCTCTCGGGCTACTTCTTTTTTCGGTCCGGCAGCGATTGGCCCCCGACGACGGCTTTTTGGCCATATCGCTTTACGCACTCAAATCTTTTTTTTCTCGGGCTGGGAATGTCACTGCCGGCGACACATTTTCCGATTCCCAACAATCCGCCCTCGCCAGCAGCCGATTTTGGGGCAAAGCTGTTCAGCGCTTTGGCCAGGAAGCAACCGAGGGACCAGTTGCGGTCTTCAAAATCATTTCGGTGTTCTTCCTGGTTAGTGTCTTTTGGGCTTTATTCGACCAACATGCCTCATCCTGGATTCGTCAAGCAGAGATGATGAATTTGCGCCTTTGGGGTGAACAGAAAGTATTGTCTAACCAAATCCAATCCCTGAATCCGCTCCTGGTCATGATCCTCATTCCGGTCATGAACATTTTTTATTCGTTCTTGGATAACAACGGGATAAAGACTACACCCCTACGGCGAATCACCGTCGGAATGTTTATTGCATCCCTTTCGTTTGTGGTAGTGGCTTTGCTTCAAAACTGGATTGATGCTGAAGGGAAAGGTAAGGTATGGTTTGCCTGGCAATTCTTTCCGTTTCTATTGATTACCGTTGCCGAGGTCATGGTTTCTATAACCGGACTGGAATTCGCCTATACCCAGGCGCCCCGCAGAATGAAATCCACGATAATGAGTTTTTGGAATCTCACCGTCGCACTCGGCAATGTCTTGATCGCATTTCTTGCCAGTTTCCAGGGTCTTCCCTTGGCCGATTTTTTTTGGGTCTTCGCCGGACTGATGGCCGGTGCCGGACTCATATTCGGTATTCGAAGCTATTTTTATGTGCCGAAGGACTATACCCAACTATGAACAAGGTGGTCGACTAAACCTAAACGGGTAAATGAGATTTCCTGAGAAATTTGAGGAGCCGCCGTGGAACGCCAACGACATCCTTCCGGCCTCTACATTCTATTCTTCACTGAAATGTGGGAGCGGTTTAGCTTTTACTTGATGTTAGGAATCCTGCCCCTGTATTTGGCGGATTCGCAAAAAGGCGGCCTGGGAATGACGGACAAGGAAGCAGCCGTCATTGTGGGAAGTTACATTGCTTTGGTGTATTTCACTCCATTCATAGGCGGCTTAATTGCCGACCGTTTGCTGGGCTTTCGTAGAACGATCATCATTGGTGGTTTGCTCATGATGATGGGTCAATTTGTCCTGGCCGTTCCCAATAAGACCGGGCTCTTCTTGGGAATGGGTCTTCTCATTTTGGGAAACGGCGCCTTTAAACCCAACATTTCTTCCCTCTTAGGAAATCTTTATCCTCCAGGAAGCCCGCTCAAGGATGCCGGCTACAACATTTTTTATCTCGGCATTAACATCGGCGCTTTTATTTGCAATTTCGTGGCCGCATTTGTACGTAATCACTTTGATGAGCATCCCTTTTATTTAACCTCGGACTGGCGTTTAGCCGGCTGGAATGTCGCTTTTTCAACGGGCGGCTTTGGTATGCTTCTTGGCCTCATCATATTCCTACTTAACTATGGAAAGTTTGCAGCTTTTGACCCAAAACGCGTTGCGGGTCCCGGTTCTCAAAAAAGTTTAACGCCGCTTTGGATTCAATGTTTAACGCCGGCCGTAGTTTTGGGCAGTCTTAGTTGGTTCGCAGCCTCCAAGGGCTGGTTACCTTTCAATCCACCCACTGCTGCTTTTTTGGGTGCCTGTCTCCCGGTAATAGCTTTTTACGTTAATATTTGGCGCCAGGTTCCGGACACAGATGATCAAGGAAGAGTTGCGGCTCTTTTGGTTATCTACGGAGTGGTGATCGTTTTCTGGATGACTTTCCATTTGAATACCACCGCTTTGAATGTTTGGGCCCGGGATAACACTCACCGGGAACCAAACAAATTAATTCAAAAAATTACGGAAACGTTTGAAGAGTTTGCGGAAAACGCTCCTCCCGATTATTTTTACAATGCGGGCCCGGAAGTCCCGCGCCCGGCAAAAGCGACTTTTGAAGTTGTAAGCAAGGAACGCTATGAGGAACTGAAAAAGGCAAAAGAACTCTCAGTTGTAAAAGGCAAGAAAGTTTACGTAACCCAGGAAATGCTGACCAAAATCTTTGATGGAACCACGGCTTCTACTCCAATTCTGGAACCGGGTGAACATTTGAAACTCACCAATACGGAGTTGTTTCAATCCATTAATGCTGGTTTTGTGGTTGCTTTTACTCCCTTGGTAGTTTGGTTTTGGGGAGTTTTGCGAAGAGAACAAAAAGAACCTTCCAGTTCTGCAAAAATTGGTTTGGGTTTGTTGCTTACCGCCGGTTCCCCGGCAATCATGCTTCTGGCCACTTTGGTTGCTCATGATGGGCAAATGAAGGTCTCCGCTTGGTGGCTTTTTGGGGTCTACGCCATTATTACATTCGGCGAATTGTGCCTTTCACCTATGGGATTGTCCTTGGTCAATAAGATGGCTCCCGCAAATATCACGGCCTTTATGATGGGAGGCTGGTTCTTATCAACTTCCTTCGGCAATAAACTGTCCGGCATTTTTGGTGAAGCCTATCAGGAAATGGATCATCGCATTTTTTGGGTTGTCCTGATTTTCTGCGACCTGATTTGTGCAGGAACTATATTCATTTTGTTGCCCTGGCTTAATCGCCAAATGGCGGGCAAGAAAGGATAGTCCGGGACTTCACCCTTGTTCAAAAATAGGAGACTCCTAGCTGAATGAGACAACCAAGCGAAAGACCGCAATGAACGTTACGATTAGCCAGAAGAATTGGAGCAAGATTGAATGCAGGATTAACACTCGTTCCGACTCGAATCTCAATTTTAATCTTCATCTTGCTGTTAATCGTCTTCCTACTCTTAATCTTCATCATAATCTTGCTCTTCTTCTGTCGTGCTGAGAGAGGTCTCAAAACTAGTCCAAAGTAAATAAAATTATGTCCCGCTTCAAATCCTGGACCCTCACCGACGTCCACAACGACATCTGGCTCGATTCGTTCACCGCCGCAAACGACAATCTCCGCTTGCCCACTCCCCATGATTGGTCCATCCACAAGCGGACCCTCCGCGGCGGCCTCCGCGACGGCATCGACCTTATCGAAGTCCACAATGGCAACCTCTCCTTTGCCGTTCTCCCCACGCGCGGCATGGGCCTCTGGCATGGCGAATATCGCGGCCATTATCTCGGCTGGCGCTCACCCGTACCGGGCCCCGTTCATCCCCAATGGGTCAATCAAACCGAAAAAGGCGGCATCGGCTGGCTCGCCGGCTTCGATGAATGGCTCTGCCGCTGCGGCCTCGCTTCCAATGGGCCGCCCGGCGAGGATGTCGTCACCGACAAATCCGGCAGGACGTCCAAAACCCAATTGACGCTCCACGGCAAAATCGCCAATCTTCCCGCCCAGTTCGTGGAAGTCCGGGTCAACCTCGACCCTCCCTTTGAATTGACCGTAATCGGCCAGGTGCAAGAATCCGGTTTGTTTCTCCCGAATTTACACCTCACATCCACGTACACTACCGTGCCGGGCTCCAACCGCCTGGTGATCCATGACATGGTCGAAAACCGGTCTGCTCAATCGGCCGAATTGCAATTGCTCTACCATTGCAATCTCGGCCCGCCGTTTCTGGAAGCCGGCAGTCGCGTGATTGCCCCGGTCCGCGAAATGGCCCCGCAGACCCCCCGCGCCGCCCAAGGAATCGACACTTACGATACTTTCGCTGGTCCCCAGCCCGGCTTTTCCGAGCAGGTCTACTTCTACGACCTCATCGGCAACGGCTCCGGACGCACGCTGGCCATGCTCTATAATGTCCCCGCCGATCGCGGGTTCGTCTTGCGCTTCAATCGCAATGAATTGCCGTGCTTTACAGTGTGGAAAAATACCGCTGCCATCGAAGATGGCTACGTCGCTGGGCTGGAGCCGGCTATTAACTTTCCCAACTTCAAGAACTTCGAACGAAACCAGGGCCGGGTCAAGCTCCTTCCGCCCGGAGGCCGCTGGGAATGCAACTGGATGCTCGAAATTCACGACTCATCAGCCGGCGTAACCGGCGTCCTTGCCGAAATCGCCACCCTTCAAGCCCACGCCAAAGCACTCATTCATCGCACACCCCACTCGCGCTTTTCGCCCCACGCCAATGACAAATGACCAGTAACCAATGACTATCCTCCATTATTCGGCTTCGGCGGATACACGATCGTGCTTTCCTCCTCAATAATCGGATCGGTCTTCGTCTGCGGGTTGCTTTCGCTTCGCAACTCTACCTTGAACCGTAAGTCGCCCGCCTGCAGCGCTTCCACATCCACACTATAATTTGCAGTTTGCTGCGGCTCCAGGCTGTCCACGGCGGGGAACTTGATCCGCTGTCCATCCGCTCCCGGTTGCTCAATCACCGGCTTGGTCGGTCCGGTGGCGTTGAGCAATTTCATCTGCTTGGGCACGATCGCCGTGATTTCCACACCTTTACCCGCCAACGTCCCGGTGTTCGTCACCGCGATCTTGTACGAAGTCTTCCCGCCGACCATGATCGGGTCGTCTGTATCCACCACTTCCAGCCGAAATGCCGGGATTCCCAATATCTCGATCGCCGATTCCGCCTGTACTTGCAAGCCGCCGTCCGCCGTCGCCGTCGCCAAACAGATGGCCTTCGGCACAATGCGCTGGCACGTGGCAGTCACCTGCAAGCCCTTTTCCTGCCGGGGTTCCAGTGTGCCGACGTTCCAGATGACTACCTGGCCTTCCGTCAGTTGGCCCCCATCGCTGGCCCGGACAAAACCAAGTTCCATCGGCAATTGCTCGCGGACGATGACATTGGTGAGCGGCACATCGCCTTGATTCGCCACCTTGATGTCATAAACCGCTTCTTTCTTGACATAACGCAGCGCCGGCCCCGACATATTGATGCTCATCCGGGCAACCTGCACCGTGACCGGATGTTCCGCCTGATCTTTCAAACCCCCATCAGCGCTCGCCGCAACGCGGTTCACCAATCGGCCCGCCTGCCGCGGCGTCAACGCCAGCGTTACGGTTCGCGTTTCATTGGGCCCGAGCGTACCGATCTTCAACTCCACGGGATTGGCTCGTGATTCGTGCTCCAGCCCGGCATCGAACTCATCGCTCAGCACGACGTTGCTTGCCGGCCCGTTCCCCGGATTCGTCACCGTGATTTGATAAGTGATCGGTACTCCCACCGTTCCGTTGGTGGGTCCGGTTTTCATGACCTTCAATTGCGGGGCTGTTATTTGTGTTGTGGCACAGTTTTCCGCCCGCAGTCCCTCGGCAGTGGTCACGTTTGCGCAATTGGTGACCGGCCCTACCCGGCTCGCGCGATACACAGCCTGAATATTATGACTCTGGCCGGCTCCCAGCGCCCCCAGCGTCCACGCCAGTTGAGCGCCGTCAACCACCGCCGGAGGATCGGAACGCAGATATTGCAATCCTTCCGGTACCGTGCTCCGGACGGTCATCGATTGCGTGTCTACCTTGCCGGTATTGGTCGCCATGATGGTGAAAGGTACTTCCTGCCCCACCGCTACGCTCGGCGGTCCGGTAATATTGAGTCCTATTGCCGGCGCAATCCACTCAACCGTCGTTTCCCCCCTGCCAATGATGATGCCCGCGCCGCTGGGTGAGCACGGATCAGGCGGCCGGACGATCTCGATCCCGATCCGGTTGATGCCATAGGTTTGCGTGACCTGTCCGAGCGTCATCGCCGCGTTGCCGCTCAGATCGCTGACCGCCACGGCTTCCTGCGTCTGGCTTGGAAGTAGAAATGCTGGTGGCCCGTCGAGAATGCGATAACGGACCCGATAATTCGTCAAAGGCTGCCGATCGGTATGCCGGAACACCTGGGTGATCAACGTGTGTTGGGTCCCGGCACGGACCGCGGCCGGCGCCGGCATGATCCATTCCGCATCCACCCAGTGTTTGCTGACCACCACGCGGTTATTGTCCCAGTTCGCGATCTCCGGCGCATAAACCGTCAGATGGCTGTCCCCTTCGACGGCGGATGAAATCACGCACCACGACTGCCCGGGCCGGATGACGAAATCATCGTTGGGATTGTTATTGCCGCGCGTGATTGTGTGTTCTTTGTAGTCGGTGTAACTGACCGCGTATCGGTTATCCACCTTGTATCCGCGGCCCGGAAAGAAGCCGCTCTCATCCACTTCGACAATGTTGCCGACCCCCTCTAGCATCCATTCCACCCGCCGGGCGCGCCGCGGTTTGCCGCACTCGTCGTACACCGTCGCAATCACCACGTGCAGCGTCTGGACCGGATTCGTCCCCTCCAGCGGCCGCACTTCCAGCTTCACTGCATGCGGATCAAAATTGCTGAAATAGGAAATTCCCGGCGGCTTGGCGTGCGTCCGAATGATGTCGCCGCTCGGCAACAAATGCGGAAAATAGCTCGGATTCTGTGTGACGCCGAAACACCCCGTAAAGGCCGCCAGGCTGACCGTCAACAACAGCTGAAAAAGCAAATGCGGTCGCATGCCACCCATCGGCGTCTACGCCCCCTGAAACGCAATGTCCCCGACGATTGCCTGATCTGGGAAGAGACTGTCTATAAGCAATCCCGAAATGTTTACAAGTCGAATTTGCTGGATTGGCGGTTTGGCGGTTGCTGCTAATCGGGCCGGTCTGGGGAGAATGGGCCGCTGGCACAATCGACGACGTTGCATCGCGCTACTTCTCTTTTCTACGTAGCATCCCGCGTCGCGATAATACATCTCCAAAAACGCCCGGAAACGAACTGCTCTGCGCAACTTCTTCAGCCTCTTACACTTCGAACAGTTCGATTCCGAACTACTCGGACACCCCCCTCTCCACACAGTCCTTATCTGTCACCTTATTACACATACCCTGTCATCCAAAGTGCGCTTTTTCTTGGAGTGCGGATGGGCGCCGTCGTCGCCTGCCTGACCATCAAGGAACAAGCAAAACCGGATGGCCTCACTCGCAGCTTCTGGACAGGCCTATAACCCCGACATCTCACCAACTATACGAACCCGAAGCGTAAACTAGGACGCCGCCCCCTATGCGCGTACAAGATACGAGCCGGAAGCGTAAGCGACGACAACAGCGGAAACCTACCATTGGTCGTTGGCAATCCGCCCTATGCGCCCTCTCGACCTGCAATGACGGCAGCCGCCGCACCTCGCGCCGCCAGTTCCTCCGGAGCCGCCAGCGCCAGCCGGCGCCGGGCGAACACAAAGTGGTACCCCAGCCCCGCCGCATACATGATCACCGTCAACTCCAGCACGATCGGCTCGTTCAGCCAACCGTACACGCCCGCTGCGCAGACACTCATCAAAAGCACGAGCGCCGGCAGCCACGGGTAGAGCGGCACCTTGTAAGGCCGCGCCATGTCCGGCTCCTGCCGCCGCAGAAGGAACAGGCACACGATGGCCAGCGCGTACCAGATCAGCGCCGTCAGGTTGCACGTCAACACGGCCACCAGCACGGCTCGCTCGTTGAAATACCCCCAGATGACGAATCCCGCCGTGACCAGGCTCCACACCAGGATGGATATCTCCGGCGTCCGCCGCGCTGGATGCACCCGCCCGAGGAACCGCGGCAAATAGCCCGCACGGCCCAGCGAAAATCCCTGCCGGCTTACCGCATAAATCATCCCGTTGTAACTGACCACCATGCCAAATATCGCCACCACCGAAAAAGCCATCACGTGCGGCAAGTCGGCTGTCGCCGGCCATACTTCGCGATAGACAAACGGCAGCGGGAAGGAGTTGGCTTCGTCCCCTGTTTTCCGGAAGTCCTTGCCCGCCCCCGCCGCAAAAAACCAGGTGAATAGAACCAGCACGATGAGTGTGACCTGCGCCAGCGTCAGCCCGCGCGGGATCGTTCGTTGTGGCTCATGTGCTTCTTCGGGGGCCAGCGCTACCGTCTCGATCATGACCAGCCACCAGATGGCATACGGGATCGCCTTCAATACGCCACCCCAGCCATTGCTCAGGATTGGTTCCGTGAAAATCCGTTCCAGCTGCACGCCGGGAATGCAAGCAATCCAGAACCATACGAGACCCGCAATCGCCCCATAAGTCAGCCACTCCATGATTCGTGCCTGTTCCTTCGCTCCCACCCACTGAATCACGCCGAACGCGGCAACTGTAACCAGTGCCGCGATGGTTGTCATGAGCGATTTATCGAGAACACCTTCCAAAAACAGGTTGCATACAAAATAGATGTATCCCCCCGTTGCCAGCGCGGTGCCGATCATCGCAAACAGGGCTTCGAGAAACATCGACCAGCCCATGACAAAGCCGAACCAGGGGGCAACTGCGCGCCGGCCGTAAGCCAGCGGCCCGCCCGCAAACGGCATCGCCACCGATAATTCGCTTAGTGCCAGCACCCACGTCATGTACAGGACGCACACGAAGAGTGAGGCCAGCAGCATGCCGATCGCGCCCCCCTCCTTCAGACCCGGGTTCCAGCCGAAATACGCGCCGGTGATGACGACCCCCACGCCAAGGGCCCAGATGTGCCGCACGCCCATGGGTTTCTTGAGGGCATGTTCTTTGAGATATCGCCGTTCTTCCGGTCGAAGCGCCTCTGCCGCGACGTGCGCCTCGCTCACCACCTCTTCGACGACCCGGTCCAGTTCGGTCTGCCGGTTATTCCGCCCATCTTGCGCTTGACCCATGCGCTCGCCTCGCGGACAATCCCAAAGCTACCCGGAAAGTGGAAGCGCTCAATGACAACACGATCCCTTGGCTGAATTCTTTTTCGCCGAAGGCGGCAAGTCGTTCGCCGGATTGAGCGCGAAAAACCCGTTCGGCTTGAGCAGGAAACCGGTGTACGCCGTCGGCATCACCGGATAATCCTCCGGTCGCGGGATGTGCGTATGGCCGAACGTGTACCACAAAACAATGTCGGTGTTTTCGATCCGCCGATCTTGCTCGGTCCAGCGTATGAGCCCATCTCCCCCGGCGCTTTGGTTGGGGAAATCGCCAGCTCCGTATTTTTCCTCTTCCCGCCACGGTGTCACCCAGACGTGGTAATTGACGAAGCCGGCCCGCTTGCGCCACCAGGCGTTGGGCGAGCCCATCGGAAATGAATTGTCGCCGGGGTAGAATTTGTAGCCGACCGGTTCGCCCACGGCATTCACGACTTTCGGGTTGACGATCTTCCAGCTTCGAACGGTCTCCTGATTGATGTGTGCCCGCGCCTGCTTCTCCGTTCGGAGCAAGCTGGCTTTGGCGTAAAAACCATTTTCAAACGGATTGCTCGCGTCGATTTCCTCCGGTACCACATCGACCTGGTAAACCGAATTCGCCACACCGTCCAGGTCAAAGTCAAGCCGGACGTTGAAAAAGTGTTGATGATTCGGCGCGTAAAGCTGCGGCGCTACCAGGCTGCCGTATTTCGGTTTCTCGCCCGGCCGGCTGGCGCCCAGAGAAAGCACACCGGTCAGCTTGACCTCGAGTTGAATGTTGCCGTCTTGGTACAGATACCAAAAGAATCCGTATTCATAATTCTCAACCGTGGAAATGGAGGAAATCACCAACCGGCGCGATCGGCGAACTTCGGGGGTATTCAGCCGGCGGTCTGTGTGTTTCCAGAGGATCCCGTAATCCTCTTCGTGCATGCAGATGGCGTTTTTGATCGTGAACGGTTCCCCACGGCTGGTGCAAAGATCCGCATCGAAATAGTGGATGTGACCCAGGCAATCACAGCCTAGTTCCAGACTGTTGGCACACATTCCCATGCCGTACTCGCCGACGTCGAAGGCATTCTTGCGCCGTTGCGTCGGGCCGGGGTCGCCATAGGGGACAACCATCTCCGTCAGCGACGCCCGATATAGAATCGAACGCTCACGTCCGCCGTCGTCGTAACGCAAATGATGCAGCGTCAACCCTTCGCGCGCATTGAAGCCGATGACAAACTGCCAGTTTTGCCACCGCACCTGCCGGCCCTCCACTGCAAAGCTCGGCCCTTCCGGCTGGCTGATTTCCAGCGGCTTGATGTCCCGGCGAAGGTTCTGGACGCGGTCGGCCGCATAATTGCACTGGCCTGGCGGCAAAGGCCATTGACCATATTCTTCAACTCGGATCACCTTCATGGTGTTTAAATCGACAACTGGCCGCAATCCCTCGATTGGCTTCGCATATCCGTTGTCGATCGGGTCCATCCGTAAAAAACATAGCGGCCGTGCCAGCCGGCGTTTGCCTTCCTCTTCCGCCCCGTAGTTTCCCGCGCTCCAGATGTCCACCATGACGAGCTTTGTGTCTTCGATCCCATATTGCTTTTTCAATCCCGCCTTGAACTCCGGACTCGCCAGCACAGCCTGTTCGCATTCGATTTGTTCGTCGATCGTCATAGTCGGCTGCACTCCGGCAATGACTCGGCAGCCGGTCACTTTCTTTTCCGCCAGCGAGACCGTTGCTTCTTGACAGCTATTCGTTGCGTTGTCGAAAAGCACGGCAAAGGCTTCGCGCGCTATCCGGCGCTGACCGGTGAACCCGTGTACGAGTTCCTTGTGCGGTTCCTTCAGGCTCACCGAGACGAATCGGGTCGTTGGCGTGACTTTGCCGTCCGCTTTCAGCAGCTGAATCGCCTGCCGAACCTCCTCGGCACGAAGTGGTTCCAGGGGATGGAGAATGTTTTTGTCCATGGCTAATCCTTCTCAAGGGCGCTCTGCGGTATTGGCTATGGCTAGCCCTTAGTTTTACCTGTAACGAGAGGTTTGTCAATTTGTTTGATAATTTGCAGGCGAACAATTGCCGTCTGCGCAAAAGCGTGGCGCAGCAGATCGATGAGCGTTTCCGGGGAAATCATTTCCTCGCCATTAACGAGCAAAGCTGCGGTGCCGGTTTCCGCCGCGCTATGCAAAACACCGGCCGCCTTCGATTGGTTCTTGCCAAGGGCCGTTCCATCCCAGCCGGTTAACCCAGCGACTTCTGCCAGTTGCAGACTTTTCGTTGCGCGCACAGCTCGCTGGAATTGTTCCGTAAGACTGAAATTCCACGCTGAATCCAGGCCGGTTTCTAGATGCGACGCCCGGCCGTCCTGGATCAGAACCTCCTGTAATGTTTTTACTATTTTCTCACCGAAATCCAGGCTGGCGCCGCCGTTGCAAATCCCTTTTGCCGTCAATTCCCGAACCACGGCATCGAGGCCAACGGGAACCACTACCAGCCTTGCCCGATCCAAAAGAAACCCGCGCGTTAACTCCCGGCGATTGCGAGCACTTTTGCGGAGGTAGTCGCGTTTTTGGGCCCCGGCGCTAAGCGCCAGCCGCGCCAAACTTCCCAATTTGCTCAAAAACTTATCCGGGTCCGCTCGCGCTCCCGGTTGTTCTAGCAGTTTCGGCAGATTTACACCGACCTGGAGTAATACCGCGGGATGATTGCGGTCCAGGCCCTCCGCCAGAGACATCGGCCGCCGCGGTCGATCGAATACGAATAGAATTGGCCTTCCTTCCAGCGCATGCCGGGCCAGTGACAAAAGAGAACCTTGGTTCTCTCTCTTGAAATCTGTTTC
>Ga0306920_100002840_pt1 | contig 21886 bp, 25 predicted proteins | sample flu12Cox44000170_FD_204666 | JGI IMG/M metagenome (GOLD analysis project Ga0306920, IMG submission 204666) | Lab enrichment of tropical soil microbial communities from Luquillo Experimental Forest, Puerto Rico - flux4day.12C.oxic.44.000.170 (v2)... | ecosystem: Environmental > Terrestrial >...
TTTGAAAGGGATCACAGATGTGAAATTCTTTGAAGCCCCAGGGCTTCGCCTTGACCTGAGACGAAGTAACCACATTGGCTGCCAGATACTCTTGGTACAGGGCCTCGATATTACTTACTCTGATCCAGAACGCTCCATGGCGTGTGGGAGTCTCATTAGAGGGGTGGAGATGGAGCTGCACTGCATCTCGTTCAACGATCATAAACCCCTCCTCCTGATGTGTGCAGGCAAAGCCAATTCGCTCATAAAAGGCCAGGGTCTGCTCGGCATTTCCCACGGCGAAGCGAGGAGCGATTGCATGAAGGATTGGCATGCTCGTTGGTGTGGCTGGCATGTGATGCTGTTCCTTTCTCCCTTGCAGCGTAAGCGCGGGCCGAAGCACCGCGCCTCAATCGGCTTGCGGCCAGCGGACCTCGAGATAAAGGTAGCCAGCATTAAGCGCATCACCGAGCGTGGGCGATGGTTGCGCGGGGCCGCGATAGCCAAGCATGCGCTTGTTCCACGCATCGCAGGCAAGTCGGTCGGCTTCCTTGCGGGCAGCGGCGGCGCGTTCAGCCGAGGCCCGGATGGAAGGGCCGAACATGCTCTCGCGTGATTTGGTCCCCATGCCGGAAGAATGCGCCAGCCTTGCGGGCATCGGCAAGCCGCTACAGCTTGCGGCTGGCAGGGAAGCGGACGCTACGGCATGCTGAGCAAACCAGCGCGGTTAGCTCGCGGCTGATCATTGAGATAGATCAAACCTCTCGACTACCTGAAGCCCACGCTGGCTGCGATGCATTATTGCATCTCCCAACACGAGCTGTCGGTGACCTCGATGGGAACGACCAGCGCCCCCGATGACAAGAAGACGCCCGCTCCAGCAGCGCAGGCCAGCCAGAGCAACGAGCCGCTCATTGAAGAGCGGCAAACGATCATCGCGGAGTACGCTGGCTACCTCAGGGAAATCCTCAAGCGGTTACGCAAGCGGTTGAATTGAGACGGGAGGTGAAGCAAGGGCGGACAACACATCAGCGCGAGGACGCTTTGCCATCCTCTTCCAAGAGCCATCGCGCGAGGATGACAGCAGCCAGTGCTCCGGCGAACTGCGCCAAGATAAAGCCCGGCACTCCGCCCGGCGCGATCCCCGCAAATGTATCCGACAGCGAGCGCGCGATCGTCACCGCTGGATTTGCAAACGACGTCGAGGCCGTGAACCAGTATGCCGAAGTGATGTAGAGGCCAACGGCATAGGGAATGGCGGCGGGCGTCCGCGCAGCGCAGCCAAAGATGGTCAGCAGCAGGCCGAATGACGCAACAGCTTCCGCCAGCCATTGTCCGGCACCCGTGCGCTGGGTCAGCGACAATTGGACGACAGGCAGCTCGAACATCAGATGCGCGACCCAGACGCCTACGATGCCGCCAATAACTTGCGCGGTGATATAGATCAGCGCCACCTGCCATTGCAGCTCGCCACGAACTGCAAAGGCCAGGGTCACAGCCGGATTGAAATGCGCGCCAGAAACGGGGGCGAACACAAGGATCAGAACGACAAGGATCGCGCCAGTCGCAATCGTATTGCAAAGAAGTGCGAGCGCTACGTTTCCGCCCGCCAACCTTTGCGCCATGATGCCGGAGCCGACGACGGCTGTCAGAAGAAACGCCGTGCCAAGCCACTCCGCGAGTAGACGGCGCGCGAGCGTCGGCATCAATCGACTTCCGTGGCCCTGGCCGTCGAGCCTTCCATTTGCCCGATCTCGCGGAGCTTGCTTTGCAGGCTCAGCGCGTCGATGGACCGCAGTGGCAGCGCGGTAAAGACGGCAATGCGCTGGTTGAGCATGCGATAGGCATCCTCGAATGCGGAGCGCAATTTCGGCTGGTGTGCCCTTCGCTTCCGCTGGATCAGGAATGCCCCAATGGGCGGTAGCAGGATGTCCGGGCCACACGGGGCATGCTTCCGCCGCCGCGCTATCGCAGACTGTGAACACGAAGTCGAACTCCGGTTCACCGGCCTTGGCGAACTCATCCCACGACTTCGAGCGATAGCCGGACGTATCGTAGCCCAAGTTCTGGAGGAGGCGGATCGTGTGCGGGTTAACTTGGCCCTTTGGCTGGCTGCCGGCGCTGTAGGCGTGGAAATGTCCCGCGCCCACCTTGTTCAAGATCGCTTCAGCGATGATCGAGCGCGCCGAATTTCCGGTGCAAAGGAACAGCACATTATAGGGACGATCAGCCATCAGCCCGTGCCCGTCAGTTGCAGCATGATGGCGCGCAGCAAGATGTGCTGCTCGCGCTCGGCTTCACCGCTCGGATAAAAGCACTCAAGAACTTGCCGTCTACCTCCTTGGCCATCGCATCGACGTCGATGCCCTTACCGGTCAGAAACTCCCGCGCATCCTCAACTTTGTAAATGCGCGTGGGTTCGATGCTGGTACGTTCGAAGCCTGCGGCCTTGAGCTTTGACTTGTACTCGTTCTCTTCGAGGGCACCGGCAATGCAACCGACCCAGAGCAGCATGTCACGACGTAGTACTTCGGGCACTTGCCCTCGCGTCACGACATCGGAGACCGCAAAACGACCGCCGGGCTTCAAAACCCGAAACGCCTCGCAGATCACTTTGTCTTTGTCGGCTGACAGGTTGATCACGCAGTTCGATATGATCACATCGACGGAGTCGTCCGGGAGGGGAACGTGCTCGATCTCACCCTTGAGGAACTCCACGTTTTGCGCGCCCGCCTTCTTTTGGTTCTCGCGGGCGAGCGCAAGCATCTCGTCGGTCATGTCGAGGCCGTAGGCCTTGCCTGTTGGCCCGACACGGCGCGCCGATAGGAGAACATCGATGCCGCCGCCCGATCCGAGGTCGAGGACCGTTTCGCCTTGTTTAAGCTCGGCTAACGCGGTCGGATTGCCACAGCCGAGCGATGCAAGAACCGCCGTGTCAGGCAGTTCTCCGGTCTCCAGATCGGTGTAGAGGTTCGATGTGATGGGTCCACACTCGGACGCGGAAGTCCCGCAGCAAGAGCCAGCACGCAATGCGGCCTGACTGTATCTCTGGCGAACGGCTTCTTTGATGTCGGTCATTGGACCTCCTCGACGACTCGTTAGACCGGGACGACCTTGGCGCGCTTGCGAAGCGGCTTGCTTTGCGCAGCAGGCGCGCAAGAAACGCCGCCGCAGCAGTTCTCGGTGAGAAATGCGATCAGCGCGTTCATCGCCGCGAACTGCGCCAAATAGATGATCGAGCGGCCTTCGCGTCGCGCCGTGACTAAGCCCGCCATCCTCAGTCGGTCGAAATGGAACGTCAGGGTATTGGGCGCGAGATCGAGCGCGTCTGCGACCGCGCCCGCAGCCATTCCTTCAGGCCCGGCCTGGACGAGCAGACGGAACACGTCGAGGCGGTTGTCTTGCGCAAGCGCGGCGAGCGCCGTGACGGCATCCGGTTTTTCCATGTTTCAACGATTATTGAAATATGTTGAAAAGTCAATGCTGATTCCGAGAGCCAATCTCCATCACCCGGCCCATCGCCGGATGCTTCCGGTTCTTCACCTTAAGCCAATACTTCGACCTGCCGCTCTGATAGGGCCGGTCGCGGCGCTTCGACACCAGTCCTTCTAACACCATCCGGCAGGCGGCACGAAACAGGTCAGGCCCGATCTCGCTCTGCTCGAACGGCGCGACGAAGATGCCGTCCGGCCTGCGCGCCAGCAGGCGGGCGAGGTTTGTCTTGCGCATCGACAGCCGCAGCCCGCGCAGGTCATCGCCGTCTAGCGCCAAGACGTCGAAGGCACAGAGCTGGACCTCGTCGTTGCGCTTTGCCTGAGTGCAGCGCATCGAAGTCGGAGACGCCGTCGAGGCCGAGCATCACCGCCTCGCCGTCGATCACGAACTGCTTGTGTGTCGGAGCCGGCGAATCTAGTAACCGTAGTTGTCGTAACCGCAGATATTGACCCACTGCAGTCCAAGCCGCGTCCGCACTTGGCGCCAGCAATCGTCGTAGCCAGCGTAGAAGTAGTCTCCGCCGCCATAAGCGAAGCGATTGAAGCGATTATGATGGTGATGGAAGAAGGCTGGGTGGTGTTGAAACGCTGCGCGCGAGAAGGCGGGCGCAAATGCGGCACGCGACATTGGCATGGCGGCGAAGCTTCTCGCGCCGACTTGTGGAGCTACGCCCATTGGGTGCCCAACCATGCCCATGGAGTGCATCCCCATCACGCCACTCATGCCATGGCTGGCGCCGATCCCCATCACGCCACTCGTGCCGTGGCCGGCGCCGATCCCCATCCCGCCATGTCCACCGCCCACACCGGCTGCTCCGCCCACGCCGGCTGCGCCGGCTGCTCCGCCCACGCCGGCTGCACCGCCCGCGCTGGCTCCGCCGGCTGCACCGCCCGCGCCGGCTCCGCCGGCTGCACCGCCCGCGCCGGCTCCGCCGCCATGCCCACCCCCACCGGCAAGGGCGGGTGAAGCCAGGGCAAGAGCTGAGACGAGTGCGCCTGCGATGAAGTAATTTGCGAGTCTGTTGCTCATTGATAAATCCTCCGTCGCTTACACGACAGTGACCGAAGCTGCCGTAGAAAGAACAACAATGGGGACGCCGAAATTATTCTAAAAGCTTCAAATAAATAATACGACAGTTTCTAACATTGAAGTTAGTGTCGTACTTTGAGGAGCCGCGGGCCGACTTGTCCCAACGACAGACGGCCGCGCCGCCGAATGCGGCACTGGCTGGTTGGGGTCAATTCACCGATCAGCTAACGCCAACGCGAAGCGCTGCGTGAAGTTCCTGGCTCAGCAACTAGGGAGTAGGGCTAATCGGTCCCGCGCTTTTTATTCGGACTGCTGAACTGTCGCTTCGGATTCCACGGCGAGCCTAAGCCAATCTTCAGCGATCAAAAGCCACGCGTCCATATCTTCGGATCTCCGAGCTTGCGCAGCCTGATCCAGGCATTTCGCTGCATTCTTTCGGTATAGGTCGGAGGACATTTGGACCTCAAATCAGCTCAAAAATGGTTGGCGGCCCGCCGCGGAAAATTTGTTTTGCCATGACGGCGCTAAATGTCCGCGAATGCCAGCGCGATCATCAATGCGACGGTTAAGGCTCCGCCAGCAATGGCACACGCAATAAATATTCGTTCAAGCCCCATAGCCGTCATTGCGACGTTGCGAACCCAGAATCCAGGAAAGCGATAGGAGTGGAAGCGCCGTTCCAACATCCCTGCCGACGCTTACGGCGTGGTGGGGTACCAGTGGGGAAAAATAATATCAGTAGTTTCGTTGCCCCAACAGCCCTCAGAGGGGGCGGGGCGGTCCGTGCCAATCACTTCCAATTGCCCCGCCAAAAACAGAAGCGGCGACCGGCAATGGGATAAACCCTGGCGGGGGCCGACAAATTCCCTGTGACGTGGGCCGCTTCAACGAAAACGGCCCGGCTCGTTGGCAGAGCCACGGCCTCTGCACAAGAAGTGGGCATCTGCCCGTTCCTGACCCACCCCATGCCTCCCTTGTGCGTTGCGCAGAAGACTCGGTCGAGTGTCCAATTGGTTCAGATGAGCCCACTTGATTCGGGAACATCGGCATCTGACCATTCAGCAATGGTTGCTTCATGGGCAACCATTCGAGACATCCTATGGCATCCGAACAAACACCATTCGTACTGACCGACGAGGTCGAGAAGATTCATCCAGTGACGGACCGAGCGCGGAAGCGCGCCGAAGCTGCTGGCCTGTTTCCGCAACGCGTGAAGTTGGCTCTCCACAAGTCGGGCTGGCGGCGATCTGAGATCGAAGCGTGGCAGGCTGATCCGCGGGCGTGGGCAGCCATGGCGACGAGGGTCGCGTGATGGGCTCGGCGACCGTGCAAATCAGCGTTGTGCCGAAGCGGCTTCTGAAGCTGAGCGAGGCCGCGAGCTACTGCGGGCGCTCGCCCAACCGTTTCAAGGCGGAAGTGCCCTTCCCACCCGTGCCCATGCCGAATGGTGATAAGCGTTACGATGTCGAGGACTGCGACCGCTGGATTAACAGCCTGAAGGCCGGCGCAGCCGATACTGACGCCGACGCCGTCGTCGCAAGGCTTGGCGCATGACCGTCGTGCGGGTCAAGGGATTTCAGATCTTCGAGGACCGGCACGGCCGGATGCGGTGCTATCACCGGAAGACCAGACAACCCGTTGACCTCGCCAAGGCCCCAATCGGTTCGCCAGAATTTTTCGCGGAATGCGCGCGCATCGCGGCGCTCATGGCGGCTGTAACGCCTAAGCCCGGAACCCTCGGACTTCTCATTCAGGAATATCGAAGGCATGCAGCGTTTACTGAATTAGCGCCGCGTACCAAGTTCGATTACCAGCGCGTCTTCGACTATTTGAAGCCAATCGCGGAAACGCCACTCGTTAAATTCAATCGCCCGCTCGTGGTTCGGATCAGGGATAAGGCGGCCGAGACACGAGGGCGGCGGCAAGGCAATTACGTTCAAACGGTGCTTTCCATACTCTTTGCCTGGGGCAGAGAGCGCGGCTTTATGGCCGAGAATCCTGCCTCGGGGATCAAACACATTCGACGCAAAAAAGGATTGCCCGACGCAAACCGCCCCTGGAGCGACGAAGAGCGCCACACGGTGCTTGCGCGTGTGCCAGAGCATATGCAGCTGCCGATCGGCTTGATGATGTTCACCGGGTTGGCGCCGGAGGACGCGCTTTCGCTACCGCGCTCTTTCTACAAGGACAACGAGATCGCGACTCGCCGGTCAAAGACAGGCGAGCCGGTCTATTGGCCGTGTCCGTCGCCGTTGACAGAGATCGTTACGACGAGTCCGACACACAGTGCGATTACCCTTTGTGCGAACTCCTATGGAAGACCCTGGACCGGTAGCGGATTTCGCGCCTCTTGGCGGACCTTCAAAAAGAAGCTGGAAAGAGAAGGCGCGATCGGCCCTGGACTCACGCTCTATGGCTTACGGCACACCGTGGCGGTCATGTTGCGGGAGATTGGGTACGACGAGCGAACGATCGCCGATGCTCTCGGGCAGGAAACAATCGAGATGGCGCGGCACTACGCAAAGGGTGCCGATCTCAAGCCCAAGATGCGCGGAGTGGTGAAAAGCTTCGAGGCCGAACTGGACAAACGGAAAACAAAAACTGTCAAACCCACCGCGTGAACCTGTCAAACCTCAAACGTCGTGGAATCTGAAGAAAGGAAAATATGTCGCAAATCAACAGCTTGTATGGCGCGCTCGGAGAGATTCGAACTCCCGACCCTCGGAATCGAAATCCGATGCTCTATCCAGCTGAGCTACGAGCGCGTCGGCGGGGGATATCAGAGTTGTCCGGGCAGTGCTACCGCGCCTTCTTGCTTGAGCAGTTCCTGTCGCCCACTTCGCGCGGGTTGCGCCGAGCCTTTAGAAGCAGGGATGACGGCGGCCGTCCTGACCGCGATATGCGGCCGCACCGTGGTAGCAGAGTGCGTTCGAGGGACCGTCATAATAGGCGAAGGTGCCGGGCAGGGGACCGGGACCGTAGTTGTGCAGATAGCTGATCGGGTACGGCAGCGGATGGTAGTACGGCAGGCCGTAATAGCGATGATAGTGCCTGGCTTCCGCCGCACCGGGTGCAACAGCTGCTGCCAAGAGCACGAAGGCGGCGGCGAAGAGCCCGGTTCTGTTCATGTCAAATCTCCGGAAATCCCGATAAGGCGACCCGATTCAAGCGGATTCTTTCGGTAGTTTACCCCAGACGCAGGCACGGTTGCAGCAAAATCCGGCTGGAAAATGCCAATTTTTGGCCTTGTGCCAATGCTTAACGAAATCCTGACTTAGTCAAGCGACAGTTGCGTGGCCGGATCAGTTTGCCGGCCGCACCGGATCACAAGGGCCATCCGTTTCCGTTGCCGCCATGCGCATCACGCCGCTCATATTTCTGCTCGCATTCCTGCTCGCCGCGACGCCGGCGAGGGCCGTCCTGCATATCACGCGGGACCATGGCGGCTACGTCGAGGAATACAAGGCCAAGTTCAAGCACGTCCGCGATGCCGGCGAGCGGGTCATCATCGATGGCATCTGCAATTCGGCGTGCACGCTGGTGCTCGGCATCGTGCCCATGAACAAGATTTGCGTGACGCCGCGCGCCAGTCTCGGCTTCCATTTGGCCTATTTTGACAAGGCCTTCACCATGGGCGTCAAGGTGACAAGTGCGGCAGGAACGTCCGACCTGATGTCCTATTATCCGGACAGCGTAAAGAACTGGATCAGCCGCAACGGCGGGCTCACCAACGAGATGAAGAAGATCAAGAACGGCGAAGAGCTCTGGAAGATCATCGATCCCTGTCCGGAAGAGTGGTAGCTACAGGCGCTTTCCAGGCCGCGAAACGCGTCGCGTCTAAAAAGTCACCACGCTGCGGATCGATTCGCCCCGCTTCATCAGTTCAAACGCGGAATTGATCTCCGACAGCGGCATCACATGCGTGATCATCGGGTCGATCTGAATCTTGCCTTGCATGTACCAGTCGACGATTTTGGGTACATCGGTGCGGCCGCGCGCGCCGCCGAAAGCCGTGCCCTTCCACACCCGCCCGGTGACGAGCTGAAACGGCCGGGTCGAGATCTCGGCGCCCGCGGGCGCCACGCCGATCACGATCGATTGTCCCCATCCGCGATGGCAGGCTTCCAGCGCCTGCCGCATGACAGTGACATTGCCGGTGCAGTCAAACGTATAGTCGGCGCCGCCGATCTGGTCCGCCCCTGATTTGGTCATGTCGACGAGGTGAAGGACCAGGTCTTTGCCCAATTCCCTGGGGTTGATGAAGTGGGTCATGCCGAACCGCTCGCCCCAGTCCTTGCGTGCGCTGTTGACGTCAACGCCGATGATCATCTCGGCGCCGGCAAGTCTGAGGCCCTGGATGACGTTCAGCCCGATGCCGCCGAGCCCGAACACGATCGCCTTCGCGCCCGGCTCGACCTTGGCCGTGTTGATGACAGCGCCGATGCCTGTAGTGACGCCGCAGCCGATGTAGCAGACCTTGTCGAAGGGAGCGTCTTGCCGGATTTTCGCTACCGCGATCTCCGGCAGCACGGTGTAATTCGCAAACGTCGATGTCCCCATATAGTGATGGATCTTCGTTCCCCCAATCGAAAAGCGTGAGGTGCCATCAGGCATCAATCCTTGCCCCTGGGTCGAACGGATCGCCGTGCAAAGATTGGTCTTGCGGGACAGGCAGGACGGGCATTGTCGGCATTCCGGCGTGTAGAGGGGAATGACATGGTCGCCCTTTTTCACGCTGGTCACGCCGCTACCGACATCGACGACAATGCCGGCGCCCTCATGCCCGAGGATGGCCGGAAACAGCCCTTCCGGGTCGGCGCCGGACAGAGTGAACTCGTCGGTGTGGCAGACGCCGGTGGCCTTGATCTCCACCATCACTTCACCCTCGCGCGGTCCCTCGAGCCGAACGGTGGTGATCTCAAGCGGTTGAGCTGCTTTGACAGCGACGGCGGCGCGAACTTCCATGGTGCTCCCCCTTGTTTCCGGCTCTTGCTACGCGGCTTTGGAGCATGACAGGTTTTGATCGATCGGTATGTACGCGAATGCAATCGATCTCTCCCCGGTGGGGAGAGATCGATTGACGCAGCAAAATCGGGTGAGGGCCGCTATTTCACTTCGGCTGCGGCACGATCCGGATATAGGGCTTCGGCGCCTTCCAGCCTTTCGGATAGATAGTCTTGGCCTCATCGTCGCTGACAGAACCGGCGATGATGACGTCCTCGCCCTGTTTCCAGTCGGCGGGTGTGGCGACGCGGTGCTTGGCCGTCATCTGCAGGGAATCGATCGCGCGAAGGATTTCCTGGAAATTGCGACCGGTGGTCATCGGATAGACCAGCACCAGCTTGATCTTCTTGTCGGGGCCGATGACGAAAACGTTGCGGACGGTCTGGTTGTCGGCGGGAGTGCGCTTGAGCGGATCGCCGGAGGTGGCCGCCGGCAACATCTCGTAGAGCTTTGAGACGTTGTAGTCGGTGTCTCCGATCATCGGGTAATTCGGTGCGGCGCCCTGGGTCTCCTTGATATCCTCGGCCCATTTCGAATGCCGATCGACCGGGTCGACGGAAATACCGATCAACTTGACCCCGCGCTTGTCGAATTCCGGCTTTATCTTGGCCAGCAACCCCAGTTCGGTCGTGCAGACCGGCGTGAAATCCTTGGGATGCGAAAAGAGCATCGCCCAGCTGTTGCCGATCCAGTCGTGGAACTTGATTTTACCTTCAGTGGTTTCGGCCTCGAAGTCCGGGGCCACAGCGCCTATTGGAAGTGCCATGTGACAGCCTCATGTTATTCAAGTTACAGGTGAATTTGCCGAGCAATATATAGGAGCGTGGCCCCATTTAGTGAACGATGCCGACAAAAAGAGCAAGCCATTCTCCCGAGCAGGAGACCTCTAGCACCACATTTTGATCGGTGTAGCCGCCGCGAAAAGACCACGGCGAAGGTATTGCCCCGGCCTGCCCAGATATTGCCGCTTATGGTCCTCAACACGCGCCCCCCGGTCAGTTCCCCGAACCCTCCCGGGAATGGAAGCGACCAACCAGCAACCATTTAAAAATCTCATGCCGCAGGTCTTGAATCATTAACCGCTCGTTCACTCCCCGGGGAAATGGTGAAGCCAGAACAAGAAACTGAGAAGTGAAACTATGTCCGCCCCGAGCCCCAAGTCCGTCGAAGCATTTGACGCTCTCGAACCCACTTGCCGCGACACCGCTGCCTCTGCGCTGACTGTTGTGCGCGATGGAGTGATCACCGGCGAAGGCCCCACGACCAAGGGGCGTGTGCACTTCTCCCGTTGCCTGGACGCCGCCGATGTCGTCTTGTGCGCGCGCATCCTGACCGCGAGCGCGGTCGAGCACCAGCCAATCAGCAGGGCCGAGGTCGAAGCGCTATTTGAAATAGATGATGCTGCGACCGAACGCAGCGATGACGGCCGGTTTGACGATCTGCTGGCCAAAGCGCTCGCCCATCACGCGGCCGCGGCCTCCGGCCTGCGCGTGCCGCCGCGCACGGTAGCGCTGTCACCCGACACTGAAATCGAGAGTTGGGCGTCCGTCCACGCAGCTCGCGTCAAAACCGAGGTGCTTGAGTGGATCGCAAGCCAGATGCGCGGCAGGCATCGCAGCAACCGCAAACTGATGGCGATGGTCGTAACCCTCGTCGGTGCCGCCGCCCTGCGGTTGGCGCAGCAATTGCCGACCCTGCTCGATATCGGATTGATCTGAGCCCTTGGAAGCCGGCGGCGGGGCTATTTCCCCGCCGTCTTTTGCTTGCCAGCTTCGGCCTCCAGACCGACGCTCCGTCCTGGAAAGCCCGCGACGTCGAAGTAGCGCTGCGTGCCGACACGTTGGAAGTTCAGCACGGTGCGCAGGCCGTTTGCCGCCGGGCCCGACTTGACCACGACGGAAACCACCCTCGGCGTGGCGCCATTCGGCATGGCTTCCGTTATGACGCGTCCGACCAGGTCGCCGTTCGGCCTCGGCCGGAGCCCGAGGATCCTCGCCGCGGTCGCGCCAACGTCGGCGTTGCTGACGGGCAGGGCATCGCTGTAGCCCGATTTGAAGTCGGGCCCGATCGCGGCCATGAAATTCATGGTGTCACCGCGGCCGAAACTGCCATGCATGCCCTGACCTTGGCGCAAGACGGTATCGGCAACCTCGACGGAGCAGTTGGTCGGCTCTCCGCAGCCGTCGACAAAGGAGCGGAAATTGACGACGATCGAGGGCTGGGGCGTCACCGCCTGGCCCTTCAGATTGATCTGCGACATCGGCAGCGTGCCCGGAAACCTGCCAAATGCATCGTCGACAAACAGCCCGCTCACGTAGTCCTGCTCGAGCAGCGCGTTGATAGTACGCTTGGCAAGGCTCTTGTCCTTGTTGGGCAGGTAGATCAGGTCTGAACCGCCATTGGTGGCCACCACGACATCGGGTTTGGCTGCGTCGTTACCGAGCACACCGTTGCCGGCCTTGGGATGCGTGCCCTCGGCTACGCGTGCATTCTTGTCGTTGGGGTCGAACAGCGGTAGCTCGAGCACCTTGGCCAGATCAAGCGCGAGAAACCCCATCGGCAGGAAACCCTTTGGTGTATCGGCGTAATCGACTTTCGCCGATGGGCTCGTCTTGCTCTCCTTCGAGATCGTCGAAAAGCCGTGATCGGCGGCGATGATGATGTCGGTGGTCGAGGACAGGCCAAGCTCGTCAAGCGCTTTACGCAATTGCGCCAGATTGTCGTCGGCGTTTCTGATGCCGGCGAGCGAGGTCGGTCCGTTGATGCCCGGCGTGATGGTGTTCAGGCTGTCGCCTTGATTGTGTTGGCTGCCGTCCGGATCGCGCGACCACAGCACAAGCACGAACGGCTTGTTGCGTGCCTTGAACATGGGCAGCACCACTTTGGTGGCGACATCGGTAAAATAGGCCTGCTGGGCAGTGTTGGCGGCGGTGGTGCCGGGCGTCTTGGCGTCGCCGACATTGCCGTTGTCGCCTCGCGAAGGGGCTGTCGGCGAAAGACCGGCCTTGGCCATCGCTTCCTTCATTTCATCCGACAGCGGCACACCATTCTTGGCACCGGTTGCATCGTCGACCACAATCGAATGAACAGCACCTTCCTTGTTGGCGCGGTCGGTGTGATCGAAAATCAGGATCGGGCCGACCTTGCCGATCGCTGCGGTCGACAGGCCTTGGGTCCGAGCCAGTTTAAGGATTGTCTCCTCGTTCAGGTAGTCGCCCTTGAAATGCTCGTCGACGTCGCCGAGCACCGCGTCGTTCTCAAGGAAGGGGACGACCGTGTCGCCAGCTGGTAGCGAAGAAAAGCCGGTGTAGATCGTGTTGCTGAAGTCGCCGGTGTCGCCCAGGTGGTGTCCGGTCGCCATGGCTGAGGCGTTGGCGGTCGTAAAGGTCGGGAACAGCGAATGCGGGTTCTTGAAGTTGACGCCCTTGTCACGGACCTCGGCCATCGCCGGCGCGGTATCGGGCTTCACCATCAGCGCGCGCAAACCGTCGGGAACAAACAGAATCAGGTTATGCGGGGTGGCGTTTTCTGCAGAAGCGGCGCCTGCCGTCAAAGTGAACATGCTTGCAGATAACAGCATCGCTGCGATGCGCATGATCGGTCTCCCAGAGGCAACGCCTCTTTTTTGCACGAAGTTTTTGGGTTTGCGTCTGTGTAGTTTGGCAGTGCGACGGTTTTGTAACGCGATGGCTAGACGCCATCAGCCTTGCTCATGCCTTCAGGAGCCAGTGAGGCTTGCTTTGGTTTTTCCACCAAAGTCAACAGCTCCCCATCATGGCCGGCCATTGACTTGACGAGAACAAAAGGAGAACATTGCGGCCGGCAAGCGGGAGAGACAATCCGTGTCTGCCATCGCGAAACCTGATCTGACGAATGGCGAGGCGCTGGAGGCGGCGGTCGACCAGGCAATCGCCGCCTGCGACGGCGATATGCGTGCCGCCATTCGCGCGCTGATCCTGGCGAATGATTTTCTTGAAGCCGAGGTCGGCGAACTGATGAAAGCGGTTTCGCATGCCTATGTGCGCGGACGGTTTCACGCTTATTCCGGATGATGCTAGTGGTCCGATTCTAACATTCGCTACCCATCTGGGGAGCCGCTTTTGCGAATGTTAGAATCAGAGGACCACTAGGAAATTATTGTTGCTAGTGGAGCTTTGGATTTGACGTTCGCCTGAGGCACTCGTGGCAGGTGGGTAGCGAACGTCAAATCCGCTCCACTAGTGTGGTGGTTCGGAAGTTCTCTTCATTTTGCTGCGAGTCCGTCAAGAGAACTTCCGAACCAAAACCACACTAGAATCATAGATTTCTAGTGTCCTTTCGAATCCGAAGTTCGCAGAGGAGCCCGCCGCACAATGATACGAACTTCGGATTCGGGACACTAGCCGCTTGAACGGCCTGGATCGCGGGTTCATCATTCCGCGGATGTGACACAGCAAACCCACCGAAAGGGTCGTCCCGTGAGCGCAGAAACTTTCGCCGCCGCAGCGCCTCCCAGTGACACACGCCCAGACAGCGTGCAGGTTGCCACAACACAGACGATCGAACTGTCGCGCGTCACGACGCGCCGCGAACACGATCTGTTAGGTGAGCGCGACATCCCATCATCGGCCTATTGGGGCGTCCATACCATGCGCGCGGTGGAGAATTTTCCGATCACCGGCGTGCCTGTCGGTCATTTCCCCGACTTCGTGCGGGCGCTGGTTTACGTCAAGCAGGCGGCCGCGCGGGCCAATCGGCGGTTGGGCTATCTTGCGCCGAACAAGGCGGACGCCATCGAGCGCGCCTGTGCCGTCATCGGCAACGAGGGAAAACATCACGATCAATTCGTGGTCGATGCCGTGCAGGGTGGCGCGGGCACCTCCACCAACATGAACGCAAACGAGGTCGTGGCCAATGTCGGGCTCGAGTGCATGGGAAAGGCGAAGGGCGACTACGCGGCGCTGCATCCGAACGACGACGTCAACATGTCGCAGTCGACCAACGATGCCTATCCGACTGCGTTGCGGCTTGCCGTGATCTTCGCGGCCGAGCCGCTGATTGCCGCGCTCGACGAACTTGCCTACGCCTTCAAGGCGAAAGCGGTTGAGTTCAGCGACGTGCTGAAAATCGGCCGGACGCAGTTGCAGGACGCCGTACCGATGACGCTCGGTCAGGAATTCGATGCCTTCTTCGTTACTATCAAGGAAGACGTATCGCGGATCCGGGAGGTGGCGGCACTGTTCCGCGAGGTCAATCTCGGGGCGACGGCGATCGGCACCGGCATCACGGCCGATCCGCGCTATGCCGCGCTGGCAATCGAGGAACTGGCGCGCATTTCCAAGCAGCCCTTGGTGCCCGCCTCGAACTTGATCGAGGCGACCTCCGACATGGGGGCGTTCGTGCTGTTCTCGGGCGTGCTGAAGCGGGTCGCCGTCAAGCTCTCGAAAATCTGCAACGACCTGCGGCTGCTCTCGAGCGGCCCGCGCGCGGGCTTTGGCGAGATTCGCCTGCCCGCAGTTCAGGCGGGTTCGTCGATCATGCCGGGCAAGGTCAATCCGGTGATCCCCGAGGTGGTCAACCAGGTGGCCTTCATCGTGATCGGGCACGATCTGACCGTGACCATGTGCGCCGAGGGCGGGCAGCTTCAGCTCAATGCGTTCGAGCCGACCATCGGCTATTGTCTGCTCGCCTCGTTGCGTCAGTTGTCGGCTGCGATCACAACGCTGACCACCCGCTGCGTCAACGGCATCGAAGCCGATCGCGAGCGCTGCCGGGCGCTGGTGGAGGATTCCATCGGGCTTGTCACCGCGCTCACCCCGACGCTTGGTTATGAGGCCTCTTCACGTGTCGCAAAGCGCGCGCTGAACGAAAAGCGGCGGGTCGCCGACATCGTCCTGGAGGAGGGACTGCTGACCCCCCAACAGCTGGACGAGCTGCTCAAGCTGGAAAGCATGACCGCGCCGACGCGTCATCCGGCAAGATCAGGGCAGGCCTGATGACGCCCCTCCGCACGGGCGGCGCCGGCGCCCGGTCGGATTCTCTCCGTGCGGGGCCGCTTTGCGGAAGATCGGCCATTGCCTCGATCCGTTTTTGCTGTACGACGGAATTGTTACGTCCGCTTTCGCGTGCCAGATTGCGGAAGAGGAACCCGCCCAGAGTCCGCCAGTCAAAGAGATGTTCAAAAAAGTCCTGATCGCAAATCGCGGCGAGATCGCCTGTCGCATCATCAAGACCGCCCGCCGGATGGGAATTGCCACGGTAGCCGTGTATTCCGAGGCCGACCGCGACGCGCTCCATGTCGAGATGGCCGATGAGGCAGTACTGATCGGGCCGCCGGCCGCCGCCGAAAGCTATCTTCTGATCGACAGGATCGTGGAAGCCTGCCGCAGGACCAACGCGGAGGCGGTGCATCCCGGCTACGGATTTCTGTCCGAACGCGAGGCCTTTCCGCGCGCGCTGCAAAAGGCCGGCATCGTCTTCATCGGCCCCAATCCGGATGCGATCGCTGCGATGGGGGACAAGATCGAATCCAAGAAAGCGGCTGCCAAGGCTGACGTATCGACCGTCCCGGGGTACCTCGGCGTGATCCAGGACGAAAAACACGCCGTGAAGATCGCGGATGGCATCGGCTATCCCGTGATGATCAAGGCCTCGGCTGGTGGCGGCGGCAAGGGCATGCGCATCGCCAACTCAAAGGCCGAGGTCGCCGAGGGTTTTACGCTCGCCAAGGCGGAAGCCAAATCCTCCTTCGGGGATGACCGTGTCTTTATCGAGAAATTCATCGTTGATCCCCGCCACGTCGAAATCCAGGTGCTGGGCGACAAGCACGGCAACATCATCTATCTCGGCGAGCGTGAATGCTCGATTCAGCGCCGCAATCAGAAGGTGATCGAGGAAGCGCCCTCACCGCTGCTCGACGAGACGACCCGCCGCAAGATGGGACAGCAGGCGGTGGCGCTGGCGAAGGCGGTCAAGTACGATTCGGCGGGGACCGTCGAGTTCGTCGCCGGACAGGACAAAAGCTTTTACTTCCTGGAGATGAACACGCGCCTGCAGGTCGAGCATCCCGTGACCGAGCTCGTCACCGGGATCGATCTCGTCGAGCAGATGATCCGTGTTGCGGCCGGCGAGAAGCTGAAGCTTGCGCAAAAGGATATCGCGCTGAAGGGATGGGCTGTGGAATCGCGCCTCTATGCGGAAGACCCCTTCCGCAATTTCCTGCCCTCGATCGGGCGCCTGGTGAAGTACCGTCCACCTGCCGAAAGTAGCGCAGGCGGCATCACCGTGCGCAACGATACCGGCGTGCAGGAAGGCGGCGAGATCTCGATCTTCTACGATCCGATGATTGCAAAGCTCGTCACTCACGCACCCAGTCGCGACGCGGCGATCGAGGCCCAATCGACAGCACTTGACGCGTTCTATGTGGACGGCATCAGGCACAACATCCCGTTTCTGTCCGCCTTGATGAATCATCCGCGCTGGCGGGAGGGACGGCTTTCCACGGGCTTCATCGCCGAAGAGTTCCCGAGGGGTTTTTCCGCCCGCGCCGCGGAGGGAGAGACAGCGCGAAGGATCGCTGCCGTGGGTGCCGCGATCGATCATGTGCTTGGTGAACGCAAAAGGCTGATTTCCGGCCAGATGATCGGACGGCCGGTGAAGCGCGAGGGCCGCCGCGCAGTGTGGTTGGGCCACGAGGAAATCACCCTCGATATCGCCCGCGAACAGGGCGCCATCGCGGTGCGGTTCGTTGCGGCCGACGGCAAGCCGGGCCGTCCTCTCCATTTGGTGTCGACCTGGAAGCCCGGCGATCCGGTCTGGCAGGGTACCATCGACGGCGTGCTCATCGCCGTTCAGGCGCGACCGATCGCCAATGGCGTGCGCCTTGCGCATCAGGGCGTTGAAGTGCCGGTCTATGTTTTCACGGAGGCGGAAGCGACCTCGGCGCGAATAATGCCGATCGTGACCGCGGCCGATACCGGAAAACGGCTGCTCTGCCCGATGCCCGGACTCGTCGTCTCGATCGCGGTCGCCGAAGGCCAGGAGGTCAAAGCTGGTGAAACGCTTGCCGTGGTCGAAGCGATGAAGATGCAAAACGTGCTGCGGGCCGAGCGCGACGGCACGGTCAGAAAGATTCACACCGCCCCCGGCGCGACGCTCGCAGTCGACGCCTTGATCATGGAATTTGCCTGAGCCACGCCATGACCTTCCGTAGACGCCGCGAAGCCTTGCGTTCAATCCTGTCGGGAGGGCGATGCATTCGCCCCGGTTCGGTCTATGACGCGATCTCGATCCGGATCGCCGAAGACCTCGGCTTCGAGGCCGGCATGTTCGGCGGGTCCGTCGCATCGCTGGCGGTGCTCGGCGATCCCGATATCGCGCTCATCACGTTGACCGAGCTCGCCGAGCAGATGCGACGGATGTCGCGTGCGGCCGCGCTGCCCGTGCTGGTGGATGCCGACCACGGCTACGGCAATGCGCTCAATGTCCGCCGGACCGTGCAGGAGCTGGAGACGGCAGGAGCAGGTGGCCTCACCATCGAGGACACGCTGCTGCCGCAGGCGTTCGGCGAACCGAAAGCTCAGCTCATTTCGCTGGAAGAGGGCGCGGGCAAGATGAAGGCCGCGCTGGATGGCCGTGGCGATCCGTCGCTCGTGATCATGGCGCGCACTGGAGCGAGCTCGATCACCTCGCTTGGCGACGCGATCGAGCGCGCGCGGGCCTATGAGGCAACCGGCGTCGACGCCCTGTTCTTGACGGGCATCAAGACACGCGCCGAGCTGGAAGCGATTTCGGTGGCAACACGGCTACCGATCGTGCTCGGCGGCGTGCCAGAGGAGATGAACGATCTCGACTATCTCGCCGACAAGCGCGTGCGGATTGCGTTGCAGGGACACGCGCCGTTCGCAGCCGCGACGCAAGCGGTCTACGAGACGCTCAAAGCGTTGCGCGAGGGAACATCGCCGAAGCAATTGAAGGGCTTGGCCTCATCTGAGTTGACCAACCGTCTCACGCGCGAGGCGGAAACTCGCGCGCGGCTTGCAGCATTTCTCGGGCTCCGGACATGAGCGAGCACCGCGCGATCATTCGCGTGAGCATTCGCGGCCGCGTCCAGGGCGTCGGCTACCGTGCCTGGGTCGAATACCAGGCGCTCGCGAGCGGACTGGATGGCTGGGTGCGCAACCGCCGCGATGGCAGTGTCGAGGCCTTGTTTGCGGGACGGCCGCACATCGTCGCCGAAATGGTCGCGCTATGCCGGCATGGCCCGCCGGGAGCCCATGTCGAAGCCGTGCTCAGGGAATTGGCGGGACCGGAGGAACTCGAGCTCAGGCGGGGAGGCGAGGCGTTTTCTGTGCTGCCGACGGTCTGAAGCCGATAGCGTCTTCGAGCGAAGCGCATGGCGGTTCGCGTGAAGAAAACGCGTCAAAATCAAGGAGCCTCGATTCTGATTCTATCGGAACCGAAAAGTCTCCGAACCGAACACCTCCTCGAACGCAGAGCGCAGTGCGATGTCGACTTCAGCCATGCTGATGGGATGACCGAGATCGACCAGGCTGGTCACCGCAAAGCGGGGGTCGGCCACACCGCACGGCACGATCGCGGAAAAATGCGTCAGGTCCGGTTCGACATTGATGGCGATGCCGTGCAACGAGACCCAGCGCTTGAGGCGTACGCCGATCGCGGCGATCTTGTCCTCGAAGCCGGCGCCCTTGTCCGGCCGCCTGACCCAGACGCCGACGCGATCCTCGCGCCGCTCGCCGCGCACGTTGAAGCGGGCAAGCGTGCGGATGATCCATTCCTCGAGTGCTGCGACGTAAGCGCGGACGTCGGGCCGTCGCCGCTTCAAATCGAGCATGACATAAGCGACCCGCTGGCCGGGGCCGTGATAGGTGAGTTGTCCGCCGCGCCCCGTCGCAAAGAGGGGGAAGCGGGCCTCCTTCATGTCTGCCGGCCTGCCCGAAGTGCCTGAGGTGTAGAGCGGGGGATGTTCCAGCAGCCAGACGATTTCGCCGGCTTCTCCCGCCGCGATCGCAGCAGCGCGCGCCTCCATGGCCGCGACCGCCTCAAGGTAGTCGACCGGCGCTTCCGAAATCCGCCACTCCACGGCACCGCAGGTTGCGCCGGCAAACGAGGTGAGGTCGAGGTTCTGCCGGTCGTTAACCATTGGATAACCATAACGTGGTGATCTCTGACGCAGAATTTAGTCCCCCTTCGGCGGTGTGGAAGTGCCAACCCTCGATAAAGTAACCGTCGATCTCACGGTGGTCCTCGGGACCACGACGATGCCCATCCATCAGGTCATCCGGTTGTCCCGCGGCGCCATCATCGAATTGGACGCCACCGAGACCGATGAGGTCAAGGTGCTGGCCAACAATCTGCCGATCGCCAGCGGCGTCGTGCTGGTCGACCGCAACCGCATCGCGGTCGAGGTCAAGCGGATGTTGCCGAAATCGCCGGACAGCCGCTAACGGGCCATAGCGTTTTCGAGCGAAGCGTACGGTTCGCGTGAAGAAAACGCGTCAAAACATGAGATTAGAGCCTCGGTTCTGATTCTATCAGAACCGAAAAGGCGCTAAGGGCCGGCAAGAAACCCACCGCAAAAACCCCGGATTCGGTGACGCGCCGGGCCTTGTCCCCCCAAGGTCGATTTGTTACATCGGCGCCGTTGACCCGGCTCCAACCCTTGGCCGGCCGACATTTGCGCTCGTGGCGGAACTGGTAGACGCGCTGCCTTGAGGTGGCAGTGAGTAACATCGTGGGGGTTCGAGTCCCTCCGAGCGCACCATTCGCCTCGCAACCCATTGATTTTTGTGGCGGTTGGCACAGGTGGGCGCAAAGGTTGGCACAGCGTTTGTTCACTGTTCGAGCTTGCTGATGGCTTTTGCAGCCAGCCGTTTGCGATTGGCGGCGCGAGTATAAATCTCGGCCTCTTTAATATCTTTCCAGCCGAAGATAGCCATCAACTCATGTGCGGTCGCGCCATTGTCTGCCGCGCGGGTTGCGGCTGCCTTGCGCAACCCATGTGCGGATTTATCCAGGATACCTGCGGCTCTACATGCATCCTTGAAGGCGTTGCCAAGCGCCTCTTTGACATAGGGCTTGCCTTGCGCGGTGCAGATAAAGGCAAGGTCGCCGGTAGGACCGGCATCAAGGGTGCGCTTCAATACATCCAGCATCGGGATATGAACCCATTCGCCGGTCTTTTCAGTCTGTATCGAGATAACACCATTGCGGACGTGTTGCTTGCCAACGGTCGCGGCATCACCACGCCGAAGGCCAGTATAACAATATACATCCAGCATCACCCGCTCTCGGGTGCCGATTGGCCAACGCTGTTCATATTGTAGTATTTCTTCAACGGTCCATTCAGGGAAACCGCGTGTCTTGGGCTTCTTCACCTTCACGCCGTCGCAGGGGTTGGCGCTGATGATTTCGCTTTCCTCGAGCCACTGAAAGAACTGGCGCATAGTCTGCACAAAGTTCTTGGCCTGAAACGGTGTCTTGGCTCGGCGGTCAACACCTTCCCGGATGGCAGCGGTCGTAATCGAGGATAGCGCCGCCGCTCCGGCAGTATCCAGGCGAGGGATCAGATGAAGCAAATCACGATTTCGATCTATGAGTTTGATCTGCCGGTGAAGTGATCCCGGCGCAGTGGCCGATGTCCGCTTTCGGGGGAATAGCGGACATCGCGCAAACCTCCGAGAATGTCCGCTTATGACCCTGAACGGACCTCGACGCTCGATTAGCCTTGGCCCCGCCGCGCCACTACCTCAAGCCCAACGGTGTCGTCAACCCGACGGAACAATCGGCACCGCAGAGCAATTTAACCCCCAGTGGCCCCTTTTGATTTGAGAATGCAAAGATGAGGAGGACAACATGCCGAACGGGTATTGGATCGGGCGCATCGATGTGATCAAACCCGAATACACTAAAGCCTACGGCCCCGCCCTCGCGGCGGTGCTCCGCAAATACGACGCGAAATTCCGGGTGCGCGGCGGCACCTTCGAGGCGGTGGAGGGCAAGGCGCGCGACCGCAACATCGTGATCGAGTTCAAGGACTACGAAACCGCACTCGCCTGCTACCGCTCACCTGAATACACCAAGGCGAGGGCACTGCGCGCGGGGGCCGTGGACATCGATATCATCGTGATCGAAGGCTACGACGGCCCGCAGCCCACGGATTGAGCCCCGCTTTGGCGGCGCGCAGCTGATATTTTGCCTCGTAGGTCGTTCGCACCGCCGAATGTCTCCTTCTGGCCCTTAGCAGACATCACGACCTGCTGATCCATGTCCGCTTTCGGGGGGTGGTCTCAACCGGTCGACGCAACACTGGGGCTAACTTGCAATAAATGACGATACAGCTTGCCAGAACATTCGCTTAATAGCTTTCGATGACCCCACT
>Ga0306920_100002841_pt1 | contig 21884 bp, 12 predicted proteins | sample flu12Cox44000170_FD_204666 | JGI IMG/M metagenome (GOLD analysis project Ga0306920, IMG submission 204666) | Lab enrichment of tropical soil microbial communities from Luquillo Experimental Forest, Puerto Rico - flux4day.12C.oxic.44.000.170 (v2)... | ecosystem: Environmental > Terrestrial >...
CTGCCACTGGACGACGAGGTGGTGCTGCCGGGCATGGTGGTGCCGATCGAGCTGACCGACACCGAGATCCGCGGCGCCATCGACGCCGCTCGCAATAAGGGCCCGGGCCAAGTGCCCGGCATCCACTCCGAGAACAAGGCACAGGTGTTGCTCGTGCCCCGGCTGGCCGAGCGCGGCCTGGCCAGCGTCGGCACGCTGGCCGTGGTCGAGCAGCTTGGCCGGCTGCCCAGCGGTGAGCCGGGCGCGGTGGTGCGCGGCGTGTCCCGGGTCAGGATCGGCTCGGGCACGACCGGCCCCGGCGCGGCGCTGTGGGTCCAGGGCAGCGTGGTCGAGGAGACCGGCCTGGGCGGCCGCGCCGCGGAACTGGGCAAGGAGTACAAGGCCCTGGTCGTCGGCGTGCTCGGCAAGCGCGGCCTGTGGCAGATGATCGATGCCTTCGAGCAGCTCGACGACCCGTCGGTCATCGCCGACCGGGCCGGCTACGCCTCGTACCTGACCGCCGAGCAGAAGCTCACCCTGCTGGAGACCACCAACGTGGTCGAGCGGCTGGAGCTGGCGATCGGCTGGACCCGGGACCACCTGGCCGAGCTGGACGTCGCCGAGGCCATCCGCAAGGACGTCACCGAGGGCATGGAGAAGCAGCAGAAGGAGTTCCTGCTCCGCCAGCAGCTCGCCGCGGTGCGCAAGGAGCTCAACGAGCTGACCGGCGACGGTGACAGCGAGGAAGACGACTACCGGGCCAGGGTCGAGGCCGCCAACCTTCCGGAGAAGGTGCACGAAGCGGCGCTCAAGGAGGTCGGCAGGCTGGAGCGGACCCCGGACGCCTCCCCGGAGACGGGATGGATCCGCACCTGGCTGGACACCATCCTGGAAGTGCCCTGGAACGAGCGCACCGAGGACGCGTACGACATCGCCGGCGCGCGGCAGATCCTGGACGAGGACCACACCGGGCTCGACGACGTCAAGGAGCGGATCGTCGAGTACCTGGCGGTGCGCAAGCGCCGCGAGGACCGTGGCCTCGGCGTCATCGGCGGCCGCCGCAGCGGCGCCGTACTGGCCCTGGTCGGGCCGCCCGGCGTCGGCAAGACGTCGCTGGGCGAGTCGGTGGCGCGGGCGATGGGCCGCAAGTTCGTCCGGGTCGCGCTCGGCGGGATCCGTGATGAGGCGGAGATCCGTGGGCACCGCCGCACCTACGTCGGCGCGCTGCCGGGCCGGATCGTCCGGGCCATCCGCGAGGCGGGCACGATGAACCCGGTCGTGCTGCTCGACGAGGTGGACAAGATCGGCGCCGACTACCGCGGCGACCCCGCCGCGGCGCTGCTCGAGGTCCTCGACCCGGCGCAGAACCACACCTTCCGCGACCACTACCTGGAGGTCGACCTCGACCTGTCCGACGTGGTGTTCCTGGCCACGGCGAACGTGCTCGAAGGCATCCCCAGCCCGCTGCTCGACCGGATGGAGCTGGTCCAGCTTGACGGGTACACCGAGGACGAGAAGGTGCTCATCGCCAAGGACCACCTGCTGCCCAGGCAGCTGTCCAAGGCCGGGCTGGAGGCTGCCGAGGTGACCCTGGAGGACGACGCGCTTCGGCTGATCGCCTCCGAGTACACCCGTGAGGCCGGCGTCCGCTCGCTGGAGCGTTCGATCGCCAGGGTGCTGCGTAAGGTCGCGGCCAAGGCTGCCATCGAGCCGGAGGCGCTGCCGGTGCAGGTCACCGTCGTCAACCTGCGCGACTACCTGGGGCGGCCGCGGTTCACCCCCGAGACGAACCTGGCGTCCGGCGAGCGGCGGACCGCCGTGCCTGGCGTGGCGACCGGGCTCGCCGTCACCGGCACGGGCGGGGACGTGCTCTACATCGAGGCGTCGCTGGCCGACAAGGAGACCGGGGACGCCGGGGTCACGCTCACCGGCCAGCTCGGCGACGTGATGAAGGAGTCGGCCCAGATCGCGCTGTCCTACCTGCGCTCCCACGGGGCCGAACTGGAGCTGCCGATCATCAACCTCAAGGACCGCGGCGTGCACGTGCACGTGCCAGCGGGCGCTGTCCCCAAGGACGGCCCGAGCGCTGGCGTCACGATGACCACGGCGCTGGCCTCGCTGCTATCCGGACGGCCCGTCCGCCCGGATGTGGCGATGACCGGCGAGGTGTCGCTCACCGGCCGCGTGCTGCCGATCGGCGGGGTCAAGCAGAAGCTGCTGGCCGCCCACCGGGCCGGCGTGACCACCGTGCTGATCCCGCAGCGCAACGAGCCCGACCTGGACGACGTGCCCGCCGAGGTGCTCGGCAAGCTGGACGTCCATCCGGTAAGCGACGTCCGTGAGGTACTCGCGCTGGCACTGGAACCGGCCGGAGCCGCGGACGCGGCACCGCTGGCTGCGTAACACCTGACGCCCGGGCCCGGCTTGGCTAGAGCCGGCCCGGGCGTCAGCGCGCCGTCGCCGAGCCCCGGACGTTCGCCCGGGCCACCGGCGACGAGGGGGAAGCCGCCCAGAACAATGACCGCGACCGGGCCAGCATCTGCGGCACGGTGCCCCGATGCGGCCCGGCCAGGTCGCGGTGTGCACCACGACCTGGCCGTCGCATGAAGGCATCGAGGTCCACCCGGCCGATTATGCGTTCCCGGCGGGCTCTGGTCACAACGGTTTTTCAGCAAGATCATAGATGCGGCGGCCGTGACGGGATCGTGCGCAGCAGTGGCGTGCGCACGGAAGGGAGGCGGGCATGCCCGGGCAGATTCCGACCGATGGCGTCCATCATCTGCGGCTCACCGTGACCGACCTGGAGCGGAGCCGGAAGTTCTATACCGGCCTGCTCGGCTTCGAGGTCGCGGTGGAGTCGCCGCCGGAGGACGACCCGTCCGCCGGCGAGGTGTTCAAGATTCTCTTCGGCGGCATCGTGATGATCCGCGGGAACCTGCTCATGGGGCTGCGGCCGATGGCGCCGTCGGGGGACCGTTTCGACCCCGACCGGGTGGGCTTGGACCATCTCAGCTTTGGCGTGGCCAGCCGCGGCGACCTGGAGCAGGCGATGGCGCTGTTCGACGAGAACGGCGTGCCGCACGGCGAGATCACCACGCTGGCCGGTTTCGGCATCGACGTGCTGCCGTTCGAGGACCCCGACGGCGTCCAGCTGGAACTGACCGCGCCCGCCACGCAAGGCTGACCTCCGGTGACCGGCGGGCTGCTTTGCTCCGAGGCGCCTTCCGCATGGCGGCGGTCCTGTGATGACACACTGACCGCGCAACGGAGGTCCTGAGGACGGGATGATCTTGGCTGATCACCCGTCCTGCAGGACCTCCACCGCTTGTCGTCTTCACCGGACTCTGGCTCCCGGCCCTAAGGCCTTATGAGGGCTGGCCCGGCGAGAGGCGGCGAGCCCGCCGATGGTCCTGGCGGGCGTTATGTCTATGTCACGGTCAGGGTTGCGGTGCCCGAGGAGCTGGCAAAGCCGCTACCGCCTGAGTATGTTCCGGTCACGGTGTCGGTCCCGGCCGGGGCGTTGGCGGCCCCGCAGGCGGCGACGCCGCCAGACAGGACGGCCGTGCACAGGGTGGTGGAGCCGGTGGTGAAGGTGATCGTTCCGGCCGGGGTGCCGGTGCCCGACTTCGGGGCCACCACAGCCAGGTAGACGACCCTGGTGCCGGACGTGACCGTCGCCGGGCTGACGGTTACCGCCGTGGTGGTGGCGATGTTGAAGGCTGCCTCCGCCGCGCCGATGGTGCAGCGGGTCTCCCCGTGCCCCGGCCGGGCCACGCCACGCTGATCGGTGCCTGGGCAGACCGTAACCCCCCGCAGGGTGGTGGTTTTGGGGATCACATTGGCGGCCGCGCTCTTGGTGCCAGGCAGCATGGTCTGTGTCGGGCCGCCGTTGCTGGCCAGGGACCCGAGCAGCGGGTTCTTATTCACCAGGTCGGTTGCGGCGTCGAAGCTGCAGGCGGTGCCGGTCTGGTCGTTGGTCAGGTTGTAGCCGGCGCTGGCGAGGCTCGCCGCGTTGAGTCCAGCGCAGTTGGCCCCGGTGTTGCTGGCCACGATCGTGGCGCCCAGGGTGGCGGTGCGCCCGCCGCTAAAGATGCCGCCGCCGGTGTTCCCCGAGATGGTGCTGGCGATGACCGTCATCGCCCCAGTGCTGTAAACGCCGGAGCCAGTGCTGCCGACCGTGGCGTTCGAGTTCTTCGTGACAGTGCTGTCGATGATGGTCATGGTGCCGGAGTCGTAGTTCCGGATTCCGGCCCATGCAAACGCGCCAGCGTTCCCCGACACGGTGCTGTCGGTGAGCGTGAGGGTGCCGTTGCTGAAGATGCCTACAGACCCGTTCTCGATGGTCAGGTCGTGAAGAGTTACGCCGGTAACCCCACCATTGACGGTGACGACGGTTCCGCTCGCCGCCCCGTCAAGGACCCCAGGCGAGACGGCCGGGCCATTAGGCCACGTGGTGATGGTGACCGGGGATGCGATGGTGAGGTGGTCGTGGATCGTGCCCGAGACCTTGATGGTGGCGCCGGAGGCGGCCTGGGTGAGTGCGTAGCTGACGGTGGCGCACGGGTTCGCCAACGGGCAGATGCCGCTGTCGAGGCCTCCCTGTGACACATACAAGGTCGCTGGCGCCGCGGCCTGGGCGGCGGCAGGCGCGAAGGCGCCGAAGGCCAGCACCGCCACCGCCGCCAGCGCGGCCACCGCGTACCGTGCTGCGCGCCCGCGCAGCCAGGAAAAAGCGTGCGTGTTCATGAAAAATCCCCCCTCTGGCTACCGGTGACCGACCTGGTCAAGGCAGCCGGCTGACGCTGCCAGAGGCGCGCACCGTCGGCGTAGCACCTCACCTGTGCAGCTGTGCGCCGAGGGTATCCGCCGCATCGATTCCATGTCTGCCCCTTGGTCCGCTAGTCCCGCCCAGATGGCGGGCGGTAGACCCAGGCTGCGCCCGGCCGGGAGCCGGCAGCAGGGGCCGGATGGCCCCATCGCCTTGACAGGTGTGGGCCGATCGGCCCCATTCACCACCGGGCCGGTCATACCGGCCAGGGAGAGGCCTGCTCTCAGGCGGAAGGGGCGGCTGGGCCGATGCCGGCCTGGATCGCGTAGCGGACCAGTTCGGCGCGGCGGCGGGCGCCGGTCTTGTCCCGGATCCGTTCCAGGTGCGACCTGACCGTGTTGACCGACAGGTACAGCTTCCTGGCGATCTGGGCGTCTGTCGCCCCGCCGGCCAGCAGCGCCATGATCTCTCGCTCTCGTTCTGACAGCGAAGCGGCTGAACGGCGCGCTGCCGCCTGAGCGGCGGGAACGCTGCCGGTGGCCGCGGCCTCAGGGTCGGGCCCAGCAGCCGCGGTGGCCAGGGCGATGGCCTCGGCCTGGCTGAGCGTGCGGCCGCGAGCGTAGGCGGTCTCGAACGCGGCATCGCCCAGCATGTTGCGCAGACGAGCGTGGTCGCGGTGGTGCAGCTCTGCTTCGAGGGCCTCGAAGACGCGTCCGGCCTGTTCGTAATGTTCGTCGGCAGCGCCGTGCAGGGTGGCGGCGCTGGTGGGGTCGCCATCGGCGCCGACGGCCAGGGCCAGGCCAAGGAGCGCGCCGTGAACATACGACGTGACGCCGGTGATCCGTGCGGTGTCCAGGCTGTTGAGGAAGTGGCGGCGGGCGTTGCGGGAATCGGCGTCGATCAGGTCGATGAGACCCAGGTTCTGGTGCAATCCGGCGGAGAGGTTCTGGTAGCCGAGGGCGTCGGCGAGCGTGCTTGCCTCCTCAAGGTGCGCGCGTGCCGCCCCAAGCTCTCCCGCCGCGTGCTCGTCGATGGCGAGGTTGGCTAGCGTGATGACGACCCGGTAGTTGTCTCCGGCCGCCCGTGACAGGGCAATGGCTTCCTGGTTGTCAGCGAAGGCGGCGTTCAGATCGCCCGCTTCGCTCTCGAACACAGCACGACGGCCGAGAATATAAGCAATCAGCCGGGGATCTTCGGCCGCCCTGGCCAGCCTGACAGCATCGTCGATCTGGGCCAGTGCGGCAGGCAGATCGCCGTGCTCGAAGCTGAGCCAGCACAATTGGGCGAGGGCGTCGGCGGCGACGGCGTCATCGCCGAGAGCACGGGCGATCCTGAGGGCTTCGTCGGCCATCGAGGGTGGCGCCGGATCCTCGCCTAGGTAGTCGAGCATGTGGCAGCTCACGATGAGAGCGCGGGCCCGGACCCGGGTGGGAGTTTGGGCGTCGGGCCGCTCGAGCAGGACGTTGAGCGCATCAAGGACTTCGCTGCCGTGGCCGCGCATGATGCAGAACCGGTGCAGCCCCGCGGCCAGTCGCAGGCCGGGCTGGGCGCTGCCGGGATCGGCGAGGCTGAACGCCAGCGCCGCGCGGATGTTGTCGAACTCGGCCTCCAGCAGGTCCAGCCACACGGCCTCGTCCCGGCCGCGCAGGTGCGCATCTGCGGTCTCGGCCAGGGCCAGGTAATAGTCGCGGTGCGCGGTGCGGGCCCGGTTCGGTTCCGGGGCGGGCCGCTGGGCGAGATGTTCGCCGGCGTAGTGACGGACCGTCTCCAGCAGCCGGTAGCGGGCCGCACCATGCACCTCCTCGGCTTGAACCAGGCTCTTGTCGACCAGCGCGGCCAGATGGTCCAGCACCTGCCATTCACTGGGGTCAGCGTGGGAGGTGACCGCTTCGGCGGCCTCTAGGGTCCAGCCGCCGGCGAAGACCGAAAGCCGGTCCAGCACCAGCTGCTCCGCGGGGTTGAGCAGGTCATAGGACCAGTCGACCAGGGCACGGAGAGTCTGATGGCGAGGCAGGGCGGTACGGCTCCCCCCGGTCAGGAGCCGGAACCGCTGATCGAGCCGAGAGCTGACCTCCGGCACCGACAGCGAGCCCAGCCGGGCCGCGGCCAGCTCAAGGGCCAGGGGGATCCCGTCCAGGCGCACGCAGACCGCCGCCACCGCCGGGGCGTTATCCTCATCGAGAGCGAAGCCCCGCCGGTGCATGGCGGCGCGCTCGGTGAACAGCTGCACCGACTCAAAAGCGGCCAGCTGACCGGGGGCGGCCAGGTCAGCGGGCGGGACAGCCAGCGGCTGAACCCGGAAGACGTGCTCCCCGCCGATGCCCAATGGCTCTCTGCTAGTGACCAGCAGGCACGCCCGCGGGCAGGACCGCATCAGTGCATCGGCCAGCTTGACGACCGCGCCGAGCACGTGCTCGGCGTTATCGAGGACCACGATCAGGTACCGGTCACCAACAGCCTCGACCAGGGTGTCGACGATGGGCCGTCCAGGCTCCTCGCGGACTGAGAGCACGGCGGCCACGGTGCGGGCCACCAGCTCGGGCTCGGCCACGGGCGCCAGCTCGACCAGCCACACCGCGTCGGCGTCGCCATCCAGCGCCTCGGCCGCCACCTGCAACGCGAGCCGGGACTTGCCGATCCCGCCGGCCCCCACGATCGTGACCAGCCGCGATCGCCGGGCTATCAGTGCCCGCAGCTCGGCCACCTCGGCGTCCCGGCCCACGAAACTGGTCGCCTGCGATGGCAGGTTGTGGCGCAGCGCCGGGTCGTCCAGCGAGCGCAACGGGCCGAACCCTCCGGCCAGGCCTGGCCCGGTCACCTGGAACACCCGCTCAGCCCGGCCCAGGTCCTTCAGGCGGTGTTCACCTAGATCGCGAAGCCCGATCCCGTCGGCCAGCCGGTCAGCCAAGAGCTCGCGCGTCCCCCCCGATACCAGGATCTGTCCGTCATGGCCGGCCGCGAGCAACCGGGCCACTCGATTCACCACCGGACCGAAGTAGTCGCCGTCGCGCTCCACGCACGCCCCCGAATGCAACGCCACGCGTACCCGGACCGGTGAACCGGGCGGCCACTGCTCAGCACCGACAGCCCGCTGGACAGCCACCGCGCATCTCAGCGCGGCGGACGGGTCGGCGAACACCGCGCGAAACGCCTCGCCCACCAAGCTGAACACCTGACCGCCCGTGGCCTCGATCTGGTCGCGGACAATGCGGTTATGGCGGGCCGATGCGTCCGCCATGGCCTCGCGGTCGGCCTCCCACAACCGGATGCTGCCCTCGATGTCGGTGAACAGCAGAGTCACCGTGCCAGAGGGGAGCCGCATCTGCACATTGTGCGCCCGATACCGCCCCGCCCGCTCGCGCGAAAGGCCGAAGTCCAGACGATTTCTTCCCTCACGACCACCAGCCGCCGCTGGCCACGAGTACCAGTTCGAACACCGACTCCGGGCAACTGTTCCTTTGCGGTGACACCGGGCTGAACCGGGCAGGCTGGTGGCTCGTGTTGACAGACGGGCGTGGTCGGCGGGTGGAGGGAGCGATCATGAGGCGGGCATTGTCGTATCGTGCGGGCGCACTGGCGGTGCCGCTGCTGATGGCGGCCACCGCAGCGCCGGTGGCGGCGTCCGCCGCGCCAGGCGCCGCGTCCGCACCCGGCGTGGCACCGGCGGGCATCACGCACGCTGGCGCCGCGGCCGGGCCGGCCGTGTTCGCCTGGGGGGACAACAGCGCCGGTGAACTCGGCAACGGGACGCTGACCGGCAACGCGGCGCCGGCGGCGGTCAGTGGGCTGGCCGGGGTGCGGGCTATTTCGGCGGCGGGACGGCACGAGCTGGCGCTTCGGGCCAACGGGACCGTGCTGGCCTGGGGCGATGACACCTTCGGGCAGCTCGGCAACGGGATCGTCAGCTCCAACGGAGACAGCGAGGTGCCGGTCGCGGTGCCGCGGCTCAGCACCGTGACAGCGGTGGCTGCGGGGGAAGAGCACAGCCTGGCGCTGCTGGCCGACGGCACGGTGATGGCCTGGGGCGACAACCACGAGGGGCAGCTCGGCAACGGGACGGCCCGTACCAGCGCGGTACCGGTGGCGGTGCCAGGGCTCACCGGCGTGACCGCCATCGCCGCGGGGTCGCTGTTCAGCCTGGCGCTGCTTTCCAACGGCACGGTGATGGCCTGGGGCGACAACCGTGAGGGGCAACTCGGCAACGGGACGCTAAGCAACAGCACGGTGCCGGTGCCGGTGCAGGGCCTTTCCGGCGTGACCGCGATCGCGGCCGGCGCGCTGCACTCGCTCGCCGTGCTCGCCAACGGCACCGCGATGGCCTGGGGCGACAACGAACTCGGGCAGCTCGGCGTCGGCCGCCAGGTCAGCCTGCGGGTGGTCCCCACGGCGGTTGCCAAGATCACCGGGATCACGCAGATCGCGGCCGGGGAACAGCACTCGGTGGCCCTGCTGTCGGACGGTTCGGTGTGGGTCTGGGGCGACAACGGCGAGTTCCAGCTCGCCCGCCGGAACGGCTTCCCGGGGGGAATCGGGCAGAGCAACGTGCCGCTACGCGTGCCCGGGCTGGGCAAGGCCAAGGCGATCGCGGCCGGTGGCTCCTTCTCCTTGGCCGTGGTGGCCGGCGGCCGGGTCAGGAGCTGGGGGGACAACGCGTTCGGGCAGCTCGGCAACGGCGGCGCCCAGACCGGCCCGGCCCTGGTCACGGTCACCGGCCTGTCCGGCGCCGCCCGGGTCGCCGCCGGGGGCGTGACCGCGCTCGCGTTCGGCCCGGCCGCCACCGTTGCGCGCCCTGCCGCCGCGGCGGGCCCGGTCTCCAGCCCTTGGCGGATCGCGGGCAACCCGCCCAACCCCGGTGGCATCGACGGCCTGAAGGATGTGTTCTTCAGCTCGGTCGCCGCCGGAAGCGCGAGCGACTCCTGGGCGGTGGGCGCATCCGATGCCCTGTCCGCCAGCAGCAAGCCGCTGGCGGAGCACTGGGACGGCCACGCGTGGACCACGGTGGCGGTTCCGATGCCGGTCGGCGCGACAGGCGCCCAGCTCGACGGCGTGGACGAGGTGAACGGCGGCGACGTGTGGGCGGTCGGCACCATGACCACCAGCGCTGGCGCGACACGTACACTCATCGAGCACTTCGACGGCACGGCCTGGGCCGCGGTTCCGAGCCCGAACCCCCGGACCGGCCCGGGTGCCTCCGACGAACTGAAGGGCATCGGCGGGACCTCGGCGGGCGACCTGTGGGCGGTCGGTGAATACTCCGACGGCCAGAACTTCAACGCGATGCTGTTCGTGCATTGGAACGGCACGGCCTGGAGCTTCGTGAAAGAGCCCGCGGCCTTGCATACCAGCGCCTTCGGCGAGGCGGTGACGGTCATCTCACCAACGGACGCCTGGGCGGTGGGCGAGAACGGGCTGCGAACGGCCACGCTGTCCGCGCACTGGAACGGGACGGCATGGTCGTTCGTGCAGACACCATTCCCGCAGGACGGGAACGACCCGCAGAACTTCCTCACCGGGGTCACCGCCACCGGGCCCAGCGACGTGTGGGCGAGCGGCTACGAGGGCAACGTCGACCAGCAGAACTTCAGCCTGCCCTACGTGCTGCGCTGGGACGGGACGGCCTGGTCGCTGACCAAGACGCCGAACGCCGGCACCGAGGGCAGCCTGCTGGCCGGGGTGTCCGCGCTGTCGCCGGCGGATGTCTGGGTGGCCGGGCAGACGGGGGAGTCCGACGGCGCCCTGCTGACGTTCACCGAGCATTTCAACGGGCAGGCCTGGTCGGTTGCGCCGAGCCTGGACCCGGGCGAGCTAGGCGACGCGCCGGACAGCACGTTCCAGGCGATCGCGGCCGCCGCGCCGCATGTGCTGTTCGCCGTGGGTAGCCTGGAGACGCCGACGTTCTGCTGCCTCGCGGCTCTGGCCGAGCGGAGCACCACGGGCTAAACCTTAAGTTACTCGCGAGTTGACAGCGGCTGTCCATTGCCCGACCCTGGAGCGATGACGGCTGGCCAGACCACTGAACGAACCGATGGACTCGGAGAGACGCCTCCCGGTAACTCCCGGTGGACGGACCTGAACGGGCCCGTCCGCTACCTCGACTTCGGCGGCCCCGCCGACGGCCCGGTGGTCGTCTGCGTACACGGCCTTGGCGGATCGGCGGTCAACTGGACCGCGGTCGCGCCGCTGCTGACCGGGACCTGCCGGGTGCTCGCCCCCGACCTGGCCGGCCATGGCCTCACCCAGTCGCTGGGCCGCGGCACGGACGTCGCGTCGAACCGGGCCCTGCTGCACCGGTTCATCATGTCGGTGACCGGCGGCCCGGTGATCCTCATGGGCAACTCGATGGGCGGGATGATCTCGCTGCTCGAGGCGAGCGCCGCCCCGGCGGCGGTGGCGGGCCTGGTCCTGGTCGACCCGGCGCTGCCGTTCGTGCCCGCGCGGCCGGATCCGCTCGTCGCCGCGGTGTTCGCGGCCTACCTCACGCCCGGCCTGCGCCGCGCGGTGGAGGCCAGGCGCCGCCGCCAGGTCCCGGCCGAACTGGTCTCCAGCACCCTGCGGCTCTGCTGCGCGGACTCCTCGCGGGTGGCACCTGAGGTGATCGCCCGGCATGTCGAGGTCGCGGTGCAGCGGGCCGGCTTCCCGACCATCGAGGCCGACTTCGCCGCCGCCGTGCGCTCGGTCGTCCGCACCGTCGGCTACCCGCACGGGCGCGCCTACGGCCGCCGGATCCGCTCGATCACCTGCCCGGTGCTGCTGATCCACGGCACCGTTGACCGCCTGGTCCCGATCGCGGCGGCACGCGCGGCCGCGCGCGCCAATCCAGCCTGGTCGCTGCGGGAGCTTGGCGGCGTGGGCCACGTGCCACAACTGGAGGCCCCGCGGGACACCGCGGACGTGGTACTGGCCTGGCTGGGCTCAGTGGGCCAGCAAGCCTGCCGTGCCGCGCAAGCAGCACGGACGCCGACGCCTGATGCGGCCGGCGCCGAGATGCGGTGATGCGTGGCTGCGGGGACCGAAGCCGCAGGTAGTGAAAGTGCGTCGCGGGCCCTTGCCGGGGGAATCTATATTTAAAATCTGCATACAACCGCCCGGGGGCTGAGCGGCGATGCAGATCTTGGGGCCCTGGAGGTGCACATGGGTCTAAAAGCGATGCCTCGGCGTTCCCGGCCGCGGGTTGGGCTGGTACTTGGCGCCGGCGGGGTGCTCGGCGCGGCCTGGATGACCGGCGCGCTGCCCGCCCTCCAGGAGCGGTTGGCGCGCCCGCTCGGTGACCTGGACCTGATCGTCGGGACCAGCGCGGGCAGCGTGCTGGCCGCCGCGCTGCGCTGCGGTATCAGCATTGACGAGATGGTCGCGCACCAGCGGGGCGAGGCCGTCGGGCCGCTGGAGGCCTCAGCCGTGGACGGTCTCACCGGTGGCGCCTGGCCGCCCGCGCCCCAATTGCGCCTCGGCTCGGCCAGGCTGATGCTGGCCATGGTGCTGTCCCCGCACCGGGTGCACCCCGGCGTGCTGGCCAGTGCCTGGCTGCCGCTGGGCCGGGCGAACCACGCCCCGCTCCGCAACATGGTGCACGCCGTGCACTGTCATGCCCACGGCCTCCCGGTGTCGGCCGAGCCGCCGGCTTGGGTCCCCGGCGAGACCTGGATCGTGGCCGTGGACTACCGCTCGGGCCGCCGCGCCGTCTTCGGCCGGGCCGGTGCCCCGGCTGCCCGCCTGCCGGATGCCGTGGTCGCGTCGTGCTCGATTCCCGGCTGGTTCCAGCCCGCCGTGATCGACGGCCGCCGTTACGTCGACGGCGGCGTCCGCTCGCCGACCTCGCTGGGCATGCTGGCCCGGGCCGGCCTCGACGAGGTGTTCGTGCTCGCTCCCATGGCGAGCGTCGTGGCGGACCGGCCGCGAATGCCGCACGAGGTGCTGGAGCGGCAGCTGCGGGCGCTGCTGACCATGGCGCTGCTGCGGGAGGTCAGGGCGCTGCGCGCGGCGGGCATCGCGGTCACCGTGCTCACCCCTGGGCCGGAGGACCTCGCCGTGATGGGCGTGAACCTGATGGAACCCCGCCGCAGGCGGCAGGTGTTCGAGACGTCGCTGATCACCTCGGCGGCCGCATTGGCTGGGACGGCCGGGCGCGCTGCCGTGGCGTGACCCTCGCGGGGCGGCTCACTCCATCCGGTCGAGGATCTGCCGCACCAGGTCCATCGACGTGTGCGGGTGCAGGAACGCGAACCGGGCGACGGTCTCGCCCTCCCAGGCCGACGGCGGGATGAACGCCACCTGATCGGCCAGCAGCCGGTCGGCCCATTCGGTGTACTGTTCCGCCGTCCAGCCTCGGCGGCGGAACAGCACGACGCCGAGGTCGGGCTCACGGATCAGCTCCAGGTAGCCGCGCCTGGCTATCTCCGCCGCGGCGTCCCTGGCCTGCCGGATCGCCGCTTCGATCGCCTCGCTGTAGGCACGGACCCCGTGTACCGACAGCGAGAACCACAGCGGCAGGCCGCGGGCCCGCCGGGTGAGGTGGTAGGCGTAGTCGGTCGGGTTCCAGTCCGCGGGCGCGTCGTGGATCACGTCGAGGTAGGACGCGTCCTGCTTGTGCGCGGAACGGGCCAAGTCAGGCTCGCGGTACAGCAGTGCGGCACAGTCGTACGGCGCGAACAGCCACTTGTGCGGATCCAGGACGAAGGAATCGGCGTGCTCGATGCCGTCAAAGCAGCGCCGCACGCTGGGGGCGAAGAGCCCGGCACCGCCGTAGGCACCGTCGACATGGAACCACAGGCCGTACTCGCGGGCGACCTCGGCCGCGCCGGCCAGGTCGTCGATGATGCCGGCATTCGTGGTGCCCGCCGTGGCGACCACCGCGGCCAGCGAGGCCGGGTCGCCGTCGGCTTCGATGGCGGCACGCAGGGCCGCGCCGGTCAGCCGGTGGTCGGGAGTGGTCACGGTCAGCGCGCCCATCTCAAGGATGCGCAGCGTGTTCCCGATCGAGGAATGGGCGTCACTGCCGGCCACGGCGCGGAACCTGCGGTTCTGGCCGGCCGCCCCGGCCCGGCGCTTTGCCACCTCCCTGGCGACCATCAGCGCCGACAGGTTCGCCGCCGAGCCACCGGACACGAAGCACCCGCCCGCCGAGCCGGGGAGCCCGGCACGGTCGGCGATCAGCCGCAGCACCAGGTTCTCCGCGTGGATCGCCCCGGAGGCCTCCAGCCAGGAGATGCCCTGGATCGAGGCGCACGAGACGAGCATGTCGAACAGCAGCGCCGCCTTGGTCGGCGCGGCCGGGATGAAGCCGAGGAAGCGCGGGCTGTCCGCGGAGATCACCGCCGGGGCCAGCACCGAAGCGTACGCGCCGAGCACCTGGTCGGCGCTGTGTGGTTCCTCGCCGGGCAGCCCGTTCAGCAAGGCATCGAACTGCGCCGGGTCCTGGCGGTTCCCGTCCAGGGGAACCGGATCCAGCCGCAACCGGTTCTCGGCGTATGCCAGCACCGAGCGGATCATCTGCTCGGTCGTCGGATCCACACTGTGCATGGGCGAAACCCTAGGGTATGGCGCGCGCCAGTCGGCTGGCAGGATGTCTGCGTGGCGACCAGCAGGGCCGCGGCCCCCGCGACGGAGTCGCGGAAGCCGACCGGCCACCGGGGGTTCCGGGGGTCGCCCCCCGGGCCAGCACTAGGGGTTCCAGGGGGCGGCTTGCCGCCCCGGGCCAGCAGGGAGGTGGCACGGTGAGATTTCACCGGCTGCAGATCCTGCGCCGCCTGCCGCATCCCGGGCGAAGCTTCACCCAGGGCCTGATCGTCGGCCGGGACATGGTGTGGGAGAGCAGCGGCGGATACGGGGAGTCGGCGGTGCGCCGGTACCCGCTCGGCGCCCGGCAGCCGGAGGGGCAGGCCGCCCTGCCCGCGGAACTGTTCGGCGAGGGCATCTGCCCGGCCGGCGACCACATGTGGCAGCTCACCTGGCGGGAGCGGGTCGCGCTGCGCTGGGACGCGTGGAGCCTGGAAGTGGTGGAGACGGTCCCGTTCAACCGCGAGGGGTGGGGCATCTGCGCCGCGGACGGCATGGTCCTGACCAGCGACGGCACCAGCGAGCTGATCTCGCGCGACCCGGGCACCCTGGCGCCGCTCGGCCGGATCCAGGTCCGCTGCGACGGCGAGCGCGTGACCGAACTCAACGACCTGGAGTGGGCCGGAGGGCGGGTATGGGCGAACCTGCTGGGCAAGCGCTACCTGGTGGGCATCGACCCGGGCAGCGGGGAGGTCACCGACATCGTCGACGCCAAGGCGGTGATGGAGCGCCACTGGGGTGACCCGGAGGCGGTACTGAACGGTGTCGCGGCGCTGCCTGGTCCCGGAGAGTTCCTGCTTACCGGGAAGAACTGGCGGTCAATGTATCACGTCCGGCTGGCCGGGGACCGCGTCCCCACCGAGCCTGCCCAGTTGATCGCCGGCTGAGCGCAGACAACAGCACCGCACCGGCAGGGGCCCCGGAATCTGGTGATCCGTGGGCTCAGGCGCGGTACTCGCGCCCCGTGAGCTCCAGGAACACGTCCTCCAGGGTGGCGCCGGACACCCGCAGGCCCGTGAGCGCGCCCTGCCCGGCCAGCCCGGAAAGCACCGCCGCGGGCTCCCTGGTCGAGATCGTCAGCGATACCCCGTCGTCGGTGACGCTCTCGGCGTCGTCGCCCACGGGCACCAGGGCCCGCGCCTGGGCCACCGACAGGCGGCCCGACTGCACGCTGATCCGCAGCGGCTGGTCAAGCTCACGGATCAGGCCGGCGGGCGGCCCGATCTTGAGGATCTTCCCGTGGTCCATGATCGCGACGCGGTGGCACAGGGATTCGGCCTCGTCCATGTGGTGGGTGGTGAGCACCACCGTGCGGCCTTCCGCGCTGATCTTCCGCAGCAGATCCCACAGGTTCCGCCTGGCCTGCGGATCCAGGGCCCCGGTCGGCTCGTCGAGGAAGAGCATTTCGGGGTCATGCACCAGCGCGCAGGCGATGGACAGGCGCTGGGCCTGGCCACCGGACAGCTTTTCCGTGCGCGTGCCGGCCTGGTCCTCCAGCCCGACAACGGCGAGCATGGCGTCCGCGCGCTGGGCGGAGATCCCATACAGCGAGGCGAACGTGCGCAACTGCTCCCGCGCGGTGAGCAGTTCGAAGAACGACGACGCCTGCAACTGCACGCCGATCAGCGGCAGCAGCGCGGGGTTGCGCGGCCACGGCCGCCTGCCGAGCACGGTCACCTCGCCGCTGTCGGGCTCGCGCAGGCCCTCAACGATCTCCAGCGTGGTGGTCTTGCCTGCCCCGTTCGGGCCCAGGATGCCGAAGAACTCGCCCTGTTCGACTTCGAACGTCACGCCGTCCACGGCGACCACCTGGCCGTAGGACTTGTGCAGGTCCCGCACCGAGATCGTCGCTGGCATGCGCGCCACTCTACTGGCCTGGGGGAGCGACCCCCTGGAACCCCCGGGGCGCCGATGTCGCCTGGCCGGCAAGCCGGCAGGCCCCATCGCGCGTACCGGCCTGGGGGAGCGACCCCCCTGGAACCCCCCGGGGCGCCGATGGCGCCTGGCCGGCAAGCCGGCAGGCCCCATCGCGCGTACCGGCCCGGGGGAGCGACCCCTGGGGCGCCGCTACCCGACCCGCCAGGCCCGGACCCAATCCACCAGCATCGTCGCCCCTTGCGGCGGCGGCGGGATCCCGTTGGCGAACATCTGGTAGTCGAAGACCAGGTACTCGGGGTGCCCTGCGCCGACCGGGAACGGCTGAGAATACACTCGCCGGCCGTCCCAGTAGAACGTGACCGTCCGTGTCCCGGCGTCCCACTGCGTGCCGAAGCGGTGCCACCTGCACAACGGCGACCCCGACGCCCAGCCGGTCGGCGGCTGGCTGGCGTAATGCAGGTTCGCCGCGGTACCGCCTGCTTTGCCCGCTGCGAGTGACCCGCCCTCCACGTTATCGATCTCACCCGTCCAGGTGTCATCGACCGTCCACCACGCCGGCCACCCGTATACCTGCCCCTGCGCGTTACACGGCAAGAAGACGCGCGCCTCGAACGCACCACCCTCCTGGCTGAACGAAGCGTGCGTATCGAGCACTGCCCCGGTGTAAGAGCGCCTGGTCCCGCAGGTGTTCGAGGTGCGGTCAAGCCGCATCCGCAGGTAGCCGCCGGACTCGCTGTCGTGGCTGGCCGCGTAGCACGCGGTCATGTAGGGGTTTCTGCTCCAGCTGATCCCATTGCCGTTGCCAGGGCGGTCCCACCACGTCTTGTCCCACCTGGCAGTGTTCAGGCTCGTGCCATTGAATCCGGAGGCGAACGTATGCACGTACCGGCCGGCCGGGTTCCAACTCGGTCCCGGCACCCCCTGCGCGAGGGCCGCGGTTGTCGCCCGGTGCCCGGGGGTCCGGGCCTTCGCGTGTTCGGAGGTCACTGCCTTTCCGTGGCCGAGGGTCCGGCCCAGCCCGTGAGCGGGACCGCCCGCCTCCCCTTGAGCGAGGCTCCCGGCGGCTTCCCCTTGAGCGGGGAGCCCGGCCTTCCCTTGCGCGGCGGCTCCGATGAACACGGCGGCCGCCGCGGCGAGCACGGCCGCGGCCTGCGCGGCCCGCCTCATGACTGGACCTCAGCCGTGACCCGCACGATCAGGGCGTCAAGCAACTCGGTCAGATTGGGGTACATTCACCCTCCACCTCGTAGGCAGTCGCGATGTCGTCGGCGGCCCCGCCGGTGTATCGGCACCGTTGACTGGCCGACTCGCGGGCATGCGAAACAGAGTCGCGGGCGGGCGAAATCAGCCGGAATAGGCGACTGTGGCGTAGTTGTTAGGCGTTCCCGTAGCTCACGGGGTAACGAACGCCGTGTTTCCGAAAGGGCTGACAACAGCCGATTGGGCTATACCGTCGCTGTTGCCGGGGTGCGGCAAAGCTCTGCGTTAAACCTCCTTGCTCCCCGGCTCCCATCCGGTCGTATAAACCCGTGCCACGGTCCAGGCTTCTCCCCTACGCAAGGTCCTGGCCGCGCCGCGCCCTGTGGTGTTGCCCATCAGAGCTGCGTGGTGGCACGTCCGACACTATTGGGCACCGCGGGAGTCGTGGTCAAGGCGTTTGACGGAACAAACCGCAAAAGATGCCATCAGGCGGGACATGTCTGTGACTGGTGTGGACTCCGGAAACCTTTGTTCTTTGTGCCTATTTCAGAATCAGGCACTTAGGGCCCCTTAACTCCGTCGTGCGGGGTTGACCCCTGCTGGCCTGGGAGAGCAGTCGGGCTGGCGGCCACCGCGGGACGTTCCGGGGCCATGACCGCGCCGTCCGGGCGATGCTCCGGCGGTACCAGCCCCAGCACCTGGTAGACGGCGTCGCCGTCCACGGTCTCCTGTTCCAGCAGCAGGGCCACCACGCTGCGCAGTGCGGCACGGTTGTTGCGCAGCAGGCTGATCGCCTGTTCCTCGGCCTCGCGGAGCAGCCTGGCGACCTCGGCGTCGATAGTCGCCTGGGTGGCCTCGGCGAACGGGCGGCTGGACATGCCGGGACCGCCGCCGCCGAGGAACACCGAGCCGCCCTCGGGGTAGCCGACCGGGCCGATCGCCGGAGACAGCCCGAACTCGCGCACCATCTTGACGGCGAGATCGGTCGCCGAAGCCAGGTCGTTGGCCGCGCCGGTTGAGCCCTGGCCGAACTCGACCAGTTCGGCGGCCCGGCCACCCAGCCGCACGGCCAGGGTCTGGGTGAGGTAGTCCTCGCTGTACAGGTGCCGCTCCACTAGAGGCAGTTGCTGGGTCACGCCGAGCGCCTGGCCGGCCGGCAGGATGGTGACCTTGGCCACCGGGTCGGCGCGGGGAGACAGCGCGGCGATCAGGGCGTGGCCCGCCTCGTGCACGGCCACGGCCTGTTTCTCCTCGGGGAGCAGCACGTTGGAGCCCTCACGGCGGCCGAGGATGATCCGGTCCCTGGCCGTGTCGAAGTCCTCCGCGGTGATCACTTCCCGCTCGCCGCGGACCGCGTTGATGGCCGCCTCGTTGACCAGGTTGGCCAGATCGGCTCCGGAGAAGCCCGGCGTGCCGCGGGCCACCACCTGCAGGTCCACGTCCGGGTCCAGCTTCTTGTCCCGGCAGTGAACCTTGAGAATGGCCTCCCGCTCGGCGAGGTTGGGCAGCGGAATGGTGATCTGGCGGTCGAACCTGCCGGGGCGGAGCAGTGCCGGGTCCAGCACCTCGGGCCGGTTCGTGGCGGCGATCACCACGATGCCCATGACCGGGTCGAAGCCGTCCATCTCCGACAGCAGCTGGTTGAGCGTCTGTTCCCGCTCGTCGTTGGCGACGACCGCCCCCGCGCCGGCCCGCCGCTGGCCAATGGCGTCGATCTCGTCGATGAAGATGATCGCCGGTGCGCGCTTGCGGGCCTCGCTGAACAGATCCCGGACGCGCGCGGCGCCGACGCCGACGAACAGCTCCACGAAGCTGGAGCCCGCGACCGAGAAGAACGGCACCTCCGCCTCACCGGCCACCGCCCGGGCGATGAGCGTCTTGCCGGTGCCCGGTGGGCCGATCATGAGCACACCGCGCGGCGGGGTGGCCCCGGCCCGGCGGTACCGGTCCGGGTTCCGCAGGAAGTCCACCACCTCAGCGATTTCCGCCTTTGCGCCCTCGTACCCGGCGACGTCGCTGAACCGGGTCTGCGGCCGTTCCGCGTCGAACACCTTCGCCCGGGACCGGCCGACCCCGAGCACGCCCTGCAGTTGCCCGCCGGCGCCGCGGGAGAGCCGCATCCACAGCCAGCCGAACAGCAGGAAGGGGGAGAGCAGGAGCACCCAGGTGAGCACCTCGGAGCCGAACGAGGGCCCTGGTGCCTTGGCGGTGACCTCCACGTTCGCCGTCTCCAGGTCGTTCAGGAATTGCTGCCCGGCCTGGCTCGGGATGACCGTGTTGTACGTAGTCCCGTTCTTGAGCGTCCCGCTGGCCTCACCGTCCGAGCCCAGCGTCACGGTCTTGACCTGTTGCCCGCTGACCTTGGACAGGAATTGCGAGTAGGTGAGGGTGACCTGGTTGGAGTGCACCGTGGGCACCACCAGCCAGAGGAGCGCGAAGGCGATCAGCGCGACCGGCCACAGCCAGTGGCGCCAGCGCGGCGGCGAGGGCGGGGCGGTCGGCGCCGGTTTGTCACCCGGCGGCGGCGGAGTCACCTGCTTGGTCACGGGAAGCTCCCAACGTCAACCACGATACCCAGATGACTGAATAACCAGGCCGACCCTGGTCCCGCTTCCCCAGCCGCTGCGATTAGCCTGACGGCGAACGCCAGGATCGGCCTCAGCGTGCGGAGAGGACCTCGGCGATTTTCGCGGCGGCTGCCGAAGGGTCATCGGCATCGTGCAGTACTTCCCCCCAGGACCAGCGGTAATACCAGCGAAGGTGTCCTCGGTCGTCGGTACCCGGAGTGCAGCCGATGCTTTCGGCCAGCATGGTCGCGCCCGGTGCGAAGATGTGCAGGGCGGCCGGGTAGGTGGTCTTCACCGTGGCGTGCAGTCCCTGGGTATCAAGGGCCGTCGCCAGCCGGTGCAAGTGGTACGTGCGAGCGTGATCCCGTGCGCGGTCCACCGTCTCCTCTGCCGTGCATTAGCGGTTGTCGGGGGTCGCCATATTGTCCGCGCCCGCCATACCGGCTTGTCAACCCTGGGGAGGGTAGGGAGCGTATCCCCCGGACGCGTACGGGTCGCCGGAGTAGCCCGCTTCGTAACCAGGCGCGTAGCCACCCGTGCCGTACCCGTCCTGATAGCCGGACTGGTCCGTGTAGGGCTGTGCCGGGTAGCCGTCGGCGTACGGCGCGGACCCGGCGGGCGGCTGTGCGGCCAGGTAGGAAGCAGGGCTGGCGTGCTCGGCATACGAGGCGGGCGCCTCGTACCCGGGCGGAGAGTACGCGCGCAGCGGATCGGCCAAGTAGTTGTCGTGGCTCGCAGTGGCATGGTTGCCGTTGTGGGCCGCGGTGGCGCCGTTACCGGAGCCGGTGTGCGCGTAGGGGTCCCCGTACGCGGGCGCCGGTGCCCCGCCGGCCGGGCCAGCCGGCGCGCCGTACCAGTCCGTGGCCGCTGGCGCGGCGGGAGGTGCCGGTTGGTAGGCGTAGCCGGGGTCGGCATAGCCGGCCGCCGGGTAGCCGCCGCTGCTGTGCCCGTTTGCACGATGTCCGTTGCCGTTGCCGTGGACAGCCCCATTCGCAGGGAGGTCAGGAGGCCCGGCCTTGGCGTGCTTCCTGGCGTTGCTATAGGAGCGGGTGTCGCTGTCCGAAACGCCCCTGAGGGAGAACGACGGGCTGGTCAGCGGGTCGTCTTTGAGCGCGCCGGGAATGGGCGGTGGGGCGCTGGCGAGCCCGGTGGGCATGGCCAGGTCGCGGTCACTCCTGGGCTGGGGCCCGGTGGCGTCCCGCCGCCGGGGCTCAAGCCTGGGCTGCGGTCCGGTGTTCCTCGTCTGGTGCGGCCCGGTGTCGCGCGACGAGCGCAGCCCGGAATCGAGCACCGACCGTCCCTCGGGGTAGGAACGGGTGGCGGCAGGGAAGTCCGCCTCCCGCCGGGCTGGCGGCAGGGGAGACGGGGCCTGGCGGGCGGCGCGGACCGGCAGGCGCTCGGTCACCGGCTCGCGCTGGTCGGGCTCCTTCCGGCGGGGCAGATCACGCTGCAGGTCCTGGTCCGACGCTGGCGGCCTGGCCGGACGGGAATCCCGCGGGGCGGACTTGGCCTTGGCGCTGCCGTTGGCTGCCACCTTGCTCGTGGACCTGCTCGGCCGCGCCATGGTCGAAAGTGGCTTGTCGGCGGAAAGCTCGGCCCAGTACTGCTCGTCGGAGAGCTTGTCCCATTCCGAACTGGGCCAGTCGTCATCATCATCGCGCTTGCCACGCTGCCGGGACCTGCTCTTGCTGCTGGCGGGCGGGGGCGCCGCCTTGCGCCGCGAGTCCCTGGATTCATCCCTGGCCGCGGGGAACTCCACCGAGGGATGGTCACCGGTCGCGTAGCCCTCGGCCGGGCCCAGGTCCATCGACGGATAGTCGGCCGAGGGGAAGTCGTCTGCGGCGGGCCGCCGCGAGGGGCCGGTGTCGTAGCGGCCGCGTGCCTGAGCGGACGCGCCAACGGGGGAGCGGGCAACGGCCGGCGTTTGGGTGGGGTGGTGG
>Ga0306920_100002842_pt1 | contig 21881 bp, 25 predicted proteins | sample flu12Cox44000170_FD_204666 | JGI IMG/M metagenome (GOLD analysis project Ga0306920, IMG submission 204666) | Lab enrichment of tropical soil microbial communities from Luquillo Experimental Forest, Puerto Rico - flux4day.12C.oxic.44.000.170 (v2)... | ecosystem: Environmental > Terrestrial >...
GGCTTCCGGGCCGCCGGTTACGTACGCATTCCAGATAAAAGACCCGAGTCCTCCTGAGCTCCCTGCTGCGCTGCCTCCGCCGGAAATAAGTTCCGCAGCAATGACCACTTGCCAGGTGATGCCGATTCCGATCACTGCCCCGACGATGATTGAGGGAAGCACTCCTGGAATGATGATGCGACGAAATATGTCGAGGCGCGAGGAACCCATTGAACGCGCCGCCTGGACGTAACGGACATCAATCAATCGAACTCCGCCGATGACGCTGATCACGATCGCAAAGAATGCACCCAGGAAAGTTACAAAGCCTATGGATAGGAACTGAGTCGGCCAAAAGATGATGGAGGCGGGTACCCACGCTATTGGCGGTATTGGACGGAACACTTCGAACGAGGGAAAAAAGATTCCGTGGAAAAAACGGTTGAGGGCAAGAAGCAGCCCGAACGGAACGCCGAGCACGACAGCGGCGGTGAACCCTACGAAAACACGTACGCAACTGAGCCACACATTCTGCCAGAATTCGAGTGTTCCAATCATGTGAAACAGTGTGCCGAGGATGAGGTCGGGAGGGGGGAGAGCTCCGAGCGAGGGCGTATAGAAACCGAACCACTGTTCGGAGCGAGATCCCATTTCCCAGGCGCCAAACATCAAGACAAGGGAGCTGACGCCATACCAGAAATAACGGTTGCGCAGTTGCGAAAGGGTCGTGCTCAAGCTGTCGATCATGCGCGACCTCATGCTACAACGATCGCGTTCGGCGTCATCATTTCGTGATTGCTCATAATACAAGCTCCCGCCCATGCCAGCGAATCAGAAGATTCCCGACCACGCGAACCAACGCGCTACTGACGTATCCAACAAAACCAAGCGTAAGCATGTTGATGACCATCGTCGGATAACTGACGAGCACATACGAATCGTTGATCCGATAACCGAGGCCACTGCTTCCGGCGACCATCTCTCCGACCACCAGCGAAAACCACGCGACGCCCATGCCGATCTGCAGCCCCGTAAATATGAATGGCATTGCCCCTGGAACGATGATGTGGCGAAACACCTTCCAGTGCGTTGCTCCAAGGCACCGTGCTGCACGAATGTAGGTCTGGTCGATTGACGCAACGCCGAGCATCGTATTGAGCGTCGTAGCGAAAAAGGCGGCCATGGTGATCAGAAAAATCACCGGTGTTTCGCGGCCAGGGAGCATGATGAGTGCCAACGGGATCCATGCTATCACCGGGATGGGGCGGAACAGTTCGAAGACGGGGAATGCGAAAGCATTGAAGCTGCGGGACCATCCCATCATCAGCCCTAGAGGGACGCCGAGCGAGGTCGCGAGAAGAAAGGCAGTAGCAACGCGACGGCAGCTCGCAGCTATGTCGTCGTAGTATGTGGCTGTGTACAATGAGATGCCGTAAACGGGGTCAGTGCTCGTCCATTCTTTCCAGACTTGAACGAGACCCGGCATCTCCTTAAAACGCGGCAGCCGCCACACCTCCACAGAAAGATGCCAAAAACCGAGAACCAGCGCGAAACCAATGAGCATGAGATAAGGCCGCGGACTGCGCAGGTACTCCGCAATGCGGAACATCGCGAAGGCAAGAGGGGCCTCTTGGATGTCGCGATCGCCACTCGGCGCGCCTTGCGTCTTCGACGCTGGCGCCTCGTCGGCCATGATGCCTCCGTGATCTGTATGCTCGAAACCGGAAGCGCTCGCCGCACGGTCGGTCCGCAATTTCGGCAGAGTCATAGCTAACGTGGCGCTCTCCGTTTCAGGCGTTCGGCATCAGCTAATAAGGATTGCTTTTCGAGAGAGCAAAGACATGGCCGACCGGTGGTTTGAGTCCGCGTTCGGAGAGGACCGCATCGGCAAATTCTGGCATCACTGCATTTGATCTTATTTTATCGACCGCAATCGCCTTCATGGAGTGCAGAAAAGACACGTCCTTGTTGATAATTTCCATCACCCTCTGCGTAAAGGCGAGCTGGAAGGACAGGCGAACCTTCGTCTCCTGCTCCTCGCCCGGGTAGGTGCCGTAGAGCGTCTGCCAGAATACCTTCTTAGAGAAAGTTGGATTCGCGGCTGCGAATATCCCGACGATCTCGCTTTCGTTCTTCGGATCGCTCACGAACAGTTGTGCGTCGAGCTCTGCGTTCAGAAACGCCCTAACGATGTCGGGCCTTTGCTCGATCAGGTCCCCCCGCATGACGACGAACGTCACGTTGAATTCGTTGTAGCGGCGGCCGTTCGTGATGATCCGTCCCCATCCTCTATCAACGACCTCCCCGATGTAGGGCTCCCACGTCGCCGCGGCGTCCAGCTTTCGGCTCCGAAAGCCGCTGATGATCAGCTCGTTGCTTTGATTGAGAACCGTCTCGGGGTGCACTCCCTCCTTCTGCAGCACGACATTCAAGAAACGGTCAGCGCACGTGCCCCTTGGCACGCCAATTGTTTTGCCGTTGAGCCACTGCATGGCCTCTTTGTGGTCGGCAAACTTCGGAGCGGTACTCGTGACTACGATATACTGGCACATGGGATCGACGGAGTTGACGGCTACTATGCGAACGTCGCTGACGTCAGTTTTTGTGGTCGCCGTGATCGCGGGCATATCGCCCATGAACCCGATCTGTTGTTTATTGGCCAGCATGTTGTTGACGATGATCGAACCTTGCAACGCAACCTGCATCTCGACCGTGGAACCGGGCGGCAGATATTTCTTCCACATCTCCTTGGCGCGCACGACAGTGGCGTCGAGGTTTTCCGTGCCATATGGCTGATACCCAACAACGAGGTTGATTGGGTCGCCGGGCTTGCCGTATCCCTCCGCGTTAGCAAGGTCGCTCCCCAGCACGCCCAACGCGATATAGCCAAGAGCAAGAAGCCAGCCGAAGCAAATTACGAACAGATCCGTAACGCGCCTTCGCATCCTTCCCTCCTCTTTTATGTTCGATCGCTTTTGAGCTTCCGATCGATTCTTGGCCTCGGCTTTAAGCACCGCCCCGACAGGACCACGGGATCTTCTCTGTAGAGAAAGAGTTTTCTGGAGACGTCGCTCTAGAACGGCACTTGGCTTCCTATCCCGAGCTGCCGTGTGTCAAGCTTGACATTGCGATGAAGAAGTTTCGGCTCTTTGGAGGCGACGCTCACGACGTCATAATATTTTCCAATCGCCAGCAGCACTGTATTGCCGCCGTCCAAGGTCGTCCGAAACACTTCGAATCCGGACACCGTATTTGCGACCTTATTTTCATCGTCATAGGAAATCGTGTAGACCGTGGGCCGCCGCGACAATGGCGAGGGATCGCTGACGTGCTTCGGCACAAGCTCCAGATGACGCTGCATCTCCGTTTTGTCGATGTCTTGCCACACCATGTCTTTGAGAAGTTCAGGACTGTACGCCGTGACGGTATAACGAAATTCGGGGGCGCAAAGATTGAGGTAGCCGCTGAAATCCATGTCGTCGAGCAGAAGGCAGGACCGGTAGATCAGTTCCGAGACCGCCTTGTCCATGTTGTTGGAGCTCATGTCCCCTCCGCATTCCCAGGATTTTTCTCGTAAGCTGCGATCTCGAAGCACACGCGTGCGCGTCGATCACTCGGCCGCGACATTGAGACGTTCGACGGGGTTGAACGCTGGCCGTCCCATGCGGCGGCCCCACTCGCGATAATAGTCCCGCATCCCGATCTCGTCGTGCGTGGTATTGTTCTCCTCGCGTCCGTGCAGGGTGTAGATGCGCTCCATGCCTTCGCGCATCGCCCGGCTCTGTCCCTCAATGGCAAGCAGATCTTCATGCAGGTTCAAGCCGAACGGTCCCCAGAGGGTGTTGTGGTCGCGCAGTCGAATCCCGCGATCCTGGGCGCTTTCCCCCTTGATTCCCAGCCCGCGAAACTCGATGAGCACCTTGTTCGGACCCAGCGGCGTCATCGTGTCGACGCGGAATGACGGCGCGCGCAGGATGAAGGTCGTTCCGGGAAAGATGTTGACTAGCTTATGGCACGCGAGCGGCGCGCCCGGCCAAGTCAACCTGCGCTGACCTTCGTAGCCTTCATAGCTTCCGTATTGGATTTCCATCGAATCGAGTTGGACATGCCCATTACGGTAGGTGTGATACACCCGGTCGAAATAACCTTTCTGCGAAAGACCGGTCTGCCGGTTATGGTAATGCATGTAATCATGATACAATTCTCTATTCGTATCATGCCATAGCTTGTAATTCGAGTTGACGACGGCCTGATGATAATGAAAGACCTGCATCGGAATCTTCAACTCGGCTTCCATGTCGGAAAAGGCATCGCCGATGAATTCTTTCAGCGGCTCGCATTGATCATCGACGTTCACCCACACAAAGCCGCCGTACGCCACTTCGCACTTTACTTGTCTCAATCCGACATCGGATTTTCCGATCCGATCGCCGTAGCCTGCCTTCTCGCGCGGAATGTTGGTGCAATTGCCGTAACAGTCGAACTGCCAATGGTGAAAGATGCATGTGATGCGCTTAGCATTGCCGGCGGGGTGCCTGAGGATCGTGTTATTGCGATGCGAGCACGTGTTGTAAAAACATCTGACGCCACCGTCGTCGCCGCGCATGACGATGAGGCTTTTGCCGCCCGGGTGGGAAAAAAGGCGATAATCGTAAGCCTTCTCGATTTCGCTTTCATGGCAGGAGATCAACCAAATCCTGTTGAAGATCTTGTCGATTTCCTCTTTGAAGATGGTTTCGTCCGTATAGATGCTCGCATCGACGAAGTGGGTAGGCGGCAATTTCGGTGCCTGTCCCCAAGTGGTGGAGTTGCGTGCCATCCTGATCTCCTCTCGGTAATAAACGCTTGGGCCGGTGCTGTGTGATGCGAAGCTTTCACTAAGACTCTAGCGGTGGCCATTATTCTTTAGAAGCGACGATAGCAGGCTTCTGCTGGCGGCAAGTGCCACTTAGTTGAGACTCCAAAATCATCTGTGCCAAGATGCCGACTGGATATGAAGCGAATTGTCGCGCTCGAGTGAGGGCACTGTGAGCGCGCGGGTGTTTTTTTGCGGCGACAGTAGCCGCATCGACTGCAAGTCAATCACCCTCTCGCCCGGTGCACCCCAGCGAATTTCAAGCTCGGCGACGTCCTATTCATGCAGGGTGTTCGACACGAGCCTCGACCAGAACTTCGCCCAGCCGAGCCTTTGCCGGATGATCACATTATGGCAGCCGAGCAACTCGGCCGTTGAAACGAGCGGCCTCGCCCTCTGATCGGCGCTCGACAGACTGTTACAATTTCGATCCCGGGGGCGCGAGCGCGGATGGAGAAGGCCGGAGGACACTCGGTCTCGACGTGCCGCGGCAGCTGCCCGCCCGCGCCGACGAGATCACCGAGTAATTTTGGCTTCAAATTGCTGCATTTGCTCACGGCCGCTATTGGCACTTCTCCGACATAGCCTCATGCGGCTGCATGTCCGCAGCTAGCGGAAGCTGACATAAGAGCCAAATGCGTGGCTTCGGGGTGATGGCGGCGCATTCGCCTCAATGACGTTAGTCCGGCGCGGTTCGGCTCAAGTGGCGTGTTTTTTCGACCGGCTCGCCGAAGCAAATGCGATTGTTGAATGGGTCGATGACCGTCATTTGCATCATTCTCCATTCCATCTGCTCGAGACCTGGCCGGTTATGCCGATATTTTTTGTCGTTGAGCTCGCGATGCAGGGCCGCGATCTCAGTCATATAGACATAAACGACGGAACCCGGGGTACCGTCGCCGTGATGCTCGCTCAAATGGAGCACCAACTCATCGCGAAGACTTGCATGTATACCGGAGCGCTCGGCTCGACGCGATGCTCCCAATCGACCTTGCAGCCGAGGAAATCGATGTAAAACTCACGGGCCTTTTCCAGCGAGAAAATCCGGAAAATCGGGGCGATGCGCTCAAATTTAATTGCCATCTGGACCTCGCGCGCTCGTTCTTTCAAACAGTAGCCAACTAGATAAGCAGCTCATTCAGAACAATGCTGGAGAATGCGACAAGAGATTGATCTCCTCCTGGAACGTCAAGGCCTCGCTTGGAAGGTGAAGGGCAGGTCGTGCTGGTCGCGGGGCGGCAGCAGTGTCCGATATTCCTCACGGCCCGAAGCAAGCGGCGCTCGCGGGGCATTTCGTGCCGGGAAGCGCTAGTTCAACGGAACGCGCGCTCCGGATGAGATCCACTGCTCATACGTCTGAAACCGCACCCCGAGTTTGTGGTACAAAACCCTTAAGTAGCCATCCCGACCGCGGACGACCGCTTCAGGCATCACCATGCGGACTTCCTGCGCCATCACGCCGACATAAGGCTTTTCTTCGCCGTTGTAGACAAAACGGTAGAAGCCCAGGCCATTGCCCAGCCGCCCAAGCAGCGTGATGTCGTGCTTGAGCCTGATATCGGAGCGTCGTCCGCCTCGTGCCATGGCCCGTGCAGCGCCGGCACCGCGACTACTGTGTCTGTGGATCGGTGCGCTGACGTGCCGCCTCGGTGCTTGCTGTCGGGTCGCGCCGCGATGCTGGGCGACGTGCCGATTCCCGGCGCTGGGTCGCGCAGTTTGCCTGGGCTTGGCGACTTGGCGGTGCTCTACCCGGTGCGTCGGGCGGGACTGTCCGACGCCCGCATTGCTGGCGCCTGCGCGTTTGGCGGCGGCCTTGCTCGCGGCCACGCCTGCAGTTCCAGCGGTGGCGGCCGCGCCGACCTTGGCAGCTGCGCCATTCTGGCCGCGGTTGCGAGCACTCTGTCGTGCGAGCTCCTGCCGTCCGGCATTGGCCGTCCCACGATACGTTTCGCGCGCTGCAGCCTGGCCGGGTCTGCCGAACTGCTGGGCAACGTTGCGGTCCCGGTAAGGCACAGCACCGCGATGCGCCGGATTGTGCGTCCAGTTCCTGTTCACGACATTGGTGCGGTTGAAGCTGTTGTAACGGTTGACGTTGATGTCCACCCGGCGCCGCCACCAGTCAATGCCGCCCCAGATCGCCGCGCCCACTGCGACTCCGGTTGCGAACGCGAACACGCCGCCAACCAAGCCCGGCGGGTACCAATAGAAAGGCGCGTACGCGGGATACGGCCACGCACCGTATACCACGCCTGGATCGTAGATCGGCACGTAGTATTCGTCCGGGTTCACCGACTCGATCGTGTAGACATTTACCGGAGCGTCGGATGACTGCGGCGCCGTTTCTGCAGGCGATGCCCCTCCCGCAGGTGCAGCGGTTTTGGCCACCCTCTGCTGCTCCGTCGTCTTCAGGTTGCCAGCGTTGTCTGCGCGCTGGCGCAGCCGCTGCACGGCATCGAGCACGTCCGCCTGCTGTGCCAAGAATGCGTCGCCGAGATCGCGCGTCCAGTCGAGCTTGTCGTTCATCATCTGCAGCGTCTGCGGAACCGCGGTGAGCGCCTTCACGCTTGGATCCCACGACTGCCTCTGCACGGCGTCTTCGAGCGCCTTCCCGGTGACGCCGGGATTGGCCTGCGCCCACCGCGCAGCGGCCACCACCTCCAGCGGGTAAGTGGAAGCCATCAGGACCTGCGACAGCAACGCGTCCGGGTAGAGTGCAATGGGTGCGACCAATTGCTCTAGCTGCGCCGCCGTGCGCGGTATTTCATTTTGTGCGCACGCGGGTCCGATCTTCATGACGGCAAAACACAGAAAGGTTGCGGCGCAATAGCAGCGAACATTATCTGAGAGCCATGATCGTTTTGTCATCACCTTCCGTCCTTTGACGCGCGCTCGAGCTCTTTATTCAGTGCTGACTTATCGCAACAGGGGCGCTAGGCGCTGTTGCGTCCTTTTCCAATATGATCATCACCGCATCCACCGCGCGTTTGCAACATTGAGGGTACGCTCCTACCACGGAGGAACAGCGGAGCCGGCAAGGGCATCGCCGGGAGATGACACATCTGCCGGAATCGGAACTCATGCACCGCCACAACACCCCTGGTAGAGGTGTTCAGTAAGAAGTATGGGCGCGTGAAGGCCACACGCAATTACCTACTTCTCGTCGTTTCAATAGTTCCTTCTCGTTTCAATAGTTCCGGGCCGACGCAAATCTTGACTTGACGCCCCCATCAGCAGGGAGAGAATAGATCTCAATTCAAAAAATAAACCTTAATGTAAGGGGTGGGGGCAAGCGGATGGAAACAACGTCATGCCCCAGAAAGAATCTTACACCGATCAAGCGGAGAAATCGCCACCCACTCTGCTGCCCCCAGAGTTTGCTATGATGGGGAAGAAGAGCATTGAAGAGCTTTTCAACGTACAGTCGGAGCTGTTCGAAAACCTCCAGGTGACTAACCGGCACTGGCTTGAGTGCGCGCAAACTGAAGTAGCGCTTGCTTCCAAGTTTGCAACGAAGTTGACGACCACTCGCTCAATTCCAGACGCGATGACCACTTGCCAGGAATGGACTGGTCGTCAGATTGAGATGATGGCGAAGGACAGCAAGCTTCTCGCCGCAGATACCCAAAGATGCATGGAGACCGGTACTCGCCTACTGTCGAGCAGCTGGTGGTCCAACCGCACCGACGACGGCAGCACCCCATAGCGACGACCGTCTCGTGGCTTGGTGATCAAGCCCCAACATGAGTCGGAATCTGTTTTAGATTGCATGTGAGCCGTGCACTTGAATCTTGGCTCTGCGATTTCAACGCGGGTCGTCTGCCCGTCCCGCGCCGAGAAGGTAGTCCACATACCAGCAGGGAGATCTGCCGTGAAAGTCAAAGACGCGATGCACAAGGGCGTAGACTGGGTTAGTCCCGACACGCCTGTCACCGAACTCGCAAAATTGATGCGTGAGCATGATATAGGCGCCATTCCGATTGGCGAGAACGACCATCTAATCGGCATGGTCACAGATCGTGACATCGTCTGCAAAGGGTTAGCGCTGGACAGCTTCGATGCTCACCGCGCAATGGCACGCGATGTGATGACCCCAGGCATCCATTGCTGCCGCGATGACGACGACCTTGGAAAGGCGGTGCAGCACATGGAGGCGTTAAAGGTCCGCAGATTGCCGGTGATCAACAAGAGCAAGCGGATGGTCGGTATTCTCAGCTTGGGCGATATCAGCCATTCGGCGCCCGGTGTTCTGTTGGCCGAATGGACCAAAAGCGTTTCGGCCCATCACGATTGAAACCCCGCGTGATATGACCCCCCGGCGAGTATGTGCTCGCCGGGCAGAGTGCATGCGAATGCGCGCAGTCGGCATCAGCATCAGTTTGATCGCTTGGTCGCCGACTTGGTGCTGCATAATTCACCTATAACGCAGAAAAGTTTAGCCTGCATTGATTTTGGATTCTCAAATCAGTCTGTTTCAGAGTCCACCCGAGAAACTCCCGCACCGGACAACTGAAGCGCACGCAATTCTCGTTGACAGGACATAGCTCTCCGCTCTGGAGCACGCTCGAAGATGCCGCCAGGGCATGCCCCGTAAGAGCATTGCGCAACAGCTCGCAACCACCGGCTGGTTATTGCTGGGGCCGGCGCAGCCAGTCTGTGCAAACGTACCTACCGAGAGGGGCGGGGCCCAACCAAACAAGCTGATCCAACTGGAACGAATGGGCGCACTTGGCGTTTGGAACAATTGGCACCCAACAAAGGATGAAACCATGTCGCACGACGTGAGAACTACCCGCCGCGCCATGCTTGCCGGCACGAGTACCTTCACATTTGCTATTCCTGCAATCGCATCCACCTCGACAGCCGCTGGGCCGGATGTCGAGCTGCTCGCGCTCGGTGCACAGATCGATCAGATTTTGCCAACATTCCTCGAAACAAACCGGTGGCATTCAATCGAATAGGGCAATGGAAAAGCATCTGAAATCGTTCCTCGATGATGATAATGCTTGGAATACTGCGTTTGAAAAAAGGTGGCGAGAAGATCCTGGAGAGCCAACGGAAGAAGCAGAACACCTGATCAATCAAGCCGATTCGATTACAGAGGCAATTTTGTCAGTCCAGCCTCGCACGCTCGCGGGACTTGCGGTGCTCGCACAAGCAGCTGCTGTCTCAAATCCCACCCTCTAGTGCGAGGACGACGAGGATCGCTTAGAGAATCGCGCTCTTAAGCAGCTAATAGAAGCAACATGGGATCTGGCTGGAGTTCCACATCCTACTGCCAAGTAATTCGGCCGGGATTCGATCCGATGCCACGACCGCATGCCTGCACTCTCCGTGCGCCGGAAGGGGAGATTTTTTATTCGATGTGTCAAATTTTCGGAAGTGACCTCGCCAAAATATTCGACGCCGTTCCTCCCCCCTTTACCATTCCCGAGTTAGTTGCACCTTACCTGAGCTTTAGATCGACTATTTCGAACGCATGGGGTTGTAGAGCCTTCACACCCGCAATGTGGCATGATGGCAGGCACCGAATGCGAATAGGAAGATCGGAGTGGAATGACAGTGAGTGCAGCACTCGAGCCCGCCCACCCATCCGAGGAGGCGGCCGCCAGGCAAGGTGAACGCTGCACGCTCGGCGTGGCCTGCGGCGCGCACGCGCTGCACGACGCCTACACGGATCTCGTCTGGGCTGCTCTGCCGATCTGGCAGGCCGAGTTCGGCCTGAGCTACGCCGCGGTCGGCCTGTTGCGCACGGTGTACAGCGGCACCCTGGCAAGCCTCCAGATCCCGGCCGCAGCACTTGCCGAACGTATAGCGAGGGTTTCCGCCGACTGCAATTCGAGGAACAGCCGCTCCAATTGGCGCTCGAAGAACTCCTGCACGAGGGCGGCCACGCGCGCGGATTCCTGCTTGATGCGATGGAGGACGTTTGCGATGCACTCAATCGGGCGCGTGGGGTAGCTGATTGTCAAGTTCTTGCTGCGCGCTCCTGGGACGCAGACGTTCAAGATCATGCCGCCTCCGAGTCAGGTTGAGGCGCAACCTCGGTTTGCTGGTCGCCATTAGCGACCAGGGAAATGTTGTGATCGGCGATTAGCCGGCGGATGGCCTCCGCGCGCGTTGCACAGAGCCATTGCCCCGCGATGAGGTCGAGCTTCTCAACCGCCTGACGGCTCAGGCGGACGGGCATGTAGATGGAGTTTGGTTTGTCTGACATTCGCCAAACCTGTAACACAGTTTGTTAGTTCATTTGAATCACAAACTTGAAAGCGGAGGTCAAAAAGTTTGTAAGCGATTGTGTTACAAACACTCACCCAATTCAAAAAATTGGAAAAATCGCTCGGGGGATATGTGCCCCCAAGCCAACGACCGACTTTTGGCCCCCCGCCCCCGTCGAGCCCCGCGAGGACCGATGGTCCGGCCGCGCGGGCGCGGGCCTCGGCTGCTAGCGCACGCACCGCGAGCGCGGTTTCAGTCGATGGTCCATCGCTGTTAGAACGGCCCGCAGGCATGTCTGCGCGGCCCGTGGATGCGTTAAATCGCCGAGGCCACACACCCCCCAGCGGGCTCCCCTTCGGCACGTGTCGCCGCGAGAGCACAATGCTGGTCCGGTTTTGCAAAACTTACTAGTTACGCAAGCCATCGCTGGACATGGCTTTTCAATGTGTTAGGCTTTTCAAATCTTACTTGCGTAATGGAAGGACCAAATGACCGCATTCGGCTATGCCCGCGTCAGCACCGCAGACCAGCACCTAACCCTCCAAATCGAAGCACTGAAGGCCGCAGGCGCGACCACGATCTATCGCGAGAAGATCAGCGGCGTTCGCGCCGATCGCCCACAGCTTGCCAAGCTCATGGCCGCGCTCAAGCAGGACGACATCGTGCTTGTGACCAAGCTTGACCGGCTTGGCCGCTCGACGCGCGAGCTTCTTGACCTGATCGATCGCATCGGCAAGGCCGGGGCCGTGTTCCGGTCGCTTGGTGATCCGCTGTGGGACACATCGAGCGCACAAGGGCGCTTGCTATCGACCCTGCTAGCGGCAATCGCAGAATTTGAACGTGAGCTTATCCGCGAACGCACGGGCGATGGCCGCAAGCGGGCGATGGCGCGCGGCATCAAGTTCGGCCGCAAGCCGAAGCTTTCGCCGTTTCAAAAAGCCGAAGCCCTCAAGCGCCGCGCCACAGGCGAAACACTGGCTGCGATCGCCAAATCGTATGCGGTCGATATCTCGACCATTTCGCGCCTCTAACAGTCACCTCTATCAGCATCGCGCGGGATCGATTATCTTGCGCGGCATGGCCGCTGATCCGATCGCCCAGGTCGCCCAGCTTGAGTTCGTCGTGCGTGAGCAGATGAAGCACATCGCGGGGCTTCAGGCTAAGTACGATGCCCTGCTTGAGGCCATGACGAAGGAATACGGTGCCCACGCCGCGCTGATCGCGATTTATTCGGACCCAAGCAAGCCGGACAGCCTCCGCGCTAGAGCGGCTGCGAGTGCCCTGCCGTTCGAGAAGCCGAAGCTTAGCGCCCCACAACAGCAGTCCGTTTTTTCACTGTACGACTATCTAGAAGGCCGGCGGCAAAAGAAGCCAGAGCTAAAGGTCATCGAGAGCAAGCCGGAAGGCGACCCGCCCGCGGCCTAGACCTTCCGCTTCCGCAGTTGCTCCATCGCCTCTTGAGCTAGATTTCCGGACTTCGCGCCGGCCGCCTTATCGGTCCGATTCCGCGACAACTCTGCGTCGTATTCAGCGAGTGGATTGACCGGAGGTTGTCCTTCGGGCGCAACCGTTTTTTCATCATTACAATTTTCCCGCGAACCACTCCCGGTGCTCCCGGAGTGCTCCTCAGGAGTGACCACTCCCGCTCCTGGCACTCCCGCCCCCCTATAGGGGCGGGAGCCAGGAGTTAGGAGTGCGTCCTCCGAAGGAGCCCCCGCCGGCTCAGCCCGCCCATCCGCCCCCCTCACTACAACCTGATAATGGTCCCCGTAATCGATGACCAAGCCCCGCCCGACCAACCGCTTGATGGCGGCGCTGAAGGTGTCGTTGCCGAGGCCGCGATTGTACTTGAGCCGGATCGCGGCAGTGGTGTCGCGGAACCAGTCATTGTAGGCGTAGCGGAGCTTGGCCTGGATCAGCACGTAGGCTTCGGCTTCGGCGCTCTGGCCAGCGCTCCTCTTGCTCTTCCAACCCTGGTCGTCTTGATCTTCGGTCTTGGCGTCGGCCGGACCAATCCAATTGATGGCCGGGAAATCCTGCGACCCTTCGTCCGTCAGGACCGGCGCCAGCCCACAGGTGAAGCTGAAAGCGGTGAAGTTCGCAGCGTTGCGGAACCAGTCGCAGGTGACGGTCGCCCGCATCACGCTCATATCCGGCCGCTCGACGTAAAGCAGGCCATCAGCATTGCCGGCGATGACCTGACCGCCGCGGAACTTGAGCTCGTCCTTCTTCGTATGATGAAGAAGGACGATGGTCAGGCCGGGCCTCCATTCTTGAAGCTGGCCAAGCCGGTCGAAAACCAAGCTGAGGCTTGGCGTGTCCTCATTCGCCCCCGGCATCGTCCGGTTGAGGGTGTCGAAGGTGATAATGTCGGGCTCGAACTTCTCCGCCTCCACCATTCGCTTAAAAACATCCAACGGCACTGGGCTCTTATCGGCCAGATTAGGCAATTGTCTGAGGATGCGCAGGTGGCCCTCGAAGGTTGGCACGTTGTGCATCTTCTGCCACGCCTTCGTTCGGCCGAGGAAAGCATCGCCGCCCTCGCCAATGGCGTAAAGAACCTTGCGGCGGCGGCGTATCTCGTAGCCGAAGAAATCCGGCAGGTGCGACGCGACTGTGAACAGAGCGCCTTGCAGCAGTAGGGTTTTCAGATGTTTGGGCGCACCGCAGCCAACCAGAATCTCGGCGGCGGGAATCAGTGGCTTCAGCACCCATTTGGTCGCGGGGACGACCTTCAAGTCGTCGGGATTAATGAAGGCGTATTTTTTCTGGTCGGCCATGCGCAATCTCCTGAGGAAGCTGGGGGAGATGCGCGGGGGTGAGCCATCGATGGGGCACTTATAACGCCCGACCTACCTTGCTTTGCTCTTGCTTAGGTGGCGGGTCGCGTGCTAAGGCCAAATCCGCATCATCTAATTATCGGGTCGCGTTCCTTGGGACTAGGCGCGGCCCGATTTCTTTTGGAGGGTGCTCCCACTTGCATTTGGGAGTCAAGGTCGCCCCTCCGGTGGTAAGGTTACTCCATCGGGAATGCCAATACCTGTGGCCCAAGAGCACGAGCCTCATCATGCGGATCAGAAATCAAATCCTCAACGTCAGCGAGGAAATAGTTTTCAAAGAACTGTTCCGCGATTGCATCAGAGAATAGATTGCGAGCTTTTCCGAAATTGCGACTTTCAGATGTGATTGACAACGACACCTACTTGGATAGCGATCATTTCTCATATTTCACGCGTTCCCATTTTGATTTCCTAGTCACAACTCCTGACGCAAAGCCGTTCATGGCCATCGAATACGATGGACCATTTCACAGCAACCCAGAGCAGATCGCTCGCGACGTAAAAAAGAACTTCTTGTGTAAGGAAGCGGGATTACCAATACTCCGCATCAACGCGAACCACGTGCTTCGGAAATACAGAGGAATGACGTTGTTGCGATGGATTATCGAGATAATTCAAATGCAACGGTCGTTTGATGAGGCCCAGGAAAAAGGAGAAATTCCACATGATGAGGCATTCGACCCGGCGGCAATCATCTCTGATGGGAGCGGCAAAGCTTGGCCGTATTGGCTATCTGCAACTGCGATGGCGCAAATCAACGAATTCGTCCTTAAAGGGCAAGGAGCAAGAGCGTGGATCACTTTAATCGGAGAGGATGATGACCAGAAGCTTCACAGCTTAGAGTACATTCGTATAGGTGATGAGATACTCTATGTTCGAACGTCTGTGCGAAACCAGGATGCAATTACAGCTCACCAATATGATTTGATACGAGAGGTGACCCATTGCGAAATGGGAGAACAACTTACGAGTTTCATTCAAGGAGAACAGCAATTGATTCCGATTAGAAATTTTCAGTTGATCCATGATGAAGTTTGTCGGCGATTTAATATGGATTTATCGGAAAGCATGGGTTCCGGTCTTGAGATTCCGAAATGACTTCACTCATTTCGATTTTTTGGTGCGACCTTCCCCCCAACGGGCTTCCTCTAATCGGCCGATCCTCATCCCGTTCAAAATCTGCCGCCTAACTCTTTCGACTCCATAATCGCGAACGAGTCCGACCAAAGCCGCGCTTTGCATCAGCGCGGCTTCGCCGGTAGCGTCGGATATCCCCATCTCGCCGAATCGGCAGGCCGCCCAGAACAGCGCCGGGGTCCGATTCATGACCTCGGCTTGTTCAACGACTTGCAGAATCGAGCGAGAGCGTCGGCTGATGTTTCGGGTTGTCGTTGAAAGCGTAACGGGAGCCCCCCGTCCCAAGCTGGATGCTCCATCGGGCTTGGGAGCAAGGACAAGCTCACGCAACCATTCCGGTGCTTCCGCGATAACGTCCTCATTGATCCACGCGCGCCCAGGCGCAGGCGGGGCAACGACGTTGCCGGGTTGGCCCTTCAGGCCAATGGCGATCCATTCCAGGCCCCGGCCAAGCTTCCGCGTGCGCGAGCCCGCGATGTGCTGGAAGTAGACGTGCCAGCCCCCGGAGGGCGTCGACGCGATGAGCGTCGAGGGCAACTGGCCGCCGATGGCCGCCATGGTGGCGAAGCCGTTCGCGGTCGGGCGGACGTCGATGTCGAGCACATCGATCTTGTCGCCCGTGGTGATGCCGATGCAGGCCCAGGGCCAGCGGGTCCACCACGCGCAGATAACCGCCGGGTCGGTCGAGGCATCGTAGATGCCGTGGTCGGTGATTGGGTGCTTGTCGGCCCGGCGGGGAAACACCGGCCAGCCACGCCCGGCGTATTGCAACGCGATTTCAAGCATCGGCGCGGATCTCGTTGCCCCAGGTGGTCCACCGCTCGCGCGGTCGTCGTGCAAACAGTTCGAGGTAAGGGCCGGGGTAGAGCCGCTCAATTCGCCGCGCGACCTCCTCGGGCTTCTCGCTGTGCTCCGCCTCCTCAAGCCGTGGCGCCACGACGACTTGATGCACGTCGTTCGCCAACCGTAGTGGAGATCCGCGTGTTGCAAGAAGGCACGGCTCCGTGTTGGCACGGGGCGTGATAGCCCATGCCCCAAAACAGCCCTTCGCCATTGAGCTTGACGCAATCTGCTTTCTCAGTGGTCTTCACCCACAGGAATTCGCAGGTTTTGTATTCGAAGCCCCACGCCCGGATGACATCGAGGGCGCCGTCCAGTTCGGGCCACACCGCCCACAGCAACAGGGCGCAATCATCGGCCGCGAGCGCTTGCACCGGCAGCGCCTTGATTTGCTCAAGCGACGATGTGTCGTAGTGCCGTTCGGCGGAGCGTTGCTTGCCCTTGCCCGAGTAGACCTCGAACAACCAAGGCGGATCTGGATAGATGACACCGAACCGCTTGCCAGCGCTGACCAGCGCTTCGAGATCCGCGACGGTGGCGCCATGCTCGATGCGACCGCGATAGGTCTCCCGCTCCTGCTCAATGATGGCCGCGTTGACGACGTTGCGGAACGCCCGCGTGGTCGCGGTGCGCGCGTCGGCGACCGCCTGTTCGAAGCGTTCGGGCGACAGTTGCCCGAGTGCCCGCGCCTGCTTGGCGAGATTCTTGTCGATGCCCTGCGAGGCGAGAGTCGGTCGCGCATCTAAGACCGGGGTCGCTCTTACCCCGGTCTTCCCGGCAATGGCGCCTTGGTTGAGCCCGACCGTTTGCTTCTGAGCTTGCCGCATTTCGTCAATGCGCCGGGTCGCCCGCATCCGGATCTCGACGGCGTCGGCTTCGAGATCCCGATTCTTGGCTTGCCGGGCGTAGGCCGCCATGGCGACGGCAGCGTCGCGGATGCTCTTGACCTCATCGACAGATTTCGCTTCGGCTACGGCCTTGCAGGCCGCGTCGTAGCGAGTGAGCATGGCGGAGGTTTCGTGCTTGCCCATGGCTTCGGCGAAGCCGGGCCGTTTGTTAGATCGCGGCCCCGGCGGTTTTGTTGTTACGTCAGGTCTTCAAGGATTTCTTCGAGTTTCCCTGAGTAGCGCGGGACCTCGAAACCGAGGGCTTCGACCCTGGCACGAAGCTGCAACTCCGCATCTGTTTCCGGTGGCGCTTTCTTGGCCATCTCTGCCGCACGCAGATTTCTGCCGATCTCTTCCAGTTCACGCGCGCGCTTTTCGTGGCGTCGCGTAGGGTCCCCTTCGCAGTCCTCACACTCTAATTGGGCGACGCTTGTCACAACGAACTGTTTGCCGCACGTTAAGCACTTGCTCGTTGTTTGGTTGGTCCAAAAGTAGTGACCAAGCCAGGAAAGGCACGAACCCATCTCCGCGACCTCAGTGCCGTTGCAATCGGCAAGCCGCTTGCCGTTCGGCATAATCAGGTCGAGCATTCGACGCGTGATTTCGTCACTCATCGTCGTTTTCTCCTGGGTTATTGCAGGACGGCGTCCGCTGGCCGCTCCGCCACGGATTGCGCCAACATGGTGAGCCCGTTGGCGACCGTGTGGATTGCTTCCACGAGTTCGGCCCGGTCCTCATCGGACGAAGGCGTTTTCAGCCAAGTGAATACCTTCGCTTGAAAGCGCATCATGAAGTTCTGAATGTCCCTGATCGGTGGCGGTTCTGTTTGCGGGGCCGATTCTGTGGTGGTGGGAATCTCCACCGCGATGGTGGCGGGAATCTCCACGGTGGGCGCGCTCGAACGCGAAGGGGTCACATCGACATGGACGATGCCGCCCTCAATGTGGCCTTCGAGCATGGGCGGCGGCTTTTTGGTCCGGCTTCCCATCTTGGCGGGCTTTGACCGGCTCCGACCATCTCGCCCCACGGTCTTCTTCAACTGCGGAATTTCCGCAGTTGATTCCATCTCGGATCGGACGGCGGCAACGGTCTTGTCGTCCGCCTTCGTCATCGCGGCAACTGACCGATTGGATTGCTCGGGTTCGAGCTACAGAATCTTTTTAATGAGGTCGCGCCGCTGGTCGGGCTTCAGATGCCGGCGGTGGATATTCACGCTGACAATAAAACGCGGGAGGTCCTCATAAGTCCCCTCAAATGACGTGTACCTGGGTTCAACTCCTGCCATTTGGCAGGCGAGTGCCCGATTACGGCCATCAACGATCTGGCCCACGAAAGTCGTGATGGCGAAGCGCAGACCACGGCGTTCGATATCGGCGGCAAGCTCCTCCAACTCCTGCCCCTGCATCAGCGGGAACATGTCCGCCAGCGGATGGAATGCTTTGAGTTTGATTTCTTTTTTAGGCGGCGTCTTCGCCATGTCGTTTTCCTTTGCGATTGACGGTGAGCGCGTCGGTTGTTAGGAAGACGACGCGTCGCGGGGACAGACGGACTCGAACCGTCCGCGAGGCTCGGCTGGTTAGACCTCTGCTCGCGGCCAACCTGCTGTCCCCAGAACTCTCAGTGGAACGACCGCCTGCTTCCAGGCCCGCGGTCGTTTTGCTTTTAGGCGGCCTCCCCTGCCCGCTGCCGGTCGAGCGCCCACCACTCTGACCAACGTTCGATTGTGGTGTCGCCATCGCGAACGGCGAGGCGCCAGCGCTGATAGGAGTCGATTTCGATATCCACCCAACGCTGGCGCTCGCCGTCATATACGGGTGGCGGAAACCGGTCGGCCTTAACGTCGCGCCAAGTCTTGACCTTGGAGCGCTTACCGACTCGCGGTATCAGTTCGGAATGGTCGAGGAATTTCATGGGTCCTCACGGGGTGGCTTGTGAGGACTTTGATCGATTTTTTAGTCACGCATAACGGGAACCTTTGCGCAGATTTTTCCCCGGAAAAAAGTGTGCAGTATTTTCCCCTCAGCGCCCGCGAGACTCCCGCTTGGCGCGATCATAGGTCTTTCCAATCGTGCGCTTATCGATTCTGGTATCGGCTGCGACCTTCTCGATGGCCTTCTCGTAAGGCAATCCGCTGTCCATGAGCTTGAGCACCCGTGCCGCTGCTTGGGTGTTCCGCCATTCAATCGAAGCCGTCTGCGGATATGCACGCGTGCGCCGCTGCTTGTTGCGCTTCTCAACGACAAGACGAAATTCCGTGGAGCCCTCATCGAGCATTTCGGCTAGATAAGCCCGAAGCTTGGGGCCGAAAGCATGGCCGGTTTTTAGAAAATGAATCAGGGGTTGCGGGTCGCCACGCTTGAGCCATTGCAGGATCAGGTGATCGCGCGTTTCATCGCGCGTTAGCTGTACGAGCCCCTTCTCGTCAAACACCAAGACGTCGAGCGCTTCCCGATCCCAATCCGGCTTGGCGCGCATGACTAGCGCCTCTTCGCTTTTATTTCGATGATGTTGGCGGGAGGCGGTTCAACGATGCTGCGCAATCGCACGGCCCAAGCGTCGAGCGCTTCGCGCTTTTCATCGTGGTATTCGTAAAAATCGTACGTGCCCTTGATGCCGGGCCGGGCGTGCGCCAGCACAGCTTCGCGGACCTCTTCAGGGATGCGCAACGCCGAAAGATGCGTGCGAACAGTTCGGCGAAGGTCGTGATTTTCCCACTCGGGAAGCGTCACCCGTGCAGGGTCGCCCCCGTTCTTCCTGGCCATGGCTCGCAACGTGCGCAGCATCCGCGCGTCGAGCCGACGCTTCGGCTTGCTAAAGTGGCTGGCCTTGAGCAGTGTCGATCCCGCCGAAAACAGAAAATCGCGGTCTTCGAATCGCGGCAGCGCCTCGATGACTTGCAGGATCGCGTCCGTAAGCGGGACAAGATGCGGCTTGGCCTCCCTCCCCGTCTTCTTCATCCGTGCCGATGGGATCACCCAAGTCCGATTCTTCAGATTGATTTCGGGCCAGCGTCCTTCGCACGCCTCACTCAACCGCAACGACGAAAGCAGAAGCAGCCGATAGAGCGGGCCGAACGGGTAGCCCATACGTGCAGTCGCCCGCCACAACGCGAACAGTTCATCGTCCGTCAGCGTGCGTTCACGCCGCACCCGTTCGCCGATAAGGTTCTTTGGGCTTAACAGCGCACAGGGGGAATGCTCGACGTAGAGTGGCACGGCCCAGCGAAAGAGCCTTCTTATGTGCCCAAATAAATTGTGCGCCCGTGCGCGTTTGCCGCGCTTGACGGTCGCCGCGATTACGTCCGCGACGTCGCGCGCCTTGATGCTATCAATCGGGCGTGTGCCCCACGGCTTGATGAACTCAGCGCGCAGTTCGCGCTCGACCTCGACCGCCTTGCGTTCCTTGTTGCGCTTGACGTGCTCAATGAACTTTTCGGCAACCGCCCCAAAGCTCCGGTCCTGCTCCTCTTGCTGCTCCCGCTCCTTCGCCCGGCGGGCTTCCTCTTCGGCGGCAGCCGGGTCGATGCCCTTGGCGATGAGCTTGCGCCATTCGTCCGCCTTGGCCCGAGCTTGTTCGAGCGTGAGCGGCCCGTACTGGCCTAAGACGCGCCGTGTCGGGGATTTCGGGTTGTTCGGATAGCGGGCGAAATAGACGAACGCGATCCGCCTAGCCTTGCCGGGCCTTGCCGGATCGGCTTCAGCGCCGACGCGCACACCGAGAGCCGGTTGTTTGGTGTCCCAAACCTCATAGCGTGTAGCCCCATGTAGCCCTGCGGGGGGTAGCGCCCTCAGGGTTCGATCGGTCAGATACCGCTTCTCGGCCATTTTTTCGTTCCAGGGCTACGCCAGGGCTACAGACCCCATGCAATTCGGCGTAGCCCTATGAAACGCGATGATAGCCCTTGAAAGGGGAAAGGCAAGAGATATCAACGACCATGAAACGGGTCTAACCGGTACGCAATGTTTTGAAGGGGTCGCCTAATCGGCTGTTAACCGGTTGGTCGATGGTTCGAATCCGTCCCGGGGAGCCATTGCCATTTGAAATTAAATGAGTTTTTGGAATTTATGAGCTCCTACCCACAAGCATACCCCCGACGTTAAAACGCTAAGTCCCCCTCAAGCCCAGCCGCCGATGCTCTCCCTGACGCGCCGCTCACGCAGTCCCCGTTTGGCGGGGCCGATCTCCGACACGCGTCAGCGGCTGCCGCAGCTCCGCTGCGGGGCTTCCCACGCCTATCGACCCTCCCGCAATCCCGCCCGAGACCTGTCGGACCGAGCGTGGCGAACGCGGTCGCCAAGTCCCACCCAAGCCAGGACGCCCCTCGGTCCTTTCTTGTACATCTCGTCCGTCCGTTCGCTCGCGAAAACGCACCAGCGGGCTTCTAAACGTGCGGGGGCATCAGGCGCGCGTTGCTCCGACCACCCGACGGTTAGCGACCATCAACCATCCCGCAACGTCTCCGGGACTGCGGTGCGCAATCGCGACGTCAATCGCGACCATCCGCGCACCATCGACCATCCGATGCTTTGCCGGACATCTGCTTCGTGAAGGTGAGATCGGGGCGGGCGCCAGGTCGCGCTTATGCCGCAGCGACGCGTCGCGTTGCATTACGCTCAATTGCGGCGGGGACCACCCTGACGCCCGACCATCGACCATCGCAACGTCTCTGGGTCCGCGGTGCGCGATCGCGACCCGCCACCGCGGGAAATTTCCCCGGAAAAAATTACGGCTAGCTCATAAATCGGCCAGTCGTGTCCGCTTTCTGTCAAACCGGACATTGAGCCAACATCGCCCAATGCCCGGTCCTGACCTGAGCTGACTTAGACCTGATTGAAATCCCGCAGCGCAGCGGACCCCTGACTTGATGCTCGCCAATCCGGGATGGTGTCACCGACTCCCTGGCTAGCGGCAGCGTATGCAATTCGGTCACTTGAAGCGGCACGAGTTCATTACCCTTCTTGGCAGTGCGGCGGCCTGGCCGGTTTGGTGCACGTGCGCAGCAGCCAACTATGCCGGTGATCGGGTTCCTCGGTTCGGCATTGTCATTGAGGTCGCGCGACTTGGTTTCCATTCCAGCGTGGTCTGCAAAGCACCGGCTACAAGGAGGATCAAAACGTTCACTTCGAG
>Ga0306920_100002843_pt1 | contig 21880 bp, 21 predicted proteins | sample flu12Cox44000170_FD_204666 | JGI IMG/M metagenome (GOLD analysis project Ga0306920, IMG submission 204666) | Lab enrichment of tropical soil microbial communities from Luquillo Experimental Forest, Puerto Rico - flux4day.12C.oxic.44.000.170 (v2)... | ecosystem: Environmental > Terrestrial >...
CCCGACCGCATCCGCATGGAAGCGGAATTCCCCCTGAGCGTCGAGCAAGCCCTGCGGGCTCGCGGCTACGAGGTAGAGCGCGGCTGGTATGAAACCCCAAGCCTCAGTGATGACGCCAAATTGCGGAAACACATAGGCCTGGCAAACGCCATCGGCATTGACCCGCAAACCGGAGAGCGACTCGGCGCGGCAGATCCGCGCGATCGGGGTTCCGCGATGGGTTATTGAGGGGGGAAGGATTCAGCACACGCCTCTTAGGGAGCGCGGAAGCTGAAACAAAACAACGGTAAACTGCTGGATAGCCATCCATCGACGAAACCCGGGAACCCATGCAGAGACTACTCTCGACCTACTTGTTCGTAACGCACAAATTGACCCCGGAACTCCTCGGCCAGGTGGCCGGAGCTGGGTTCCAGGGCGTCGAGATTTTCTGCGCGCGCAGCCATTTCGAGTACACCCTCAAACAGGAAATTCGCGCCATGGGGGGCGCGCTCGAAGCGCACCACTTGCAACTGGTTTCGCTCCATGCTCCCACCCGGCGTGACCTGAGCGCCATGCGCGAAAGCGGCGCGCCGCTTTCGATTTGCGAAATCGAGCGCGTCCGCCGCATCGAGGCCATGGACGAACTAAGACGGGTTATCGATGTTGCTGATGACTTGCCCTACGCGCGTCTCGTCCTGCACATGGGTGGGTCCCGCGAAACGGCCGATCCGCGCAAACGCGACGCCGCGTTCAGTTCCCTCGAGCACCTCGTCCTGCACGCGCGGCACGCCGGCGTCACCATCTGTGTGGAAAACACGCAGAGCGAGATGGGGAGCCCCGAGTACCTTCGAGCATTTGTAGACGAGACGCGGCTTACCGGCTTGCGCTTCAACTTCGATATCGGCCACGCGCATCTGGCCGAATTCCCTGAAGAAGAACGTCTGGAGAAGAGTTTTTCGCCCCTCAAGGAGCTAGTTTCTTCCGTGCATCTCCACGACAACCATGGGGAAAAAGACGAGCACCTTCCCCCGTACGACGGCTCGATTCGCTGGCCCGAGGCCATTGAGCTTCTCAAGCCCGCAGCGGAAAACGGCGACCTGCCGCTGATTCTCGAATTGAAGCAGAAAAGCGGCCACGATGCCCCCACCGTGAGTGAGCAGCTTGCCGCGGCCCGTAAGTCCCTCGACCGCTTCGAAGAAGCCTGGGTCTAAGCACGGTTCGCCGCCTCGACGGACCCGATTCGTCGCACCTGTCCGGTCCCATTGCCCGGTCCGCAGGAACCCGACGCTACTCTGGTAGACTATTCGTTTACTTTGGGGCTCGGAACCGCACCATGGCAACAATCACTATCGAGCAAGTGGGAAAGCACGACGGGCAAGAAGTGACGCTCAGGGGCTGGCTTTACAACCTCCGAGAATCCGGCAAACTGCTTTTTCCTATTTTTCGCGATGGAACGGGCGTGATCCAGGGTGTTTGCTCGCTCAAGGAGAACCCCGAGGCATTCGCATCGCTTAAGGGACTGACGCAGGAATCAAGCGTCATCGTCACGGGAAGAATTCGCGCCGAAAAGCGTGCTCCCGGGGGCTACGAAATCGGCGTGACAAAGCTTCAGGTTCTGCAAAGAGTCTCGGAATCCTCCCCTTTCCCCATTCAGCTCAAGGAGCACGGCGTCGATTTCCTTCTCGACAACCGCCATCTCTGGATTCGCACGCCGCGCCAGGCGGCCATCCTCCGCATCCGCGCCGAAGCCATCCGCGCCGCCCGCGAATTCATGGATAGCCAGGGTTACACGCTTACCGACGCTCCGATGTTCACTCCGGCGGCCTGCGAAGGCACCTCCACGCTGTTCGAAGTCAATTATATCGACGATCAGAAGGCCTATCTGACGCAGAGCGGCCAGCTTTATGGCGAAGCCCTGGCCATGGCGCTCGGCAAGATCTACACCTTCGGCCCCACGTTCCGCGCCGAGAAATCCAAGACGCGGCGCCATCTAACTGAGTTCTGGATGCTCGAGCCTGAAGCCGCCTATGTCGAGCTCGACGAAGCCATGGCCCTCGGCGAAGGCTTGGTCAGCGCCATCGTCCAAGGGGTCCTGAACCGCAAATCGCGGGAGCTCGAAACTCTCAAGCGCGACCTGAAAAAACTGGAATGCGTCAAACCGCCCTTTCCCCGCATCAGCTATGAAGAAGCTATCGCCGTGCTGAACCAGCACGGAAATCCTGCCAAGTTTGGCGACGATTTCGGCGGCGACGAAGAAACCATCATTTCGAGTTCCTTCGACCGCCCGGTGATCGTACATCGCTATCCCACGTCTCTAAAGGCTTTCTACATGCAGCCCGACGCGCAGCGCCCCGAACTTGCCCTCGCCTTCGACGTGCTCGCTCCGGAAGGCTACGGCGAAATCATCGGCGGCAGCCAGCGCATCCACGATTACGATCTGCTGGTCAAACGGCTCCGTGAACACAACCTCCCCGAAGAACCGTTTCAGTGGTACCTCGACCTGCGGCGCTACGGCAGCGTCCCGCACTCCGGCTTCGGTCTGGGCCTGGAGCGCACCGTCGCGTGGATTTGCGGCACCGAGCACATTCGCGAGGTGATTCCCTTCCCTCGCATGATTTACCGGGTATACCCTTAGGGTTCGTTTCAGCAGGAATGTGATTCAAGACTCGTGACTTGGGGCTCGTAAAGACACACGCAAACCGGCTTTGCCAGATTCACGAGCCACGAATGACGAATCACGCTTCGCCAATAACGCATGGCACAAAAAGTTCGCATCATCGGCGTTCCCATGGACCTCGGCCAAAGCCGCCGCGGCGTGGACATGGGTCCCTCGGCACTTCGCGGCGCAGGCCTGCACACGGCCATCAAGAAACTTGGACACACCGTGGAAGACATCGGCAACCTCGAAGTGAAGCAGCCCGAGGAAATGCCGGTGGGTGAGAAGCGCGCCAAATACCTTCAGGAAATTGCCGAAACCTGCCAGGACATTTGCAAGACCGTCGAGAAATCCCTGACGGAAGGCTTTCTCCCGCTCGTTCTCGGCGGGGATCATTCCATCGCAGTCGGCGCGGCAGCCGGGGTGGCGTCGCATTTCCGCCAGCAAAAGAGGGAAATCGGTTACCTCTGGGTCGACGCCCATGGCGACATGAACACTCCGGAGTCTTCGCCCTCAGGGAACATCCACGGCATGCCGCTCGCGGCCATCATGGGTTACGGGGCGCCCGAGCTCGTTGAACTTGGAGGTTTCAAACCCAAAGCCGAGCCAGGAAACATCGTCATTGTCGGCGCGCGCGATCTCGACGCTCAAGAACGCAAAATCGTCAAGAAATCCGGCGTCCACGTTTTCACCATGCGCGATATTGACGAGCGCGGCATGCGCGACGTCATGTCGGAGGCCCTCAAATACGCGATGGACGACACCGCGGGCGTCGCCGTCAGCCTGGACATGGACTTCGTGGATCCCACCGACGCCCCCGGCGTGGGCACACCGGTCCGCGGCGGAGCAACGTATCGCGAGGCGCACCTCGCCATGGAAATGATCGCCGACACGGAGTCGATGGTTTCGATGGAAGTGGTGGAGATTAACCCCATCCTGGACGAGCACAATCGCACCGCCTTGCTCGGCGTCGAGCTGGTGCTCTCCGCCCTCGGCCAGAGGATTCTGTAATCAATTTTTGTGCGGGTTTGTTGTCAGTTCAGAACGACATCGAAAACATCCATCACACGTGTCTTCCGTTTTCCCTTATAACTGATACCCTGACAACTCGACGAATGTGAGAAATCGGACCCGTGACCTCTGATAACAAGAAACGACTCCGCGTTGGCATTCTCTTTGGCGGCCGCTCTGGCGAACATGAAGTTTCCCTGGCCTCGGCCGCTTCCGTCATCCGTGGCCTGGACCCGGACAAGTATGAAGCCGTACCCATCGGCATCACCAAGGAAGGCCACTGGCTTGTCGGAAGCGCCGCGCAAAAGATGCTCCCCGAAGTGTTGAAGGGCGGCCAGCGCGTGATGATGACCGCCGACCCTAGCGACGCGGCGCTGATTCCGCTCGACCGCAGCGGCGGCGGCCAGCGCATCGACGTGGTCTTTCCCGTGATGCACGGCACCTACGGGGAAGATGGCACGATTCAAGGATTGCTGGATCTGGCCGGCTTGCCGTTCGTCGGCGCCGGCGTTCTTGGCTCGGCCATCGGTATGGACAAGGACGTCTCCAAGCGCCTGCTGCAAGTTGCTAAGATTCCCGTCGTGCCGTGGATTCCCGTACAGCGCGCGGATTGGGAGCGCGATCCCCTAGAAAGTCAGAAGGCTGTCGAGAAGAAATTCAAGTATCCCGTGTTCGTCAAACCAGCCACGCTGGGCTCTTCGGTGGGCATGACCAAGGTCCATTCGCGCCAGGAATTGGCACCCGCCTTGAATGTGGCCGCCGAGTTCGCCATGAAAATCCTTGTCGAAAAATGCATCGTAGGGCGCGAAATCGAAGTCTCGGTGTTAGGCAATCACGATCCCCAGGCTTCGATTCCCGGCGAAATCGTGCCGCACCGCGAATTCTACGACTACACGGCAAAATACTTGGAAGAGGGCTCGCAGATTTTAATCCCCGCGAAGCTCAAGCCCGCGCAGGTCAAGACCATTCAAAAATACGCGGTAGAGGCTTTTCGCGCCCTGGAACTCAGCGGCATGGCCCGCGTCGATTTTTTCCTTGAAAAGAAGGGCGGCAAAATCTATCTCAACGAGGTGAACACCATTCCCGGCTTCACCTCCATCAGCATGTACCCGAAAATGTGGGAAGCCAGCGGCATTCCCTTCCGCGAACTCATTGACAGGCTCATCGAACTCGCTCTCGAAATGCACCGCGAAAAAGCCCGCACGAAATACGAGATCGAACTCCCCGAAGGGGCCGCCGGAGCCCTAGAAGCCTAGTCGGCAGCAACCTCATGGCCCCGGATCGCGGCTTTTCTGTTCCGTAGCCATCCGCGCGGCTTCGGAGATCTTGGATGGATTGATTTGAGAGGGAAAGGGGGACCTCGCCACGAGCCACCTCGATCGAGAGGTAAGCCCGAAGGTCGTCCACACCGAGACCGCTTGGCGGCTCACGGCCGCAGTGGGAGCAGACAGCGGAACGACCGCTAACGGGAGCAGGACGCGGGGTTTTATAATGCCCGCTTCGGCAGGTCATGTTACATGCGAGGGTCCGCTAAGGACTCAAAAGCCTTTTCGCCCCTTTGCGCCCGGTGGAACGCATGTACTGTCGATTAAACCGGGAGGAGATCATTTCTGAACTCACGCAACCCGCTCAACTAGCCACGGCGATCGGGCCGCGCCGATCCCGCCTGGCGGTAGCGCTCTGGTGGTTCATGTTGCTGTCTTGTGTCGGCGTGGCTGTGTACGCGACGCGCTACTTCCTGATCCCTCCCAACGATGACCATTTCTCCCGGTATCTTCTGCCGCTTCGCTTGCACATTGCCGGAGGCATGGGAGCGCTCCTGGCAGGCCCGTGGCAGTTCTCTGAAAAGCTGCGGACGCGCGCGCTCAACTTGCATCGCTGGCTGGGGCGTTTTTACTTGCTGGAAGTGGCCCTCGGATCGGTGGCCGGCCTGGTTATGGCCACCGTTTCCGAACAAGGCCTGCCCACCCACCTGGGCTTCGGCATCCTCGCCGTATTGTGGTTCGTCACGGGCCTCGAAGCCTACCGCATGATCCGGGGCGGGAACACCGTCGCGCATCGCCAATGGATGATTCGCAATTTTGCTTTGACCCTCGCGGCCGTCACTCTGCGCAATTACATGCCCCCCCTGCTATTCGCCCTGCACTGGCCCTTCCGGCAAAGCTACATCACCGTGTCCTGGTTGTGCTGGGTTCCGAATCTGCTCGTTGCGGAATGGCTGGTGCGCCGCCCCCAAGGTCACCTGCACTCGGTGTGCTGATTCCTGATTCGCCGCCATCATCGAGCGCGGCTATTTGTAATTTGCCGCCATTTACTCGCGCAACGAATTTTTGTAAGGTTTTAGTGTTACTTGAAGCGGCAGGGATTTCTCGAAGCAAGTTGCGATTTCGTTTCTGACGCTCGCGGGGCAGGAGACTACCGAATGACGCTGCTGGATCCACCTCCCGTCACACGGGATAAATCACGAGCCATTCCGTTCACCGTCGCGGCAGTAGTGGTGGCCGCCATTGTGGTGCTTTATTTCGCATTCCGCTACTATCCCGAAAAAAAAGCTGCGGAACGTTTCTTCAATGCGCTGGCTGCCAGCAACACGGACCTCGCGTACCAGCTTTGGCAGCCCGGCTCGAGCTATACGAAGAAGGATTTTCTCGCTGACTGGGGTCCTGAAGGATATTACGGACCCGTCAAAAGCTATGAAATCCTGAAAGCGAGTTCACGACATGGCGCCAACGCCGTGGATATACAGGTGGCGGTCAGTCCGTTTTCGCCCATGCCTGACGTCTCGGACCAGGAGAAAAGTCGCAAGACCAAGGTTGTCAGTGTGTGGGTCATCACGGCCGACAAGTCCCTCAGCTTCCCGCCCTAGCGCTGCTTTCCAGGCCCGCTTAGTCCCGCAACTCGTCTAGCGCATGCTCCAATTCCGGTGGTGATACGCTCGCGGTGCCGAGTTTGCCCACCACCACTCCGGCAGCGACATTGGCGAGCATTGCGGCATCTACAATAGATGCACCGGCCGCGGCTGCGAGCGCCAGCACGCTCAAGACCGTATCCCCGGCCCCGGTTAAGTCGAACACCTGCCGGCCCGTCGCACCGCGCTCGATCCCCGGTTGGCCTACGCGCGCGTAAGTCACTTCAAAGCCGGTCGCCGGAACGTGCACGTGCTTCGGCGAAGATTCCTCAAATACACTCATTCCTTCTCCACTTCGTGTGATTACCACGGCGCCGCAACCAAAGTGCGCGAGCAGCGCTCGACCCGCCTGCTCAAAGGACTTTTCATCCGCGAGAGTCTTGGTCACGTAAAAACTCGCTTCCTTGGTGTTGCAGACGATAACCCTCGCGCCCCGGTAGGCATAAAGTCGGGAAGTCTTCGGCTTCACGAACACAGGAACCTTCAACTGGTGCGCGGCGGTGAGCACGCGATCGGCAAAGTCATCGGTGATCAATCCTTTGTCGTAATCGGAAAGAACCAGGGCGTCGAGGCGTTCAAGCGCGGCGAAGACCATGCGCAGCAGCCTTTCTCCTGTTTCTCGGCTCGGTGTTTCGCGGCGTTCGCGGTCCACGCGAACCACTTGGTGGTGCTTCGCGATGATGCGTGTCTTCACCGTCGTTACGCGTTTGGCCTCGGCCAAAACGCCTTTGTGGCCGATGCTCGCTTGGCTCAGGCATTTCTGGAGCGCGCGGCCGGCGTCATCGCTTCCAACCAAGCCAAACGCCTCGACCTTCGCGCCGAGGGCGGCGAGGTTGGCCGCCACGTTCCCCCCGCCCCCGAGGCATTCGTTCTGCCCGACAAAATCCACCACCGGCACGGCCGCTTCCGGTGACAGGCGCGAGGCCGTTCCCCACCAGTAGCGGTCCAGCATCAAGTCACCAAGCACACCCATCTGTTTGCCGCGCAGCCGCGGCAGCAGCCGTTTCAAGCGTGGCACGGAATGAGCGAAAGGGGTGGTCATGCGGGCTAGATGGACGGATTCCTGCTATTGGTTCCGGTTTTCCTCCGCGATGCTGGCCTCTTCCGGCAGCATCACGGGAATGTCGTCACGAATCGGGTAGACGCGCCGGCAAGAAACGCATTTCAATCCGGACTCATCCGCAAGGAGTTCCACCTGCGTTTTGCACACCGGGCAAACCAGGATGTCGAGAGCAAATTTTGGAATACGCAAGAGTCCCTCCCTGGGATTTTTTGCCGTTCTGTCAGCAAGTAGGCACTCTACCAAACGCCTTCGCTCCTCAGCAACTTCACGACCTCTGGCTTGACGATCTGGAAGGCTAATCACCAATCCTCCTGACCACCCGCTCGCTCATCGTAGCGCCTGGTTGTCGCCGTCCCGCCCGTCGCGGAAAACCGACAAGCAGGATTCCCTGGCCGAGACCGCGTGCCAAGCAAAACAGCGCAACGGTCTAGGCCGAGGACCCCGAAGGTAGGCAAAACGGCGAAGTTGGCGCGGCAAGCTGCAGCCAATCCCCGATGACCGGGCTCAGGGAGGGCAGCATGAAGACGGGCCACCGGCATGAAGGACATCGCCTAGGTCAAAGACGGCAATGCGCAGATCCAGAAGCTCCGGACGAAGAAAGCCGATTTTTGAAAGAAGCGGCCAGACTTCGAGGAGGACGGTCAGAAAGCCGGGCACAATCGGGAGTGGGTTTCGCTGATTTTGAAGCCCGGAAGGTGGCCGGCACGAATCAAGAGGTCGTATCTGACTGTAATAACGTGAGATAGGTTCTCATCTCTTCTGATCAAACTTTTGTGCAACCAAGCACAGCACGACCAAAACTGGTCCTGGGACCAGTAGTTTTGCTCGAGCCGATCGCCCTACACTGACCGCGAGTGAGTTCGAATTCCCTCCCAAGGGGAGAACGACTGTGTATTGCGATCGCTGTGGACTGAATTTCCTGCCCAAACAGTCCGTGTGCACTCGCTGCAAGAAAGTGCCCACACGATACTGGTTTCAATTCATGGGTTTGGTCAACATTCTGGTCGCTGTACTTTGCAACACGGTGTTGGGAGTATTCTTGCTGCCTCGGCTCGCGGAGGCCCATCACGGGCAGTTTCTGTTTCGCAGTTGGTATTGGTTTGACCAAAAGGCCGCCTTATATGGCTGGGTGCCTTTGGCGCTCTGCCTACTCGCGTGGGACCATTTCATCTGGAAGGAAGCGCGGCCCAAGCTAAAGGGCTGGCTCACACGAAAACTGCTCACATTCTCGCTGGCCGCCGGTGTGGCCCCCATGATCCCCTGGTGGATTCCCGCGGGGCAGCCTCCTGGCGAGTTTCTCTCGATAATTAGCAGGTATCAAGGCCTGCCGGCGATGCTGGCTTGGGGCGTGGTCCTGGTTGTGACCATCATCTTGTGCATCGACCCTGAATCTCGCGACTACCTGCTCGGCCACGGAAGAATGTTGAGCATCGTGAGTACCGGGATGCTCGTGTTGGTTCTCGCCATGACATTGATCGGCTGGTCGCTCACCTACTGACCGCGGAAAGGCGAATCCTTGCTGCGCTTCGGAGAGGATACTCAGAGAAGACACCGTTTTCGCGGAAGCCCTGCACGAGGAAACGAGGCTAAGCTCCGAAGGAATGAAGTGTCACGAGAATTGCCAGGAATCGCTAGGGAATAAGAACTCTTTGCTTCCCCGCCGCTCGAGTGCCGACTCTGTTTAGAGCAAAGCTTTTTGATATTCGATCACGTACATCCCGAAGAACTCTTTGGTTTTTCCGGAACGCCGGTAGCCGTGTTTCTCGTAAAAGCGCATCGCGCGCAGGAGCGGCTCAGTAGTATCCAGCGTAACGCGCGCGCACCTGAACCGGCCCAGCTCGGCTTCCGCCTGCCTAAGTAATTGCGCGGCTATTCCGGTACCGCGCAACGAGGACAACACCGCCATCCCCCGAAGATGCCCTTCCTCTAAACCGACCACGCTCGAGGCGATGGTGCCGACAACTTGCTCCTCGGAGTTGACCGCCACGAAGACACTCATCGTTTCGAGACGCTCTCGCAGCGTCTTCGGCGTAAGCACCGTGTCAAGGAACGCCTCGGGCGTGTAGCGCGCCCGAAATTCCTCGAACGCTTCGCGCAGGCACGCTAAGATCCCCGGAGCATCCCCACCCTTCGCTTTGCGTATAGATACGGTTGCCGCTTGCGGTGGCATGGCTGACCTCCGTCTCGCGCGGAGAGAAGCCTACGCCATGAGCCTTGATTCCCAAGCTCCATATTGGTTGTGATTAACGGGACGGAGCGACCTTTTTTGTTCACATGCGCCAAAGGAAGATCATTTGTGGCTTGGCAGCAGATACCAGATTCCGGGGTCTTCTGTTCCGAGCACCCACGATGCAAAGCCATATAGCTCACGATCCTTGACCAGCGCGTAGCGCTCTTTGAAGGTGCGTACATCGGTATAAAAGATCCACTCGCGCTCATCGTCTCGGTAAAAATACATCCACGCCGTCCGGTCCACGGGATCCCACTCAAGATGTGCACTGTAGGCCTTGGCCAGGTCCACCGCGTCATCGGCGCTCCGGGTGACCGCTTGCTGCTGTTCACCGACGGTATCACGGAGGCGCGCAAAGCAGACGGCGAACAACTCGGCGAAGGGCGGCTGATGCATCTGCTGGAAGAGCTCGCCGAGGAAGCGCCATCCGCTCTCAATGCACGGTTGCTTGAAAGTGTAAAGAGCTTCGGCGGCTCACACCTGCAAGATGACGTCACGCTCATTGCTATCGCGGTAGACGCCGCAAACCAACCAGCAAAGCAGGAGTCCGAAAGCTCTTCAATTGTTGCGCCTTAGTTTGCAAACGGATGGCCTCAAGCACGTCTCATCATTTTGCAAGCCCTCAATGACGCACCGCCCAGGCCATGCCGTCCGGGCCCTTCCCGGTGGGAATGCGACTGCTCACATCCAGCGTTTTCAACTCCAGCACGGCAACCGCGTTTTCCCCGGCAACAGCGACATAAGCGCGCGAGCCATCGGGAACCATAAGAATCCCCTCCGGCTGGCGGCCAAGATTGAGACGCTTGACCTCTTTACGGGAAGCTCGATCGAGCACTAGCACCGCGTTGTTTGCGAGGTCCGACACCAGCACCAGCTTCCCATCAGGACTGAACTTGAGGCGATTCGAGCGGCCGGTCTGAACGTTAAGGGTTTGCACGACTTTTTTGGCTGCGATGTCAATGATCGAGATGCTCCCGTCGCCGGAATTGGCCGCCCAGTATTCACGGCCATCGGGCGAAATGTCTCCGCCTTCCGGACCTTTGCCGACGCTAATGTTCGTGGCGCTCCAAGCGACAGAATCGCCGCTGCGCTCGAGCAAGGTGAGGGAATCGGATCCAATGTTGGACGTGAAAATTTGCGACCGATCCTTTGAAAAGACCAGCATGTGCGTGCCGTTCTGCCCGATGCCCAGAATCCAGTCAATCTGATTCGAAGCGGGATCGTAGCGCGCGATCAGCCGGTTCTGCTCCGCCGTGAACCAGACCCTCGAGTCTGCGAAGGTGATTCCATGCGGCCGGCGCAACGCCCCGAGGTCCAAGCGGCGCAACTCTTTCTGCGCCACCACGTCGATCAGGGAAATGGTGTTGCCCGGCGTCCTCGCGCCGTAGTTGGCGACAAAGGCCAGCTGGCCATCGTCGGAAGCCGCTATTTCGTGGGGGCCCTCGCCGGTGGGAATGCGCGCGACCGTCTTCGCGGTAGCCGGATCGATGATGGAAAGCATGTTGTCCTCTTTGTCGAGGACGAGTAGCGCCGGCGAGGGCGTCTGCGTTTGCGCGTGAGCGCAAGCAGCATTCAAACAGGCAAGCAGGCCGACACCAAAAGTGCTGATGGTGATGACTTTCTTCATCATGAAGCTCACGCGACCTCCCACAAGGCACGCTCCGGCCACACACCCCATACGCGGCGCGCAACAGCAGACGGACGAACGGCCCGGAAAGCGTAAGACTATTCCAAGCAACGCCGAATACAAAGAAAAACTATTCAAGCCGCCAGGGCGACGGCTCGGACCACTGCCGCAGCGCTTCGAGCGCCCAGGCCGTGGACTTATCCGTATGGCAAGAAGTGCAGGGGTTCGGAATTTGGTACTTGTCGGTCATCACGGGGGATAAGACCGCAAACGTGTGTGCCCGCACTTTCACCTCCCCGAGCGTGGTCGCGATCTTAGGCATGTGGCAGGCGACGCACTGGCTGCCCGTCGAGCCCTTTTTGTGATGCGTATGTTTCTCGAGCGTGGCCGCGCGCGGACCATTGGGAGAGAGCGGCCCATGGCAATCGAGGCAAAGCTCGTCAACCGGTTTACGCAGCTCGGCATAATTGCCCGTTCCATGCACTTCGTGACAAGTGAAACACGTAATGCCACGGCGATACATCAGGCTTTGTACAAAATCGTTTCCTTGCATCCGATTCTTGTGCGCGGTGCCGTCCGCAAAATGGGTGAAGGTGGTCTGTCCAAGCGTGTGCTCCTCGAGCTGCCAAAAATCGCGGAGGTGCAGGCCGACACGATACCCAACCGGCCAATCGTAGTATTGGCCTGCAATCGGATTGTTGAGAGGGCGGCCCTGCGAATGGCACTGGATGCAAGTGTCATTGGCAGCGACATAGTCCATCTGCGCGGGATTGACGATATTGCCGCGCGTTGGATGCGCCAGGTGTTCGCTTCCCGGTCCGTGGCAGCGTTCACACCCGACGTTCCACTCGGCTACTTGTTTGGTCCGAATGTTGTAATCCACGGAATGGCAACCATCGCAGGTCGGACCTGTAGGACGCCGCATATTGTCGGGCGGATAAAACGGCTCCCACCAATCCGTTCCCTTGGCAACAAAGTACGGACGCCAGGCATGATGCGTGACGTCCCACTGCGCCGGCTCCGGATAATAGTCATCTCCAATTCGCGTAAAGTACCGCTGCTTCCAGATGCTCCCGTACACCAGCGCGACCTGGTCCTTGGAGAATTTGGCGAACGGATCGCTCGCGAGATTCGGGAGGATGGCCTCCGGATGCTCACGCGGATCACGCACAACCTTGGCCATCGGTGTTTCTTTCCATCGGTCGTAAATCTCTTGATGGCATTTTGCGCATGCTGGCGAACCGGTGTAGTGCGCCGCTCGGGCGGTGGCCTTCTCCTCGGACTGCTCTCGGCCGGAAAGCGGGCGAAGACTCTTGATGAACAGCACCAGCATCCAGCCTTCGTTGTCGGCTTCGTCGTGCGGATCGCCCCACGCAGGCATACCTGTCAGTCGCACGCCGTTTTGGATGATGTAGTGGATTTGCCCGTCAGTAAGGTCCTGGGTCTTCGGCGCGCGCAGATCGGGAGGCTTAGGGTAGAGATTGCGGCCGACCTGGGTTACACCGGAGCCGTCGTTACCGTGACAGACGGCGCAGCGCGCGAGGAAATGCTCGCGGGCTTCTTCTAAGTTTTCCGGAGTCGCCTTCCACGGATTGGTTTCCTTGCGTGCGCGCGAGGGAATGGAGAGATTTCGCACCGTGCGCGCCATTAGCTTCTCGATGCCTGAGGGCTCTTCGGTCGTGCTGAAGCCCCTGACCATCAGTCGGGTTCCGTAGATCGCGCCCAGAACCACGAGCGCCAGGCAGCCCAGCAAAAGAATTTTTCCACGTTTCATCTTCATGCCCCAACTCGCTTCACGACTCCCGTACGCAACAACCAGACCGATCGCGTACGCAGAATATTTCGCCATCCCTCGATGCCCGCAAGGCCGTATTCTACGCAGAATTGCGCTGTCGCCAAGCATCGCGAGTCGAGGGATAATGTCTCCGCCGAGAAGGATACGGGAGAGATTATGAGAGAAGAAATAAAGGAAGAGAAAAAAGAGAGAAGAGACCAGGCGAAAGGCGGCAACCATGCCACGGGACTGACGCGCCGGAGATTCCTGAGCACCGCCGCAGCTAGTGGCGCAGCCGCAGCGTTGGTGCCGCGCCACGTGCTCGGACGAGGTTTCACACCGCCCAGCGATCTGCTGAACATCGCCGGCGTCGGTGTTGGGGGCATGGGTCGCCAGAACCTCATCAACCTTGCCAGCCAAAATATCGTCGCCCTCTGCGATGTCGACTGGGGCTATGCGGATAAGGGTTTCGAGCGCTTGGACTCGGACATCCAGAGGTTGCGAGACCGCTTGGAGCATCCGGACGCGGCGCCAGCGGCAGGCCAGCCACCGGCGGAATTTGATCGCGTGAAAGCGAAAGCCCGGCTCGACCGGATGATTCGCCTGAAAACCGAGCATCTGCCGAAAGCTAAGCGTTACAAAGATTACCGCGAGATGCTAGACCGCCAGACAGACATCGATGCCGTGCTCGTGGCCACCGCTGACCACATGCACGCGCCCATCGCCCTCGCCGCAATGGACCTGCACAAACACGTTTATGTGCAGAAGCCGCTGACCTGGTCGGTCCAGGAAGCCCGCAAGATGGCGCACGCGGCGAAAGAAACCAAAGTCGCCACGCAGATGGGCAACCAGGGCCATTCCATGGACGACGCGCGTACCGCCGTCGAATACATTTGGGCCGGGGCCATCGGGGAGGTGCGCGAGATACACATCTGGACCAACCGCCCTCTTGGATTTTGGCCTCAAGGCGTTCCGCGCCCCGAAGCGCTCAAGGAGCCCGCGGACCAACTTCGCTGGAACGGCCAGGGAGTGAATTTGCGGCTGGCGGCGGCGATGGCTGGCAACTATCCCGTTCCCGACACCCTGCGTTGGGATCTTTTTCTTGGTGCGGCTACCCCAAACACCGAGTATCACCCTATCTACCATCCCTTTAACTGGCGGGGTTGGGTGGATTGGGGCGTCGGCGCCATCGGCGACATGGGCGCGCATCTGATCGACCACTCGATGTGGGCGCTGAAGTTGGGAATGCCTACGAGTGTAGAAACTGTCTCCACGCCTTTCAACGGCGCGTCTTATCCGCAAGCGACGATGAGCTTCTATGAGTTCCCCGCACGGGGGCCACTGCCCCCCGTGAAACTAACCTGGTATGACGGCGGCTTGATGCCGAACAAGCCCGCAGAGCTGGTTGACGAAGAACTCAAGCAAGAAGGTGGCGCGTTGCTCATCGGCAGCAAAGGCAAATTGTTGCACGATACCTACGGGCTGCATCCACGCTTGCTGCCTAAGTCACTCAACGATTCGTTTGGCAAGCCGCCGCAAAAGTTGCCGCGCATTCCCGGCGAAGCCCACGAAATGAACTGGGTGGAGGCGGCCAAAGGCAAGACCGAACCCTCCTGCCCGTTCGAGTACGCCGCCCGACTCACGGAAGTGATGCTGCTTGGAATCGTGGCTCTGAGATCAGGAAGAAAAATTTTCTACGACGGCGAAAACATGCGCGTCACCAATCTGCCCCAGGCGAACGACTACCTGCGGCGCGAGTACCGCCAGGGCTGGTCCGTCTAAGCGGCGCCAAAAGTTACAACCCTCTTTCCAAGCGGAACTTTCGCACCACCGCGGCGGCATCCTGGTGCTGCGCGTCAACGGCATAGTTGAGTTTGCCAACGTCGCTTGCCGAAAGCTTGCCGCCAAGATCGGCAAGCGCCCCGCGCAGTTGGGGAAACCGCTCGAGCGTGGATTCCCGCACAATCGGCACGGCGTCATAAGGCGGAAAGTAGTGCAGGTCATCGACCAGGGCCACGAGGCCGAGCGCGTCAATCAAACCATCCGTCGAATTGCCGGCCACCACGTCTACCTGATGCTCCACAAGCGCGCGGTAAATCAGGCCGAGATCCATGACCTCCGGAGATCCCGCGAACTGCAGATGGTAGCGCGCACAAAGGCCGGGAAACCCGTCAGGCCGTTCAAGAAATTCGTAACCCACGCCCACGCGCCACTTTGCAGCAACCAAAGCAAGATCGGAAACCGTGTGGACGCGCAGATTTCTCGCGTCGTCCCCGCGAATCACCATTGCAAAAGTATTCTCAAAACCCAGCGGCTCCAGCACCTCCAAACCAAATCTGTCCGCGTAAAGTTTCTTCACGCGATTGTAGACCTCCGCAGGAGGGCCTTGCGGTTTCTCGTTCAGCACGGTGGTCAGCGCCGTGCCGGTATATTCGACGTACAGGTCCAAGTCGCCGGAAAGCAGCGCTTTATGGACCAGCAGCGTGCCCCCAAGGTTCGTCTTGCGAATTACCGGGATGCCGGTCCTGGCTTCGATGTGCTGCGCCAAAAGCTCCGCCAAGACCACTTGCTCGGTGAAAAACTTCGAGCCGATAGTGATCCTTGACTGCGTGGTCTTCTTGCACCCGGAAACCAACCACGCCACGTTAGCCCAGCACAGACAGCAAACAATCACAGAGACTTGCACGATGCGGCGGTGCTTGACGGGCCCATCATCCCGCCCGCGCAGGCAGGCGCAGCGAGAGGCCGGCTTTTCGATTTCCCGGGGGTGAACAAACCGAGGGTAAGGTCGGCGCATCTCTAGGCGACCTTCAATCGCCGCTCGAGCAATCCGAGTAGAAAATCCGCGAGCAGCGCGAGCAGCGCCGCTGGCATCGCTCCCGCAAGAATAAGCGAATCACTCACGAGCGCAACGCCGCGAAAAATAAATGTGCCGAGCCCACCCGCGCCAATCTCCGCGGCGATCGTCGCCACTCCGATCGTAATGATCGTCGCTGTACGAATCCCCGCAAGGATCACCGAGAGCGCCAGCGGAAAGCGCACCCGAAAAAGAATCTGCGCCGAGGTCATACCCATCGCCTCCGCGGCTTCCAGCACCGCCGGATCGATCCCGCTGAGACCCACATAAGTGTTTCGCAGAATCGGCAGAAGTGCGTACAGCACCAGCGCGACAATGGCCGTACGCCTGCCAATTCCCCCGATGAACGGAATCGGAATCAGCAAACCAAACAGCGCCAAGCTCGGAATGGTTTGAAATATGTTCGCGATGCCAATCGACATCGCACGCAGCGCGGGCCGCTCGACGATGAACATGCCCAGCGGCACGGCGGTGGCCATCGCGATGAGCATCGCGATCACCACGAGCATTAGGTGGTCCGCTGTGGCGCTTAGAATTTCCGCACGGTGCTCGGCAAAGAAGGACCAATAACTCGAAGACGCGTTCATAAGTGCGCTCCCGGCACGGCTTCCAGCGAGGCAGCGAAAGCGCGCACCTCGGGATGGTCGATCCGGAGAAATTCCTGGGGCGGTGCCACGGCCACAATGCGCCCCGCGTCCAACAGCACGATGCGCGAAGCCAGCAGTAGCGCCTCGTGCAAATCGTGCGTGACGAACACGATCGTCTTTTCTAACCTCTGTGCCAGGGCCTTGAATTCCCTTTGCAGCTCCGCGCGCGTCACCGGATCGAGCGCCCCGAAAGGCTCGTCCATCAGCAGAATCGGCGGGTCGGCCGCCAGAGCGCGCGCCACGCCAACACGCTGTCGTTGGCCTCCGGAAAGCTCGCGCGGGCGCCGGTCCGCAAATTCCGCCGAATCCAGCCCCACCAACCTCAGCAACTCCCGGACTCGCGCCGTCGCCCGCTTGCGATCCCATTTTTCCAGCGACGGTACTAGACCCACGTTTTCCGCCACCGTGAAATGCGGAAAGAGCCCTGCTTCCTGGATCACGTAGCCAATTCCCCGACGCAACCGGATCGGATCCCACTCCGCAGTCGACCGGCCTTTGACCAGAACCTCGCCCTGCGATGGGAGGTACATTGCGTTAATCAAGCGGAGCAGCGTGGTCTTGCCACTGCCGCTTCGCCCCAACAGTACCAGCGTTTCCCCAAGCGGAACTGCAAGGGAAACGCCGGAAATGATGGCACGGCCGGGAATATCGTTTATGTGATACGACACATCGCGAAATTCGATTAAATTTGTCGAAAACTTTTCGATATTCGCATTCATTTCGGTTGACAGCCTCAATCCCCGGCGCGAACATAGTAATGTAGTTCGCCTCCCGACGCCGATTTTTGGCGCATCCTTCTCTCGGATCTGGCATCAAAAGAAGGGGTCAACGCCATGGGAGCACTCGCCGCAACGCCTGCCCGCTTTCGTCACGATCTCCATACACGACTCGTGGATGCCCGCGCTCGAACCGATGAACTCTTCGGCATGGTTCGCGGAGAGGCATTGTACGACCGGCCCATCGCCGAACGACATCGCATCATATTCTACGTCGGCCACGTCGAAGCCTTTGACTGGAATCTGCTTTCGCGGCGCGCCTTCGGTCTGCGCTCCTTTCATCCCACCTTCGATCAGCTTTTTTCCTTCGGTATCGATCCGCTCGGCGGCAGCGGTTTGCCCACAGACACGCCCGAGGATTGGCCGACTCGCCCGGAAATCGGGCGCTACAAGCAACGCGTCCGCGAAGAACTCGACGCCGCCGTCGAACATGCGCTCCAGCGTCCCGAGGAAGGCCATCCCCACTTGCCGCAAATGCTCCACGTGGCGATCGAGCATCGCTTGATGCACGCCGAGACACTAGCGTACATGCTGCACCGACTGCCTGCGAGCAGGAAAGTCTTTCCTCCCCAGAGCGCCGCTTGGAAAGCCTTGCGACAGACGCACCGCCTGGTGGAAATTCCCGCCGGACGCGCCACGCTGGGAATCCACGATTCGGAGGAACAAGAATTCGGGTGGGACAACGAATTTGCCGCGCACGAAGTGGCTGTTCCGGAGTTCGCCATCGAGAGTCACAACGTGACCAACCACGATTTCTTGCGCTTCATGCAGGCCGGCGGGTACCAGAACCGCTCGCTTTGGACCCCCGAGGGATGGGATTGGAGAACCAAAGAGAATATTCGGCATCCAACGTTCTGGAGAGGCGAGGGCAACCTCTGGCTGTATCGCACCATGTTTGGCGAAATCCGCCTCCCCCAGGAGTGGCCCGTGTACGTAAGCGCCGAGGAAGCCATGGCATACGCGAAGTGGCTCGGGCGCAAGCTCCCAACCGAAGCGCAATTTCATCGCGCCGCTTACGGCACGCCGAAAGGCGAGCGCGAACGCCGCTATCCCTGGGGCGACGAAAGGCCGGGAGAGGGCCACGGCAATTTCGACTTTCGCTCCTGGGACCCCTCCCCGGTCGGCGCTCATCCGGCGGGTGCAAGCGCCTTCGGCGTCTACGATCTTGTCGGCAATGGCTGGGAGTGGACGCGCACGGAGTTCGCGCCGCTTCCAGGATTCACTCCCATGCCCTTTTATCCGGGTTATTCCTCGAAGTTCTTTGACGGCCGGCACTACGTCGTGAAAGGCGGATCGCCACGCACCGCCGCGTGTATGCTGCGTCGTTCGTTCCGTAATTGGTTCCAACCGCATTATCCGTACGTTTACGCAACGTTCCGTTGCGTCGAGGACTAAGCAGACCCCCGGCCCCAAGCCCGGCTCGGGAAAGAGGACTATGGCGACGCCTGCTTTATCGCTCCAACACGTGTCGGAATTCGTGGCTGACGTGCGTGAGAGCCTGACCAAACCTGGTCAGCGAGAGCTGCCCTCAAAATACTTGTACGACGAAGTCGGTTCCGCGCTATTCGAGGCCATCTGCGTGCTGCCCGAATACGGACTGACGCGTGCGGACACGCGTTTGCTAAAGGAATATTCCGCGGAAATTGTAGGTCGCCTGCCGTCGCCTCTGCGCGTCGCGGAGCTCGGTAGCGGCTCGGGAAAAAAGACACGCTGGATTCTGGAAGCCCTGTCGCGCCGGCAGATCACCTACTACTACCCCATCGAGATCTCTCCGCATGCATTGGCCGCTTGCGAAAAGGAGTTGGCGCAAATTGACATGGTCAGCGTGGTCGGCTACGAACAGCCGTACCTCGAAGGTCTGCGTTCGGTTGCCGCCGGACGTGGCGACCGCGACCACGTTTTGGTGCTGTTTCTCGGCAGCACCATCGGGAACTTCGACCGCGATGCCGGCGACAAATTTTTGCGTGAAGTGCGGGCTACTCTCCGCTCCGGCGACGCGTTGCTCCTCGGCACCGATCTGGACAAAGCCGTGGAGCTGCAACTTCTGGCCTATGACGATCCGGCGGGCATTACCGCCGCATTCAATTTGAATTTGCTCGCCCGCATCAACCGCGAGCTCGGTGCCGATTTTGACTTGAGCTGCTTTCGCCACGAGGCGCGCTGGAATTACGCGGACCGCCGCATCGAAATGCATTTGCTCTCGACGTGCCGGCAAAGCGTCCGCATTCCCGCGGCCAACCTGCGGATGGTCCTGAACGAGGACGAAACGATTTGGACCGAAAGCTCCCACAAGTACAAGGCCGAGGAAATCCCTGAAATGGCCGAGCGCACCGGCTTCCGCTGCGATGCGCAGTGGATCGACGAGGAGTGGCCCTTCGCGCAGAACCTGCTCCTTGCCGAGTGACCGCGGCCGTCTTGTGTTTTTGTGCTGGCGGGTTCTTGGCTCCTTTTTCTGGCGCCCCGTCATTCCGAGCCCGCCGGGCCAACGGCGTGGCAAGGAATCCCTCAGGTATTTCCCATTCATCCAACCTGTAACTCGCTGCTATCATCCAAAAACAGACGTGTGGAAACTTTGGACACCTCTGGCCCGTCAAAGCATTGTCGGGAGGAAGCGTAGGGACATAGAGTAAAGAAAGGCTCCACGTGAACTTGTCAAGAAAAGGCTCCTGGCAGAAATCTTCGGGTCGAACCCTCTGGCGGTTGGTCTCTAGCAGCGAGAGCCTGCCCTGGCGGGCTCCCCACTTCCTTTTGCTCGGTGTCCTGCTGCTTTGCTCCTTTCCCGGGCTTGCGCAATCTCCGCAGCCCTCTGGCACCCCCAACGCAACCGCCCAGGAACGGGGGCCGGCACCGCCGTTGACGGGAACCATAAGCGGCACCGTCGTCGATCGAACGGGAGCCGTCGTACCCGGGGCGCGCGTGAAACTTTCGCGCGAAGATTCATCCCTTAACCAGGAAGTGATGTCGGACAGCGATGGGCAATTCTACTTTGCCGGCGTCGCCCCCGGGTCCTTCCATCTGACGATCGCCTCGCCCGGGTTCACCACGCAAACCGCTTCGGGAATGCTCGAGGGAGGCGAAGACTACGCCGTGCCGCCGGTCCTGCTGACCGTTGCGGCTGCCGCGACCGAAGTGAAGGTCGCGATGACACCGGTCGAAATAGCGGAAGCCGAGATCAAGGATGAAGAGAAGCAGCGCATCCTCGGCGTGATTCCCAATTTCTACGTCACCTATAACGCGTCCGCGGCTCCTCTCAACCCGAAGCAGAAGTTCGAGCTCGCCTGGAAGTCCACCATCGATCCGATCAACTTTGGCCTGACGGGCGCCATCGCGGGAATTCAGCAAGGGGCCAATGCTTTCAGCGGCTATGGCCAAGGCGCGCAGGGTTACGCCAAGCGCTACGCGGCCTCCTATGCAGACTCTGTCATAGGCACGTTTATCGGCGCGGCCATACTGCCTTCCGTGCTTAAACAGGATCCACGATATTTTTACAAAGGAACCGGCACGCGGCGGTCCAGGTTTTTGTACGCCATTGCCAACGCGGTGATCTGCAAGGGGGACAATGGACGCTGGCAGGCCAATTACTCCGCGATGCTCGGAAGCCTCGCGGCGGGCGGCATCTCCAATCTGTACTATCCAGAGTCGGACCGCGATGCCACGGTGACGCTTGAGAATACCCTAATCGCCATCGGCTCGAATGCCGCCAACAATATTCTGCAAGAATTTGTTATCCGCAAATTCACCCGCAACGCCCCGACCTATACCACGGCCGCCTCCGCGACCCGCCCCTAGCCGCGAACCCGGGCAGGAGCTCGCGTTATGGCTCACTGCGGCCCTCGCGTCCCCTTTCGCAGAGATATCAAAACAAAGGACTTGCATCACGGCACGGGAAACGATCGTAGCGATCGCAAAACCGAACAAGAGCAGCAGGCAGAGGGGACGGGGCGGAGCGCAGAAGGCACGGGCGCGATCAGAAACAGGCGAAAGTCATAAACACGCCGCCATGGTTAGCCGAGGAGTGCCCAAGCGGATGAAAGACGCACTTCCTGAGGATTGATCTCTCAACGTCATCGGTGTCCAAAAGTGTTGCCGAAGAAATCGTTCATGTTCCAGGTCGGACGCTGCGGAGCTTGGGCAACATCGTAGCCGACGAGAAAATTAATCTGCATGAATTCGACAGAGGCGTCGAAGTCGAAATGTTGGGACATATCGTCGGACGGGGCATGATAGTGGAGGCGGACATAATCGTCGGAAAGCTTCTTTCCGTCCACTTGGGGATCCTTGGCATGGAAGCCTTCGCCGAGCGAAATCGCGGGAACACCTCTACGAACAAAGGACTATTCATCGTTGCG
>Ga0306920_100002845_pt1 | contig 21868 bp, 26 predicted proteins | sample flu12Cox44000170_FD_204666 | JGI IMG/M metagenome (GOLD analysis project Ga0306920, IMG submission 204666) | Lab enrichment of tropical soil microbial communities from Luquillo Experimental Forest, Puerto Rico - flux4day.12C.oxic.44.000.170 (v2)... | ecosystem: Environmental > Terrestrial >...
GTGGTTAAACCCGGGAGGCCCGCACCCGACCACAGCGGCCAGCGCCACTCCATTACATTTCGTGAGAAACCTGCAGTGCGGCGCCGCACTTGCCGCAAAATCGGGTAACCGCTCGCGGCTGACCCGGGATTTGCCGCCAAAAGACTTTACTGGGAAAGTGTCCCGATGTCTGTTTGTGATCCTGGCACTCGCGACACACCTCAGTGTCGTTCAGCCGTAAACAGAAGCGACAGGGCGCAAGCAGGCTCGAGAGTTCGCCCACCGGATCCTCGCCAAGATCAGTCCTAATTGATCTGCATCTAGCCCGGAAAGGTCTCCACTAGCTCCCGTAGCCGCTCTCGCGCGTCATTAAGGACGCACTCGCCGTCGCCGACGAGGAGCGTGTCGAAGTCAAGCGAGACAAGCTGCCGTACGCTCTCACGCAGCTTCGCGGGGTCATCCAACACTTTTTCGCGCAGAAGGCTAAGCCGCCCTGGCGGATTCCCGACTACCGCATCTCCGACGATGAGTAGCCGCCGCTCTGGCCAGTGGAAAGCCACTTCGCCCGGCGATTTTCCAGGCACGCCTATCACAGTCAGCGGGCCGATCTTGTCGCCGACCTGCAACTCGTCGTCAAGTTCCGCTCCCTGGCCTCGCGCGTATGCAGCGTCGCCGGCGTGGATTGCCGTTCGAGCTCCAGTACTGGCACGTACCCGGTTGGCCGCGCGCACGTGGTTACGGTTGGTGAGCAAGATGCGCGTGACGCCTCTTTGCGCTAGCTCATCAAGATCCTGCTCGGTTGGCTCCACTGGATCGATAGCGAGATTATCGGCCCGGTCGCTAATCAGGAAGCCGTTAAAGTTATAGCCATGAGGCTGAGAGAACCAGGACCAAGTTAGTATATCACCCGCGATTGTCCGCACCGCACTCTTCTCCTCAGCGCAACGATATGGAGGATCATAACGCTGCGCTACATCCGCATGCCACGCGGTCGAAGCGCTCCCATACCGCGACAAATCAGCAGATAGTTCCAATGCTTGCTGGTCTCGCACGCTAAAATTAGAGTTCCTATTTCAGGAAACGTTCGAACCATTCGCAGGCGAGGCGCGACGATTCGTCGAGCCATTTCCCACCGTAGATTTCGTAATGCGTGATCGGAAGAACAACCAGCTTCCTGGGTTCGCGCGCTCGTTCGTAGAGTTTCTCGTAACCCTCGATCCGGCAGAGGTCGTCATCCCGAGCACCGATCAGGAGCAGTGCTCTGGGAGCGATGCGATCGATTACCTCGATGGGCTTGTACTCGAGAGTCTTTTCGATCGTCTCCCACGAGATATCAATTTGAGATGGTGCGACGTCCTTGAGCGTCTCGCGTACGAACCCGTATGTTTGTGCGCTGTTCAGCGCATCGAAAGGGTTGAGCCGCTTGCCAACGCCCTCGACCGCACGTCTACACCGATCCTCGGCAACCGCCTGCAACAACTCCTCGCGCTCGCCGAAACGCCTAGTATCGAGCAGAAAACGCTCGCCGTCACCGAAGCCGACCTGGCCGACCACCGCCTTGATGCGGGTATCGACCCCAGCAGCGTAGGGCGCATTCGCCCCACCGAAGCTGGTGCCCCACAATCCGATGCGGTTCGAATCCACCTCGGGCAGCGTCTCAACGAAGCTTATCGCGTTGCGAATATCGTCGATTTGTTCCAGCGGGATTAACCGGCGGCGAGTGCCTTCGCTGCCACCGTAGCCGCGATAATCGAAAGTCAGGACAACGAACCCAGCGGCGCAAAACACCTGCGCATAATCGCCGAGAATCAACGAGCGAATACCCGTGAAGCCATGACAAAGCACGATGGCTGGCCGTCTCTCACCTGCTTTGTAATCTGAGGGTAGAAACAGATCGCCCTCCATTTTTGTGCCCTCGCTGAAAAAGTTCACTGTGCGCGCGTTCATGCGAAGTTCCTCCATCCTGCAAAATGCTTAATTCTTCGTATTAGTTCAGGTCGCGCCGCAAATCGACAAGTACCGCACGCACTGGGCATGCCGCTGACCCTGTAACATACCTGCAGCTGACAGATTTTGGGGATCGATTTATCGAAGGTGCGAATCGCGATCGCCCCGACACCTCATTCTCCTTTCAATACTAGTTCCAGCCAGGCGTAGAACACGTCTCCCTTGTAAACGGCCATAGAGCGTCTACACTGCCATCACTACCGCCGTGCGCCGCCGCGGCATTGACGGGGTGCCGGGCCATGGCGATGCGGCTATTTCGCCGGCTGCGCTCGGATGCCGCAAGCGCATCAGCAGCTTGGGGTCGAGTTCGGCGTCGACGGCAGATCAGAGAACACCCGCGAGGATGCGCGCTATGCAGCGCGCGTTGCTAGAGTAGCGTACTCCCGCGAACCACACTGGCATCAATCCATGTTGCAGTATTCCGAGTTTACCAAACGCGTCGCCGGCCGCAGCGGCTACGCCTGGGCGATCCACATGGATGCGCTGAAGCTGCGCGATGCTGGGCAGGACGTGATTATGCTGACGGTCGGGGACCCCGACCAGCCGCCGCCCGAGGCGCTGATCGATACGGCCGTTGCAGCGTTGCGCGCGCACCACACCGGCTACTCGGGCATTGTCGGCTATCCGGCGTTGCGCCAAGCGATCGCGAAGCGTCACTCGGCGCGAACCGGCCGGCCCTGTGCGGCCGAGAACGTCGTCATCGTGCCAGGTGCGCAGGGCGGGCTGTTCTGCGCCCTGTTGTGCCTCGCCGGCCCCGGCGATGAAGTCATCGTGCCGGAGCCGGTCTATGCCACCTACGAGCGCGTGGTCGGTGCCGCCGGGGCGCGGATGGTGACGGTGCCGCTTGTTCCCGAGCGCGGCTTTCACCCAGACCTCCGCGCGCTCGCCGCTGCAGTGACGCCACGCACGCGCGTTGTTTGGATCAACTCACCGCACAATCCTACCGGCGCTGTGTTCACCGCCGAGGAGATCGCGGCGATCGCCGACCTCTGCCGCCGGCATGATCTGTGGCTCGTGTCGGACGAGGTATACGGGGACCTCGCCTTCGCGCGGCCGCACGTCAGCCCGTCGTCGTTGCCGGAGATGGCCGAGCGCACGGTCGTCGTCTCCAGCCTGTCGAAATCGCACGCGGTGCCGGCCTTTCGCCTCGGCTGGATCGTCGGTCCGCCCGAGCTGTCGCAACACCTATTCGACCTGCTCTTGTGTATGACCTACGGCAATCCCGCCTTCATCCAGGAGGCCTCGTTGGCAGCGTTGACGCGTGAATTGCCGGACGTGGCGGCGTTGCGCGAGGATTACCGGGCGCGCGCCGCCCGGTTCAGCGCGATCCTCGCCGCGGCGCCCAAGTGCCGCGTCACACCGCCCGAAGGCGGCATGTTCGTATTGCTCGACGTGCGCGGCACCAATCTCGGGTCGGAGCGGTTCGCATGCGGACTGTTGGAGAGGGAAAAGGTCGCGGTCTTGCCATGCGACAGCTTCGGCCCAAGCGCCGCCGGGCAATTGCGCATCGCGTTGAGTCGGCCGATGCCGGTGCTCGAAGATGCCGGGAATCGGATCGTCCGCTACGCCCAATACCTCGCCCAGCGGCCGATGTAGCCCGCATGGTCACTGCGAGCGAAGCAATAAAACCAAAACCGAAGAGTAGATTGATCGGATTGCTGCGCTGGCTGAATGACTTGACCTACCGCGCACCACTTGGAAGACAACTCTCTCCGTGGTGCTAACGCCGGAGCCGCCGCATGCAGCGCCGGCACGCGTTCCGACGAATAAGGGTACTAGGCAGAATCGTTCAAATTGACACGCTAAGGCCGACCTGCAGCCGCGCGGTGCTTCTGGCGAAAAGCGCCGCAATCAGCAGGGTGTTCCGACGATTTGCGGGAAACGGCTATGTCTGAAAAGGCAACACCTCGAAACGCTCTGCTGGCCGCCCCTCCGCCACGGGGCATCAAATGCCCAAAATCATTGGCAAATCAGCCACTTATGCTCTCGGCATCATTCTCTTAGGGTGTATTTCTACATCAATCTGCCCAGCACCCCCATTCGGCGAATGGACTTAAGATTTGTCGAAGAGAACGACCCGTTCCGACAGGCACTACTAGAGATATATACGGCGGTGGCATTAAAGACCCCTTACAACGATTTCGAAACTCACTAAGGGCTTGTTAACGCAGGCCGCCCCGGCGATTACCAGTGACAATGCGCCCATTCGTTGCAGTCGGAGCCTAACGAAATTCAAGTATTACCTGAAAATTGGTCGATTCTCACTCGCGGTGGTATCGCCAGACTGAGATTGGCACCGCTCACAAATTTGCGTGTACGGAACGTCATATCGGTACCCGACATTCAATGATGCCGTCGCCCAAGCACTCTGCGAGCGGTCCGAGGAGATGAGCGGCGAGCGGTCGCAATCAAAATCACGCCCGTGCGTGACTTGCCGGCCGGCTTCACTTCCGCTCCCGGCACTCCGCCACCGCCGCTACACAGCGACTCGTGAGCCATCGGTGGGCTGAAACACGGTTTTTCTCGCGGTCGATTACCTCACTGCCGAACTTGAGAGCCCGTTCGCAGTGACTGCCGCGAGGTGATCACATTAGCTTGGCGTACTGATCAAGAAGCGGCATCACTTTATCTGCACCTGCAGCTGGTAGAAAGAAGACGGCGCGTTCGGCTCCTGCTGCCTCCTGTTGATCGAGGACCTCGCGATCGGGCGGGGCGGCAAACGCGGTGATTGAAATCGTGTTGGGATCGCGGCCAGCCTGCTCTGCCATGTGGCGCAGTTCGGCGATCTGTTTGGGCAGATCTACGCCGGGCCCGGCGTTCGGGAGCCAGCCGTCGCAATACCGGATAACTCGCTGCATCCCACGCGGACCATGGCTGCCCATCAAAATCGGTGGATGCGGTTTCTGCACCGGCTTAGGCCATGACCATGCCGGATCGAACTTCACGAATTCCCCATGATAGCTCGCTGCCTCTTCGGTCCACAGCTTCTTCATGGCCTCGATGCGTTCGCGCAGCAGTTTCCATCGTGACTTGAACACAGTGCCATGGTCTTCCATCTCCTCCGCGTTCCAGCCGCCCCCAATGCCGAATATCACACGGCCATTCGAGGCCAAATCGACACTGGCGACCTGCTTAGCCAGAACGATCGGATCGTGCTCGATTACCAGACAAACGCCGGTGGCCACTTTTAGTTTGCTGGTCGCTGCTGCGGCCATCGTCATCGCGACTAACGGATCGAGCGTATGAGAGTACTCCTTGGGAAGTTCACCGCCCAACGGGTATGGCGTTCGGCGGGAGGCTGGTATGTGGGTGTGCTCGGGAAAAAAGAGCGATTCGAAGCCGCGGTCTTCGACTGCCTTAGCCAATTCGTCGGGCCGAATAGCAAAATCGGTCGCAAATATCACAACACCATACTTCATGGTCTCCTCCTGATTCCTCCAGTCCAGTGTCTAGCAGGCAATGGCCGCCGCGACCCTCATTCCAACTGTGGGTCGAGCGCCCACGGCTCCGACCGAAGGTGTCAGCTCGCCGATTATAGGGAGCCGTATTAGATCCGCGGCAATTCGTTCTCCATCTCATAGTTAAAGTCGTGCGTAAAGTCTGAACCCCTGCCCCGCCGCCTTTCGTAGACAACAACATGCTTTATCGTCTACTAAAGTAGGGCGGCCAAAAGCTATGATCCGCAGGTCCTCCGGCACCCCGGCCAACTTTTATCCGCAAAATCAGCCGGTCGAAACTTTGCTGACTGTCCGCCACGTCCGCTGCCCGCGAGTGGCCACACTCGTAGCACTTATATTCGGGTCACCTTCGTTTCGTTAGCTTTATCTCGACAATGACCAGCCTCAGGAGGGATAAGATGAAAGTCAGCATCGGAATCGGCGGTGCGTTCTCGGGCCAAAGGCGCGACTTCGACGAACAGGTCGAATACGTCGTCGAAGCAGAAAAACTCGGCATAGATGCGGTCTGGAGCGCTGAGGCATGGGGTCAGGACGCGATTGCGCCGCTTGCGTATCTCGCCGCCCGAACAGGCCGTATCCGGCTTGGCACCGGCATCATGCAAATCAGCGCGCGGGTGCCCGCGATGACCGCGATGACCGCGCTGACGATGGCCGCGATCAGCAATGATCGCTTCATCCTGGGCCTCGGGACGAGCGGTCCGCAGGTTGTCGAGGGGCTCCAGGGCCAACCATTCAAAGCGCCGCTGACCAGGCTCAAAGAAACAGTAGAAATCATCAAACTCGCGTTTGCTGGGGAAAAAATCGAGTATCATGGCAAACACCACGAATTGCCGCTGCCGGGCGGACAAGGCAAGGCGCTCCGGTTGTCACAACCCGCCAATTCCAACATTCCTATATACTTGGCGACCTTGAAACCCCAAGCGTTGGAATATACCGGTGCCGTCGCAGATGGTTGGCTGGGCACGTCATTTACGCCGGAACATGCCGCAGCCCACCTTGAATATTTGCGCCGGGGCGCCGAAGGGGCCGGGCGCAGCTTGGCAGACATCGAGATTGAGGTCGGCGGCACGGTTGCGTTCGGTGATGATCTGGACGCGCTCGTGGAGCCTTTGAAGCCGGCGATGGCCTTTACCCTCGGTGCTATGGGTTCAGCAACGACGAATTTCTACAATGATGCATTCAAGCGGGGCGGTTGGGAGGCGGCTGCCCGCGAAGTGCAGCGTCTCTGGGTTGCGGGAAAGCGGCCCGAAGCTATTGCGAAAGTGCCATCAGAGATGGTGGTCCAGGCGAATCTGCTGGGCAACATCGAGATGGTGCGCGAGCGCATCCGGGCCTATAAGAATGTGGGCGTCACGAGGCTGCGTGTCGCTCCGGTGGGACGCGACTTGCGTGAGAAACTCACGACGCTCGGTAAAGTGATGGATTTGGTGCACGCGATCAACGCGGGCCCCTGAGTCGCTCACTGGTTGTTGGAAGTGCCTGGGCGTTTGCGACCTAACAACGCCTAGACCCAACAGTCGTGTCATGAAGTGCCATTTGAAAATCAAGCTGCATCGGGTGCGAGCAATCTTTGCTGCCCGGGCTGCATAACGGGCATAGATGACTTGCGCGGAACCCGCGTGCGATTTACAGAGTGAACAATCCGGAACGTCAGGTCTCCAACAGCCCAGAGTAGGCGCGCCGGGGCTCCCTTGCCCCTCCCATTTCAGAGGCGATAACGAGGCTTTGTCGTCTACTAAGAGCAACGTCTAAAATGGCGGCTGGCAGTGTGACGACTAGCCATTACGGCGGCAGTTCTTCCAACCGCACGCCGCCTCCGGACCGCAAGGCCTCCCGCGCTGCGGCGACTCGGCGCAGAAACGCCGGATGGTGCTCCAGACGATAATCGAACCAGTCCTCCTCGCTTCGAAACCCAATCAATATGCCCGCAGGCTTCCCGTGACGCGTGATCACGATCTCCTCGGACTCGGCGAGCCGTAAAAATCGTGACAAGTCGTCCTTAACTTCGGCTAGTGCCACCTGGCGCATCGGCCGTTCCGTGCTCGGCAAGCCAGCGCGCCGCCTCGGCTTTTGTGACAATGGCGAGGATTTCGACGGTTTTGATCGTGACGTCATAGAAAACTCTCACCTCTCCAACACGGAGGCGATACTGTGGCTGACTCAACCCCCGTAGCCGCTTGATTCGGCTCTTGCTCCTTCGAGTCGGCTGCTGCCGCAAGTGCCGTTCCAGGGCGTCCCTCACCTCGGCGCGATGATAAGCTAGCAATGCTCGATAAGCCTTTGCTGCGTCCGGGGCCAGGACGATCTCATATCGCATCTGGCCAGAGTATAGCCAGAACTACTGGGCGTTCAAATTTTCAAAACGATGCAGATGTTACGGGCGTAAGCCCAGCCGCTCAAATCCGAGCCCATATTATTAGAGCGAGCAACGCAAAATAAAAAAGCGTGCCGGGCATCTAATGGCCGCACAGCTACAGTTTAATCGGACTTGGCTGTCGCCTCCCATTTCAGGCGCGGAGTTCATGCGCCCGGAGTTCGAAGCAGGCGCGCGAAGGCGGAGGTTATGAGAGAAAAAAGGGCCGCAGATCCTCGCGAGATTATGGTGCGATCATCTTGAACCCGAGGGACTTGTAAACTTACAACAACGTGATGTGAACTTCTATTCGCCCACCATTCGTCACTGGAGGCCTCGTCGATGAATTATCAGAAAGAAACATTTCATAAGCTTAGCTATCCCGGCGCGATCGACGCCGACGGCCATTTCATCGAAGGTCCAAAACTGTGGCTCGAATACAGCGAAGCCAAATACAAACCCCGCGCCCTGCAATTCAAATGGACCAGCGATGGCGTGCAGTACCTGGAGATCAATGGACGTCCCTCCAAGATCTCGCGCGGTGCCACCATCAGCGGAGCTGTTTTCGGCACCTTCGGCAATACCCGCGAGGGCGGCAGATGGGATCCAAGCGTTCCCTACGGTGAATGTCCCAACCCGGCTATGGGCGCGTTCGACGCCAAGGGCCGCATCGAACGCCTTGATAAAGAAGGGCTGAAGGCGGCGGTCATCTATCCAACCCTGGCCCTCCAATGGGAAACCGAGTGCGACGACGCTGATTACGCGCAGGCGATGTGCCGGGCCTATAACCGCGCTGTGCTGGAATGGTGCGCAGAAGGCAACGATAAACGTTTGTTTGCGGCCGCACATTTGTCACTCGGCGATCCGATGGCTGCGGCCGAAGAACTGGAGCGCGCCGTCAAGGCCGGACACAAAGGCGGATGGGTGGCGCAATTCACGATGACCCGCAAGCCGCACGCTCATCCAGATCATGACGTGCTGTTTGCGAAGGCGCAGGAACTCGATGTTCCTCTCGGGATCCATCCCACATGGGAACCGCCTTGGGCCTTTTCCGGGCGCTACGCCTTCGACTATGTGCATCGCCATACTTTCTGGATCAATGTGACCGCCGGCGATTCCATTCGCCAGGCCCTGACCAGCTTCATGCAGTACGGCACGTTCGAGAAATTCCCGCGCCTCAAACTTGTACTGCTGGAAGCAGGCGCCGGATGGATCAGCTATTGGCTGGATCGGATGGACGCAGCGTTTAGCAGCTATGCAGGACGCAAAGTGCCGTTGAAAGAAAGGCCGAGCTTTTACTTCCATCGCAACATCTGGGTTTCCGGAGACCCCGATGAACGCGCGCTACCCGCAATCGTGGAACTCGAGGGCTCGGACAAATTCTTCTGGGCCTCGGATTTTCCCCATTCCGACCACGTTACCAACTACATAGAGGAACTCGAGGAGATGGCGGGCAAGCTATCGGCGCCCGCGCGCCAGAAAGTATTGGGCGAAAACGTCGCGCAACTGTACAAGCTTGGCGTCTAATCCTTAATTGGACTTCATGACCCGGCGCTGATCGGGACGATGGTCTACAGCTTCGCCCGGCTCGGCGCCGCGATCACGATGAAGGTCGGCGATTACTTCCAGCATCGTAAGGGCTGGTGGCTTCGATTGCACGAAAAGGCGGCAAGCGCCACGAAGTGCCCTGCCATCCGAGTCTCGAGGTCATCCACATCCACGTTTACGAGTAGCTGAAGCACGGTTACCTCTCCCCCCGCCAAAACCGACCACTCGGCAGCGGCGAGCCCTGAACCCAAACCTACAGCTCGGCGAATGCGGCCATCCGTATGTATTTTGGCTCAGTTAAGATCTCCAGTACGCGCCCACGCAACGCTTGGACTTCTTCGTCATCAATCGGTTTCAGATGCCCTTTGTAGATCGGATGACCCTTCGGCAGTAGCGAGATATGGTGTCCTCGCGTCTGGTGGACTTGCTCTCTTGCTCTTCCAAAAAAATGCAGGTGCATCTTTGGACCGCCACGCTCATCCACGCTCCAATTCCCGAGATCCTCATAGTTCATGCGTTCGACCTGAAGTACGTCGTACATTGCCCGACCCACGGCCATTGAAATGCGCATGAAATCCACGGCTTCCTGATGGGTGAGGTCCGAACGGTCGGTAACCGGTTCCTTCTTAATCAAAATCAGATGGCCGCCATCGTCTCTGCAATTCAGTGGCGATTCCGGTGCGATTACTTCGAAAAAGCGATCTTCGTATACCGACCTGCTCATATTCGCTCCTTGCTTTGGTAACTCTGCCCGACTGCGAGGATCGGCCCCGACCTGAAAACGTTCTGACTCACGGCCCTGCGCCCCCACCTGGCCATTTCGGTGCACAGCCCGACTCGATTGGCCGCAAGGTGTCCTAAGTTAATTCCTTCTGTGCATGGTACGCCGCGTTATATTGGTTGTGGGCAGTGGCGGTTGGCCTCGAAGGATAGACTTAGTCTCCCCTGAGTCCGCCCTGCCCTACCATCTCGCTCTGAGACCGTTGCCCGATCTTAAAGTACCACTTTACACATTCCAGACTGCTTCAGCGCGAACCAGCGAGTGTTAACCCTCCAAGGTCTTCGGCTTTCAGCCCCTATGGATCTTGCCCTGTCGGAGTTCCCCGGTCCTCAGCCCAACAGCCCAACCTAACCTGACGAATCTCTGCCCTCCCACCATAAGCGGTGGCGTGAGCTCCGCCAGCACGGCCGCGCCATCGGCTTCGCCGAACACTGCGTTTGTCACGTCCGTGCAGCGCTCCACTTCACGCGTTCGGGAATCTGCGCGCGGGCCCTCCTGATTTGAGCGAGAGGGCCGCGCGGAAAAAGTTCGCGGTGATGGAAAGCAAAGCGCAGCACGCCCTGCCGCAAGAAGCGGAAGCGGGCGAAGGGAGAAACAAACGATGCGACGCAGGTTCAAAGCCGATCCCAAGTGGATCACTGTCAGGTATCCGGCCCGGTGCGCCGAGGCCAACTGCCAGACCGAAATCAATTCCGGCGAGCGAGCATTCTACTACCCCAACGATAAATCCCTATACGGCATTCGTTGCGGCCACGGGGAAAAAGCCGAACGCGACTTCAACGCCCACCGGATCGACGAAGACGGATTCTGATTCACAGTGAAAGGAAATTCCCATGGATGTTTACAGTGTCATCACGGAGCGGATCATCGAGAAGCTGGAAGCGGGTACCATCCCGTGGCACAAGCCGTGGCGTAGCATCGGGGCGCCTCGCAATCTCGTATCGAAGAAGCCTTATCGTGGCGTTAATGTGTGGCTACTTACGGCACAGGGTTACACTTCGCCCTACTGGGCAACCATGCGCCAGATCAACGAGCTTGGCGGGCAAGTGCGTAAGGGAGAAAAGGCAACCCCGGTGGTCTTCTGGAGGATTTATGTCGATGGTGTCGAAGTGAAGGCCGGCGAGCCGGAGCCGGAGGTCCAGGAACCGGAAGGCCAAGGCAGGCGCCGGTTCGTTCTGCGCTACTATTCGGCATTCAATTCCGAGCAATGCGAACTCCCACTTACGGTTAGCGACAAATTGGCGCTTCCTGAACAGCGACAGCTCGATCCCATCGCGGCATGCGAGACGATTCTGGCCGGAATGCCCGACCCGCCCGAAATCGTGCACTCCGGCGATCAAGCTTTTTATTCGCCCATGACGGACCGCATCACTATGCCCCCGAGCGCATTGTTTGAAAATGCCGAGGAATACTGGTCCACACTTTGGCACGAGGAAGGTCATGCACTAGGGCACCCGCGGAGACTGAATCGCGAATCGATCAAAGAAGCAGCGCCGTTCGGGTCCGCCCTATACTCCGTCGAAGAAATCGTTGCGGAGATGACAGCCGCCTATTTGTGCGGAATTACTGGCATAGAGAACCGCACGATCGACAACTCTGCCGCCTACATTGCGGGCTGGATCAAGCAGCTCCGCGATCAACCCAAGCTCATCATCCACGCCGCCGCCCAGGCGCAGCGCGGTTGCGATTACATAATTAACGGCATGGTCACTGAATAAGACGGGCTTGCACGGGCGTCCGATACCGGGCGCCCGTGCCTAAATGCAAAGCCATCGCCGAGATCGACGCCGGCGACGAATTCGACCGAGAGCTGAATTCGCTCTTGCGTGGAAATAACTCGAAGGAGACCGCATAACAATGCGCTACGGATGCCCCAACGGACACACTGACGGAATCGAACAAGGCTGCCAGCTCACCGTCTGGCTGCCAGTCAATCCCGATACCGGCGAGACGGACACCGATACCCTGGACGGAAGGGAAACCGATAATTGGAGCCACGGTTATTACTACTGTCCGACTTGTGGCGAAAACTTCGATCATCTCGCCGAAGTAGAATACGTGGCCACCGGTGATTAGCGCCCGCGCCCACCAGCATTTTGCCGGGTCGCTGGCCTTAAAAGGTGCACCGGCCGATTCGTAATCCACTTGGTTCTGTATACGAAAAGATAATTTGTGCTCTCATAATAGCTCGCATGGCAGCCGCGCCCTTTCCGAAGGTAGACCTTATTCTGAAAGGTTGGAGGGCAACCATGCGATTCCATGTTGGTTTAGTAATCAGATGAGAACCTTTGGCGAAGTGATCGCAGAAGCGAGGAAAAAAGCACAACTCACGCAGCGGCAACTGGCAGCGCAGATCAGGAATGAGGAGGGTAAAGGTATCTCAGGCCCTACCTCAACGATATCGAGCATAACTTCCGCCATCCGCCGCGTGGTTACCTGCTGGAACAATTTGCCAGGGAACTCGATCTGGATATCGACCTGCTTTATTTTTCTGGCGAAACAGCTCCCGCCCGAAATTGACATGAACAATGTGTCCGAGGAGCAGGGAGTAGCTGCCTATCGTGCGTTTAGGCAATGCGCTCAAAAGAAACGGCAAGAAGAAGCGATGATTTGGATCCCTGATGCTGACGCAAGCGGCGATATTATTTGGCCGTGCGCTCAACCACCCCGCTTTGAAGCCTCCGTCATCTTAGAGCTTTGTTGGGTGTGGTCGTTTCGGATGTACCTGTTTCCTGGAAATCAACCTGCCGATCTCAGCATTTTTCGCCAAAACGTCGCGGCATCATGTCGGCCTTAGCCTGTTAAATTTCAACGATTCTGGCTGGTACCCTCAATCCGTCAACAAACCTCCGGAGCGAGCTTATGGCAGCAAATCGCATCGACACGACGTCCCCGGCATTCACCGAGCATCGGATCGCGCGTGATCGCGGAAGTGTCCATGTCCGAGATTTTCCCGGCCATGGGTCGGCCTTTGTGCTGCTGCACGGATTTCCGGACAACTCGCACATCTACGACGACCTCATTCCTCATCTGGCCTCTGCCGGCCGCAGGATCGTCGCGATCGACTTTCTGGGCTTCGGTGCATCCGACAAGCCCGTCGGTTCGCACTACAGTTTCGCGCAACAGCTCGGCGATGTGGAGGCCGTCGTCGATGCGTTATCGCTCGACAAGATCATTCCCGTCGGCCATGACGCCGGCGGCCCGGCCGCCGTCAACTTCGCGCTGGAACACCCGGAGCGCACGGCCGCCATCACACTGATGAACGCCTTTTATGGCGCCGCACCCGGGCTGAGGGTTCCCGAGCTGATCGCGCTCTTTTCGAATCGGGAGCTGAGCGCCCTCAGTCTCCATTTCCTGGCAAGCCCGGAGCAGTTCGCATGGCTACTCGATTTCCAGCGCAACCAGTTGGCCAAAGGCCTGACCGAGACGCAGAAGGTCCGTTACTTCGAGTTCCTCGGGCCGATCATAGACGATAACTTCAGGCAACAGCCCAGCGCCGCGAGCGCCTTTGTCCAGATGACCTCTCAGCTGACCGACGAGGTCGCCGCCAATACGGCTCGTCTCGTCGAGTTCAGGCGATCCGATGTTCCCCTTCTGCTCATCTGGGGAAAGGCCGATCCGTATCTTCACCTCAGCATCGCCGAACACATGCGCTCCCAGGCCCGGCACGCCTCACTGCATGCTCTCAATGCAGGGCATTGGCCCCAAATCGATGCCGCTGCCGAGGCCGCTCGCATCATGCTCGAGGAATGTCGGTAGGGGCATTTTCCGGAGCATTAGGGCCGCGCGTCACACGAAAAGGCTCGGCGCTCTGTGTCCGCGACGCATCCGATCTCCCATCGCTATCAGATTGCGCCGCTCATCCGGGTCACTTGTAGTCGAAAGCAACGTTACGGAGCGCAAAAGCGGAGACACTGTAGAGCGCATCGACCTCTTGGCGGCCGCGATAGCCATAAACCCCGTCCAGTAGCTTTCTCACCGGTGGTCATCGGTGGCCGCGCCTCCCCATGACGTTTTTTCAGGAATTCAGCGAGCCATTCTCGATCACCCCGCATCGAACAGATTGCCGCTGGCCTTGATCTCGCCGCGCCCCTCAACCAACTCCAGCGTCCTTAGCCGGCCCAGGGCGTTATTGAAACCGCCGCCGTTGGCTTCGTAGCCGGCCTTCATCGCAACCTCTTCTTTGGTCAGCGCATCGGGATACACGTGCGTAAGTGTTTCCAGAATCAACCGCTCGGCCTTTCCTAACCGGCCGCGCCAGTAATCGACGAGAGCAGACCCTGTCGGGAGCGGCTCCCACGAGCCGAGGGCTTCGATTCCGGCATCCGTGATCGTCAGTCTGTCGCCATCACCTTTAATTAAACTCCGCGACCTGAGTGCACCGAGGTAATTGTTGAATCCTCCGCCATTCAGGGCGTACCCAGCCAAGACTGCGATTTGCGCCTTGCTTCTCCCCTGAGGATATTGCGCCAGGGCGGTTAGAATTCGGCGCTCTCCCAACGACAGTTTTCGCGGCTCATCGAAGCTGCTAACCGACGTGGCGCCATTGTCGACCGGATGGGTCCCATATGCTGGGCGGTGGTTTCTAGTAACATGCTGCGTGACGGCGCGCTCCGGAGCATTCACTGCCTCGCTCTCGATTTCATCAAGCAACACTTTAATTTTGTCGAAGGATCGGCCTGCTGCTGCTAAAGCTGCGGAGATCTGACGGAAGCGCGCCCTACCCTGTTCCAGTTTCTGCCGCCATACAGCCCGCTCTCTCTCGACGGCTACCCTGACGGCCCGCTCGATAGCCGATTGGTCTGACTCTGGTGGCGAGTTCGAATCCTTGGATTTCCTGATTTGCCGCTCCAAATCGGCGATGCGGCTCCGAGCCTCATCGAGGCTGCGAATTTCACTCTCCACCTCGTGAGGCAAGTCAGCGAATTTCTCAAGCACCCCGCGAATCGCCTTGGAGGGCGCGGGGGCGGTAAGCAGATGCCGCTGTCCGGGCCTCGGGTGCGTGGTGCGGACGCGATCGGAGCGAAAATGCACGACCCCTGGCCGGCTGAAAGCCGGGCCGAAAGCGTAGAATTCTCCCTGTTCCAGATCACGCAATTTCAGCCGATCGGCTTTTGACAGACCCAGCGCGTCCCCTGCCCTCGCCTGATCCGCATCGAGCCAGGTGCGGCCGATAATCACATTGTTGGCCTCTGCCGCCGCATCCTTGTGCAGTTTCGAAAGCCGCTGTGTGGCGATGATGCCAGCGTATCCTCGTTTGCGGCCCTGGCTCATCAGACTGATGACAGCCTCGGTTGATTCGGCTTCGCCTGAACCGCGCTCAGGACAGTAGATGTGCGCCTCATCGAGGATCACCAGTGTCGGCCGCCAAAGCTCACGCGGCAGATGAATAAGCGAATCGAGGAACAGTTTTACAAACTGACGACGCTCGCCGAGCTTCAGCTCGTAAAGATCGATTACGGCGGAGACTTTATACTCGATAAGCCGGCGCGCCATGAGCGCCGCATGGCGCGGATTGGCAGGCAACTCCCCGCCTGCCCCGACCAGCAGCATGTCTACGGCCTCGCGCAAGCTGGCAAATTCTCCCTCATTATCGAGCACAATTGTCTGGATGCCAGCGCGTTCGGCTATGAGACGGAGCAACCACGATTTGCCGCCGCCCGAATTCGCCTGGATGAGGAGGCGGGTATCAACCAGTGCCGACAGGTCACATTCGAGCCTCTCCCCGTCAACAATGTGTCCGATGATCATCGCCTCGTCCCTGGCCGCTGAGTAATAGGTGCAGCCCTTCCTGTCTCTGGGCGGCATCGGTTCATGACATCCCGCGCCCCCAAATGAGCTTAGCTGCTCTTGGCTGCCGACAAATATCGCCCCCTTCGTCTCGCAGGAAGTACCGCCGCGCAAAATAGGCGGCGGAGAATTAGGTCTATCGCACTACCGGGCAATAGCGGATGCCCAGGTCGCCGAAACCGATAACGTATTTTCCGAAGCGAGCGCGGATCGAGGATATCGCCGCGCTCACCCTTTCTTGCGGCGCCCGGGTCTTGGCCGTCGCGCGTTGCGTCTCACTGCAATAGTTTTCTTGCGGCTTTTGACCAGCCCGCCCTTGCGACCGTTTTGTTTGTTGGCGCGCTTCTTGGCCGCACTGCGAACCAAGCCCCCCAATCGGCCGAGCGCCACGGCGTGTGGATTCTTCCGATGTCCCTTCTTCACAGGTGGGCTCCATACCTCCGCCTCCTCGTCAACAACTACAGATAGCACCGATACCAGACTATGCTAAGCGCTTCGCTTTGCTAAGCAATGGTATCTATGCCACGCAGCAGAACACAGACTTTGCACCCAATTGTTTAAGGTCGGGGAGCGGTATAGTCAGAGCACTATAAACGGTGATTCGTGGTCCATACGCTGACTGAAACACACGATGCCATTGGCTGGCCGGATCAGATTGGTTCTATCGAAGGGTTTGATTGGGCATCACCCGATCGGTAATTTGCCCAAACCACGGGACATTGAACAATTTATCGTCTACCAAAGTAGAGAGCCACAAATTCGTGCGGCCAACGCTGCGCGGCCCTGGTTTGCACTAACACTCGCGGTCTGTCGTGCTACGCAGGCGCTAATCCCGCCTATTTTGACGACCAAGTGACCGGGCGATTGGCCGCACGGTCCGGCGGAGTATGCACGAACTTGTCACGGCGCGTATACAGATGACCGGTGACTGCGCTTTCCGTGGTCTTCCAGCGGTATTCTTTGTTGAGTAGTGCAATCAATTCACGCACCGTCCGGCGCGGATGACGCTTGAGCACTGCCGCTATCATGTCGAGTCGGGTGAGTCCGCCGTTCTGGCTCGTATTGCGACGGCTTGTTGCTGTTGGCGTCTTGCTACGCCCGACAGGTGCAGGCCGTCCCTGCGCAGCAGTTGCCTTTGGACTGGTTGTAGTTCTTTGCGCTTTAGCGGCTGGTGAGAACGTCATCTGCCGAGCGATAACGCCACCATTAGCTGAGCCGGCGTGAAGCAATTCTGAAATCGCCCCCTGCTCTGATTCGAATAATTCGGCAGCCCGCTTCAGACCTTCCAGTCGCTTATTTAAGGCCTCCAGCTGCTGCTTGTGAGATTCGATTTCTTTCTCGACTGTAGCGGTCTCGTCATTGAGCCGTTTTTCGAACTTGTCTAAAGAAGTCATTGAATAGTTGTCCTCAGGAACCCGTGTCTAGGCAATCCCAGTAGAGGAATCGGCCGTTCATCACCTCAAAGTGGCACGTTTGCCAACTATTTTTAAGGAGACGAGTTAACTTTACAGACCCCATCGAACTGGCGTCAAAGAACATCTTATCAAGAAGTCATGCGCCTGCCGTGCAATTTTGCCTAGCGAGAAAAATGTCGGAATGGAGCAATTCAATGCGGAAATCTGGCCATGCGTCTGTAAGTGGGAAGTTGGAGGAGCCGTAGTGCCCCGTCGATAGCAGACAGCAGATCCCAATGTCACTGCGAAGCCAGCCGCTTTCAGGAATTCCCAGCGCCGGGTCCTCAGCGTAACCTTCCGCACCAACACGGCCGATCCGGAGGCCCATGCCGGTGGGAGACAATTCAGGACAAATCGACAATCTGACCGGGTTGCGGTCCTGGAACCATTTCCTCGAGGTCTGCATCTTTGCCGCCTTCGCGGGCCCGTTTCTGACGTTCAGTAGCGCGCTCGACGCGACGCTGCTCCTTTTGCTGTTGTTTCTGTCTGCGGGCCCGTTCTCTTTGGCGTTTGTCCATGCATTCCGTCTCCGCAGGTGAGCGACATCAGCGAGGCTGGTGCGAACCGCAACGCGATCCAAATTAATAACTTGATATTTACCAGCGGTTGCGGCCGCGACCCGCACCACCGCCGCTACTTCGATCGCGGTTGCCTCCGCCGAAGCTCGCCTCGCGTGGTTTAGCCTCGTTGACCTTGATGTTCCGGCCCTTGAGCTCGGTATCATTGAACTGACGGATCGCGTTGGAGGCTTCTTCCGAAGTGGTCATCTCGACGAAGCCAAAGCCTTTCGATTGTCCAGAGAACTTGTCGGTGATGACTGTGGCGCTTTGCACCTGGCCAACTTGTGAGAAGAGCTCATGGAGATCGTCGTTTGAGACCGAGTAGGCCAGATTGCCTACGTATAGTTTGCTGGGCATTTGCCCTCCGAGAGTTTGTGCCGGGTGGCTCCGAACAGGAAACCCAGGCTCATTCCTGGGTCGAAGTGAAAGGAACGTCCGAACGTTGGGTTTAACAATATACCTTCTACTCCGGGAAAGCCATCCCCAGTCTTGACCATCGCCGATTTCCCAACGCTTTGAGACCCGACTTAACTGACGCATGTACTTTCCGTGCGGCGCAAAATAAAGTGGAGATACTCGCCTTCGGATACAGCTCATCCCAGATCACCACAGGGTGCTTGCCGGGACATCCGAACTGCTTGAGACGTACAAGGAGTCCCTTGATGCCCAAGGTGTATGTTGGCAACCTGGCCAGTTCGGTCACTAGTAGAGATCTTCTCGAGCATTTCTCACGCGCTGGAGAGGTCGTGGCGGCACTGGCTATTACGGATAAGATATCTGGACTCTGCCGCGGTTTCGGCTTCGTGGAGATGGCGGAACTCGCCGACGTCGCGCTCGCGTTCAGCCTGTTGAACAACACCGTGCTCAACGGACAACAGATAAAGATCGAAGCTCACCCATCGCTTAAAAATGGCAAGGCCCGAAATCGGGCGGTGCAATCCTAAGCGTGCACCCGCATCGGGACCTGGTCCGAGAGGCTCGAAAACAAGTGGCAGCACTCAACAATTGGAAAACCCACGACTTTGCAGTCAAGATGCTCGCCTGGTCTGCGCTTCGGGGGTCAACCCTGGAATACAGATGCTGCCGATGCGGCCGCAACTTCCACCAGTTTACTGCCGCAAGTCGCAACGTGTGGGCCGTCGACGGAGAAGGTCGGACACTGGAAGACCTCGTGAGCGATCGATGGCTATCAGATAAATGTCCCCGTGCTTTCAGCGTGAACGACGACGAAGATCGTAAGCGGCTGCCCAAGGCTGTCGTCGCCTGAACTATGCGGTACCGGCTGTATCGGACCTACCTCGACTTTCTAGCAACGACCGAGAAGAAAGGGGTGGCGGCAGCACCCGTTGGGCGTTTTCCGGCTGCTACCGAGGGCGTCTTGAACTAGCGCTAGCGGACAAACGTCGCGGTGTTACTCTCCGACGCCAATAAAGCAGACTTCTGGCTAAAACGCGTGGGTTGAGGTCATGCCGGACGGGCAGCAGGTATCGCAAGCCATCGGCGTCGCTTCCTCTTCGATGATCCGAGAAACCTGAAGCTCATACTCAGCTTGTCAACGGCTGGCCTCAATTGCTCGGAGAAGGCTATGTGGGTCGCGATCGAATATGAAGCCGCCAGGCCTGTATCACGATTGCACTTGCTGGACTTGAAGCTTCCAGGCGACTCAGCTGCAGTGAGTGGAACGACTAACCATTGGCAACCTTACGCCTCCAATCTGCCCATGTGATCGATGAACGCGAGTATTGTGGATTAAGGGAGCTTCGTCTCAGATCTCTTGCGCCAAAGAGTAGCTTTTTTCACCGTGACAGCTATACCAGACCGAAGCTGGTACGGCTTTAATTGACGTTTACCTGCAAATTCTAGTCGTGCACAGCCGAAACCAGAGTTCTCCTCTCCACAAATCCGAGCCATGACTGCCGAGGCCGATCTACTTTAAGCTTTGCATCAAAAGCTCCGGCGGCCCTCAAAGCGGCATCGCGTGGAACTCACTTCGGCCCGGCCATTGTCCAGCTTTGAAATCGTCTTGCGTGTACAGACCGAGCAGCTTAGCCTTCGCACTGAGCGGCAATCCGAGCGGTTGCAGAGGAACAACGGACGGAAGTTGCTAGACGAATCGCACATGGAGGCAAGGATGAACCTTCTATTGCTCGCGGGATTCCTGTCACTCTCGATGGCCGCGTCAATCGCGCACGCAGACGAATGCGATACTAAACTCACCGCCCAAGAGCGCGCTACCCTTGCAAGTCTTACTCCCGACGATCAACAGACGCTTACGAAAATGAAGATGAGGGATGGATCCCCCGCGACCTGCGAGTTTCGTGCGGGTCTGCTTGATATGCTTGCCAATCACCCCCCGGAGAACCGGACCCAAGCCTTTCATTATCTATTGAAGAACACTCTGGCTAAGCAGGACTGATGATGACGGAGGACCATCAGTTTCGTGTCGCCTCCAGATGCGAGCTCCTGCCATATCTGATTAGCCTGCCGCTGCGACTGTCGCGCAACATGCGAAAGACCTTCTCCGGTTCGGGGCGGTGACGGTACAGCACAAGGCGCGCGTCCGACATGATACCGACTTGGGCCCGAACGATGTCGTGACCATTGCGGTACGGAAGCGAGTGCATGGCGACGCCCTTGAGCGCCATGGCCTCAAAATTATTCATCTGGATGATGCCGTCGTCGTGGTCGACAAACCAACGGGGCTCCTTTCGATGGGCTCGGAACGTGAGAAGGAGCGGACTACGCATCGGCTCCTCAATGAACATCTAAAGACGCTTAGGAGGTCGCGGCTGCAACAGGCCTTCATCGTTCATCGGCTTGACCGCGAGACCTCTGGCCTGATGGTCTTTGCAAGGAATCAATCCACCCAGGCTATCCTTCAACAGAACTGGAAGAAGGTCGCGAAAAGATATCTCGCCGTCGTCGAGGGCGTACCCGCAAATGGGCAAGGAACGCTCAAAGACCATCTTGTGGAAAGCAATTCATTCATGGTTCATCGTGTCGATAAGGGTGGTGAGCTGGCGATCACACATTATCGCGTACTGCGCCGACATGGGGACAAATCGCTGCTCGAGCTCATGCTCGAAACCGGACGCAAGAACCAAGTCCGGGTTCAGCTGGCTGCCCTCGGCCATCCAATCATCGGCGATCTGAAATACGGCGCGAGCACCGATCCCGCGCGGCGGTTGGCGCTCCATTCGTGCGCGCTAAACTTTCGCCACCCGGTCTCCGGCGCATTAATGGAGTTTCACAGCGCACTGCCAGCCCAGCTGGAGCACCTGCTCGAACCCCGCGTAGCAGACGCGCGATGAGTAGCGCTACAAGGCCGCGACCGAGTTGCCCAAGAATCGCATCTGTGTCAACTGCACTCGATGCGGCGGCATTCTCACTCTGCTCATTCTCACCACCTGCCAGAGCGGCGGGCGAGCCACGGCAGCATTTCTTGGAAAGAGGACTTTCCGTACTCTGACTCCCGGACGAAGTATGGCGAAGCAGGCGTTCGTAACTGACCAACGAGATCACGTCGCCCCCGGTGCTGGTCCGTGTCAGGCTCGGCTCGTGTTTGCGTCGAATTGCCGACGTTTCCTGCCCCTGCTTGCCCGCCAAATCGCGGGCATGTTACGCGGCAGGTCCCACGCTTAACCAGTGGTCTAAATCTCGGGTCCACCTCAGTTCGCTGTAACAAGCGCCTGGATATCGTTGCCCGGTGCTTTATCCTTCAAGTCCGACGAAATGCGAAAACAGGAATAGTTGGCTCTCTTAGTGTCGCTTAATCTATCGTCCAAAACCGGTGTGCTTCTGTTGAAAAACGAGGCTGGAAAATTTCCAGCCTCGTCCGGGTTCTATCGGTCTAGTCGATTGCGACGATGGCGCCCGCCTGTCGCAATGCCTGCCTCAGCATCTCGGCATTTTTATCATCGCGCGCCGAGGCCTATGGC
>Ga0306920_100002846_pt1 | contig 21868 bp, 14 predicted proteins | sample flu12Cox44000170_FD_204666 | JGI IMG/M metagenome (GOLD analysis project Ga0306920, IMG submission 204666) | Lab enrichment of tropical soil microbial communities from Luquillo Experimental Forest, Puerto Rico - flux4day.12C.oxic.44.000.170 (v2)... | ecosystem: Environmental > Terrestrial >...
CGAGTTCCAGAAGCCGGACGCGGAGAACCGGGGCAGCACCACCAGCGGGCACCCGCCCATCAGGCACATCAGCGAGGCCCATTGCGGATCCATGTAGGAGAACGCCTGAGCCATCAGCATCACGTCCCCGGCCCGCAGTTCGGCCTCGATCGCGGTCAGCCATCCGGTGCGGAGCCAGTAGTCATGCGAGAGCATGCACGCCTTGGGGAATCCGGTGGTACCCGAGGTGTACTGGAAGTTGGCGACGCCATCCGGCTCCAGCGGGACCACCGGGTCGCTGGCACGGGCCGCTGCCAGCTCGCTGGTCAGCTGCTCCGGTGTCAAAACTTCCCGGACCGTCCTGGTCGCCGCGGCTACCGCCCGCACCAGGCCCGCGTGCTCGTCGGTGGCCAGCACCACCACCGCGGCCGAATCGGCGAGCACGAAGCCCAGGTCAGCCTCCCGGTAGCGGGCATTGACCGGGACCGCGATCGCGCCGGCCTTCCCGATCGCGAACCAGCTCAGCGGCCAGTCCGGAACGTTGCCCATCATGATCGCCACCCGGTCGCCGGGGCGGACCCCGTGCGCGATGAGCACGTGTGCGAGCTTGTTGCTGGCCGCGTGCGCGCCAGCGAAGCTGAGCGACGCGCCGGGGAAGCGGAGGAACTCCCGGTCCGCGAACCGCTCCGCCGCGTCGCCGAGCAGTTCGCCGATCGTGCGCCAGCCCGGATCCGGGCTCGAGCGAGCGCGGTCGAACAGTATGCCGCCCACGCGGGCATCCTAATAACAGTCCCGTGACCCATGACCAGGCCGTGGTGGGGTTGGCTATCGATTCTGGCGGCGGTGCCACAGGGCGGCGTTGAGCCCCGCCGATGCCACGATGATCCGGCCCAGGATGTAAACCCACAGCAGAACGGCCAGGGCGATCCCCACCGAACCGTAGGTGTGGGTCTTTCTGGCCACCAGGTGGCCGATCCAATAGGTCGTCAGCAAATGGAGCACGTCGGCCCCGACCGCCATCAGCAGCGCCCCGGGAACCAGGGCGAGGGCCGGGACGGGCGCGTGAGGCAGCTTCCAGGACACCCACCACCACAGGGCGAACACCCCCGCGGTGATCACCACGATGGCGATCACCGCTCCCGCGACACCCGATGAGCTGCGCACGTGGTTGACAGCTACACCCAGAGCCGACGCGGTCAAGGCAACGCCGATCAGGGCCAGCCTGGGGACCGGCCCGGCAGGCATCACCCGTGGTATCCGCCAGACGAGCCAGTGCACCACATACAGGGCCTTCGCCAGGCTGCCCGCGGTGAGGAACAACGCCACTGCCCCGCCGGCGACCAGGACGGCCAGGGTCCACGGGCTATGATCCTGCGCCTGTACCACGGCGCTCGCCAGCACGCCCGTGATCCCGATATCCCTGGCCAGCTGCGCCGGGTCCTTGCTGGCAGCAGCGGATGCCGCGCCCAGCACCGTGAAGGCCACGTACACCAGCGGCACCATGAACAGGAAAATCCGGAAGGCCAGCGCACCTGCCAGGATGCCGCCGCCGACCCGGGCGTCCAGCTCCTGAACCAGAAATCCCGCGTCCACCATGCCGGACCGCTGGCGGCGGGTGGTCAGCTCCCGTTCCAGCCGCGTGCGCCCCAAAGCCAGCCGCTGGCGTGCCTGGCCCGCTGACCCGCGGATCCGCCCAGGCGCGTGATCCTGTGCTGGGACCTGCGCCGGGGCGTCACCGCCGCCGGCGGGCGCGCGAGCGGCCCGCGGTTCAGCCGGCGATTGCGGCACGCCAGAGAGGGCAGGCCGGTGATCGTCCGGCATGGGCTCAGGTTAGTACTCCAGCCCAGTCCGCCCCCGGCATGAGCGCGTATATACGCACCGGTTTAGACCTGACCGGTCCGGGCGGGGGCGAAGAAGTCGGTGAGCAGTTGAGTGACGCGCTCAGCCTGGTCGTGATGGACCCAGTGCGAGGCACCGGGCACGCGCTCGACGCGGTCGAGGTTGGGCACGTCGTCGTGCTCGGGCTCGGCGAGCTCGGGACCGAGGTAGCGGTCGTCTTCTCCCCAGATGACCAGGGTGGGTGCGCTGATCGGGCGAAGGGCCGCCTCGGCCTTCTTTGGCGGGGTGCGCACCGAGGACCGGTAGTAGTTGATCATGCCGGTGGCCGCGCCGGGCTGTGCCCACGCCGCGATGTATCGGTCGATCTCCTCTGGCGTATAGGCCGGCTGGGCGTCGTGGAGGAAGTGCCGGAAGAAGTGCCAGTGGTTGGCGTGCACGACGGTCTCGGGCAGCTCCGGCAGGTCGAAGAAGAAGAAGTACCAGGACTTGCGGAGCTGGCCGGGGTGGTGCAGGCCCTGCGACAGCTTCCGCGGGTGTGCCGCGTTGAGGATGGCCAGCCGGTCCACCACCTCGGGGTGGTTCATCGCGGTGGCCCAGGCGATGGATCCGCCCCAGTCGTGCCCGGCCAGCAGCGCGGTCTCGGCGCCGCGTTCGTGGATCAGGTCGCGGATGTCGGCGGCCAGCAGGCCGATGTCGTAAGCGTGCACGCCGTCCGGCTTGGAGGACAGGTTGTAGCCGCGCGTGTCGGGTGCGACGACGCGGAATCCTGCCGCCGCGAGCGGCTGGATCTGCCGCCGCCAGCCGTACCAGAACTCCGGGAAGCCGTGCAGCAAAACGATCAGCGGCCCCTCGCCGGCCTCGACGTAATGCAACCGTTGGTCACCGAGCTCGGCGTAGCCCTCACGAACATCGCTGCCCAGGAGTTCTGCCGCCTGCTGTTCCGCCGGTGCACTCGTGCCGGTGGGCCCGGCGGCCGGGTCCGGTGCCGCGGACATGGCGCCGGGGCTTTGGGGGGAAGACATCGAGGTCATGGGGGGCTCCTTTCATGCCTGCTATCGCCTGATAATCACGCCTCGGCCAGGTACTTCGGACCCGTGACGATCCCTGGCCAGTGCCTGGTCGTACCCTGGCCGGGCGATACGGGCGGTGCGAGGAGGGCGCCGCACGCCCTCCTCACGAATCGGGAGGGCGTGCGGCGACAGGGGGTGTTACCCGGCGGCCCAGAAGGCGCAGTTGTGCCGGGCGGCGAAATCTGTGCTCAGTTGTGGCTGAGGCGGGACCAGCGACAGCATCCTCGTGCTGGCCGAGTTGAAGGCGGGCCAGGGCAGGGTCTTGGTGGTGGGGTTGCCGGTGGCGGCGAAGTTCGCCCAAGCCGCTTGCATGCTGGCCGCGAGTGCTTGCTGGCCGGAGCTGAGTGGGGCGGGGTGCTGCGCGTTGGGCAGGTCGAACAGGTACTGGAGTTCGGACTCGTGTGTTGCCACGGGCGGTGGCAGGAGCGGCCCGGTGAAGTTCGGCGGCGCGTTGTCGTCGTTGAACTCGTAGGCGTAGGCCGGCGCCCGCTGCGAGGTCTCCTGGTCGATCTGCAGCGCCGGGCAGGCGAAGCTGGCGTCCCCGACCGCGGTGCTGAACGCCACCCACGGGAAGGGGTAGGCCGTGAGCGGGTATTCGGCGGCGATCTCGGCGGCGCGCGTGGCGGTCACGCCCAGCGCTACAGCGATGTTGGCCTGGTAATTGCCGGGGGTTATTGGCAGGTCGGCGATGGGCACGTCGGTGCCCTGGCTGACGGTCAGGCCGACGCTGACGAAGATCCGCTCCTCCTCGTGGTTGGTGCCGTTGAGGACCGGCACGCGGGCGAACCGCCCGGCGGCCAGCGCGGTCCCGATCGGCTCGGTCAGGACCTTGCCGTCGACGACGCCGGGGATCACGACGTAGGTGGGGCTCACCAGGGCGGAGACGGGCAGATGGCGCAGGCAGGCCGCGGTCTGGTCCGGGCAGCCCGCCTGGGTGGCGAAGGCCTCGCCTGCGGCCTCGGCGGTCGCGAGGGGCTGCTGGTTGAGCGCGAACGAGCCGCTTTGGATGATCGCCTTGCTGAACAGCCCGCGTGCGCCGGGCGAGACCATCTGGGCAAGCACCGACAGACCGCCTGCGGACTGGCCTGCGATGGTGACGTTGCCCGGGTCGCCGCCGAAGCGGGCGATGTTGTCCTGGACCCAGCGCAGCGCGGCCTGCTGGTCCATCAGCCCGTAGTTGCCGGCCGGGCCGCCGGGCCGCGAGGCCAGCGCCGGGTGCGCGAGGAAGCCGAGCGCGCCGAGCCGGTAGTTGATCGTGACCACCACGGTGCCGTCCGCCGCGAGCTTGGCGGGGTCGTAGTTGCGGCCGGCCTCTTCGGTGAGGCCGCCGCCGTGGATCCACATCAGCACCGGCCGGCCGCCGTCGCCACCGTTGCGCAGCAGCCCTTGGTCTCCGTCATCGCTAGGCCTGTACACGTTGAGGTACAGGCAGTCCTCGCTGAACGGAGCGGGCGGCGCGAACAGGCCCGGCGGCTGCGGGCAACTCGGCGCGAACTGGGTGGCGTCGCGGACGCCCCGCCAGTCGGCCGGCGGCTGCGGCGGGCGCCACCTAAGGTGGCCGGTCGGCGGAGCGGCGTAGGGAATGCCAAGAAACTCATCAATGCCGCCCGCGGTCGCGCCGCGGACGGGACCGTTGCCGGTGGCCACGACCGGGCCGCCGCCCGAGCGCGAAGCCGCGGCACTGGTGCCGGCCGTGGCAGCGGCGGCGCCGGTAGCTACGAGGGTCAGCGCGGTCAGCGCCGCGCAGCAGACGGCGCCCAGCCGGGCGCGCCCCCAGTGGATCGTGTTCATGATCGTGACTCCTTCTGTTTCGCCGTTGTGCCGCATGCCACTGTTTCCGGGGTGGCCGCATGCCACGGTGACACCCGCGCGCTGCACATCGGATCCGGCAGATCCCTGGCCGGCACGCGGGTCGCGTCGCGGCCGCCCCGGCGCCCGGTTCGCGGCAGGGCGGGGGCAGCGCGAGCCGTCGTTATGACAAAGCGAGCGGCTGCGACGCCGGGACAGGCACCGGGCCGCCAACAGGCGCGCCGCGGACGGATGGCCCGCGACGGTGGCTATCAGGCGGATGCGCAGCGGGAAGGACCGCTATTCCGGCTGGCGCAGTGACCGGAACGCCGCCCGTATCTCGGCGGCGAACAGTTCAGGCTCTTCCCATGCTGCGAAGTGGCCCCCCTTGTCCACTTCGTTGAAGTAGATGAGCTCGTGGTAACAGCGCTGCGCCCAGCTACGCGGTGCACGGTAGATCTCACCGGGAAAGACCGTGATGGCAGCGGGCAGCCAGACGTCCACGGCATTGAAGTTGTCCGCGTTATTCTCCCAGTACAACCGGGCCCCGGAGGTCGCGGTCCCGGTGAACCAGTACAGCGAGATGTCATCGAGCATCTCGTCTTTGGTCAGTGACCGCTCCGGATCGCCGCCGCTATAGGTCCAGTCGGCGAATTTGTCGTAGAACCAGGCGGCCAGCCCCACCGGTGAATCGGCCAGCGAGTAGCCCAGGGTCTGCGGGCGGGTCACCATCATCCCTGCGTAACCGGAGCCAAGCCGGTACAGGGCAGCCATCTGCTGGTAGGCGGCCCTTTCCGCATCCCACAGCCCCGGCGGTGGCGGATCGCCGGCCCGAAGCGCTTTGGCGATTTCCGGTGGCACGGTCGCGGGCATGTTGACGTGGATTCCCGCCAGCCCCGGCGGCGCCTGCCGGGCCAGTTCGTCCGAGATCACCGAGCCCCAATCACCGCCCTGCGACACATAGCGCTGGTAGCCCAGCCGGCGCATCAGCTCATCCCAGGCGCGGCCGATCCGGTCCGGGCCCCAGCCCACCGACGCAGGTCTGCCTGAGAAGCCGTAGCCGGGGATCGAGGGCAGTACCACGTCGAAGGCGTCCTCCGCGCGGCCGCCGTGCGCGGCAGGGTCGGTCAGCGGGCCGATGACCTTGAGCAGCTCCAGGACAGATCCGGGCCAGCCGTGGGTCATGATCATGGGCAGGGCACCCGGGTGGGCGGAGCGGACGTGGATGAAGTGGATGTCGAGGCCGTCGATCTCGGTGATGAACTGCGGCAGCGCGTTCAGCTTCGCCTCTGCCTCCCGCCAGTCGTAGCCAGTCCCCCAGTAGCGCACCAGCTCTTGGATCTTCGCCAGCTGCGCGCCCTGGGACCGGTCAGCAACCGTCTCCCGGTCCGGCCACCGCGTCGCCGCCACGCGCCGGCGCAGCTCGGCGAGTTCGTCTTCGGGAACGTCGACGTGGAACGGGCGGATCATGTTGCCTTCGGCCGCTGTGCCGGGTTCTGCGGGAATCGGGCCCGTGCCGGTGGGGTGCGGGTCCGGAACAGCAGGAACGGACATGTGCGTCTCCTCGCGCCCGCGAGTACAGGTCTCCGGCGAGCCGCTGCTCTGTAGCCAGTCCTGAGATCGACGGTCACGCTCCGGACGGCCCCGTCGGACCCGGGCACACACTGGTGGATGCCCTGGTCCCCGATCGCTGGGGCCAGCACCCGCCGGTCATCAGCTCGCGCGAGCAGGCGATGCGAGGTCCGCCAGAGCCCGGCCCAGCTCCCGGCGCGAGGTGATGCCCAGCTTGCTGAACACCTTGCGCAGGTGCCATTCGACGGTGCGGGCAGACAGGAACAGCTGGGAGCCGATCTCCGGGTTGGTAAGCCCGTCACCAGCGAGCCGGGCGATCTGCACTTCCTGCGCGGTGAGCTCATACCGCGCCTGGACCGTGCGCTTGTGCACTGTCTCGCCGGTGGCCACCAGCTCGACACGGGCGCGCTCCGCGAACGCCTCCATGCCCATCGCGGTGAGCCCTTCGTAGGCAATTCGGAGGTGCTCTCGCGCGTTCGCGCGGCGCTTTTCCCGGCGGAGCCATTCGCCGTACAACAGGTGCGCGCGGGCCAGGGCTGAGCGCATACGGGTGCCGCCTAGCCGCTGGATCGCCTCGCGGTAGCCGCGTTCGGCGGGCTCACCGTCGCTGAGCAACGCTCGTGACCGCGCTTCGATGCCGAGCGCCAGCTCGGTCCCGGCCGCTTGCGTTCGCTCGGAGAGCCGCTCTAGGGCGTCGGCCGCGAGCTCGGCCTCCCCGCAGCGGGCGTCCGCTTCTACCAGTTCGGGCAGCGACCAGACCGAATACTTCAGCTCGTCCTGTGCGCTCGCGCTCTGGGCGGGATTCAGCGCCGCCTGATAGTGGCCAAGACCGTTGTGGAGCACGGCGCGCGTGTGCTCACCGATGGTGAGCATCACCCCTTCACCCCGGGCGATCGCCGCGCGCTCGCTGGCCTCGATCACCGCCGATGCCTGTGGCTCGTCGCCGCGATATCCGGCGAGCAGCAATCGTCCGAACGCGACGGGCGCGGTGCCGGTCGCGTCCGCGATCGCCTCGGACTCCTCGAGCAGCGCCGCCGCGGCTTCCAGGCTGCCTTCGTAGATGCGCTCCGTGGCGAGGTAGTTCAGGGCCAGCGGGAGCACTGCCAGCGCGCCGGCATCGCGTGCGATCTGCACGTTGCGGGTGGCCAGCGAATGCCAGGCATCGTCATCGAACAACTCCGGCGCGACCCGGCGGGCCGTCCACGGCCAGCGCACGTCCTGCCCGGGACGCTCGCCTTGGTCGCGGACCGCGCTGAGTGCCCGCTTGAGCGCCGGCGCGCTGGCCGGGTAACCATCGGTGAAACGCAGGGCCAGGCCTTCGAGCAGCAGGTCAACGGCACGTGGGACCCCCTCGGGGGAGGGTGCCCGGTGAGCGGCCTCGGCCGGGGCCCGCGTGCCTTCGCCGAGCCGGCCGGCGACGCTCGCCGCCCGCAACGCCTCCAGGCAGGTCTCGCGCGCGAGGGCAGGATCGAGCGGTTCGAGCTGACTGGCCGCATCAAGGAGCAGCGGCACCGCGTCCCCGCCGCGCCTCAGGTCCAGGGCGATCTGCCCTTGCAGGCGCTGGAGCATGGCTTTGTCGAAGTCGCCCAGCGGGCCGGCACCTGCGGCCGCGACAAGTGTCAAGGCTTCTTGAGGTGCTCCGGCCAGCTGCTTGGACCGCGCGGCATAGAGCGCGCGCCGGGCCCGGCGGCCGCGGTCGGGTGTCAGTGCGGCGGCGCGTTCCAGGAAAGCGGCAGCCGCGGCCAGGCCGCCGCGCGCCTGGGCCCGCCCGGCCGAGCGCTCTAGTTCGTCCGCGACGTCCTCATCGGGCGCGAGCGTCGCATGGGCGCGGTGCCAGGCCCGGCGGTCGGGATCGTGGTCGGCATCGGTGGCCATGGCAAGCGCCAGGTGCGCGGTTTGGCGTTCTTCGGCCGGCGCGGCGCGGTAGACCGCCGAACGCAGCAGCGAGTGGCGGAAGGCAACTTGCGGGCCAAGCTCAAGCAGGCCATCCGCCTGCGCGGGGCCCACGGCCTCGGCTGGGATACCAAGCATCCCGGCAGCTCGCCACAGCAGGGCCGGCTCGCCGGTCGGCTCGGCCGCGGCCACCAGCAGCAGCCGCTGGGTAGGGCCGGGAAGCTGCTGCACGCGGCGCCGGAAGCTGGCTTCGATCCGGCCAGGCAACGGCACCGCGCCTGGCAGGCCGAACCCGCCGGCCAGCTTCACCAGGGTCAGCTCATGCGGCAGCTCAATGAGTGCCAGCGGGTTGCCGCGCGCCTCGGCAAGAATCCGATCCCGCACACGGTCATCGAGTGGCCCGCTGATGGCCGACGCGAGCAGCTCGCGTGCGCAGTCGTCCGGCAAGCCGGGGAGCGGCAGATCGGGCAGCCCGGCCAGCTGGTCAAGCTCGCCCGGCTCGCGCTCGGCGAACAACAGCACTACCGACTCCGCCTGCAAGCGCCGCGCCACGAACGCGAGCACCTGTGCCGAAGACCGGTCAAGCCACTGGGCATCATCAATCAGGCAGAGCAGCGGCCGTTCCTCGGCGGTGTCGGAGAGCAGGCTGAGCACCGCCAGGCCGACCAGAAACCGGTCGGGCTGTGACCCGGGGCCCAATCCAAACGCAGTCCCGAGCGCATCGCGTTGCGGCGAAGGCAGCCGCCGCAGGCCGCCCAGCATGGGCCTGCACAGCTGATGCAGGCTGGCAAAGGGAAGCTCCATCTCCGACTCCACCCCAGCCGCCCGGGCGACCTGGAAGCCCCCGGCGCTCTCGGCCGCGTAACCGAGCAGCGCCGTTTTTCCCATTCCCGGTTCGCCGCGCAGCACCAGCACAGCGCTCTGCCCCGTCCGCGCATCCGCGAGCACCTGGTCCAGCCGGGCACCCTGGGCATCGCGGCCTGCCAGCGCCTTTGGTCTTTCGAAACGGGGGGAAGTCATGCGTTGGACCCAGGCCGGGCGCTAGCCACCGTAGAGCATGGCGACGATCAGTACTTCACGGACACCGGCTAGCGGGCACGCAGGTCCACCCAGCTCGCGCGCGTTTCTGTCGTCCACGAACACGTTCAGGTGCCTCCTCCATTCGCCTCGTTCGTTAACGAGAAGGTCGGCGACGGGCAGCGCGCGCAGCGCCTCGCCCACGGTCGTTGCCTCAACGTCGAAGCGCTGCCTGCCATCAGCTTGCGCGGCGAGGATGCTCGGGAGGACTACCTGGACCACTGTGTCACCTCAACCGACAGGATTGGCGGAAGATGGCGCGCCCCCTCGACCCACGTATCCCCGTCGGCGAGCGCGAAGAGGGAGCCGCTCTGGGTGCCAAAGTAGACCGAGTCCGCATCGAATGACGAGGCCTCGCGCAGCACTGCCGCCCAGGCTGGCCGCGGCAATCCGTCCGACAGCTCCTCCCACGTCTGCCCGCCGTCCCGCGTGCGGTAGACGGCAAATTTCCCGTTCGGGGTGTAGTGATACTCGGGGCTCGTCTCCGGGATCACCAGGGCCGTGTCCGGGTCTTTCGGGTCGATCATGATCGGGAAGCCGAAGCTGCTGGGCAGCCCGTTCTGATCTAGCCGCTCCCAGGAGTCGCCACAGTTGTCAGAGCGGTAGACACCGCAGTGGTTCTGCTGCCAGAGGCGTTCCGGCCGCATCGGGTGCAGGAGCAGCTTGTGCACGCACTGCCCGACCTCCGGATACGGGGTGGGGAGGTAGTCGACCATGACGTTCTTGTTGAGCGGCAACCAGGTCTGCCCGCCGTCATCAGATCGGAATGTGCCTGCCGCGGTGATGCCAACGTGAATGCGTTGCGGGTCGCCCGGGTCTAGCTGGATCGAATGACAACACAACCCGCCGGCGCCGGGAACCCAGCGATCACGTGTGGGGTGCTCCAGAATGCCACGATTTGGCTCCCAGGATTCGCCGGCATCGTCAGAGCGGAAGAGAAGCCCCGGATCCGCTCCGAGGTACAGCGTCCCGGGCTCCTGGGGAAGGCCCGGCTCGATGTGCCAGGCCGCGTTCACCGTCAGCCCCGACCACTCGGGCAGGCCGATCTTCTTCGAGCGCGTCCACGTCTTGCCACCGTCGGTCGACCGCTGGACCGTCGCACCATAGACGACATGGTTCGCCGCCGCGTAGAACGTGCCGTCGCGCGCATCGACCGTCGCGTGGTACACGCTCCAGCCGTCGAGCAGTGGGCCCCCCACCTGCCACTCACGGCGATCATCATTGGTTTCGAGAACGAAGAGCCCCTTGCGCGTGCCTGCCAGGGCCAAGACGCCGATAGCCATGAGCCTAATCCGCCAGGCAACAGCTGCACGATGACCCCACCTCGGCACCCCCCTACCACGGGCACAATCGCGGGCGGCCGACTGCGGCCATGGTTACGAGGCGCCTCACATACTCTCCCTTCGAGCCCACCCCGCCGAAGGGCAAACAGCCCCAGAGAACCAACGTACCCTTGGCCCGTCACCATTGCAATATCTAGATAGACCATAGGTAAAGTAGGATTAAAGTTTACCTGTTCAGCGCGTTGAGTCGGCTCGTCTGGCCCCGGCACTTCCCACACTCGCGACAGCACAGCCGGACCGGCTGAAGGAAGCTATGGGCGGGTGGGAACTGGGCGGGGCGGCTTGACGGGCCAGGGTACCGGCCAGGGTCTTCACAGGTGTGATGGGACGGCCCAGGTGTCACCGTGAATCCGGTAGACGATGGTGGGTACATCACGATGATGAGCGGGCCAGACGAAACAACGATGAAGCCGGGAACGAACGCGTCGTTCGGGCGACTCAAGCAGGTCGATGCCGGGGTGCTGAACGTCGGGTACACCGAAGCCGGCCCGGACGGCGGCCCTGCCGTCATTTTGCTGCATGGCTGGCCCTACGACATTCACAGCTTTGCCGAGGTCACGCCGGTGCTGGCCGCGGCGGGCTACCGGGTCATCGTCCCGTTCGTCCGCGGCTACGGGACCACCCGCTTCCGGTCGGACGACACTCCCCGCAACGGCCAGCAAGCGGCGCTGGCCGCGGATGCCATCGCGCTCATGGATGCGCTGCACATCGAGAAGGCCATCCTCGCCGGCTTCGACTGGGGCGCCCGATCGGCCAACGTCATCGCGGCGCTCTGGCCGGACCGCTGCAAGGCCCTGGTCTCGGTGAGCGGGTACCTCATCGGCAGCCAGGCCGCCGGCGCAGCGCCGCTGCCCCCGCGGGCCGAGTACCCCTGGTGGTACCAGTACTACTTCGCCACCGAGCGCGGCCGGGCCGGCTACGACAAGTACCGCCGCGATTTCAGCAAGTTCATCTGGCAGCTCGCCTCACCGAAGTGGGCCTTCGACGACGCCACGTTCGCGCGCAGCGCGGCCGCCTTCGACAACCCGGATCATGTCGCGATCGTGATCCACAATTACCGCTGGCGGCTCGGCCTGGCCGAGGGGGAGCCGCAATATGACGACCTGGAGCGGCGGCTCGCCGCCCTGCCGGCCATCGCCGTGCCTGCCATCACCCTCGAGGGCGACGCCAACGGCGCGCCGCACCCAGACCCCAGCGCCTATGCCAGCAAATTCTCCGGCAAGTACGCACACCGGACGATCGAGGGCGGCGTCGGGCACAACCTGCCCCAGGAAGCCCCGCAGGCTTTCGCCCAGGCGATAGCCGACGTCGATGGCTTCTGACCGACGAAGATCACGTCGCAGCGTCCTGGATGCGATCGCAGGTGTTCGTGCCGCCTTCGGGAGCGTTGACCCCAGCCATACGAATCGCAAACGTTAGGGGACGAAGATGGCTGCGGATGACAACTCCATCCACCCCGTTTCAGGGAGGGCAACGTTATGACAGGGTTCTGGCGCGCGCCGGCCGGGCTGCACGTGGCCTCGGCGCGGCTGCCCGATGAGGGTGAGCTGGCCTCTTTCGACGGCGCGACCGGCTGGGTCAATTCGGAGCCGCTGACGCCGGCCGGGCTGCGCGGCAAGGTGGTGCTGGTGGACTTTTGGACCTACACCTGCGTCAACTGGCTGCGCCAGCTACCCTACGTCCGCGCCTGGGCCGGGAAATACGCCAGCCACGGGCTGGTGGTGGTCGGCGTCCACACCCCCGAGTTCTCCTTCGAGCACAACCCCGGCAACGTCCGCCAAGCCGTGCAGGACATGGGCATCAGCTACCCGGTCGCCGCAGATAACAACTACGGGGTGTGGCAGGCCTTCGGCAACCACTACTGGCCCGCGCTCTACTTCGCCGACGCCCGCGGGCGGATCCGCCACCACCACTTCGGCGAGGGTGAATACGCCCAGTCGGAGATGGTGATCCAGCAACTGCTGACCGACGCCGGCGCCACCGGCATCGATATGGGCATGGTGCCGGTCGACCCCCGAGGGCTGGAAGTCCCGGCCGACTGGGGCAGCCTGAGATCACCGGAGAACTACACCGGCTATCAGCGGACCGAAGGCTTCGCCTCTCCCGGCGGCCCGCGGCCGGGCCAGCCGCACACCTACACCATCCCGGCCCGGCTGGGGCTCAACCAGTGGGCCCTGTCCGGGGACTGGACCATGGAAAAGGAGGCCACCACGCTCAACGCGGCGGGCGGGCAGATCGCCTGCCGCTTCCACGCCCGCGACCTCAACCTCGTCATGGGACCAGCCAACTCCGCAGCCCCGGTCCGGTTCCACGTCAGCCTCGACGGGCAGCCACCCGGCAACGCGCACGGGACCGACGTCGACGGCGACGGCAACGCCACCCTCACCCAGCAGCGGACCTACCAGCTCATCCGCCAGCCCGGCCCCATCACCGAACGCACCTTCGAGATCACCTTCCCCGACCCAGGTGCTCAGGCCTACTGCTTCACCTTCGGCTAGATCAGAACAGTGAACTCCCAGGCGCGCGATCCGGCAGCCTGATCAGCCACGGCCGGCCAGGCGAGGCCCGGCCGCGGCCGTTTCCGGCGCGGCCGCCGGCTCGGGCGCTGTCGCTCGCACCGGAGCGGGCAGCCAGCCAATGATGGTCGTCCCCCGCCCCGGCGCAGAGCGAACGTCCAGCGTCCCGCCGTGTGCGGCCAGGCGGTCCGACATGCCCTGCAGTCCGGAGCCGTGTGGCATCCCGGTGGCCGCAAATCCCGCCCCGTCGTCGCTGATCGAGAACTTCAGGCCCTGCCCCGAGCCGGACAGGCGGACCGCAGCCTGCGAAGCGCGGGCGTGCTTGGCCACGTTCTGCAGCGCCTCCAGCGTGCAGAAGTAGACGGTGCTCTCGGCGTCCTGCGGGTAGCGGCCGACCTGATCCGCCTCGACCTGGACCGGTACCGGGCTCCGGGCCGTCTGCGAGCGCAGGGCCATGACCAGGCCTTGTTCGGCTAGCAGCGGCGGGTAGATGCCGTGGGCCAGGGCGCGCAGGTCGCTCAGGGCCGCGCTGAGCTGCGCTTTCAGGTCGGGGATCGCCTTCCGGATGAGGTTCGGGTCGTCGGCCGAGTCGGTCAGCAGGCCGAGCTGGATGGCCAGCGCGACCAGCTGTTGCTGCGCGCCATCGTGCAGGTTCCGTTCGATCTTGCGCCGTTCGGCGTCCTGGGCCTCCACCAGCCGGCGCCGGGACGCACGCAGCTCGTCGATCGTGGCCCGCAGTTCCGCGGTGAGCTGCCCGTTGCGCATGACCAGACCCGCCTGGGAGGCCAGGTGCTGCAGCAGGCTGTCCTCGGCGCTGTTCAGCGCCTCCTGACGCGGCTTGTGCAGCGAGATCGCGCCGAGCAGGTCGTCCCCGTGCCGGACCGGAACCATCCGGGCCGGGGCTTCCGGAGCCGGGGCGTCCGGGGCCGGGGTGTCCGGGGCCGGAATGCCACCGGCCGCGGTCAGCGCCACCGCGGCGGACGGCGCCGACCCGGACGGCCAGGTGGCGACGGGGCGCAGTTCCGCGCCGACCCGGAGCCACGCCTCCACCCGGGTGGCCCCGGTCGCGCCCGCCAGCAGTGACACCATCCGGTCCAGGGCGTCACCCAGGTCGAGCTGTCCGGCCATGTCCGCCGCGAAGTCGGACAGGACCTGGTACGGCGTGGCTCGTTCGCCGTAGACCAGGCGGTTGGCCAGCCGTGTGGCCCGCGTTCGCAGCGGCTGGAACACCAGCGCGATGGCCACGGCCGCCGCAATGGTCAGCAGCGGGCCGTTCCGGTGGCCGACAAGCGTGCCGATACCAAGGACGATGGCCACATAGACGGCGGTCACCCCGGCCGATAGCAGGGTGAACACCAGGGCGCGGCTGATGATGACGTCGATGTCGAACAGCCGGTGCCGCAGGATGGCGATGGCCATGGCGGCCGGGATGCCGAACAGCGCGAGGATGGGCGAGATAACGAACGGCAAGCCTTGCAGCGGCGTGGGATGCTGGTCGAGCGCGCCGGTCAGGGGGCCGACGAGCTGGCTGATCAGCAGGCCGGCCACGACTAGGGCCAGCCACTTCATCTGCTGGCGCAGCCGCTGGTCACCGCGCCGGTACCGGATCACCAGTGACGCCACCACCGGGGCCAGCAGCAGTGGGAGCACCACGGCCAGGCCGTTCAGGGTGCCGAGCCGCGCCGCCGGATCGAGGGCGCGGACGGCCAGCGGGTTGGGATAGCTCAGCGAGGTGCCGCCCGGCGCGGGCAGCTCCACCCGCCGGGTACTGACCACGAATGCGGCCAGCGTCAGGCCGGTCAGCACGAGGCCGGCCAGCGCGGCCGGACGCCAGCGGGGGGACGGCAGCCGTCCGGTCGGGAAGACCAGGAATATGGCGGCCAGGCCGGCGTTCACGACCACGAAGACGGACTCGGATAGCGCGCCCACCGCGGCCGCGGCCGGCCACGCGCCCTGGTGGACCGTCAGGCCGACGATCGCGTAGCCCGACCCGGCCGTCATGACGGCGATGGCGGCCCCCTCGGCCAGCATGAACCAGCCGATCAGGTTCCCGGCCCGGCGTACGATCAGCGCGCCCAGCGCCGCATAGGCGATGGCCCCGGCCGCGGCGCCCAGGTTGGTGACCCGATCGGAGATGGCCAGGTGGCTCCAGCCCAGCATGGTCAGCGCGATGATCACTATCGAGAGTACGGTCACGGCCAGCCCGGCGGTGATGGCGCCCGCCTGAGGGCGGCCTGCCGGTCCGGAGATGTCCGGCCGGGGCGAGCCCGGCGGCTGGGACCGGAGCGCGGGCTGAGACGGGGCGGAGGTGCCGCTCATCGAGCCGGCCTTCAGCCCGCGTCCTGGGCGGCCCGGCGGCGGGCCAGGGCGTACTGGACGGCGGCGTTAGCCGCGATCAGGAAGCCATCAAGGGCGTGCAGCCCGCCGAAGGCGACGGTGTTGTCGGCCAGGCCGTCCAGCAGGCCCTGCAGCACCACGGTCTGCACGACCATGGCCGCGGCCAGCCACAGCGCGAGCCGGCCGGGCCGGGCGGCCACGGCCAGGACCAGGATGAGGATCGAGGCGCCGGCCAGCGAGAAGCCGAGGTGCTGATGGGCACTCAAAGCACCGCTGGCGGGGCGGCCGGTGTCGAAGCTGAACGTGCCCAGGCCGGCCAGGAAGATCTGCGTGGCCACACCCAGCAGGAACGCCACCAGCAGCCAGCGGTAGCCGGTCCGCGCGGCCCGGCGGACGGCGGAGACGGCGGCCCGCTCGGGGGCCCGCACCGAGGCGGTCACCTAGATCACCTGCCGGAGCGCGGGCACCGTGGTGCTCAGCTGACGGGAAACGGTCAGCACGTCGGCCGAGCACCAATGCTCGGCGAACCTGCCGCCGGGCCCGGCCCGGAGGATCTGGAGGACGGTGAACTCGGCCGGCCGGCCGGTGGCGGCGTGCGTGCCGTAAGCGGTGGCCCGCAGCGCCACCTGGTCACCGGCGGCGAACACGTCTTCCACGATGGCGTGGAAGTCTGGAAAGATCCGGAGAGTGCGGGACAGCACGTCCCGCAGGCTCGCGGGACCCGGTGTGAGTTCACCGCCGGGAACATGGTGGACGCAGGTGGGGGTCATGAGCTCGTCGGCGACCGCGAGATCGCCCTGGTTGAGAACTTCCTCGACCAGGCGGTGCGCGCGGATACCCAGGTCTTCCGGTGACATGCCGTCCAGCCTGCGCCGCGGTAAGCCCGGGCAACAGGACGAGCGCTCCCCGAGCACTCCCCTTTTCGGGGCCGCGGGCCCTGTCGCGGACGGGTAAGGCGATGACGTCGTTCGGTGAGCTGCTGCGGCAGCGCCGGCTGGCGGCGGGCCTGACCCAGGAGGCCCTCGCCGAGCGGGCGGGCATCAGCGCCAAGGCCGTCAGCGACCTGGAGCGGGATCCGGATCGCACGCCGCGGCTCGACACGATCGGGCTGCTGGCCGACGCCCTCGGCCTGGCGGCCGGCGACCGCGCCGGGCTGCTGGCCGCGGCCCGGCCGCTGCCGCCGCCAGAGGCAACGCCGGCCCGGGCACCGGCTCAGCCGTCGATCCGGCGGCCGGCCATGCCGCGGCCGCTGACGCCGCTGATCGGCCGGGCCGGTGTGACCGCGGCCGTTGTCCGGCTGCTGCGCCGCGGCGACACGCAACTGCTGGTCCTCACCGGGCCCGGCGGCGTCGGCAAGACCCGGCTGGCCATCGAGGTAGCCGAACGGATGGCGGGCGAGTTTCCCGATGGAGTCATGTTCGTCGATCTGGCGCCGCTGCGCGACTCTGGGCTGGTCCTCGACGGCATGGCCCGGCAGCTGCGCGTGGACGAGCGGGACGCCACCCCGCTGGCCAGCCTGCTGCGGACGGCGCTGCGCGAGCGCCGGATGCTGGTGGTGCTGGACAACTTCGAGCACGTGCTGGCCGCCCGGGGCGCCGTGATCGGGCTGCTGGAAGCCTGCCCCGGCCTTGTTGTGCTGGTCACCAGCCGGGTCGCGCTGCGGGTCCGGGCCGGGCGCGAGTACCCGGTCGCCCCGCTGGCACTGCCGGGACCCGAGGACCCCGGCGCCACCGGCTCGCCTTCGGTGCAGCTGTTCCTGGACCGCGCCGACGCGGCCGGGATCGAGCTCGCGCCGGACGAGGCGACGATCGGGACCGTCGCCGAGATCTGCCGCCGGCTGGACGGGATCCCGCTGGCCATCGAGCTGGCCGCGGCCCGGCTTCCGTTGCTGCCGCCGGATCACCTGCTGGCCCGGCTGACCCGCCGGCTGCCCGTGCTGGTCGACGGCCCACACGACCTGCCCGCCCGGCAGAAGACCATGCGCGACGCGATCGCCTGGAGCTACGAACTGCTGGACGAGCCGGTACGTAGGCTGTTCCGGCACCTGTGCGTGTTCACCGGCGGCGGCACGCTGGACGCGGTGGAGGCGGTGTGCGCGGATGGCTCCCCGGTCCTGGACGGACTGACCAGCCTGGTGGCCAGCAACCTGCTCCGGATGCCGGCCGCCCCGGCGGCGTCCGGCGGGCCGCGGGCGAGCGTGCTGGAGACCATCCGCGAGTACGGCGCGGAGCAGCTGCAGGCGCACGCCGAGGCCGAGGCCGCCAGGCGGCGGCACGCCGCCTGGTACCTGGCTCTGGCCGAGGAAGCCGGCCCGGCGCTGGCAGGCCAGGACGCGGCCTCCTGGCTGGCGCGCCTCGATGACGAGCACGACAATCTGCGATCCGCGCTCGGCTGGGCGCAGGAGCAGGGCGACGGGCTGACCGCGCTGCGGCTGGCCGGGGCGCTCGGGCGGTACTGGGCGCAACGCGGTCACCTCAGCGAGGGCCGCCGGTGGTGCGCCACCGCGCTCGCCCTCCCCGCCGTGGCCGGGGCGGATACGCCGCTCGTCCGGCTCCAGTGCCTGGTCGCGGCCGGCCGGCTGGCCATCGGCCAGGCCGCCTACGGCGAGGCCGAGCCGGTGGTCGGTGAGGCGGTGGCGCTGGCGCGCGAGCGCGGCGGCCCGGCCGGGCTGGCCGCCGCGCTCAACACGCAGGGGCTGCTGGCCCGCGCGCAGGACCGCTACGCAGCCTCGGCACAGGCGTACGGGGACGCGCTGGACCAGGCGCGTTCGGCCGGTCACAGCGGGGAGGAGGCGGCGGCGCTGCTCGGCCTGGCCTACGCGGCCATGTTCACCGGCGACGCGGCCCGGGCCGGCCCGCTCGCCGAGCAGAGCCTGGCCGCCGCGCGGCGGTCGCAGGACCGGCTCATCCTGGCCCAGGTGCTGTTCTTCCTGGCCTGGGGGGCCAGCAACACGGGCGGATACGAGGCGGCGGAGGCCCTCGTGACCGAGGCGCTGGACCTGTTCGCCGAGCTCGGCGAGGGCGGCGAGCACGCCGAGGCCCTGTTCGTGCTCGGCACCATCGCCGTCTTCACCGGCGACTACGCCCGCGCGGTGGGGATCTTCGAGCAGAGCCTGGCGGAGCGGCGCGACCGCGGCGACGAGCACACCGCCGCCCGGCACCTCGGCGGGCTCGGCACCGCCCTGCTCAACCTGGGCGACCTGACGCGGTGCCGGGCCGTGCTGGAGGAGAGCCTGGAGGTGGCGCGCGGTTACGACGACCAGTGGTCCTCGGCCATGTCGCTGATGCTGCTCGGCCAGCTGTGTCTGGCCGAGGGCGACCCGGATCGCGCGCAGGCCGAGCTGGCCGGGGCGGCGGGCCTGTTCGCCTCGACCGGCAACATGGTTTACCTGCCCTGGTGCCTGGAGGGCCTGGCCGGTGTGGCGGCGGCACGCCAGGACCTCGATCGCGCCGCGGAGATCGCCGGTGGCCGCGACGCGCTGCGCGCCCAGACCGGCGTGCTGCTGCCGCCGGTGCACCCCGCCGCCTACGAGCGGATGCTGACGGCCGTTCGGGCGGGCCTTGGCGAGCCGGGCTTCACGGCGGCGCACGACCGGCTGGCGCACCAGACGCCACCGGACATCATCGCTGCGGTGACGGGAGAGCTGACGCGATAAGCCCATGAGGTGTCAGCGCAGGTATTCGCATCCATTCATGTAGTGGTTGGCGGTGGAAGGGAGTCACGGTGGACCATCCCCTGGCTATGGACGTGGAAGCGATGCGCCGCGCGGGCTACGCAGCGGTGGATGCGCTGGCCGCCCGAATGGCCGACCCGGAGGCCGAGCCGGTGTTGCGCCGCGCCACCCCCGCGGAGATGCGTGAGCGGCTGGGGGGCGCGCCGCCGGAGCAGGGCGCAGGGCTGGACGCGGTCCTGGCCCGGGTCATCGAAGATGTGCTGCCGTATCAGGCCGGGACCAATCACCCCGGGTACTTCGCGTTCATCCCCTACTTCACCACCTGGCCCGCGGCGCTGGCAGAGCTGATCGCGGCCGCGATCAACGTGTCCCCCTGGGCGTGGATGGAGTCGCCCGCCGCCACCCAGATCGAGTTGGAGGTCATCGACTGGTTCCGCGGCTGGCTGGGGATGCCCGAAAGCACAGCGGGCCTGCTGGTCAGCGGCGGGTCGGCGGCGAATCTCACCGCGCTGCTGGTCGCCCGTGAGGCCGCCGGGGGCCCGTCGGAGGACAGCGTCGTGTACGTCTCCGATCAAGGCCACTCCTCCCTTGCCCGGACCGCCCGGGCGATGGGTCTGCGCCCGCACCAGATCCGGGTGCTGCCAACCGATGATCGCTGGCGGCTGCAGCCCGAGACAGTGATCGCCGCCGTCGGTGCTGACCGCCGCGCCGGGCGGGTTCCCATCGCGCTGTGCGCGAGCGCCGGGTCGACCAGCACGGGCGCCGTCGACCCCCTGCCCGGATTGGCGGATCTGTGCGCCGCCGAGGGGCTGTGGCTGCACGTCGATGCCGCTTACGGCGGTTTCGCCGCGCTAACGCCGGAGGGCCGCGCGCTGCTGACCGGCATCGAGCGTGCCGACTCGGTGACCGTCGACCCGCACAAGTGGCTGTTTCAGCCGCTCGAATGCGGCGGCGTCCTGGTCCGAGACGGCGAGCGTCTCGCCCGCACCTTCGCCATCCACCCCGACTATCTCGACAGCACCGAAACCCACACGACCGGCGAGGCCAACCTGGGCGAGTGGGGCCTGCAACTGTCCCGGGGCACTCACGCGCTGAAGGTCTGGATGTCCGTGCAGGCGTTCGGCCTGGCCGCGTTCCGCGCCGCCATCGACCGCAACATGGAACTGGCCGCCTACGCCGAAGAACTGGTACATGGCCACGACACGCTCACCCTCATGGCACCGGCGTCGCTGGGGATCGTGTGTTTCCGCCGGGAATGGCCCGGCTGCGACGAGGCCGAGACCGAGCGCCGCGGGATCGCGCTCGCCGATGCCCTGGAACGCAGCGGGGACGCGTTCGTGTCCACCACCCGGCTGGCCGGCCGGCACGCCATCCGGTTGTGCATCCTCAACCCCACCAGCGGTGCGGCGCATGTGCGGCGGGTTATCGAACACTTCGCGCAGGCACCGGCCCCTCCGGACCTACCACGGACCATCGCTGTCCCCGCCGATTCCAAGGCGGGCGTGCTCGGCAGCCCGCGCGGCGCGCAGGGCACCGACGTGCTGGAAACCATGCCGCTGCTCGCCGGCCTGCCGGATTCGGTCGTCCAGGCCGTCCGCGACCGGGGTAGCTGCGTGAACGTGGCCGCCGGTGAGGAGATCATCCGCCGCTGGGACGCTGACCGGTCTTTTTACATTACGCTGTCCGGCCGGTACGACGTCCTCATCGACGACCGGGTGATCCGCACACTCGGGCCCGGGGAGCATTTCGGCGAACTCGCCGCCCGGGACTGGGGAGGCGGCTACGGGTACGCCCGTACCGCTACCGTGCGGTGCACCCAAGACGGGCAAGTGTTGCGGCTCAGCAGCGACGACTTCCAGTGGCTGGTCGGAACCCAGCCAGCCGTCCGCGCGGAGCTGGCCGAGATCCTCGCCGACCGGCTCCGGCAGCGGTAGTCCGTCCGGCTCCGGCAGCGGTAGTCCGTCCGGCTTCGGCCCGGCAAGACGCTAGACCATCGCTGGCCTGCGATTCCAGCGGCTCCAGCGGGCTGTCAGCGCGCCCGGCCTGGTATCCCGCCAACCGTGACGGCCCATTGGCGGGCTCGGCGGCTTCCCGCGGAAAGTCCCAATACTTGGGCAACTGATTACCTTCATACGGGGGTGTCTAGGGATAAAGGCTGGTGGGGCGAGGAGACATGTCATGAAAGACACCCAGATACCGGAAAAGGTGCCGGCCGCGGGCGCGCCGCCAGCGAGCAGCGGCCGCCACCGGAGTGGCGCGCTGGCTGTCGCCGCGTGCCTGGCGCTGGCGGGAGTCACCGCGTGGCTTCCGGCCGCCTCGGCCTGGGCGGGCCAGGCCGGCCGGATAGCCTCCGCCAGTAGAACGGCCGGGCTGGCCCAGGCGCCGGGGCTTCTGGCGTCCAGGCTGACAAGCCAGGGCTTGGCTCACCCGCTCGGGCAGGCCAGTTTCAGCCGGTCTGCCCGGCCTGGGTTCGGCAGCGCCCTGGTCGGGTCAGCGCCGGTTGGCAGGGGCCCGTCGGCCGTCGCCGTGAATGCGGCCACCCACACGATCTACGTCGCCAACGGCAACAACGACAACGGGCCGAACGCGGGCGGGAACACGGTGTCGGTGATCGACGACCGGCACTGCAACGCCCAGGACGTATCGCGCTGCAAAGGCCCCTGGCCCACCATCACGGTCGGCGACCTGCCCGCGGGAGTTGCCGTCGACCAGAAGACCGGCACGGTGTATGTGATCGACGCCGGCGCCAACACGGTGTCGGTGTTCAACGGCGCTACCTGC
>Ga0306920_100002847_pt1 | contig 21865 bp, 16 predicted proteins | sample flu12Cox44000170_FD_204666 | JGI IMG/M metagenome (GOLD analysis project Ga0306920, IMG submission 204666) | Lab enrichment of tropical soil microbial communities from Luquillo Experimental Forest, Puerto Rico - flux4day.12C.oxic.44.000.170 (v2)... | ecosystem: Environmental > Terrestrial >...
AGATGGGAGACGGGGGGTCTGACGGGGGGACGGCGGAAAGGTGAGCGTGGAGTTGATGCGCTCAGAGGTTTGTGTTGCGCTAACGACGCCGGTTACGAAAGCAAGAGCGTTGGGGTTGCTATTGTGCGAAATGGGAGATGTAGCGCATTCGGGCACGGCATCCGTGCCCCTACTGAAGGAAGAAGGGCGTGGCGCACACGAGCGATGGAGTTATTTGCCGCGGAGGAGGAGGATTACGTCGAGGAGGACGAGGACGGCGACGACTACTTCGAGGGCGAACATGCGGCGCTCGTTGAATTGGGCGACCATGAAATCGTAGAGCTCGCCGGCGGTCTTCAGTTTTTCGCTGACGAGGGTTTTGTAGTCGTTGACGCCGATTTTTGCGGAGCTGAGGGCGTAGACGCGGGCGTAGTAGGTGTCGGAGATGAATTTCACGGCGTATTCAGTGCGTTCGACGAGTTCCATGATATCGAGACGGATGCGATTCAAGCGGCCGGCGCGGCGGGCGAGGCGCCAACTGGCCCAGAAGCTTTCGTGGCCTTCGAGCGAGCTGTAGACATTGGAGAGCAAGTTGGTGAGGAGCTCGTCGTAGTAGCGGAATTCGAGCAATTGCGTGTTGGCGTATTCGAGGAGATCGATGGCGGCGGGGGTGGCGTCGGGTTTGTCATATACAAGAGCCGCGGCCCAGCCGACGACGACCAGATCGCTTGGATAGTAAGAGAGGGCAGAGCGGATGATTTCATCGCGTTCGGCGGAGGCAAGCGGGAGGAGTTCGCCGCGGACGAGTTGGGTGATCTGCTCGGCGTAGGATTGAAGCATTTCGACGCCGGTGGCGGGGCGGCCGCCGGTGTGCTGTGCGGATTCGATGTCGATGACGAGATAGTCTTCGTCGAGCCATTTTTCCGAGGGCTTGATCAGGACGGGGCGGAAGCGGTCGAGGCGGGCGCGCAGAAGCGCTTCGGCGGCTTGCTCGACTTCGGGTGCGTTCATCCAGCGATAGGTTTGGACGCAGAGGGAATTGAAATCGCATTGGAATTCCGTGGCCAGCTCGATTGCGGCGACGCCGAACCAGTAGTACTTGATCCGTCCTTCGAGTTTTTCGCCCGTGGAAAGCGTGACCGGGCCCACGGATTCGACGATAGGGGCGTGCTGCTGCGTTTGGGCGTATTCGGGGCTGCGGTGAGCGAAGGCGGGCGAGCGCGGAGCGGCTTCAGGGCCGAGGATGACGCGGAGTTTTTCCATTTCGACGGCTTCGGCGACGTCGAAGAAGCTAAGAATGCGAAGAAAGCCTTGCAGGAGCATGGGCGAGAGGAGGCCCTCCGGAAAGTCTACAAAACCAGCGTGATCATCGTACACCGGGATGCGGGGTTGTGGCGGGTTCAGACACGGCCCCGCGAAACTCTGCGGGATCTGCGACATGCCGTGACCCTACTGAAAAAGGAGACGGCGCTAGGCGCGGACTTCCCAGGTGTCGCCTGCGCGGAGGAGCTTGGCCAGGTCACCTTTGCCTTTTTTGGCCTGGACGTCGTGGATCTGCTTGGTGATTACGTCTTCGTAGCGCGGGACGTCGTTCCACTGGCGCAGGACGCCGATGGGCGTGGGGAAGCCGGGGCGATGTTCCATGTGGCTGAGCATGAAGGCGTAGGCGGCGCGGGGGTGATGCTCGTCGTGGACAAGCAGATCTTTTTCGGTGAAGCCGTTGCCGTTGCCGAGATGGACGACTTCGAGATCGAAGCCGTTCATGCGGATGCCCTTGTCGCGATTCTTCCCGAAAATGAGTGGCTTGCCGTGCTCGAGGTGAACGATCTGCTCGCTGCGCGCGTCTTTTTCAGTGAGCGTTTCCCATGCGCCGTCATTGAAGATATTGCAATTCTGCAGGACTTCGATGTAAGCGGCGCCCTGGTGCGCGGCGGCTTTCTTCAAGGTCTCTTTCAGGTGCTGCTGGAAGACGTCCACGGTGCGGGCGACGAAGGTGGCTTCCGAGCCGATGGCCAGCGAAATGGGATTGAACGGGCGGTCGGCGGTGCCGTAAGGAGTGGATTTCGTTTTCTTGCCGATTTCGGACGTGGGCGAATACTGGCCTTTGGTGAGGCCGTAAATCCGGTTGTTGAACATCAGGACTTTGAGGCCGACGTTGCGGCGCAACATGTGAATGGTGTGGTTGCCGCCGATGGAGAGCGAGTCGCCGTCACCGGTGGCGATCCAGACGTCGAGATCGGGGCGCGCGAGCTTTACACCGGTGGCGACCGCGGGCGCGCGGCCGTGGATCGTGTGAAAGCCGTACGTATTCATATAATATGGGAAGCGGCTGGAGCAGCCGATGCCGGAGATGAAGACGAATTTTTCGCGCGGGACACCGAGTTCGGCGAAGACGGCTTGAGTGGCGGCGAGGATGGCGTAATCGCCGCAGCCGGGACACCAGCGGACTTCCTGGTCGGTTTGGAAGTCCTTTTTCGTGTATGCGGGTAAAGTGGCCGTTATCATTTTGCTTTTCCTCAGGGGCTAAAGCCCCGCGAAACGATTGCTTTTATGCCGGAGCTTAAGCTCCGGCCTCCTAAAAATCATTTACTCCAGAATTTCGTCGATCTTCTGCTCGATTTCGGATTGCTTGAAGGGCTTGCCTTGAATTTTGTTGAAGCCCTGGGCGTCGACGAGATACTTGGCGCGCAAAACCATCAAGAGCTGGCCCATATTCATCTCGGGGACGAGAACGTGTTTGTAACATTTCAGGACATCGCCGAGATTTTTCGGAAGCGGATTCAGATGGCGCAGATGAACGTGGCCTACTGAGTAGCCCTTTGCGCGGGCTGTTTTCAGCGCCGCCGTGATAGGCCCGTGCGTTGATCCCCATGCAACGATCAGGAGATCGCCGGACTGATCGCCTGCGGGAACGGCATCGGGAATATCGTCGGCAACGGCTTCAACTTTTGCTGCGCGCAGACGAACCATGCGCTCGTGATTGAGGGGGTCGTAGTTGATGTTGCCGGTGACGTCCTGTTTTTCGATGCCGCCTACGCGATGCTCGAGACCTGGCGTGCCGGGAATCGCCCATGGCCGGGCGAGCGTCGTGGGATTGCGGCGATACGGGTGGAAATCCGCAGTGTTCGTTTCGAAATGCACGGGGATTTCCGGTAGCTCGGAGACATCGGGAATTTTCCAGGGTTCGGCGCCATTGGCGAGATAGCCGTCAGAGAGAACGATGACGGGAACCATGTACTTGATGGCGATTCGGCTGGCTTCGAGCGCGATCCAGAAGCAATCGCCCGGCGAAGAAGGCGCGAGAACGGGAATCGGAGCTTCGGAATTTCTGCCGAATAGCGCCTGCAAGAGATCGGCTTGCTCGGTTTTTGTGGGAAGGCCCGTCGAAGGGCCGCCACGCTGGATATCGCAGATCACGAGCGGCAGTTCGACGGCGACCGCCAATCCAATCGCTTCCGTCTTAAGAGCCATACCAGGCCCAGAGGTGGTGGTGATGCCGAGAGCTCCGGCGTAAGAGGCTCCGATGGCGGAAGTGACGGCGGCGATTTCGTCCTCGGCTTGAAAGGTGATCACGCCGAAATCTTTGTACTGGGAAAGCTCGTGGAGAATATCCGAAGCCGGCGTGATGGGATACGAGCCCAGAAAAAGCGGGATGCCGGATTTGTCGGAGGCAGCAACGAAGCCCATGGCCAGTGCGGCGTTACCGCTGATGTTGCGATACGTGCCCGGCGAAAGTTTTGCAGGCGGAATTTCGTAGCTAATCTGGAACGCTTCGGTGGCTTCGCAATAGCTATAACCTGCCTGCATGGCGAGGCGGTTGGCGGCGACGAGTTGCGGCTTGCCTTTGAATTTATCCTCGAGGTAGCGAAGCGTGGCGTCCATCGAGCGGTTGTAAAGCCAATAGCACATGCCCAGGGCAAAGAAATTCTTGCAACGATCCATGCTCTTGGCGTCGAGGCCGAGTTCTTTCAGGGCGGCGCGGGTGAGCTTGGTAAGTTCGACAGAGAACAGGCGATAACCGTCGAGCGAATGGTCTTCGAGTGGGCTGACGGCAATTTGCGCTTTGCGAAGGTCGTTCTCTTTGAAATTGTCGAGGTTGACGATCAGAATCCCATTGGCGCGAAGGTCGGGCAGATTCATTTTGAGGGCGGCGGGATTCATAGCGACCAGGACGTCAACCGCATCACCGGGCGTGTAGACGTCGCTTGAAGAAAAATGTACCTGGAATCCGCTGACGCCGGGAAGAGTGCCGGCAGGCGCGCGGATCTCGGCAGGGAAGTCGGGGAACGTGGCCAGGTCATTGCCATAGAGCGCGACTGTATTGGTGAACTGGCTGCCCGTGATTTGCATTCCGTCGCCGGAATCGCCGCAGAAACGGATGCAGGCTTTATCGATTACTTCGCGCTTTCGATGAGGAACTTCCGTTACGGTCGTTGACATAAATTTTCAGAATCCCCAGTCATGGTAAGAGGCAAACGGCAGAGGGATATAAACCTTTCTTCCCAAGTGCGGTCGGCAGATGCCGGATAATTTGTGCCGATGGAAAATCCTAGCACAGAGCGGCGGGGAGGGTGACGAAAATCCGACAACTGACGTGACGTTATGGACATAAGGGCTATGCTACTAGGTGAGATGCGAAAATTCTGTGACGCGTAACCTGCCCATCTGTGACGAAGCACACAAAAAAGGAAAGGCGGGATTTCGCGAAAAGACGAACGGCGGCGGAGGTGCATCCGCCGCCGTTATCTTGCCATGCGCTAGGCCTTCTTCGGCGCGACGCTTTTCTTAGGAGGAAGCCCGGCCGCGACGTCGGGGATGCTTGCCGTTGCCGCCGTATTTGTCAAGGATGCGCGTGGCCGCAGCCGCCAGGCCATCGAAAGCGCCACCGCCGCTCGTAACGAGTCCGTTTTTCTCCAATTTCAGGCCTACGACTTGGGCTTCTTCGAGTAAGCGCCGGATTCGACGTAGGGCTTGAGGCGCTCGACGAGAAAATGATGCCAGACACCGTCCACTGCCTGCGCGGTGGGTTCGTCAATTTGGCCGACGATGTTGACGGTAATGCGTAGCTTTGTGCCCGCGGGATCTGGGAGAAATTCGTAGGTGGTGACTGCGTCGATGGCCATGCCGGAAAAGCCCAGGGGGCCCGTGAAGCGCAGCATTTTCCCGCGGTCGGCGTAGATTACGACCGCGTGCTGGACGCCATTGCCGGCGTCGTCAAAGATTTCACAGAAGCAGCCGCCCGGCTTGGCTTCGATGTAGAGCTTTTTGGGATGTTCGGACATGTGATGATCCCACCAGCCGGCAATGTCGCCGGTGGCAGCGTCGTAGACGGCTTCAGGTTTCGCAGCGATTACGGCTTCTTGTTGAATGCGAAATGCGGCGGTCTTGAGTTCTTTAGTTTCGCTGCGCAGATTCGGGATCGCAACGAAGAGCAGCAAGGCTAAAGCCGGCATGAGTTTTGCAGCGAAATTTTTCATGAAAATTTCTCCTGAAAGTGAATGATGCGCTCGAAACGGCTCATCCTGCAAAATTCTTATTAAACGTATCCCGAGAATCCTTTAATTCGCAACATCGCGTTCGGCCGCCCGGCTGGGCCACATTTAATAGTTGTTTTCTGGGGGCGAGTTGTTGACACTTGACGCGCAGCACCAGCCGCTGTTCGTCTCACTTGGACGTAATCCAAAATCCCCGAAGGAGAAGAAATGAATCTCGTGCGTTTTGTTCTGGCGGTAGGACTGTTGTCGGTTGTGGCCTCGGCTGTACACGCCGACACGTTGGTGCTCAAGAACGGAGACCACTTGACGGGAACGGTGGTCAGTTCCGACGGGAAAGAACTGACGTTCAAGACGGACTTTGCGGACGAGATCAAAGTGAAATGGCCGTCCATCGCCGAAGTGAAGTCCGAGAAGCCGCTGTACGTGGTGATGCCGGACAAGAAAACAGTGAGCGGAGACGTGACGACGGAAGGCGGGAATCTGGTGGTGCACACGAGAGATTCCGGTGCCCTTCCCGTGCCGTACGCGAATGTGACGACCATCCGCTCTGCGGAAGCGCAAGCGGCATATGAGGCGAGCCTGCATCCTGGAATTCTGGAAGGGTGGAAAGGAGGCGCCAGCATCGGGTTTGCGCTGGCTCGGGGGAACAGCGAGACGACCAATCTGACCACCGGATTTACTGCGGATCGAAAAACCTTACACGATGAGATCACGCTCTATTTTACTTCTCTCTATTCGAGCAATGATCTGCCCGGCGGCGGAACGACGGCGAATTCGATTGTGGCGGGAGCGCGTTACGATCGAAATTTGACGAAACGGATTTTTGCGTTCGGGTCCGCGGACTATACCCACAACGAATTGCAAGGTCTGAACCTGAGGTCGATCTACTCGGGCGGCTTGGGCTATCACCTGGTCAGCACCGACAGGACAACTCTGGATGTGCTCGGCGGCCTGAACTATACGCGCGAGACGTATAGCGGTGCGACAAGAGGCGAGGGAACCAGCACCGAGCGGAACCTGGCGGGAGTTACGACGGGTGAAACTTTCATGCACAAATTCGGGTCGACGACTGTGGTGACCGAGCAGTTTTATTTCTACCCCGATTTGACCAACACGGGAGAGTACCGGTTTGCGCTGGATGCGGCATCGGTGACGAAGATCAACAAGTGGCTGGGATTGCAGTTGTCGATCAGCGACCGGTATGTGAGCAATCCGCCGATCGTGGGGACGAAATCGAACGATGTGATTTTCTCGACGGGGATTAATTTCGCGTTCACGCACTAAAGGCCGCAAGTGCACCAAACCTAAGCTGGATAGAGCGAAACGAATGCCTCCGCGCGAGCTGAACCTTAGAAGGCAGCTCGCGCATCCAAGGCTTTCACACGGGACTTAGAGAGGCAGCGAAATCGACAGGAGAAAACCGACGATGACGAAGATGAAAGCGGTGCAGGTGCCGAAGGCGGGTGGAGACTTTGAATTAGTGGAGCGCGAAATCCCCCAGCCAGCACCCGGACAGGTTCGAATCAAGGTGCAAGCGTGCGGCGTCTGCCACAGCGATGTTCTGACGAAAGAAGGCGGCTGGCCGGGCTTGACGTATCCCCGCGTGCCGGGGCACGAGGTGGCGGGTGTGATTGACGAGTTGGGTGGCGGCGTCACGACCTGGAAAAAGGGAGAGCGAGTGGGAGTGGGTTGGCATGGCGGGCAGGACGGAACCTGCCTGCAATGCCGGCGCGGAGATTTTGGCAACTGCGCGAATCTGAAGGTATGTGGAATCGCCTACGATGGCGGATATCAGGAGTACATGGTTGCGCCGGTGTTAGCCCTTGCGCATATGCCCGAATCGCTTGATGCGGCTGAAGCGGGACCTCTCATGTGTGCGGGAGTTACGACGTTCAATGCGCTGCGTCACAGCGGTGCACTGCCGAGCGACCTGGTTGCGGTGCAAGGAGTGGGGGGGCTGGGACACCTCGGAATTCAATTCGCGCAGAAATTCGGTTATCGCGTGGCGGCGATCGGGCGGGGGCCGGAAAACGCGGCGCTGGCGAAAAAGCTGGGAGCGCATCTGTATATCGATAGCGCCGCAACCGATGCAGCGGCGGAGCTACAGAAAATGGGGGGAGCGCGCGTGATTCTGGCGACTGCGCCCAGCTCGAAGGCGATGTCCGCTCTAATTAATGGACTGGGCGCGAGCGGAAGGCTGCTAGTGGTGGGGGCGTCGATGGATCCGATCGAAGTGACTCCGATTCAGTTGATCGTGAACATGAGAAGCCTTCAGGGATGGGCGTCCGGCATACCGACGGACTCCGAGGATACGCTGCGCTTTGCGGAGATGACGGGTGTGAGGCCGATGATCGAGAAGTTTCCGCTTGTGAAAGCCGCCGAAGCATATGCGCGGATGATGAGCGGGAAGGCGCAATTCCGGGCCGTGTTGACGATGTAGGTTGCTGCTGTGGATTGATGGCGATCGCGCTTCGGTGACAGCAAAGATCTAGGTCTACGGGCTGCTGGAAACGGGGCTGTCCGCGATCACATCCAGGGTGCTTTCTTTCACGAGATAGGCGTCCGCTTTGATGGAGCCGGCGGGGCCGTTGTGCGTGAAAGTGGCGGATCCTACTTCATCCACAGGGATGCTTATGTCCTTTCCGGGGCCGACGATCTTATAGATGCTGCGGCCGGGCGGAATTGTGAACTGAATCGAAACGCTCTTTATGGAAATGCCGGATGCCGGTAACACGGTCAGGATTCCATTAATATCGTGGTCGCTGGTGTTCGTGAAACAGTACGATTCTTTCGGTGCGTGGATACTCTGATTCGTATGCACAGTGAAAATCTTGAAATCGCTGAAGGTGAGCGTGCGGTAAAAGCGGCGCTCACGGCCGTCAAAATACACCTCGACGGATTGCGGGAGCCAGAGCTGCTGTTTGTGGGAATGAAAACTGACGGAACCGTAGTTGATAATCTCCAGCTGCTTCTTAAGGCCGACGGCGGGAATTGGCTTCGCAAGTTCTGATTCGATCCCCAGGATCTGGTAGGTGGCAGCGTCGATCCAGGCGCGCCCTTTCAGATCGAAGGGATAGAAACCGTTAAAGGTGCGATAGCCGCCGATTCGGCTGGGACGGTCGTCGCGCTGAATGAAATAGACCTGCCAGGCCGGACGGCCTTTCCGATTTCCCAAGCCCTCGCATTTGAAGTTGTAATCCGAAGCAAGCAGAGGATGAAATAGCAAGGCAACCGCTGGAACGCCCTCCGTGGCGATGTTTCCGGGGTAGCGGGTCCGGTCGAGGCTTCCGTTGAGATATTCGTCGAGGCTGAAAAGGCCGTTGCTGGTGTTGTTGACAACCGCGATGTACTCGAACGTCCGCGATTCAGGCGGGCGACGGTGGCCGTTGAAGTCGATGGGATAGTGGCTGACGTGTTCGGTGGCGCTGAATTTCTGAAGATTCGCGACGAATTCTTTCGTTCGGTCGCTGACGCCGGCCAATACCGCGGGCAAATCACACGACACACCGGCGGCGACATCTGGTATGGACGCGTCCACACCCGGAGGAGCCCACTCGAGGTGGGGCTCGAGCGCTGCCGCAGAACCCGGCTCGATCCCGGTTCCGCTTAGCTTCCCGTCTGCGGCTGAGACAGGTTTCGGGGCCTGAGCCTGAGAGGCGGTGGATGGAAGGTCCGGCTTCATGACGAGAAAGAGCGTCTGGGCGCTCTTGCCAGATTCAATTTCAATCGTTTGTTTGATGGGGACGAATCCCGGAGCCAACGCTTCAATCGAGTAGGTGCCTGGAGGAAGGGTGGAGTAGACGGTTTCTCCCTCGGATTCCGATCTAGCGCCCGAAATTTCCAAACCCTGGCCAGTGACCACGCGGAGATTCGCGATGCCGGCGAAAGGCGAGTCGTCCTGAGTGCGGATGCGGATGTTTAGAGTGGCTGTGCCAGCGGAAGCATTTGGCGCGCTGCCGGGGCTTTCCGCAGGCTGCGAAATCAGTCCACCATTCTTTTCCGGTGCCGCTGGGCGAGCGGGCTCGGGATTCTTGGCTGCTTCTGGCTGCGACGGGTGGGCAGCGGACGCGGGGTTCGCGGTGGGAGTCGGCTTCTCTTTACTCGCAGGCGGGATCTCGCTCTGGGCGGGGGCGTCCGGGGCCGGTCTGGCTTTTGTGTCCTGTCTCGCTTCTTGCGCATTTTGCGAAGCGGGGAGCGCGGAGGGCGATAAGTGAAGGCCTAGCAGCGAGATAAGAATGAGAACGAAACGCCGGGACACCGGAACCTCCACCGCCTGTGCGATAGCCCGTTGAATGGTGCGGCTCGACTAGGTTTTGTTACAGTCGAATCGCGAAGTCTATTGTCTTGTCCGTGCAGGAACTTTTCCGTGCAGGATTGCGAAACCCACCCGGTTGACATCCTTGTACCACCACCCCAAGAGCCACGCTGAAAGGGAATCTAACTCCGAACGGCGCGAGATGCAATGTTGAGATGAATACGACGGGCTGGCCCTGAGTAAAAAGTTGTGGCGACTGGCCTGCGGCCGGATGGAACCGAAGGGCAGTTTCCACCGACGATTTTCAATGGTGTAGGTGCCCACCTGTACTTAGAGGTAGCCACTACCTGTCTTGGAGTACTATTGACTTTCGCTTTTAGTTCGCCTATCTTCGCTACGCTGATAAAAGGCCCCTGGGGGTTTTGATGACATTAACGAAGAGGCAGAAGGAAGTTCTGAACTATCTTGTCGCGTTCATGAACAAGAACGGCTATTCGCCGAGTTTTGAGGAAATTGCGCGCGCGCTGAAGCTTACCTCACTCGCCACCGTCCACAAGCATCTCTCGACGCTGGAAAAAAAGAATTACATCCGGCGCGGCTACAATCAGAGCCGCTCGATCGAAGTGGTTCAGCTTCCCAAACCGGTTCGCGAACAGGTGCTGGACCGCCACGTCGTCGAACTGCCGCTCTCGGGCAGGATCGCCGCGGGAAGTCCGCTGGAAGCGGTCGAAGATAAGGAGACGATTTCGCTTGCCGATTTTGCACGCGGGCAGAACACCTTTGTGTTGCAGGTGAAGGGCGAATCCATGCGCGAGGATCATATTCTCGACGGCGACTTCATCGTAGTGGAACAGACGCAAGTGGCGAATCCGGGCGAGATCGTTGTGGCTCTGGTGGGAGAAGACGAGGCGACCGTGAAACGATTCTATCGCGAGCCGGGCGGGAAGATTCGCTTGCAACCGGCCAATTCGCAGATGTCCCCGATTCTGGTGGCAGCCACAGACGTGAGGATTCAGGGGCGCGTGGTGGGAGTGTTGCGGAAGTATTGATTCACCGGGGCATAATTCCGGCGAATCTTGAGCCCCGGCTCTGCATCTTCGTTCTTCCTTAAATTGAATTAAGGTTCAGTTAGCATTCCGAGCACAGCTGTTTCATTTTGGGTTGCCATTCTTTCGCCGGGGGACTACATTCGGACTCCCAGTCATTCTATTTTCAGCGAGACCGGGCCCAAGGAGGGTAAATGTGGGGAGATAAAAAAACGGAGACTCCGGCAAAGGCTCCGCTCCCGCAGCAGTCCAAGCCTTCGATACCATCGGCAACACCAACCGGGGAGGTAAAGACAATGGCACCACTTGATTCTCCATATCCTTCGACGACGTCAAGCGGCGGCACGGCTCGTCTGGGAGCAAGTCTGCATGTGAAGGGTGAGATTACCGGCCACGAAGATCTGCATATTGACGGCACGGTCGAGGGTCTTGTTCATCTCGAGGACCGGAAGCTGACCATCGGCGCGAGCGCGAAAGTGACGGCCGACATCATTGCGCGCGAAGTGGCGGTGTTTGGGAATGTGAAGGGGAATCTGCGCGCGCGCGACCGCATCGAGATCAAGAAGGACGGCTCGGTGGTCGGGGACTTGACGACCGCGCGGATCATGATTGAGGACGGCGCATACTTCAAGGGCTCGATCGAGATCGATAAGACTGGCGACGCCTCCAGCAGCGACAACGACCTTGATAAGCCGGCCTATACGCGCTCGATGCGAACAGCCTCGACCAGCGCCTCGTCCGACTAACTGCGGCGGCGCGGCCGGTTCGGCGGAACCGGCCGGTTGCTCCAAGATTCCGGGGCGGGCCAGAAGGTCTGGCTCGCCAGCCGGATTTTCTGGTTGCGCTTCCTCTTTGCCGATTATTTCCCATTACAACTAATGCTGGCGCCGGAAGTTCAAAGGTTGCATTAGCGCGAGCCTTTGAGCGCAATTAGGAGCGTACTTGTGAATCGAGCTGCGGGAATTGTGTGGGTGACGGTACTCTGTGCGATGCTCGCGGCATGCGGTGGCGGAGGGAGCAAAGGCGGCAATCAGGTGCTCACCGTTGCGCAGACCACGCTTTCATTTTCGGCCGTAGTGAGCATCGTGAACGATCCTGCTCCCGCAATGGTCAACGTGACGAACACCGGCATGGGCGGTGCACTCAATTTCACAGCGACCAGCGATTCCAGCTGGCTGATGGTGTCGCCGGCCAGCGGAACGACGCCTGGAACATTAACAGTCACAGCTTTGCTGGGCAGCCTGGCGGCTGGCACTTACACAGGGCACATCACCGTTACTGCCATAGGCGCTCAGGAATCTCCCGCAACGATCACCGTGACGTTCACGGTAAATCAGCAAGCCGCAAACACTCCTTTCTGGCCACAGTGGGGAAGCAATCCGCAGCATACCGGCATGGTCAGCGTAGCCGGGCAAGGCCTGGCAAACAAACTGGCGGATATTGTCTACGATCCGTTCATCGCCCAGGAAAAAGCGGAGCTCGGAGGCGAGCTGGTGGTTCACGAGCAGACTCCGGTGATTGACGGCAATGATGTGTACATGGTGCTAAAGACCGGAACTTACAATTCGTGCACTCCGGTCGGGAACTGGGGAACGGGAGCGGCGTGCGGGCCGAACAGTTGGAATTCTATGATCTGGAATGAGCGCCGCTATACGTGGATCAACGGACAACTCGCCACGATCTGGACGTTTCAGAGCGACTGGGTTCCCGAGCCCAACGCGTCCAACTTCATATAGGGCTGGGCGGCCTTCAAGGCTGGGAGCCGGTGTTTCATCCCATCGAGGCGAACAATTTTATTTACGTGCCGGGCGGCGCGGGAACTGTGTGGAAAGTGGATAAGACCGCGGGAACGAGCACGTCGCACATCAATCCGCTCAGCGGCGTGAATGGTGTGACGCTGGCGAATACGTTTATTTCCGGGCCGCTCTCGGCCGATTCGAACGGGAACATTTATTACAACGTGATTCAACTCAACGTGACGGGTAATCCCTGGAATACAAACGACGTCGCAAATGCGTGGCTGGTGAAAATTGCGCCGAACGATACCGCAACGAAGGTGACTTACGCTTCGCTTGTGCCGAATGCGCCGGCCGGCAATTCGATGTCATGCCCGGGAACATACGCCTCGTTGCCGAATGCGGCAACGACGCTGCCATGGCCGCCGAGTCCAGGCTCAACTGCGCCGCTCTTTCCCGGTCCGTGCGGCTCGCAGCGTCCGGGAGTCAATGTTGCTCCGGCGATCGCAGTGGATGGGACGATTTACACGGCAAGCCGGGCGCATTTTGACGCAATGGTTAGTTACCTGGTGGCGGTGAATTCGAATTTGACGCCGAAGTGGGCGGCTTCGCTGCAGAACGTATTGAATGATGGCTGTGGCGTCATTGTTCCCATCGGACTAACGACGGGAACTCCGAACGCTTGCCGGCTGGGAACCACCACGGGCGTTGATCCCACGACGAATGCGCTGGGATCGGGATCGATTATCGATCAGGCCTCGTCTTCGCCAACCGTGCTGCCGGACGGCTCGGTGGTTTTTGGCGCGAGCGACAATTACAACGCGGTGCGCGGACATTTATTCCATTTCGACTCGGCGGGGAATTTCTTGAGTGCGTTTTTCTTCGGGTGGGACTCGACGCCGGGCGTGTGGGTGCACGGCGGGACCTATTCGATCGTGATCAAGGACAATCATTACAACACGCCGCAGTATTGCTTCGTGGCGAGTCCGGTGTGCCAGTCGTTGCCGCCGGGTCCTTATTACATCACTCAGCTCGATCCCAACATGAACATCGAATGGCAGTTCCAGAATACGACCGTTGACGTGGCTCACCCCAATGGCTACGAATGGTGCATCAACATGCCGGCGATCGACTCGGGCGGCAACGTGTATGTGAACAGCGAGGACGGGAATATTTACGTGTTGCCCCAAGGGCATTCGGGAATATTCACCACTCCCGGCGGCCAGATGTTTCTGAATGTCGCCCTGGGCGCTGCGTATACGCCGCTCTCCATCGGACCTGACGGAAAACTCTACACGCAGAACAACGGCCACCTTTTTGTCGTCGGCAACTGAATCGTATGGGCCGCCTGAGGTGAATCGAATTTGTTGAACTGAGCTTTGCGGCCTGAGCCGAGGTGCCCAATCCCCGGTTTTACCGCCTGTCTTTCAGTTCCTACCGGCGCTTGCCGCTGTTGAGAACCGCTCGAACACGGATCCGTTTCTTAGGGTGCTCCACGACGTTCGCGCGAGATACCCTTTCACGCTTGTCGGGTACTGTGGTGATGCCGGAGCACTTTCATCATTGATCGGCGAGTCAACGACGGTGAATCCGTCGGTGGTGGTGCAGGTGTTGAAGCAGCGGGTATCGCGGAGGTTGCGGCGGAGGGTTCGCGGGAAATCTTCCAGGCAACAGCTGCTTTTGTGGCAAGACGTTGCGCTCCAGCGAAGTTTCTGGCAGCGGCAGTTCTATGACTTCAACGTCTGGAGCCGAAAGAAGCGGCGCCGTTCCCAAGCTGTTCTCTCCGATTCAAATTGGATTAGCGCGGTCCGGGCGGAGATGGAGGCATTTCGTTGACAGGAAACGCGGGCTAGCCTATAGTTGGGGTTTGTCTTTTGAAGGAAAGGTGTGACTGGGCAGATGCGGACGTATGTTCCAAAGGGCCGAGAGGCCGAAGAGTTGACGGTAGGGAAGAACTGGTTCGTGCTGGATGCGAACGGAGTGGTGTTGGGGCGGCTGGCGACGCGCGTGGCGAGACTATTGATTGGCAAGGACAAGCCGAATTACACGCCGTTTCTGAACTCGGGGGATCACGTAATCGTGATCAATGCCGAGCGGATCAAGCTCACGGGGAACAAGATCGAACAGAAAGTTTATCGCCATCACAGCGGAGCGCCAGGCGGGTTGAAGGAAGTGCCGATCCGGACGCTGTTGCAACGCCGTCCCGAAGAGGTGGTGCGCGAGGCGGTGCTTGGGATGCTGCCGAAGAACAAGCTCCGTGCGCGTCGCGCCAAGAAGCTGCGTGTCTATGCCGGAAGTGAAGCGCTTGCCCGCCACGCCGGACAGAAGCCCCAGCCGATAGCGCTGTAACCTCGAGACAGAGTTTTTGAGAATTTCTGCGCTCTACGCGGAGAAATCTGCGAGGAGTGCGTGTGAATCGCTGCCGGGCATCGGGTCGGGAATGGGCGTTCACGATAAACAGGAGGCAAGTTGAGTTCAGCTTCGAATTCGCTGGAAGGCGCGGCAGGCAAGCAGTTCTACGGCACGGGACGCCGGCGGGAAGCGGTTGCGCGCGTGCATGTGAAGGTGGGGCCGGCGCGGTTCACCGTCAATGGGCGCCCGGTGGAAGAGTATTTCCGGAATATTGCGTGGCACACGGCGGCGACGGAGCCGCTGAAGTTCACGCAGATGCAGGACCAGGCGGACGTGCGCGCCACGGTGAAGGGCGGCGGAGTGGGCGGGCAGGCGGGAGCGGTGCGGATGGGACTTTCGCGCGCGCTGTCGAAGTTGAATCCGGACCTGCGGCCTGCGCTGCGGAAGAATGGTTTCCTGACGCGCGATTCGCGCATGAAGGAACGGAAGAAGTACGGACAAAAGGGAGCGCGTCGCCGCTTCCAGTACAGCAAGCGGTAATCGTACGGCGATCGGGCACGGGCTCTTCGGCATGGCGTGCCCCTACTGCAGAGCAAAGAAGTAAATTCACGGCCGGGAAGGACCGGCAGAAAAGGACGCTGGCGCCGTGAGGCGAGAAAGCGTCCCTCTAATGAAGGAGGTACTTTGGCAGTCGAAATTACAATGAAAGAGCTTCTGGAGGCCGGAGTTCATTTCGGTCACCAGACGCGGCGCTGGAATCCGAAGATGAAGGAGTACATCTTCGGCGAACGAAATGGTATCCACATTATTGACCTGCAAAAAACCTTGAAAATGTTCCGCGACGCCGCGCGATATGTGGCGGAGATGGCGGCGCAAGGCAAGAGCGTGTTGTTTCTGGGCACGAAGCGCCAGGCGCAGGAAGCGATTGCCGAAGAGGCGACGCGCTGCGGAATGTTTTACGTGAACCATCGTTGGCTGGGCGGAACGCTGACGAACTGGGTCACCCTGCAAAAATCGATTAAGCGACTAAAGCTGCTGAAGGCCATGAGTGAAGATGGCCGGATGGCGCAGTTTTCGAAAAAAGAGGGCGCGCGGCTCGACCGCGAGCTGAAGCACCTGCAACAAAATTTCTCCGGCGTTGAAAATATGGCCACGCTGCCGGACGCGATGTTTGTGATCGACCCCAACGCGGAAGTGATTGCGGTGCGCGAGGCGCGGCGGATGGGAATTCCGGTGGTGGCGATCGTGGACACGAATTGCGATCCGGATCTCGTGAACTGGGTGATTCCCGGCAATGACGATGCGTTGCGCGCGATTCGGCTGTTTACTTCCAAGATTTCCGACGCGGTGCTGAGCGGGCGGCAGACATTCGAGCAGTCCCAAATTGCGGATCAGAAAGTTGTCGGCGTGGAGGGAGCGGAACCGGAAGTGGATTACGTCGACACGAGCGCCTATGAGGTGTATGAGAAGCAGGAAGGCGATTTCGTGGAAGGCGAACCCGGGGACGTGAACGCGGAAGAAGTGATTACTCCGCTAGCGAACGGCGACGATTCGGTCCCGCGCTAGGAATCGGCGTTCGTACTGTCGCATTGAGACCAGAAAAATAGAATTTGAACAGGGCCTCGTAAACTTTCGGGCCTCCGGCCCGAATCTATATAAGAGGAATTGAACGCAGACATGGCAACAGACGGAAAACCGAACATTTCCGCGCAACTCGTGAAAGAGTTGCGTGACCGCACGGGCGCGGGATTTGCGGCGTGCCGCGAAGCGCTGGTCGAAGTGAATGGCGACTTGCAGAAGGCGATCGACGTCCTGCGCAAGAAAGGCCAAGCGGCAGCGGCGAAGAAAGCGCAGCGGGCGACCTCCGAGGGGCTCGTGGGCAGCTACATCCATGCGGGCGGAAAGATCGGCGTGCTGGTGGAAGTGAACTGCGAGAGCGATTTCGTGGCGCGCACAGAGGATTTTCAGAAGCTGTGCCACGACGTGGCCATGCACATCGCCGCGCTCGATCCGCGGTTTTTGCGGCGCGAAGAAGTGACACAGGAAATTCTCGACCGCGAGCGGGAGATTTACAAGGATCAGGCGAAGCAGACGGGAAAGCCTGAGAACGTGATCGACAAGATCGTAAACGGCAAGATGGAAAAATTCTACGAAGAGAATTGCCTCTACGAGCAGCATTTCATCAAGGACGAAGGCGTCACTATCAAAGAACTAGTGGATCAGGCCATCGCGAAGATGGGCGAAAACATAGCGATCCGGAGATTCTCGCGGTTCAAGGTGGGCGAGATGGACAGTCCGACCGCGCCTCCACCGGCATCCGAAGAGCCTGATACGCTGGTGCCCGCCCTGTAGGCGGCTTTCCTTATATATTCGTGAAAAATTGCCGCGGTGAAGTGTGGCTGCTTGCAAAGTGCCGCGGCCGCGAGTTTGTGCGAGAATTTTGCGAGGGCCCGCGGCGGAAGAAAGATGTGGGACTGCGATGAAATTCGCTAGTGCCAAATCATTCGAACGGCACTAGAATGCCGGCGGGGAAACTGGGCCGACGAGATAATGACAACAGCAGACGCAGCGACTCGAATCAGTGCGAAGGGTGCGCCCGTTTACGAGCGGCTTGTGCTGAAACTTTCGGGCGAATCGCTTTCCGGACCGGAGCAATCGGGCATTCACGCCGCTACGATTCAAGGAATCGCGCACGAAGTGAAGGAAGTTCAAGAACTGGGAGTGCAGGTGGCGATCATGGTGGGCGGCGGAAACATTTTCCGCGGGACTCGTCAAAAGGAGCTCTCGATCGACCGCGCTACCGGCGATTACATGGGCATGCTCGCGACGGTGATCAATGGGCTGGCGCTGCAGGATGCGCTGGAAAAATCGGGTTGCCACACGCGGCTGATGAGCGCGATTGAGATGCATCAAGTGGCTGAGCCTTTTATTCGAAGACGAGCGACGCGGCACTTGGAAAAAGACCGGGTGGTGATTTTTGCCGCGGGCACCGGCAATCCTTATTTCTCAACGGACACGGCGGCGGCGTTGCGGGCGATGGAAATCAAGGCGCAGGTGATTTTGAAGGCGACGCGCGTGGACGGGGTATACGACGCCGATCCGGAAAAAGTGCCGGGCGCAAAGCGGTTCGAGAAAATCACGTACCTCGACGTGCTGAAGAAGGGTTTGTCGGTGATGGATTCAACGGCGATTTCACTCTGCATGGATAACAAGATGCCGATTGTGGTGTTCAACATGAATGTGCCGGGCAATTTGAAGCGCGTGGTGCTGGGCGAGCCGGTGGGATCGACTGTGGGCGCCGCGTAACACGCGAGCGACGGAGGCAATTTCGCAGATGACAACGATTGCCACAAGTAAAGACGCCATGAGCCAGGCAAAAATCCGCATGGAAAAGGCCGTGGAGGATTTTCGCAAAGAGCTTTCGGGAGTGCGGACGGGACGCGCGAATGTTTCGCTGCTGGATCATATCCGGGTGGACTATCACGGGACGCCAATGCCGGTGAATCAGTTGGGCACGCTGAACGTGCCGGACGCCACGATGATCGTGATCGCGCCCTGGGACCCGAGTGCTGTGCCGCTGATTGACAAGGCGATTCGAACTTCCGATCTGGGGCTGAATCCCGCGTCGGATGGAAAGGTGCTGCGAGTGCCGATTCCGGCGTTGACGGAGGATCGTCGCAAGGAACTAGTGAAGCATATTCACAAAGTGCTGGAGAACCATCGCACGGCTGTCCGCAACATTCGCCGCGACATCAAGGAAGCGGTGGAGAAGCTCGAGAAGGAAAAGAAAATCAGCGAAGATGAGAAGAAGCGGACGCTGGACGAGCTGGAAAAACTGACGCACTCGGAAACGAAAAAAATCGAGGACCTTTCCGCGTTGAAAGAAAAAGAAGTGATGGAAATTAAGTGACGTTCTGAATCGAACCACCTGGCATCGCCGTTGAATTACTCGCCCTTTTTTCTTGACTCTTAGTTTGCCGAACGCACATCCTCGGGCCGTATCAACGTAAATGTGCAGTCGCCGGTGAGCGCGGAGCATGCGAGTGTTCCGCGGCGGGCGAGTTTCGCGGGAGCGGCATCGGGGAACATTGGTCCGTAATCAAGATCGCGCAGCTTTGCGGCAAGTGGACGAAGTTTTTCGCTGCCGGAAATAAATTTGACGGCCTCGACTTTCGCATTCTTTCCCCCAGGCTCCAGTAGAACGAAAAAATCCGCCTGAGCATCTTCTTTTAGTAATTTTCCCGCACGCAGAGTTCGAATCGAGGCGAGTTCGCCCTGGGCTTGCTTCACGCGATCATCTAACCCCGTGTTGCCTCCGAGAAGTATTACGAGGCGCGCACGGGTTTCGGGAACCGAGTGCGGCGCCGCGATTGCCAGCGCAAACATGTGAATCGCGCGGTCTTTCTCGCCTCGCTTCTGGTAAATCTGCCCCAGGTGATCCCCTACCTCGCCGTGTTGATTCAGAAGCCAGGAGGCTTGAATAAAGTCCAGTGCTTTGGCGTCGTCGCCTTTTTGAGAGTAGACCCAACCCAGCGTGTCCCAATAGGCTCCTATGCTTGCCACCGCGTTCAAATTGTCCAGCGAAAGGTTCGGAAGCTGCACGTTACGCAAGCTGGCAGCAGTGGCGGAGACCGCCGATTCGGCGTATTGCAGCGCTTTGTCAAGTTCGAGTGAATGGTCGGCGAGGTTATAGGCGACATTGTTCCACACGTCCGGGGTTTGCGAGATTTCAGCAGCTTTCTCGAACGCGGCGAGGGCTTTGTCTTTTTCGTTTGTGTTCAAGTACGCCTGGCCGAGTCCGACCTGGAGACCTGCATTTTCAGGCGAGAGGACGCTGGCTTTGTCCAGCTCCGGCACAGCGTCGGCATACTTGTGCCGCTGAAGAAATAGCGACCCTAGTGCGGAATGGGCGATGGGATCGAGCGGGTTCAGCTCGATCTGTTTCTTGTAGGCAGATTCGGCTTCGTCGAATTTTTCCTGTTGCTGCAGCGCGATACCCAGGTAGTTGTATGCGTGTTCGTCAAAAGCATTCACGCCGATTTGTTTGCGAAAGGCATCGGCGGCTTTATCGAAATCGCCCGCGCGTAGATACGCTAGGCCCAAATCGTTCCAGGCCTGCGTGTGTTGCGGCTCGATTTCGACGACACGTTGAAAGAGCGGAATGGCTGCGCGAATGTTGCCGGAATTGAGTGCGGCAAGGCCTGTTTCGAGCAGTTCATCCGCGTTGGCTGTGGCGGGCAGTGCCGGCATTCCGGGGGCCGAGTTCGCGATTGCGAGTGTTTGCGTCTCGTCCGATTCCACGGCGCGCGCGAACGCAAGATAGTCGCCCGTGCGTGACGCGGGAAGCTCGCGCATTTTGAAGGTGAGTGAACGAGTGACCGTGAGCGCGTGGTCTTCGTAGCGATAGGCGGATTTGAATTCAGCGTAGTCACGCGGGACGGAAACTCCCACAGGAGGCTGGGCGACGTAGTTGTCCGGCAGAACCAGTTTCAAGTGCACGCTTACGTCGAGCGGGCTGCCGAGATGAATCGGTCCGGAATTATTTTGCGGGACCGCCGGTACACCAATGGCTGCCAGCGGAAGCGCGACTCTTGTTTTTTTGCTGGACCAATCAAGGTAGTTCGGTTGAGCCAGGTCGAGATCGAGTTCGAAAGGCTTCAATGTGTCCGATGGATCGCTAGGTTTTACGGCGGTCACTTCGCCGTGAAGGCCGTCGAGAGTGGCCACCGTTTGGCCAAGCTCTTTCCACTGCGTTGCGGGGGTGCGGCGGAAAGCGATGCGCAGCGCGAGCTCGTTGTCACCGCGAACGAAGTAGCGGAGTTTCGAGGTGAGTTTGCCCAATTGATTTACCTGGGCATCCACTTCGACGCGCTGCGTGGAAAGAAACGGGGGATCTTGAGGAGTCTGGACGATTTTTCCTGCGCCGTCTCCTGGAACCAGCAAGGCTGATTTATTGCGCAGTGATGCAGCGAGAAGGCGGAACGGCGCAACTTCGGTCGTCGTGTCCATCCAGATCAGCTGCCCGTTCACCGGCACAGCCGTAATCATGTGATCGAATTGCGAGGGCGAAGGCAGCGAAGTGTCGAGTTTTCGCAACGAAGGAATCAGCACGGCATCGGAATGGATGCCTGCGGCTTCGAGCATTGCGGCAAGAAGCGTGTGCTTGTCTTTGCAGTCGCCATACTGATTTGTGAAAACTTCCGAAGCGGTGTGGGGCTGGTAACGTGAGAGGCCGAACGAAAGGCTCACGTAGCGAATATTCTTTGAGACGTAATCATAGACAGCCTGAATCTTGTGAAGTTCCGCAGTGCGGCCCTGGATAAGCTCCTGTGTTTTTGTGCGGATTTCGGGTGATGGCTCGGTGCGGCCTTTTTCGAGCTGAGAGTACCAGCGCGCGACCTCTTCCCAATTCTCAAAGGTTGTGAGACGGACGCTCGGCGGCTTCGTGTCGGAATCGTCGCTTTTTTTCTTGGCATCGTTCGCCGGGCGCACAGGTACCGAACGCTTCCAGCGATACATTGTTCGATCGCCAGAATCCATCTTTTCAAATCGAAACTCGGGAGATTGCAGATTGATGGAGCGCCCTTTGGGAACGTTCACTTCGAGCTGCTCATCGAGAACAATCGTGCCTTCGAGAAAATTGTGCTCGAACCAGAATTGGTTGGCTGCGAATGCCTTTACGATGTGAGTGACGATCGAGTACTCAAGAGTGTCACCGGGCCGCAGTGAAGGAACTGTGATGTGTTTTTCCTTGTAGTCGGTGTAAACGGGGGCGTCGCGCGCGATCGGCGCGGTCATTTCTTTCACAGCATCGGAACCAGCCGCGACGGTGGTTCCATCTGCTTTGCGCACGACTACGGAACGAACATCCATTTTCTCGTTGACTTCGCCATAGCCGAACACCAGTTCGCCAAGCGCTTGCACTCCCGCATCGCTTTGAACATGGACGCGGACATTGAGTTCTCGCTCTCCCGTTCCGTCGTTTTCAAACCGTGCCGTCGA
>Ga0306920_100002848_pt1 | contig 21862 bp, 18 predicted proteins | sample flu12Cox44000170_FD_204666 | JGI IMG/M metagenome (GOLD analysis project Ga0306920, IMG submission 204666) | Lab enrichment of tropical soil microbial communities from Luquillo Experimental Forest, Puerto Rico - flux4day.12C.oxic.44.000.170 (v2)... | ecosystem: Environmental > Terrestrial >...
GGCGCGTGCTCAACCGCTATGTCCCACGGGAGCTGATAGAACGACCGAAAATGGGGTTCGCAGTGCCGATCCAGGATTGGCTACGCGGCCCTCTGCGGCCTTGGGCGGACCCCCTTCTGGACGAGCGCCGCCTCGCCGCTGACGGGATCTTTCATGCCGAGCCCATCGTAAGGCGCTGGCGCGAGCACCTCTCCGGGTTGCACGACTGGCATGGTTCGCTGTGGGCGGTGCTGATGTTCCAGGCATGCAAGGACCGCTGGCTAATCTAAACCTCTCCGGCGGGAACGCAATTCCGGTCGCGGCTCAGTCCGGAACATATGCCGCCGTGGCCTACATCTCTGGTGAGTTCGGTGGGCCGTGATGGTCTATATTGCTTGCGTACTTTACATGGTAATGTCGACAGGTGCTCTCGGCGTTATTGATAGATGGGTATATGGAAGCTGGCCAGGAAAACCCGGGGACAAGCTCACTGAAGCTCTAAATCTGCTTGCCATCGTCGTCAGCGTCCTTCTCCGTTGGTGGGGCATTCGCCGGCTGCCGGGCGCGCGGTTCAATCGGGTCCTTCCTCTGGCGGCTGCGGGCCTGCTCGTGACCTCGGTTTTGTGGTCGGTGGACCCAAGCACCACCACCACACGCAGCATCGCTTATTTCTTCCTCGTAGTCGGCGCGATTGGCATTGCCGAAATTTTTGACGCTGACGAAGTGATGCGTCTGACTGCATTGATCGGCGGCTTGTCGGCTGCCGCTTCGCTTGTCCTTCCGGATCCCACGTTCACGGGGCTGACCGGTTTACGGGGGCTGTTTCCGGGAAAAAATCAGCTCGGCCAAGCCATGGTGATCGGAATTCTCGCCGGCCTTCACGGCATGCGGGTGGGGGGTAGGCGACGATTTTCTTCCATTGGCCTCACCGTGTTATGCACCACGGTCGCTTTCTTGAGCAAGTCGACGACGTCGTTGCTTACGATTTTTGCTTTTTTTATATTGCACATTATCGGCACATGTTACATCAGAGGCGGTATTCGTAGCAGGATCAGCATCTGCCTGGGGATCTTCGCTGCCGCAGGATTTATTCTTCTGATGGCAAATATCGATTCGATTTATAATTTACTAGACAAGGATCCGACACTAACCGGGCGCACCGAATTCTGGCCCTATATAATTGATTACATATATCAGAGCCCGCTGCTCGGCTGGGGATTCGCCGCCTTCTTTATGGGATCGAATCCCTACGCCGCAGAGATTACTTCAACGATTGGATTTGGCATTAACGAAGCTCACAATGGTATGCTCCAACTTTTGCTGGATATTGGCGTCGTCGGCACTGCCTTTTTTCTGTTCCTTTGGATAAGAAACTTGGTGATCGCGGTGAAATGCATGAACGGGCCGGCGCCGGAAATCGGAGTTTCGTCGCTGCTCTTTCTGGTCGGAATTTTGCTACTTGGGGTAAGCGAGCAAGTGCTCACCACGGCCGACGGGACAACCGTACAGTTTTTTCTACTCGGGTTCATGTGCGAGAAAGGGCTTTGGCATGCGCGGCGAGCGAGATTGCCCTTCGCTCTGCGATCCGCTGCGCCGGACCTTGGCCAGCTCGCGGGTCCCCAAGGGGAAGACGCGGTTTAAGACTATGAGGTGGGTTATTGCGCCTCTTCTAGATCCGATGTCCGCCGAGTGATCGGCGGCCCGTCTCTCGACATGCAAAATATCGAATGTTGTGCCGGATGCCAGCACCGAGTCTCATGCATGGGAGATGAGCCTGATGGGTACTATCAGCTATATCGGGTCTACTCGGCGGCGAGCCAAGCAACCGCCAGCCGGGCCCGCGCTTCGAGCCCCGGATCGCATCCGCCAGCTCGCGGGCAGTCGTCGCGGGATCGGGAAAGGGCGGCGGGGCCTCGGCGATCAACCAAGACAAGTGATGTCCAGTATGTTGATCATCCCCTATCGCCGCAAGTTTTTGAAACTGTCGTTTGCTCACCTCCGCTTGCCGGACCGCTTTTTGGAAGCTCGCTTCGACGGCCGATAAGCAGCGAAATTTTTATTTGGAACCGATCTGGGTTTCCCATTAGCACACAGAATGCAGCGGCAATCAACGCAGCTATTGCATTCCGAAACGGCTGCATCCAAAGGAGCGAGTAAAGACCGACAACAAAAAAGATAAGCGCCAGAGTATTAAGGCTCCAATCCTTAATCGAAGTCGTTAATGCCATTTTCACCCTCTTCCTCCTGTCTTCCGAGCTACGCTTGGCTGTTTTGCTATTACGATCTTCTGCACATTCTTGGCGGGGGCACCGAGGGAGGAGGGTTCTGAAGTCGGCGTCCGGGTTATTTAGCCGACATTCCCAAGCTTCCGGATTGTTGTCGGCTCAGGATTGCGCCTTCCGGCGTCTTGGGCAACGGTAAATCGCCAGCTTGGCCCACAGAAGGCGAATAACCAACCAGTTAACTGCGAGATGTCTCGTTTTGCTTGCAGCGGGGCGTACCTCTGCTGTCGTCGTCTGTCGCATCGTTGTTGGCGCTGCCCTCCCGCTCACCGTAGGTCGGGCTCTCGCTCGCACATACGATCCTCGGCGGTCGCCGACCTTGCAATCGCTGGATGATCGGGTGTAAACAGGCGCAAATCTGCATATAGCCCGAAGGATGCGACGCGCGTGGCCGCCCAAGATCTTCAGCCGTTCAGGGGCTTTGGTGCTCCGGCCGCGCTCGAAAACGCGGAGGCCGCGCCAGCGGACCTTCGCTCCATCATCGGGGTGCTGCTGCGGCGCTGGAAAGTAATTTGCGTTGTCCCGTTTGTGGCAATGATCGGGACCTATATCGTCTTAAAGGGGGTGGCGCCGCAATACAAGTCTACCACCGAAATACTGATCGTAAACCCGAAGGTTCAGAGCGAAACGCCGATACGACAGGCAACGGGAATTCCCGATGCCGCCACAATGGGCACGGAGATTGAGCTCATACAATCGAAATCCCTGGCACTGCGGGTTGCTGAAGAGCTGGAGCTCGATAAGGATCCAATATTTTCGCAACGCGGGATTCTACCGCAGCTGCTGGAGAAGCTAGGGCTGTCGCAGGTGGGGGAGTGGCTCGGACTGTCGGGCCAAGAAGAGGCGGACAAAGCTGCGCAAGCGAACGCCGACCCGGAGCAGCCGAGCGCCGCTCTCGACGCAGCCGCCGAGGGGCTGAGACAGCGCGTCCAGGTCGAGCGCTTGGGGTTGTCCTATGTTTTGTCAATTTCGATCACGACACAGGATCCGGCGTTATCTCGGCGCATAGCTGACTCAGTTGCGAAGAACTTCTTCGCCGAGGAACTCGAGGCGCGAAGCGACGCCCGGGGGCGCGCGGCAGGTTGGTTGAAGAAGTGGGTAGCCGAGTTGCGGGACAGCCTTTCAGAGACGGAAGGTGAAATTGAGAAAATAAAGGCCGAGAGCGGGCTCAGCGATACAGGGCTTATGGTCAACGTGACCGAACAGCAGACGTCGGAGCTTAACAAGCAGCTGGCAAACGTAAGGGCCGAAGTCACGGAGAAAAAGCTGCGTCTCGAGCAGGCGCGCCGTTTGTTCGAAAGTGGCGGCGATATACAAGCCGTCCCGGATATCATGGCTTCCGGGGTGATCACAAAGCTTCGCGAGCAGCAGTCTGAGTTGAGGTGGCGGGAACAGGAACTCCGCAGCAAGTTGGGTGATCGCCACGCTGAGGTCATGGCTGTTCGCGCGCAGCTGGCGAGCATCAATAGACAGATGGGCGACGAAGCACAACACATCATTACCAACCTGCAAAGCACTTACGGCCTCGCCTTAGACCATCAACACTCGCTCGAGGAAAGTTTGCGAAAGCTCACAACATCCGATTCCGACATCAACTCAGCCTACGTCAAGCTCAGAGCCCTACAACCGGCTGCGGATGCGAAGCGAAAGCTCTTCGAGCAAGCTCTGGGCGACCTGGACGAGCTTTCTCGCCGAGCGGCCGCGGACGATGAAGGCGGCCGCGTTATCGCACCAGCATCCAAGCCGGGCCCGCCGAATGCTTTACGCCGCGTGATGATGTACGGAGTCGTCGGTGTCTTTGCTACGGGCGTAGGGGCTCTGCTCGCTTTCCTTGTTGAATATCTTCAAACCGGTTTCAGAACACACGAGATGGTTGAACGCACGTTGGGGTATCCCGTCCTTGCTATGATACCCGTTGTACGACGGCGGTTCGGGAGTATATCGGGCGATTTATTGGCAGAAGCTCTGACGCGCGAGCGGCGCTCGCAATTGAGCACGTCGGTCGAGACCGCCCGGATCGTGCTCGGGCTCTCGAATGGCACTGGGGTACCAAAGGTTATACTCCTTACCTCGGCAATTCCCGGCGAAGGTAAATCAGCCGTTGCGCGGCTTCTTGCGACTTCAAGCGCTTTGTCGGGGCGGCGGACTGCTCTCGTAGACTGCGACCTCCACCACGGTTCCTTGTCGAAACGGTTTGGGAGACAACGTTCAGGCTTGGCACAAGTCCTCATGGGCGAGACCGACATGGCGTCGGTTACCGTGCAAGACCCGGCTACGGGGCTGTTCGTAATCCCTGCCGGCTTTGCCGCCAAAGGGCCGGCTGACCTGTTGAGTTCCCAGCTCATGCAGGACCTGGTTAATCAGTTGCGAAAACAATATGATTATGTGGTGATGGACGCCTCGCCGCTGCTGCCGGTTGTCGACGCCCTCACTCTCGCGGCGGTCGCGGACAAGATCGTAATGATTGTCGAATGGGCCCGTACATCGCGAACGAGCGTCTTCGCGGCGCTCAAGGCGCTTAGGTTTGCCGGATATCCCATTGCCGGGGTCGTTCTCAACAAAGTCGATTATAAGCGACTGGCGAGCTACGGGTATGGCTTTGGCAGAGACTACACTTACGGCTCCCGCTTTCGCGCGATCGGGAAATATTGAAGCATCCGTCTAGGAAAATATAGAGCACCGGCGTTGTAAACACGAACGAAGACGATGGGATCCAGGAGAGGTGTGAGGCAAAATCCCGACGCGCGCGATGACCCTGCCCGCTCGGCCGTGAGAGGGACAAGTGGCCCTCATGTGGTGTGTACACTTGCCGAAGGTAGCTATTTTAATGGTCTAGCTGCACTTGCCAACTCGCTCGTGCGAGCAGGGTTTGAGGGTAACATCGTCGTCGGTTATCGCGGCGGCAGACCGGCATGGCTGGAAGCGCTCGAGAAGGATCAGGCGCTCGACGCTTACCTGGTAACTTCGGAAGTCCGTCTCCAGTTCATCGAAGTTCCTGGAACATGGCATTTGGCGAATTACAAAGGCCATCTAATGCAGCAGATCTTTCGCGAAATCGTTCCCGATGCTGATTTGGTTTATTTTTTCGACACGGATATCTTCATCAAACATTCGTGGGAGACCCTCGCAGCGTGGGCGCACCATGGCGTGGTTCTCGTCCTTGACATGGCGGATACCTATATGTCACCGCACCACGTGTATCGCAGGGCCTGGCGGACGCTTGCCGAGAGACAAAACCGCAAATGCCGCGATTTTACGGGGTACGTAAACAGCGGATGTGTGGGCGTCAACCGAGCCTTCGCGGAATTCCCGCGGGTGTGGAGCGTATTGATGGAGGAGTTGGAGCGCGAGGGCGCGGACATGCTAAAAATGAAAAACTTGTCCGGGAGACTCGAATTTGCGCGCATGGACCAAGACGTGTTGAATGCGACGATTATGGCGACTGATACGCCGATCGCTTTGCTTGGCTACGAAGCAATGGGTTTGTTTCCCTGGTGGGGTGAAGTTATGCCGCATGCGGTGCATTACCAAAAGCCATGGGTACGAAATTACATTTTTGACGCGCTGCGCGGCTTCCCGCCCAATCGCACATATCGTGACTATTGGAAGTTTGTAGACGGTCCCATTCGCCCCTTTGGGGAATTTGAACTCAAAAGAAAAAAAGCAGCAGTGGCGCTCGCACGCCTCATCGGGCGTTTCCACACTCGGTCCCTTCGTGACCTATAGAAACCTGTCTCAGGTGGAGCTTTGATGAATAACGGCGTCAACTGCCGCTTCTGCACCGGCTCCCTTGCCGAGTTCATCGATCTCGGCATGTCGCCGCTGTGCGAGAGTTATCTCGCAAAGGACCAGCTCAATTCGATGGAGCCGTTTTATCCTCTCGCCGCCTATGTCTGCCGCGACTGCCTTCTCGTGCAGCTCCAGGAATACGTCGCCCCAGAACATATCTTTTCCGAATACGCCTATTTCTCGGCCTATTCGGATGCCTGGCTCGATCACGCGCGGCGCTACGTCGAAGCGATGACTGAGCGGCTTGGTCTCGGGCCAGCGAGCCGGGTCATCGAGCTCGGGAGCAATGACGGATATCTGCTGCAGTTCTTTGTCGAGAGGGGCATCCCCGTCCTCGGCATCGACCCAGCGGGGAACGTCGCGAGGGCCGCCGAAGCACGCGGAGTGCGAACGCTGGTGAAGTTCTTTGGCGCCGAAACAGCGCGCGAATTGGCCGAAGAGGGCATCCAAGCCGACCTCGTCCTGGGCAACAACGTCCTCGCCCAGGTTGCGAACCTTAACTCCTTCGTCGAAGGCATTCACCTCATCCTGAAGCCGACCGGGACCTGCACCATCGAATTCCCGCACCTTCTCAAAACTATGGCCGGCAACCAGTTCGACCAGATCTACCATGAGCATTTTTCATACTTTGCGGCACTTACCGCGGAGAAGATTTTCGCGGCTCATGCCATGCGTATATTCGACGTTGAGGAGCTATGGACGCACGGCGGCTCACTGCGCATTTACGTATGCCATGCCGACAACGAAACCCACCCGAACGAGGCTTCGCTGTCAGAGTTGGTTCGTCGTGAGCAGCAGGCCGGCTTGCACCGCCTCGAGACCTACGCGGATTTCGCTGATCGGGTTCGGGCGACCAAGCGCAAGCTGTTGAGTTTTTTGATCGAGGCGAAGGCCTGCGGCAAATCGCTCGCCGGCTACGGCGCGCCCGGCAAGGGCAATACGCTGCTCAACTATTGCGGCATCCGCACCGATTTTCTGGACTATACGGTCGATCGCAACCCGTACAAGCAGGGCAAATATCTACCCGGCACCCGGATTCCGATTTTCCCGCCGGAAAAGATTGCCGAGACCAAGCCCGATTACGTGCTGATCCTGCCGTGGAATTTGAAGGACGAGATCACGGCTCAGCTCGCCTACATCCGCGACTGGGGCGCCAAGTTTGTTGTGCCTATTCCTGAAGTGTCGGTTATTTAGAGGGCCGCCGGTGTGCTTCGTGTCGCTTTTCCGCCGGAGAGGCAACGGCCGCTAAAGCTGCTTTGCCTGGGTGCGCACGCCGACGATATCGAGATTGGCTGTGGCGGAACGCTCCTGCGCCTCGTCACCGAGGTGCCTGATCTGGTCGCGCGATGGATCGTCTTCAGCGGCGCCGGCCCGCGCGGGGCCGAGGCACGAAACAGCGCGGCCGCGTTCCTCGAAAGCGTTTCTGAAAAACAGGTCGATGTGCTGGGGTTCCGCGACGGGTATTTCCCCTCCCAGGGCGGCGACATCAAGGACTGCTTCGAGGCCGTCAAACGCGATTTTGATCCATCGTTAATCTTGACACATTGGCAGCACGACGCTCATCAGGACCATCGGCTGGTGGCCGAGCTTACCCATAACACCTTCCGCGATCACCTCGTGCTCGAGTACGAAATTCCGAAATACGACGGCGACCTCGGAAACCCGGCGTTATTCGTGCCCCTGACGCAAGCACAAGTCGGGCAGAAGATAGAAATTATTGGCCGGTATTTTCCGAGCCAGCGCGGACGAAGCTGGTTTTCCGACGAGACATTCCTCGCGCTCGCCCGGCTTCGGGGCATCGGCTGCAATGCGCCGGAAGGGCTGGCAGAGGCGTTCTACGTTAGAAAGATTATATTCTGACAGGTGCTATCACACGCCGAAAGGTCTAGATATCGGGAGAACTGTGAACGCCGGCCAGCCGAGGTCGCGCTCGCTGATCACTGTAACGGGGAGCGGCCACGCGATACCGAATGACGCGTCATCGTAGCGGTAGCCGGAGGCCGAGTCCGGCACATAAAATTCCGAGATCTGGTAGACGATCTCCGCGTTGTCGGCGAGAGTTTGAAAGCCATGAGCGAAACCCTTCGGGACATACAGCGCGTTACGGTTGTCGGCTGTCAGCTCAAACCCCTGCCAACGAAGATAACTCGGTGACTGAGGTCTCAGGTCGACGATCACATCGAGGATCCCACCACGCGTGCATCGCACGATTTTGGTCTCTTCATGGGGGGGTCGTTGGAAATGAAGTCCACGCACCGTCCCACGATGTCGGTTAAAGGATAGGCTCTCCTGGGCGATCTCCGTATCGAGGCCTTGTGCTGCAAGCTCCTGCCGGCACCACATGCGCGCGAAGAAGCCGCGCTCGTCTTCTCTGGGCTCGAGATCGATCAGCCATGCGCCGTTGAGTTGGGTAGCGGTGAAAATCATTCCGGCTGGTCCTTTTCAGTTTGCTGTCTCAGGGGGCGCCAGTAGAAATCTGAATCGATTTGCTGCGTCGCGACCAAGTGCTTTAACTGTTCCAGCCGTGTGAACCCTCGAAACAAAAATATTTCCTCGGTCATTTGTACCCGCTCAAAGATTTCACGCAGCTGACGCGCACCGAGCTGAGCGGGCCAGAGACACCGGAACTCCGGCAGGTGACGCCGTATCTTCGCAAAGGAAGTCCGATAGCTGCGGTTGTCACCGCTCGGCCGGCCGAAGGTAACGGTACAACCGTCAAAGACTTGTCCGACAATGGCGGCGACTTCGCGAATGCGGTAGTTCTGCTCGTCGTCGCCGACGTTAAAGATTTCGTTGTGCACGGCCTCGCGCGGCGCCTCCAGCGCGAGTATGACCGCCTGGCAGATATCCTCGACATGGACCAGCGGCCGCCACGGCGTTCCATCGCTCGTCATCCGGATCTCCTTGGTGGTCCAGGCGAAACCAGCGAGGTTATTGAGGACAATGTCGAACCGCATCCGCGGGCTCAAGCCAAAGGCGGTGGCATTCCGCAAAAAAATGGGTGAAAAATGGGTGTCTGCGAGCTCGCCGACATCACGTTCGACAAGCACTTTGCATCTGGCATAAGCAGTTTGCGGGTTGGGCGCCGATTGCTCACTGCGCTCACCACCGTCTTCGGCGGCGCCGTAAACACTGCATGAGGAGGTATAAACCAAACGTGGGACACCGGCTTGCTTGCACGCCCGCGCCAAGGTGACCGAGCCAAGGTGGTTGATCTCATAGGTAGTGCGCTCGCTGAGCTCGCCAAGCGGGTCGTTCGACAGTTCGGCGAGATGAACGACCGCGTCGAATCCTTCGACATCCTTCGGAATGATCCGGCGAATGTCCTTGGTGAAGGTTAGCGGACGCGGGCGGTCGTCATTGTAGAGCCAGCCGTCGCGATAAAAGCCGCAATCCACCCCGACAACATCGAACCCCTGCTCCAGCAGCGTCGGCCCGAGCACGGCCCCGATGTACCCGTCGGCGCCAGTAACCAATACTCGCATGCCCGCCATATCTACTCCAAAAAAAGAACGTCCAGGAATCGGTAACATTTAATCCCCGAATGGGGGGATTGTCGAGCGGGTCCACCCCCGCGGGAGCGCATCGCATATTCACAATCACGGCTAACGCTGATCCCGTTGTGCGCGCCGTCTCCTCAGTTTGGGAACGATGGCAACGCGATCGCTGTTTCGTTGCACCTGCCTTTGGTGGTTCAGGAAAATGTCGCGGTATCAACTGCCGTGGAAAGCCCCTGCTACCGGCTCGAGCCACTGCTCTAATAATCAGTATTCCGACTCTTCTCCAGCTGGCGGCGCCAGACCCACGCGGCTCCTGGCGCGACACCACCAAGCGAGCTGCCGTCTTGGCGAGAGCATCGATCAGTTTTGCTTGTCGCTCCGTGTCAGCGTTCCAAAAATCATTGTCTCGAAATTCTCGACGCAGGGGTATTAGATCTGGGGTGCGTGGGTCCGGTACAAAGAAGACTTCGGCCACAAGCCGAAACCGCCCAAGGCATGCCCAGAAGACGGGGCCGGCGTACTCCCCCTCGGCTTCAGGGTATTGGCGGCGTACAGACCGGCCAGCGCGGCCTCAAATCGGCGATGACATTGGGTATCGCGCGGACGCAACCGCCGCCACACGGTCTTGGCCTTGTTTGGCGTCGACCGCTCGCTGCGCTCGCCGCCCTCCGCGGCGGCACCAGGCACGCTGTACGAGGAGGTATAGAAAACGTGGCACCGACCCGCTGTTTGTCGACAAGGTGAGCGACATCGTTGGGCTCTACCTCAACCCACCCGACCGCGCCCTGGTGCTGTGCGTCGACGAAAAGTCGCAGATCCACGCGCTCGACCGCACTCAGCCGCTGCTGCCGATGCGGCCGGGGCAAGTCGAGCGGCGCAGCCATGACTACCAGCGCCACAGCACGACCTCGTTGTTCGCCGCCTTGGACATCGCCACCGGTCGGGTCATCGGCCGCTGCTACCACCGCCACCGGGCGATCGAATTCCGCAAATTCCTGGCGCAAGTCGAGCAGGCCGTGCCGGCCGATCTCGACATCCATCTGGAGCTCGACAATTACGCTACCCACAAAGCGCCACCCGTCAAAGCGTGGCTCGCCCGCCACCCGCGCTATCACCTCCACTTCACGCCGACCAGCGCCTCCTGGCTTAACCAAGTCGAACGCTGGTTCGCGCGGCTCGCCGACAAGCAGATCAAGCGCGGCGTGCATCGTAGCGTCGATCGGCTCAAGGCCGATATCGCCCCCTTCATCCAAGCCCACTATGACCGCCCCAAGCCATTCATCTGGACCAAGACAGCCGATGCCATCCTCCAGACGATCGCGCGGTATTGCTCAGATACTCTGGCCGTACATGCCGCGATTTCTTAAACGAATCTCTGATTCGGGACACTAGGGACTCATCACATCTACACCGAGGACGGGGCGTCTGTCGAGCGGAGTCCGCGCCACCCTCCGACGACTAGCGCCTATCCGTTTGCGCGCATCGTCTTGCTCATTCTCACCTGCCATAGCGGTTAGAATATCAAATAGTTCAAAGGGGGCTTCATTAGCCGGTGCCTCGGGGCTATCAACGATTCCAGGTAAAGGCTGAGGACATCGCAAAGTTAAAGACGGAGCCGATGACGGCGCCCGCCGCTCCGGCCAGCCACCAAACATAGTTCGCGGCGAAGACGTAGGACGCTACGCCGACATTGGCGACGGCACCCAATCCGCAGATCAGGTAAAATAGGCCGAGCCCGCGGATGAGCCGTAGGCCACGCAGTCGCCGGTCCCGATAGGTAAATTGATTGTTCAGGAAGAAATTCGAGGTCATCGCCACCACCGTAGCAACGGTCTGCGAGTTGCGAAAGCTGAACCCCAGCAGATTAAGGCTGGTCCACAGCGTGGCGAGATGCACGAGGAGCCCCAGCCCGCCGATTAGCGCGAATAGAGCAAAGCGGACGGGGATGATGTGGCCGACCAGCTTGTCGGCCAGCAACATCCCGAATTCCCAGACGATTAAGCTGTCGAGCTTGCTCTCGCCCCTCTGGCGCTCGCGGAAGGTATAGGGAAGCTCGCGCACCCGCGGCGGCTCAGGTGAGGAGGCGAGAAGATCGAGCAGCACTTTAAATCCCTGTCCAGACATGCGGGGTAGCGCCCGTTCGAAGACTTCACGCCGGCACATAAAGAAGCCACTCAACGGGTCTGCGATGTCGGCTTTGCAAATAATCCGCCCGAGGCGTGTCGCGAGCCCGCTTGCCCGCGCGCGGCCGCGATCCCAATCGCCGACACCGCCGCCGGGTACATAGCGGCTTCCAACCACCAAATCAACCGTGCCGCCGTTAAGCTCCACCAGCATCTGCAGCAGCAGCCGCTCGTCGTGCTGAAGATCCGCATCCATGATGGCCACGTAAGGCGAAGCGGAGGCGAGAAAGCCTTCTATGCAAGCGGTCGCGAGGCCACGTCGGCCAATCCGTTGCAGGCACCGCACCCGGGGATTACGGCGCGCCAGGCTCCGCACACACTCGGCTGTGCCGTCCTGTGAGTCGTCGTCGACGAAGATCGCCTCCCATGCGGTGTTTGGCAGCGACTCCGTCAATAACGCAAACAGCGGTTCGATATTTTCGCGCTCGTTCAGCGTCGGTATGATGATGCTGAGAATGGTCGTAGCGGCTGAAGGGGCATCGCGCTTAACGAAGCCATGCAACGTGGTGAGGTCGTCCGTCACGTTATCCCACTTGAATATCTATCGCGAGCCGCCGTTCACTCTCGGCGGTTCAAATCCAATCCGCCGGGTCGTATTTCTCATCCGACCGCCTTCTCTTTATAATTACGAGGCTTGCCATGTGGAGCTGGGCGTAGTGTAGTACAGCGTTCACCCTGTTCCATCTCTTCTTGCAGAGGTGCATCCTGCCGCCGCCTACTTCGTGGTACTATAGCGAGCCATTATACGCGTTCGTTTGTCTTAGGCAAGGGCCAAAGACGACCCCGACTGACAGGAAGACGATGAAATGCTACTAAAGGTACGGTGCTCGTTCGCCATATTGGGAATATTGTGGGCTCTAGAAGGAGATATTGCTCGAGCGGGTAACGAAGCCGCCAGTTCTACGAGGTCTGAGGTCGCGATCTATCCGCTGAAACCGAGCGTTAATAACCGTTATTTAGTAAATCAAAACAACGTACCCTTTATGATTCTTGGAGACTCTCCGCACAGCTTGATTGGTATGATGTCCAAATCGGATGCGCAATACTATATGGCGAACCGACAGCGATACGGAATCAATACATTATGGGTCGAGCTTTTGTGCAACAATAAAACTGCCTGCAACGAGGATGGGACGACGTTCGACGACATTCCGCCGTTTACGACACGCGGTGATATTTCAACACCGAACCCCGCATACTTCCGGCGGGTAGATGATATGCTCCAGATAGCGGCAACACACAGCATCACGTTGTTGCTAGATGCGGTCGAGACAGTCGGCTGGCTCACCACCTTCAAAGCGAATGGTCCTGAGAAAGCGGCGGCCTTTGGGCGGTACCTCGGCGATCGCTACAAAGATATTCCCAATATTATATGGATGTATGGCAACGACTTCCAGACATGGGAGGATCCTGCCGACGACGCCGTCGTGCTGGCGGTCGCGAAGGGGATAAAGGACGCCGATCCAAACCACGTGCATACGACGGAACTTAATTACCTCAGCAGCGGATCAATGGATGACGCGCGATGGGAGCCGATCCTGGAATTGGACGGCGCATATACTTATTACCCAACATACGCACAGGTGCTTAAAGAATACAATCGACCCCATTTCAAACCGGTTTTCATGGAAGAGGCAAATTATGAATTCGAACATAATTCCAACACCGATGGCGGCTCTCTTCCGAACCTCCGACATCAGGAATATTGGACGATGCTCTCCGGTGCCACGGGGCAACTGTATGGAAGCGCCTATACTTGGAGACTTCCCTCTGGATGGTTATCTGACTGGCGATTGAGCCTTTCCGCGCGCCGCCTATTCGGATGGCGCTCCAACCTCGACACACCGGGTATTACGCAGCTCAGCTACATGAAAAAGCTATTTGCGCCGCGGAAGTGGTACGACCTCATTCCCGACCAAACACACATGGTGGTCATCGATGGCTACGGCACGCCGGCTCCCCTTGGCAGCGGCTCGGTCACGACGGACACTTACGCAACGGCGGCGCGAACCCCGGACGGCGGGTTGATCATCGTGTACATGCCTACTATCCGCACAATAACCGTGGACATGTCGAAACTTTCAGGACCGACCACGGCTCGCTGGTATGATCCGACCACCGGGGAATACATCAACGTGAGCAGCTTACCGTTCGCGAATAGCGGTCCCATGCAATTCACACCCCCAGGTAACAACCACGAGGGCGAAGGGGATTGGGTGCTCGTATTTGAAGCAAACTAGTGCTTAATTGCGTCGAAACGCGATAGATTGTGTGATACCAAGACCCGCGTACCACATGAGGTGTCTCGTGGCCCGGGTCGCGGTAGCGTTGTCGTGTTCGGCCGAACAACGAACTGAGCTGATGGACCTTGCCTGGAGCCGTACCGAGGAAGCCCGCTTGGTCGAGCGTGCCAAGATCGTTTTGGCTTGCCTTGAGGGGTAAGCGCAATGACGAAGTGTCGCGCGAACTTGGGGTGCGGCCAAACACGGTCCGTCTGTGGCGCCAGCGGTTTGCAGCACGAGGCATCGCCGGGCTTCACGATCAGCCGCGGCCGGGCAAGAAACCGAAATACGGGGAAGAATTGCGCATGCGCATTCTGCGGCAATTGGAGTTGCCGGCGCCGGCAGGGTTGGCCGGGTGGGATGGCGGCATGTTGGCCTCGGCGCTCGGGATTTCGGACGCCGCGGTTTGGCGGGTCTTGCGCAAAGAAGGCATCCAGTGGCGCCGGCATCGCTCGTGGTGTGTCAGTACCGACCCGCAATTTGCGGCAAAAGCGGCCGATATTATTGGCTTGTACCTCGACCCCCCAGACAACGCGCTGGTGCTCAGCGTCGACGAAAAGCCGTCGATCCAGGCCTTGGAACGGGCGACCGGCTATGTTCAGACCAGCAGCGGTAAGATCGTCCAAGGCCTCAAGAGCACCTACAAGCGACACGGCACGGTCAACCTCTTTGCCGCCTTGGAAGTCGCCACCGGGTTCATCCGCGGCAAGACCACACAGACCAAAAAGCGCGTCGATTTCCAAGCCTTCATGTCCGAGATCGTTGAAGATCAGCCCGCCGATCGCCAAATCCACGTCATTCTCGACAACTACTGTACCCACAAAAAGAACGAAACTTGGCTGGCCGCGCACCCCAATGTCACGTTTCACTTCACGCCGACCTCGGCAAGCTGGCTTAACCAAGTGGAGATCTGGTTCGGCATTTTACCCGAAAGGCCTTGTCCGGCGCGGGCTTTCGCACTGTCGAGCACCTGAAGAAGGCGATCCACGACTTTACCGCCGCATACAACGAACACGCCGCCCCGTTTGTCTGGCGCAAACGCGAGGTCAAGGGCGCGCAATTGCGACATACTATCGTTAACTTACGCAATTAGACACTAGCCACTGTCCCATCCGCCGCCTTCCCTTGCCAGCCGCAGGGCCGCTGATCTACCAGAGGGTACCCGGGGAAAATGTCAATCTGACATCGCAAGGTATGTTGGCCAATGGCGGATCGATTTCCAATTCGAGGCGTGATCCTAAAGCTGGCACGGCTGTCGCCAACGAGAAGGATTGCTCCACGTCACCTTGCGCGAGAAAGGCTGTTGCGAGCGCTTTGTGTCGGGTACCGTCAGACTCCACAACATGTAAGGTGAGAAGCGTACCCCGGGGGCAACTCGTTCTTCCCACGCCTCCGAGTTCTGTCAGGCCCACGGGCGGCTCGTCATACGACATATACCGAGCCGGCCAGCCATCTCCCTTTATTCGGTTGTAAGCCAAGACATCTCCTTTACCCCGCGCTTTGAATGGCTCGCCTCGGCGTGGCCGCCCGATTTCGATCCAGGATGGCTGACCATAGCCCCGGCTTGGCACTGCAGACCGTAGGGCTTCAATCGTGGCCAGCGCCGTCCGATCGTCGCCTTCTCTGACGCGCTTGTAGATCGAAACACGGAACGGGGATGTGCGATCCGGAGTCTTATACGGGGCCCCGGAGAGGGAGGATCCCGGAAACGCGACGGGCTCCTCCACGAGCTCGAAGTCAAGCGCAGCCAGACGGTGCTCAGAAAACATGTCGCGCACGGCTGCGAGGCCGTTGAAGCCGGTTGGGAAGAGCGTTTGCAATGGGTCGGTGACCAGTACAAAATCTGCGTCCATAATCTCACTTACTGGCAATTTGTCGCGCGCATCAAGATCCGGGACCGCTTCTACAAAATAGGATTTCGCCAGATCGCCCAGCAGGGCTTCGGCGGCCGACTGAAGCGCAGCTTGGTTGAAGATGGCGGAACTCGCGTCAACGAGTACCGTCCTTGGTAGCGGCCCCTCGATCTCCAAATGGGCGAAGACCTCTTTAAACGGCCCCTCCATGCCATGGTGTAACCACAGCTTCGCCACGCGCCCTTGCAAGAGCGGTGGCAAGGGCGGATTCCCTATGTCCATTATCTTCGAGGTGGCGCCATCGACAAGGCGACCTGCGCTTACGAAGAGGAGCAAGAACGCGGTGCCGAGGGCAGCCAGTTGGATGCGCCCGCCGAATCTCTCCGCGAGCGTCCCTACCCCGAGCCCAATCCCAATCGGCAAGAAAAAAGCACCCGGAACTATCCAGCCTTGGGGCCCCACCTGGCGTATAAGCGCGACCCACAAGACAATATATAGGGCGGCGCCAAGACCCAGCCCGATGATCTCGAATCGCGGACGCCGAAAGACAATCGCGCTTGCAATATATCCAGCCGCCGACAGAACCATGGGGATGACCCCCATGACGCCAAACATCGCGACGGCAACGTCCGTCGGGGTCTGCTCAAATTCAACATATGCGTGGTGTACGATGATCGACGCCATACCTCGCACGAATTGCGGCACCAGAGCCAGCATGATACCCAATCCAAAAATGGCCGAAGCCGCCAGAGCGCCAATCCTTCGTGCGCCAGAGCGCAAGTGCTCGCGCCGCACTGGCTGGTCGTTCGTCTTCCAATCGACCCAGCATTCGATTACTGCAGCTATGAAGAGACCGATGCCGGCCACAGCCCACGCGAAGACAAGATGTCTCCGGAAAACCAATACCACAACCGTCAGTACTACGAGGCCGGCCGTAAGCAGCCAGGTCGGGTGGCGCAGCAGCAGGATTGCGGCGATCACCCAGACCGCGAGAACAAACGCGTCGCCAACGTCCGGATAATACCAGATTACGTTCCACCATACCGCGCTCCGCGTGGCAGTGACGAGAGCCGCTGCGGAAAATGTCCAGTAGATCACTGAAGCCCGGTATCCCGCGAGAACGACGACGGTGACGGCTCCGACTGCTAGGCTCGCGGCGGTCCCGTAAATCACGGCGACGGCCATCCCATACACATAATAGGATTGGTCAAACACCATCAGAGCAGGCGCCAGCGGAAGTGCAAACAGCGCGTTGTATTCCGATTGCAAGGTCGCCCGAAACGGCGCCCAGGAGGTGGGCTCGCCGGATAAAAGCGCACGGGCCAATCCGGCGAGCCTGTACCAGTTTCGCGGATCCCAGTTCGGATAAAAATCGGGCTCCTGCAACAGAAAATCGCCAAAAAACCACATAAAAGCCAGAATAGCGATTGAAAGAGCTAAATATCCACCTAACTTTCGGTAGGTGATCTGCCGGGCTTCAGGTACTATCATCCCAACTCCCTGGAGGTCGTAGACAGCCGCCCGTCGCGCCACTGCCGCTGAACGCTACCGGTCGGTGGGCTAAGCCTTCTGCATGGGGCGCAGCACGATATCCGTCACTTCGCCGCTGCGTGGTAGCCGCAGCAGGGACAGAACAATTTCCGCGACATCGGCGGGCTGGATCAGCCGCTCCGGCGGGTATGGACGCCCCTCCGCCGCAAAAATCGCCCGCTGTCGCTCACTTGCGGTTCGTCCGAGGAAAAGTGACATGACTCGCACGCCGTTGCTATTGACTTCGTCGCGAAGGCTATCGGCGATGGCCTTCATCGCGTGCTTGGTCGCGGCGTATTGGCCGAGCCCGCCCGCTGCCTTCAGCGCCTGCGACGAGTTGACGAACACGACTTGCCCTTTGGCCTCGATCAGCAGCGGCAACAGCTGCTGAAGGAGCGCATAGGGCCCGAGAACGTTGGCGGCCATCTGACGGACGAAGGCGGCCGGTTCGTGAGAACGCTCGTAGGTGCCGGAGCTCAGAACGAGCACGTCCAGGCGGCTTCTCGACGAAATCTCAGCATAAACGCGCCCGAGGGCATCACTATCTGTCAGATCAGTCACGACAAAGTGACATCTCTCTCGAAAATTCGCTGGCGGCGACGGCTGAGCTAGCCTACCCATGCTGCGGCCCAACATGAAAACCTCGGCGCCAGCGCTGAGAAGATCAAACGCGATGGCGCGCCCGATATCCCCCGACGCTCCCGCGACCAAAGCGACCGTCTTTTCTAGGCTCATCTCCCACCCCAAGGGTTGATCGCACCGCTCTCCAATGGTCAGCGCTCAACGGGTATCGGCTCGAGCAAGTCAACGGCGAGGAGCTCGTCCGCGGCCGCACGGATCGTAGCGAAAGGGACCTCCGCACGTTCGGCCATGTCGAGCAATGAATGGCGCCCATCCGCAAGGTTCAATACCCACAACAAGGCCATCTGATCGTAGGCGGCGGCACGCTGGCCGCCCATCGCCGCATACAGCCCACGCCGGCCGAGCTGCGGTTCACCTTTCGTATTGCGGCTGCGGTACACAGCATCCCCCTCGATGACGGCGACGATACGCCGCAGGATGGCAAGCGAATGAGCGAGGCTCTCCGGGCGTAGCAGCGACAGGTTGTCGGCAGAGGTGTGGTACTCCGGGTATTCGCCGTTGGGTGTGCGCATCAGGCAACCAACGGGCAGATCGAAACCGGGTGAGCAATACTGCCGCTCGTCGTACCCGTAAGGCACGAAAGACCTGATGCGGTGGGGTACCTCATCTTGACGCAGCACATGTGCGACGATGCGGTCGATCGCCGCGTCGCCGCGACGGCTCTGCTTGTAGGTCATGCCGCCTGCATCGCCAAGACAGGAGAGGACAAGCCCGTGTGTGACGCGGCCAACCTTGTCCTCGTTGCGCGCGAGCCATGTCAGCGAGCCGATCGTGCCGGGGATGAATAGAAATCGATAGCTGTGGCGCGGCCGAAGCGTCTGAATATGACGTGCCAGCATGGTCGCGACCGCGATCCCCGACAGATTGTCGTTGGCGAGCGAAGGGTGGCAGATATGGCAAGAAAACAGGACCGTCTCATCGGTCTCACCCGGGATCAGCAGCTCGCCATAGGTGAGATAACCCCGAGTCAAATCGGAGTCGATGACGACCCGGTAGAGCCCATCGGCCAAACCCGACAGCTGTCGATGTGTCAGGCAAAAACCCCAGTATTCGCTATAATAGGATGTCCGATAGGGAATCCAGTCGGGTTGATCAGGCAGGCTATGGAGGTGCGGGCGCAACTCTGCCAGCGGCAAGATCGCATCAATCGGCCGGCTGTATTGGACAACGTGCAGATTGTTAACCCCAAAATCCACGAGATGCGCGCCGTTCTCGCGCGCGATATAGGCGTCGCGGATGTTCCACTCTCGCGGCACAGTCCAATCCAGGACTGCGGTCCCCGACGGGACCTCGTTAACCTCGAGCGGGATAAAGCGCCCGAGGATCTTGAGCGTCTGCCGTACGCCGTCGCCTGTTATGCTGCGGCAAATCGGGAAGAGCTCCTCGACGAGCGCCATCATGGCTGCTGCGTCGGCGTCGGGTGTGCACCCGGAGGAGGCGTCACTCTCGAACCTCAAGCCAAAGTTCCCCATAACACAACAACTCACCATAAGGCCAAGGTTCGAGGAAGACCGGCTCTTAACGTCGGATCCCGTTCCCTTCCCCTTTGTTAACTATAACCGCTCTTCGCAGTAGCCCCGCGGAGTCCATTCCTCATACCTTCGAAAATGCGCGTCGACAAGCACAGATATCTGTGGCATCATTTCCACTAGGCAATTCTGGACGACTCCATCAATCTGTCACCCATGGCGCAAGCGGCACTGGCAACCCGGCCTCTGGTCAGCGTTGTCACCCCCTTCTATAATACAGCCCCGTATTTAGCTCAATGCATCGAGAGTGTACTCGCCCAAACCTACGGTGAATTCGAATATATCCTCATGGATAATTGCAGCACGGACAGCTCCGAAGAAATCGCGGAGGATTACGCACGCCGTGACCCTCGTATACGCCTAATTCGGTCCTCGCAATTTCTTTCTCAGCTTGCGAACTACAACCACGCGCTCGCACAGATCTCCGGTGTCAGCAAATACTGCAAAATGGTGCAGGCAGATGACTGGATTTTCCCAGAGTGCTTGTCATGCATGGTGAAGACCTTTGAGCAATCGGAATCGATCGGGTTGGTGTCCTCCTACTGGTTGACCGATGAGGAGAACGCGGTCTTAGGTTCTGGCTATCCGGTAGGGTCGCCGATTCTCTCGGGTAGAGAGTGCGCGGCGTGGTATTTGCGAACTGGGATTTACATTTTCGGCTCACAAACTACAGTAATGTACCGATCCTCTCTAGTCCGCTGCTGTGAAACCTTCTATGATGTGTCCCTCCCTGTTCATGCGGATCTAGAAAAATGTATGGAGATACTTAAGCGTTGGGATTTTGGGTTTGTCTATCAGGTGCTTTCCTTCACGCGAAGGGACAACGAATCTGTCATTTCAAAGGTCCTCCCTCTGCAGTCTTATGACCTGGTTCCATACATTATCACCCAGCGCTACGCCCCCGTTTTCTTTGAGGCCGGCGAGGCGGCATCTGTAAAGAGAAAGTCCAAACGCAAATATTATCGCGCCCTTTCAAGGGCGGCACTTCAGCTCAAGGGCCGGGCATTTTGGCGATATCACAGCGTCGGGCTGAAGGCATTGAGCGAGCGCGAAACGCTCGATTGGCCCTACCTAGCGGCGCAGATGGGGGTGGTCTTACTGTGGTTAATATCAAATCCTGGCAGAACTATGCTGCGTATGATGCATTACTCCAAGGCACCGCGAAGACAAAGCTCTAACGAAAGCACCTTAGCGCATGCCACGAAGCCGACACGGTCCATATCAAGGAGTAAAGTTACATGAAAGTAGTCTTGTTCTGTGGCGGTCTGGGATTGCGGTTGCGCGACTATGCCGACCACATTCCGAAACCCATGGTACCGATCGGGTACCGTCCGATCCTGTGGCACGTGATGAAATATTTCGCCCATTTCGGTCATCGCGACTTTATCCTTTGTCTCGGCTATAGAGGTGATCTCATCAAGCAATATTTTTTGACTTACGACGAATGTCTGTCGAACGACTTCGTCTTTTCTAAAGGGGGCAAGCGCCTAGAACTCGCCAATAGCGATATCCATGATTGGACGATTACTTTCGCAGATACCGGGCTCCGCTCAAATATAGGAGAACGCCTGGCGGCTGTGGAGAAATATGTGGGCAGCGAAGAGATGTTTTTGGCGAATTATTCCGATGGTCTGACAGACCTTGATCTTCCGAGATATCTCGAGTTTGCCCACCAGCGCGACAAGATCGCGACTTTCTTAAGCGTGAAGCCAAATCTCAGTTACCATGTAGCCACCGCAGATTCAGATGGCCTCGTCACAGGTATTAAGGAGGTGACGCAGTCCGGCATACGGATTAACGCTGGATTTTTCGTCTTAAAGAGGGATATCTTCAGCTATATGAAACCGGGAGAAGAGCTTGTCATACAACCCTTTCAGCGACTGATCGAATCTCGCCAATTGGCTGCCTATGAATACGACGGGTTCTTCGTCGCGATGGATACTTTCAAGGACAAGCAGCAATTGGACGATCTCTACGAAGATAGGCGGCCGCCTTGGGAAGTTTGGAGGGAGACCAACGGTGGGGCGGAGAAACCCACATATACCGGAATCACTGCACTCGCCAGTAACCCCAGGAGAATGCCGCTGAGCGATCGTCGAAGCTGAGCGGCGTCCAGATTGGGTAAATGGGCACAAAGCAATAGAGAGTTACGCTGCGCGATTTGTCGGCAGTCGTGAAGCACGGCGGCGGTGAAGACTTCAACCCAGTCAGCACGAAAGCATGATTTCGGAGGCCGACTTGTCATTCTCAGGTGGCAAAATTTGTCGGGGTGGCAGCCAGTCATCCTCGCCTC
>Ga0306920_100002849_pt1 | contig 21861 bp, 22 predicted proteins | sample flu12Cox44000170_FD_204666 | JGI IMG/M metagenome (GOLD analysis project Ga0306920, IMG submission 204666) | Lab enrichment of tropical soil microbial communities from Luquillo Experimental Forest, Puerto Rico - flux4day.12C.oxic.44.000.170 (v2)... | ecosystem: Environmental > Terrestrial >...
GCTGGTCGGTGTCGATTGGGGCGTCGTCAACTTCGTCACGATGTCCAACGGCGAAGTTGTCGGCCAGTGCGCGCCGCTCGAGCAGCACGCCAGGAAGCTCGTGAAGTTGCAGCGTCGGCTGGCTCGCAAGAAGAAATTCTCGAATAACTGGAAGAAAGCAAAGGCCCGGATCAGCAAGTTGCATCAACACGTCGCCAATATCAGAAAGGATTTCGTACACAAGACCTCCGACAGCATCAGTAAAAACCACGCCGTTGTCGTAGTGGATGAATCCCCAGCCTTTAGGCGGGGGAGGAGGTCAAAGCCCTTTCGAACTGCGGAACTGCCGAATCACCTCCGCCGGGTCGTTCAGCCGCCCATCCACTGCGTAATTCATCCGCCGCATGTCCGCCGCCGAGACTTTGCCCCCGAACTCGGCGAGCGCCGCACGCAACCCTGGGTACTGAGCTAGCGTCGATTCACGGACGACGGGCACGGCGTCATAGGGTGGAAAGTAATGGAGATCGTCGTCCAACGCCACAAACCCCAGCGAATCAATCAGCCCGTCCGTCGAATTGCCCGCGACTATGTCCACCTTGCGGTCGAGAAGCGCTCGATAAATGAGCCCCAGATCCATAACTTGTGGCTCGCCCGCGAAATGAAGCTTGTATCGCTCCGACCAGCCCTTGAAACCGTCGGGCCGCTCAAGAAATTCGTAGCCAACCCCGATCCGCCAGCTCGGAGCGATCGACGCGATGTCCGAAGTGCTGCGAAGATTCAACTTCCTCGCATCGTCTCCGCGGATCACCATCGCGAACGTATTTTCGAATCCGAGAGGCTCCGTTACTTCCAGATGAAAGCGATCCGCGTATAACTGTTTGACGCGCTTGTACACCACGGAAGAATCTCCGGAAGGGGTCTCGTGCAGCACGGCGGTCAGCGCCGTGCCCGTATACTCGACATAAACGTCCAGCTCACCCGCAAGAAGCGCTTTGTGAACCAACAGAGTCCCACCGAGATTCGTTTTTCGTTCAACCTTGATTCCGGTTTTCGCTTCGATCTGTTGTGCAAGCAACTCCGCCAGCAACACCTGCTCCGTAAAGAACTTGCTCCCAACCGTAATCCTCGGGTGCCGATCCTTCCGGCAACCCGAACCGCCAAAGGCCCCAACGATCACCACCGCCAGTGCAACAAGCGCTCGGCACCTCGATCTAGGGGCACAGTACCGCTGCGCCTCATGACCGAACGATTTCATGCTTGCCCCGAAGCTCCAGCGAAGCAGTGGTACGGCCCAAATTGTTGTGCGGGTCCTTCTCGGGGCTTGATCGCGCCTTGGTTGCGGGCCCTTCACGACACTCGCAACCGTCTCTCGATGATTCCCAGCAAAAAATCTGCCGCGAGAGCAAGCAGTGCTGCGGGGATCGCTCCCGCCAGCAACAATCCATTGCTCACGAGCGCGACACCACGAAAAATGAACGTACCGAGACCGCCCGCCCCGATCGCCGCGGCGATTGTTGCCACCCCGATCGTGATGATCGTCGCCGTGCGAATTCCCGCAAGAATGAATGCGCTCGCCAGCGGAAGTCGTACACGGAATAAAATTTGCGACCGCGTCATGCCCATTGCTTCCGCCGATTCGAGCACGGCCGGATCAATTTCCGTCAGGCCGACGTATGTGTTTCGCAGAATCGGCAGCAGCGCGTAGAGGACCAGCGCAACAATTGCAGTCCGTTTTCCAATTCCCCCGATGAACGGCATGGGAATTAGAAACCCAAACAGCGCCAGGCTCGGAATCGTTTGGAACACGTTCGCGACACCGACTGCGATCGTGCGCAAAACCGGCCGGTGCACAATCAGCAACCCGAGAGGAACGCCTATGAGGATGGCGATGAGCATTGCCACGAGCACGAGCGCAAGGTGTTCGGCCGTCGTCACGAAAATCTCCCCTCGATGCTCCACCAGGAACGTCCATGCGCTCATGCCGGCTCTCCGGCTTGGTTCGAAAGCGACGCTCCAAAAGCTCGCACTTCCTCATGCTCAAGCTGCAGGAACTCGTCCCGCGGCGCGCTGGCAACGATCCGGCCCGCCTTAAGCAACACAATCCGCGAAGCGAGCAGCAGCGCTTCGCGAAGATCGTGCGTCACAAACACGATCGTTTTTCGAAGTTGCTTGGCGAGCGCTCGGAATTCCCGCTGCAATTCTGCTCTGGTCACGGGATCAAGCGCCCCGAACGGCTCGTCCATCAGCAGAATTGGCGGATCCCCCGCCAGGGCTCGAGCGACCCCCACGCGCTGGCGCTGTCCGCCCGAAAGTTCACGTGGACGTCGCGCGCCAAATTCGTCCGGGGCAAGGCCCACGAGCCGCAGCATTTCCCCGACGCGTGCTTCAATCTGCGGGCGCGGCCAGCCTTCCAGCCATGGCACCAGCCCCACGTTCTCCGCGACCGTGAAGTGCGGGAACAGCCCCGCTTCCTGAATTACATAGCCGATGCCACGCCGCAGCTCTATGCGATCCCAGTCCGTAGTAGCTTTCTGTTTTACGAGGATTTTTCCCTTCGATGGAATGAGCAATCCGTTGATCAGCTTCAGCAGGGAAGTCTTTCCGCTCCCACTACGCCCCAGCAATACCAGCGTTTCTCCACCCGCAATCCTCAGCGTGACATCCGAAACAATTTCCCGCATCGCGCTGGTGCCCGCTCGCACGGACACATCCTGAAACTCGATCGAATTTCCATCCGCCTCTGGCGCTGCCAAATGCATCTCCGCTACCGCGCGAGCCGCTAGTTTAATGCACTCCGCGCCATCTCTTAAATGATTGTTGGGGTGGCCGAGACGCCCCGGACCGGAGCGTAGAATTGGGGAGGAGCCGGGCTGTGGCCGGCCGTGTGGAAAGGAAGAACTACGCGCTATGCGGCGAGCCGCTTCGAGGTTGAAGCGGCCTTCATCTTCGGCATTTTGACGTCCCACGCCAAGCCCAGCGTGCGCAGCGTCCAGATCCCGTACCAGTTTACGTCCAACTCGTACCATGTAAATCCATGACGTGCCGACTGCGGCTGAGCGTGATGGTTATTATGCCAGCCTTCACCAAATGTAAGGAACGCCACCCAGAAACTGTTCGTCGATGTGTCGCCGGTGTCGAACCGCTGCGTACCCCAAATATGCGTCGCCGAGTTGACCAGCCAGGTGAAATGCAGGCTCAGCACCGTGCGCACGAATACTCCCCAGAAAACCCACGGCCACCCGCCAACCGCGTAAAAAGCAATTCCCACTACGATCGATGGAATCACGTGCCACTTGCTCATCCACAAGTGAAATTTGTCTTTACGCAGATCCGGCGCGTACGGCAGGAGTTCGCTGCGGTCGCGGTGCATCGCGCGCCCTGTCAGGATCCACCCCATATGCGCCCAGAAACCCCCATCGCGCGGAGAATGCGGATCGCCTTCTTTGTCGGTGTTCTGATGGTGAATGCGGTGCGTGGCCACCCACGAAATCGGGCCGCCTTCGAACGCCAGCGTGCCGCAGGTCGTCAGAAAATACTCAACCCACTTTGGGGTTTTATACCCGCGATGTGTCAGCAGGCGGTGATATCCCATGCCAATCCCGAGGCTCCCAGCGACCCACCACATTACGACAGAGAGCAGTAACGCTTTCCACGTGAAGAAGAACGCGGCCGCCAACGCGGCTATGTGGAGCGCCACCATAAACGCTGTGATGCCCCAATTGACAGGCTGAGAGAAAGTCTTGTCACTTTTCCAGAAGGTTAGAAGGCTCATGTAGTCTTCAACTGTATCATCACTGAGCGGCGAATCACGCACAAATCAGCTGTGCGTGTTGAAAAAGGTCTCAAGGAGTTTCACGAACAAGGCCGTAAGGAAGTGGTGATGGCCCGGTCGAGTGCTTGCTTTTCTTCCTGACGCAGTGGGCGGTAAGCGCCTTTTGCGAGTTCCCCCAGTTGCAGTGGCCCGATCGCAACTCGAATCAGGCGCAGCACTTCAACTCCCAGCGCATCTAGCATGCGACGAATCTGCCGGTTTTTGCCTTCGTCAAGGACGATTTCAATCCACGAGTTTTTTTCGCCAGAGCGAGCGAGTCTCGCCCGCTTCGCTTTGAGCCTTTCTCCAGTCGGCATTTCCATGCCGCGCGCCAGCAATTCCAGCAGCGTCGGGTCTGCCACCGCGCCGATCTGTACCCGATAGGTTTTCTCGAGGTGTGAGTCTGGATCGGTGATTCGTGCTCCCCACTCTGAATCGTTGGTCAGCAGTAAGAGACCCTCGCTCGCTTTATCCAGCCTGCCCACGGGAGCCGTCCACTGCCGATCTTTCGGCAGCAACGAGTAGATCGTCTCGCGTCCTTTTTCGTCGTCCGCTGTGGTCACTACGCCGCGCGGTTTGTTCAGCATCAGGTAAGCTCTCTCGGCCGCATGCGTCCGCTTTCCGTCCACTTCAATTCGGTCCAAACCCAGGCGCACCGGCGCCTCCGGGTTGCGCGGCATCATGCCGTTCAATCGAACTCGGCCCTCACGAATCAGCGAAAAAGCGTCAGAACGGGAGCAGTAGCCGAGTTTAGACAAAGCACGCGCAAGCCCCACGTGTTTGCCTTTGCCATGCTGGCGCGCGGAAGATTTGGTGCGATGCGATTTCACAACGCGGCAATCCTGCTCAGCTCTTCCTCTCTGGCGTGGAACCGTCCTCGGGATGTTTTACTTCGCCGTAGCGTTCGGCAAGCCACGCGCGCACTTCCTTCGGAGCATATTTGAATGGTCCGTTTCCGCCCTTGTAGGCAATTCGGCCGTTCTCATCAAGAATGTAGAGCCGCTCGGGCCATGCGGCATACGCATCGTTCGCGGCGTTGTTCATCTCGTCGATTCCAAAGGGTACCGAATACTTGAATCGCTTGGTAAAATCGTTCGCGATAGCCACTCGCTGTTCCAACGTTTTCGGCTGCGCGTAGCACACATCGTCCTTATCTTTTCCGTTCGACTTCATCTGCCACTCATCTGTCGGATGTGCTTCGCGCACGTAAATCGTCAGGAAATCGGCATGATCCCTGTAGTCTTGGTAGAGCTTTGCGATGTCGCCAACCTGGCGACGGAACGGTGGTCAAGTAAAACTGCCGAACACCAGCACGAGCGGGCGTCCCGCGAGGTGGTCGCGCAGACGAAACCGCGTTTCCCCATCCAGCGCTACCAGCCTTGCATCCGGCCCCGCGTCCCCAACCTTGAGAACGCCGCGATGCATGTATGGCAACGCGTAGCGCACCATATAAAACGGATCTTTGGGCCCGCCCGCCATCACGCTCAGGACCACATACACGGCCACAAGAAGTACCGCAAGAGAAATTCCAATCCATTTCATTGCCCCGCTCACGCAGTCCTCGCTTCCTTCGCCCCGCCGCGCAGCTCATCGCGCATTGCCTTGTACCTTGCCAGTGCTTTCTCGATCACGTTGATTGCCGCGTATGCCGGCTTAATATCTTCCACCTGCACCTGCTTGCCCTCGAGCTGCTTGTAATCCTGGAAGAACCGCTTCAGCACAAGCAATCGATGCGGCGGCAGATCGCGGGCTTCCAGGTAATCGCTGAACTCCGGATCGTTGGTCGCTACCGAGATGATTTTGTCGTCGCTCGCCCCAGAATCGATCATGGTCATCACGCCGATGGCACGCGCCTTGATCAGCGCTAGCGGCTGCACGGGCTCCTGGCAAAGAACAAGCACGTCGAGCGGGTCGTTGTCGTCAGCATATGATTGCGGAATGAACCCGTAGTTCGCGGGATAGAAAACCGCCGAATGGATGATTCGGTCGACCTTCAGCAGGCCCGTTGTCTTGTCCAACTCGTACTTCACGTTCGAACCCAGTGGAATTTCAATCAGTGCCTGAAAGTCTCGCGGTAATTCCTCGCCCGGGGAAACGTCATGCCATGGGTGCATTGGAACCGTGGTCCTCGCTGTCGTCGACTTGCCAGTCTATTATTACCTGAGACCGGTTGTTTTGGCATGTCCAGCGCTCATGCACCCTTCTTCTTCCACGCGCCCAATATCCCTCCCATCAGGACGAAACCCGCCAGCGGAAAGAATTGATTGATCGCAAACAGTTCCTTCGATCGCATCTCATACATATACGTTGTGAATGTAACCGGCCCTACAAATCCGATCCATAGCAGAACGCCGACCGAAGCCCCTCGTCCCGCCGTATCGGCATTCCTCCAGATGCAGATTTGCGCCAAGGAATACGCAATCAGCACGTTCAGTACAAGCGTAATCACGTAAGGCAGCACTGGATTCATGCTCTTGACCTGCTCCTCGGTCATGTGCTCGAGCGCCATCCACGGTTTGCTGAACAGCACTCCATACCAGAGCGCGCCGAGCACCCAATACGCGATCGCTGCGACGATAACGGCCGGGTAGTTCGTTTTCATCGAGGATCCTCTCTTTTGAATGCCGCAGGAAAGAGGACACGGTTCTGTGGCACTCCGTCGGCCAGAGTCTCTTACTGTTGGGAACCAGAGTCAAGACTTCCCGCCGGCCGCACAGATTTGCCCGTTGCCCTGCACACTCGATCAGCTACCAACGATGCCGGTCGCAAAGGAAAGCGTGAGTTACCGCGAATTTCCATGACGTTTGCTGTGTCGGGAGGTTCTGCGCTCGTTCTTGCTAACCACTCACGCGTAAAACACTTGATGGCCGATCGCGGCACGCAACGGATGATTTACCGGATCCTGGACAATATGCCGAAAAAACCATCCGCTCGTGCTCTCCTTGAGATTCGCGTAGTAGAGAGCGCCATTTGTGGGGTCGTCTTCTGTCCCTGCCACGATGGCGTTCACGATGTTCGTAGCATGGAGGTAAGAAGGGTATTCAGGATCGGTAACGGCGGTGCCGGAAGGTTGTATTCGGGTCCGTGCTGATGCTCATCGACGAAAACTGGTTCTTCCCGTAGATCACATCGTGCAGTGAGTTGGGAAAGCCGGGCGCGCCGACTCGATTGAAGATCACGTGCGCAACGGCATCCATGGCTTCGTATCCGTCTCCACGGGCTTCTTTCCACACGCACAAGATCGCGTTCTGCAGGTCGTCCTGGTCAAACGCTTCCATCGCGAGTACCTTCCATGTTGCGCTGCTTAAGATGCTTTGACGTAGACGAATTTTGGAACCTGGACTCCTAGAAAACCATGTAGATACTGCGCTCTAAATATCATAGCTGCGTCTCAATTTCTAGGTGTGAGACCAGCTAAAGCGTTCCCTGAAGCGAGAGTTTTAAGCGCCAAATCGCTTACGCCCGCGCTTTGTCGATCATCTCCTCCCAAATCCCCTTCGATTTGATGATCAGTTCAATCGCTTCACGTATGGCCCCATGCCCAGCAAAGGCCTTGGTCGCGTAATGCGCTGCCTTCTTTACTTCTGGCACTGCATTCCCCACCGCAATCGCCAACCCTACGCGTCGCATCACCGGCAGGTCCGGCAAATCGTCTCCAACATATGCGACCGCGGATTCCGGAACACCTGCCTTCCTTACGATCTCTTCGTAAGCGGGAATCTTCATCGGTTGCTTCATATAGATGAATTCCATTTTCATTTCATTGGCGCGCCTCAGCAGCGCTGGGCTTTCCCGCCCGGTGATGCAGCCGGTTCGGATTCCAGCAGTATGCGCAAGCGTCAGCCCTTGCCCGTCGTGTGCATCAAACGTCTTGATTTCAAGCGCCGAGCCATCAGCTTGCGAGAGAAGCGTTACACCACCATCCGTCATCGTGCCGTCCACATCCATCAGAAGTACTTTAATCTGCGCCGCGCGCTTCCTGACGCGAGCGGAGACTTTGGGCAAGCGTGCCAAAGGGAGCCTCCTGAAAATTGCGAACGAAAATTGTAGCAGGAAATGAAAGCGATATCAGATACGCGATCAAAGGTTCTGACCTAAATAAGCTCCAAGGTCCAGAGATCGTGGAGATGCACCACGCCCAGCACCCTTTGCGAACCGTCCACCACAACAACCGAAGTGATTTTCTTTTTCTCCATCAGGTTCAGCGCTTCACTCGCCAGCAGATTCGGGCTGATCGTTTGCGGTGTGCGTACCATGCAGTCGCCTGCGGTCATCGCAAGCGTCGCGCCGCCATGCTTCTCCATCAGCCGGCGCAGATCTCCGTCCGTGAGGATCCCGAGAAGTCGTCCGTCCGCGCCAATCACCGTGGTCATGCCGAGTTTCTTCGCCGACATTTCATGGAACGTGGCCGGCATGGGTGTTGTCGGCTCGACTTGCGGGACGGCCTCGCCCGTGTGCATCAGATGTGCAACCCGCAGCAGTTTCTTGCCCAGCCGGCCGGCCGGATGCAGTGCGGCGAAGTCATCGGGCTTGAACCCTCTGCGCTCCAGTAGCGACACCGCCAGCGCGTCGCCCACAGCCATTGCTACCGTCGTGCTTGCCGTCGGCGCAAGGTTCAGAGTGCACGCTTCTTCCTTCACACTCACATCGATCACCACATCGCTGGCCAGGCCCAGCGTTGAATTGGGATTGCCTGTGAGTGCGACAATCGCCATTTCCAGCCGCTTCAGCGTTTCGAGCAGGTTCAGAATTTCCTCCGTCTCGCCACCATAGGTGATCGCCAGTAAGGCATCGCCTCGCGCCAGCATTCCTAGGTCGCCATGGAGTGCGTCGGCGGGATGCAGAAAAAACGAAGGTGTGCCCGTGCTCGAAAGCGTCGCCGAGATTTTTCGCCCGATGAGCCCCGATTTGCCCATCCCTGTCACCACTACGCGGCCCTGGCAGGTGGATAGAAGTTGCACGGCGCGTTCGAACGAGGCATCAAGCCGCTCCAGCATTTCTTGAAGCGCCTGCGCCTCAATGCGAAGTACGCGCTTCGCGGTTTCCAGGCTCATAAGAAAATGACTCGCGACTCGTCAGTCGTGGCCGGCAGGTCGTGCACACAGTCACTCATTGCGGTCCAGCTCTGCGCGACCCTGCTCGTCTTGCAGTAAATTTCGCGTGCCCCATGTCCGCACGAGCGCAGCAAGTTCCTTCAGGCGCGCGAGCAATTGCCCGAGTTGCGAAAGGGGCAACGCATTTGCACCATCGGAAAGCGCTTCAACGGGATTGTCGTGCGTTTCTAGAAAGAGGCCGTCCACTCCCGCGGCGACGCCCGCACGGGCTAGCGTTTCAATAAACTCGGGTTGGCCGCCGCTCGACTGCCCTTGCGCGCCCGGAAGTTGGACGGAGTGAGTTACGTCGTACACCACCGGGTAGCCAAACTTCCGCAGGACGGGAAAGGTCCTCATGTCCACGACTAAGTTGTTGTAGCCAAACGAGGCCCCGCGTTCCGTCAGAATGATGTCGTGATTCCCGGTTGAGACCACTTTTTCGGCAACGTTGCCCATGTCCCACGGCGACAGAAATTGTGCTTTCTTTATGTTAACAACGCGTCCAGTTCTGGCAGCTGCGACCAGTAAATCCGTTTGCCGCGCGAGAAAAGCCGGAATCTGCAGGATGTCCGCAACCTCGGCTGCTGGTGCGGCCTGCGATGCTTCGTGAATGTCCGTTAGAATCGGCAGATTCAAATCGGATCTAATCCTTCCAAGAATGCGCAACCCTTCGGCGAGCCCCGGTCCGCGGAACGCTTTCAGCGACGAACGGTTGGCCTTATCGTAGGACGCTTTGAAGACATAAGGAACGCCTGCTTCTTCCGCTATCCTCGCAACACACTCCGCCATCTTCCGACTGTGCGCCTCCGATTCAATCACGCACGGCCCGGCAATCAAAAACAGCGGGTTAGCGCCGCCCAAGCGCAGCGATCCCAAAGTGATTTCGCGCGTAGTTGTCATTCGCCAGTTGAAGATAGCATACCGCCGTCAGGGCCGCTCGACTGGCAAGAGATGAAGCGCTTTCTTGCCGCCGATTCGATAGACTGCAAAATCCTTCTGGTCTATCGTGAGCACCCTACGAATCGATTCTGATGTGCGAAAGCTCTATGTTTTCAATCGTCGCCATCGCGCCGGACCCCAGGAGTCCCCACACTGCCTTCATCTGCGTTCTTGATCGCCTCAGATGGAATGTTTCGGTCAGCACAGCTTCGGAAGCTAAGAGCGGGAATCGTAGTTGAGGAATTGTACTTCGGCAGGGGACATGCAATCGATCGCGTTCATCCAGGAGCGCGAGTATTGCGCCCGTGTCAATCAGGACTTCAGCCGCGGACATATTTGCGAGCTAAGCTCTTTTCCATCAGCTCTCTGACACGTTCAGAACGTCTTGAATCTCTTCCTCGGACGACACCAAATACCGCCCGGCGACGGCGTGAAGACGCTGCTGTTCCTCCTTGTCGCTATTCTCGTTTTTGTTGAGCCAGTCCTCTATTGCTGTATCGATGATCGCAGCAATGCGAACTTTGCGCTGCCGGGCGGCCCGTTCCAGTTTTGCCTTGGTTGCCGACGATCGGTCTTCATGCACTGCTACAATGTAGTGCAGCGTCGCTTGCGCAAGCAAGTACCGCTTTCGATCGGATTCTGCGGCGTTGTCGGCCCTATGCCGAAGCCTGGGGAGCCGCTCGCAGCACAGGCGCGGGCGGTTGAGCCTCAGCAGGCGCAATACCGGTCGCCGGGCGCGACTTCTGCAACTTGTGTTCCAGCGCCACGCCGATAAAAGCCGCAAATAGTGGATGTGGCTCGAGCGGCTTCGATTTGAACTCCGGATGGAACTGGCAGCCCAGGAACCACGGATGGTCCGGCGCTTCTACGATTTCCACGTAATTCTCATCGGGGGTCCGCCCGGTGATTCTCAACCCCGCGGCGACCAACGTCTTCTCGTACTCCCGGTTGAACTCGTAACGGTGCCGGTGCCGCTCGCTGATTTCGTTCGTGCCGTAAGCTTTGTATGCAAACGAGCCTGGCTCCAGCTTGCAAGGCCACGCGCCCAGCCGCATCGTGCCGCCCATCTCTTCCACACCCAGCAGTTCGCGCAGTTTGTAAATCACGCGGTGGGGCGTCTGCGGATCAAACTCCGTGCTGTCCGCCTGCTTCAAACCCGCTGCATCGCGCGCGTATTCAATGGTGGCACACTGCATGCCTAGGCAAATTCCAAAGAAGGGAATTCTTTGCTCCCGTGCATATTGAATCGTATAGACCATTCCCTGGATACCGCGCTTGCCAAATCCGCCTGGAACCAGGATGCCGTCATACCCCTTAAGGCGCTTTTCCGCTGTCGTGAGCGACTCGATCTCCTCCGATTCAATCCAGTCAATTGCCGTCTTGTGGTTGTGGGCTAGTCCGCCGTGCAGCAATGCTTCTCGCAGGCTCTTGTACGCGTCTTCCAACTGAACGTACTTGCCCACGATGGCGATTCGCACTTCACCCTTCGGGTGGTGCAGTCGTTGCAGCATATCCATCCACGGCTGCATATTGGCGGGACGGTCCTCCAGCCGCAGCAATCGAGTGATCTGCGCGTCCAGCCCCTCTTTGCTCAACTCCACCGGCACTTCGTAGATCGTCTTCACATCTTCCATCGAAACCACGCACGATTCCGCAACGTTGCAGAACAGCGCAATCTTCCGCTTTAACTCCGCCGAAATCCTTCGTTCGCTTCGGCAAAGCAAAACGTCCGGCTGAATTCCGATGCCCAACATTTCCTTCACGCTGTGCTGCGTCGGTTTCGTCTTCAATTCGCCGGCCGCTGCAATATACGGAACCAGCGTCACGTGCACGAACAACGTGTTTTCCGCGCCCAACTCCAGTCTCATCTGCCGGATTGCTTCAAGGAAGGGAAGCGACTCAATGTCACCAACCGTCCCACCGATCTCCACGATAACGACATCAACGCCTTCCGATACCCGCTTGATGCAGTTCTTGATCTCGTCGGTAACGTGCGGAATCACCTGAACGGTCTTGCCGAGGTAATCCCCGCGCCGCTCCTTTGACAGGATCGTTTCGTAGATGCGTCCAGTCGTCCAATTATTGTCGCGGGAAAGCTTTACATGCGTAAATCGCTCGTAGTGGCCCAGGTCGAGGTCGGTCTCGGCGCCGTCGTCGGTGACAAACACTTCGCCGTGCTGAAATGGACTCATCGTACCGGGATCGACGTTCAGGTACGGGTCGCATTTTTGAATTGTTATTTTGAAGCCGCGACTTTCGAGGAGACAACCGATAGAGGATGCTGCAACGCCCTTACCAAGAGAAGAAACAACACCACCTGTTACAAAAATATATTTTGGCGCCATCCGGGTCGCTCGCGTCCGCGCCACGCAGACTTGAGCTTATCGAACCTCCGCAGGATTGACGTACATACAATTATGTTCGACGCCGCAGGATGTGTCAATGCGAACTCTTTGCGCCCTCGCACCACAAATTCTTATCGATCCATGCAACTGTTTCACTCTGCCCGGGTTAACACGCCATGCCGAACAGGGGCCACGATTCCGTCTGCCGATGTCCCGGTCCTTGAACTCCGGCGGAATCGGTCTATGCTGAATCGTGCGCGACTCAAAGACAATGCAATTCGTTGCACAAAGGCGAAGCGTAAACAATCAAAGCCCCAAGCGGCGGGAAGGCGCCCTAGTGAAGGTCCTCCTGCCTCTCCTTGCGCTGGCGATTCTGGGGTTCCTGATGGCCTGCGGTGGCGGCCCTCCGATTACTCCGCCTCCTCCTGCGGGAAATTTTTCAAACGCAAGCCTCAAGGGCCAGTATGCCTTCTTGATGAACGGCATCGACACCAATGGCGCCTACCTCGCTCGTATTGGCAGCTTCACGGCGGACGGAGCCGGCAACATTACAGCAGGGCTCGAAGACGTGGTGAGCCTTGGCACCGGTGGGCCTCCGAGCCTCATCAGCTTTACCGGCGGAAATTACCAGATTCAATCGAACGGACGGGGCTTGATCGTTCTCCAGGCTGCCTCAGGCGGCGGTCTTCAGTTGAATGCCGCTCTCGAGTCAAGCGGCGCCGGTTTTCTGGTGCAAACCGACCTGAGTGCCACAAGCAGCGGTAGCTTTTATCTTCAGACCAATACCGCCTTTTCGACCAGCTCGCTTCTGAATCATTTTGTCTTTGATTTTTCCGGTCTGTCGTTCGTCTCCTCCGCGGTCGCCCCCCTTTCCCTTGTGGGCGAAATCAATTTCGACGGCAGTGGAAAAATCACCCAGGGTGTCATGGACACGAACGATGGCAACGCCACGGCGCCCTCGGGTGCTACTGCCGTTTCTCCGGGAACCTATGCTCTCGATTCCGGCGCGAATGGGACCAGCTTCGGTCGGGGCACGATGGCGTTCAACGGCCGGAGCTACGCCTTCTACATTGTGAATTCCACCAGGGTTCTGGTGCTTGAGGAAGATTCTCTCGGAGGAAGCGCCGGTCAGGCCTTGCGACAGGCCTCCACCATTCCTCTGCAGAACTCTGATTTCACAGGCAGCTTCGCCTATCTCGTCGCCGGAGCCCAGGTCACCGGCAACCAGGGCCCCGTTGCCCTTGCGGCGCGCTTCACCGCGGATGGAAATGGTAACTTGAATTCGATTTCGATGGACTACAACAATGACGGGAACTACACCCACGCCTCTTCGGGCTCTGCTTCAAGCTATTCGATCGATACGGCCAATGCAGGCAGCGGCCGCGGCACATTCACCTTCAACGCCTCCCCCGGCATCTTCAGCAATGTCTTTTACATGATTTCGTCGGCACAAGCCGACGTTCAGCAAACATCTCTGAGCATTGTGGGGGACGGCCCATTCTATTCCCAGTCCGGTGGCCCCTTCACCGTTGCCGAAACCGCCGCCTCTTACGCTTTCAACTGGAGCGGCACGCAGCTTGGCTCTTCCACCGCTGTACCTTTCCAGGAGCATTTCACCGGCCTGTACACGCTTTCGAACGCGTCGAGCAACAACATCGCGGGCGTGGTCGACTATGTGGAACTCGGTCTCAGCTCGAACCAGCTTTTCACTAACATCGGCGTTGGCGGCATGCTGGCCGTCAACGGCGACGGTACCGCCAACAACTTATATAAGTTCGCGATCGGGGGCCCTTCGTCCACGACCATCAACTTCCAGGCCTATTTCGTAAGTCCAACTACGGTGCTCCTCGTGTGTTCCGATAGCGCCCGCACGACCGCAGGCCTCGCAGTCCAGCAGTAGAAAGATGGTAGCTGTTTCCGCTGCCGATCGAATTGCCTTTGCACTTCAGCCCCTTCTCGTCACGCCGCAGGATGCTCCTCCACTTGCAGCAACTTCTCCACTCGCGCTACATCCTCCGACACGTCCACGCTCACGGCGTCATGGGCCACTTCCGCCACTCGGATTTTCCAGCCGTTCTCGAGCCAGCGCAGTTGCTCCAACTGCTCGATCCGCTCCAGTTCCCCCTGCGGCAGCGTCGCATATTCAAGCAGCGCCTGGCGCCGGAAGGCATACAGCCCAAGGTGCTTCCAGTACTTCACGTGGATCTTCTGCTGCGTGTCGCGCACCCAAGGGATGGGCGCTCGCGAGAAGTACAGCGCATTGTCATCGAAATCAACCACCGTCTTCACCACATTCGGGTCCATTATGTCGCTCGCGTGCCTGATCGCCGTTGCCACCGTGGAGATCTGCGCCTCCGAATCCTCGAGTAGCGCTCCCACCGCCATGTCAATGGCTAGCGGGTCAATCAGCGGTTGATCCCCCTGCACGTTCACAAAAATGTCGCCTTTTTCGTGAGCGGCAACCTCGGCAATCCGTTCCGTCCCCGTCCGGTGTTCGCTCCGCGTCATGCGCGCTTCGCCTCCAAACCCCTTGACAACATCCATGATGCGTTGGTCGTCTGTGGCTACCAGTACCTTGTGCACCGTTTGAGCCCGCTTGGCCCGTTCGTACACGTGCTGCACCATGGCCTTGCCGGCAAGGGTTACGAGAGGCTTCCCCGGCAGTCGCGTTGAACCGTAGCGCGACGGAATTACTACAACAACCTCTGGATCACCCATAGCTGCAACCTCAAACTGCCGATCCTAGCACAGCTATCCTTTGCCCGTCAGAACACGGCGTTAGCTGTTCCTTTCTGGCTCTTCGCCCCAGATCGGCGGCAACCGGGATCTGACCCTGTGCCGACCTCCTGGTATGCACGGTTTTTCGCGATTCCATCCAATACTCGACCCTCCCGATTGCCTTCGTGTTATTTGCAAACTGGCCAGCGGAAAGACTTGCCTTCCCTAACACCAGTGCTATGATGAGGTCTCCGCGCGGTCCTCTCGGTCACCCGAGGGGAGGGGGGTTCCGTGAGACTCGACTGGTGCAACTCGCGCGTTTTTCTTGGGTTCACAGTTCTTCGCCTGTTGGCCTGCCTTTTGGTTCTTTGCCTTGGCTTGCCCCTTCTCGCGCAAGACAGTCCCACTGAGCGAAAACTGGTCACCCCCCCGGCCGCCGCTGCCGTCACCAAGCTCAGTGAAATTTCTCACGACACCCCTGCCGTAAGCATCAAGCCCGGAAAAGTCATCCGCACGGATGTGGACCTCGCCCTGGTCAACGTTACCGTTACCGACCCCTTTAATCGCCTCGTCACCGGGCTGGATCCCGACAACTTTCGCGTCTTTGAAGACAATGTCGAGCAGGAAATTGTCAGCTTCTCCTCGGAAGATGTCCCCATTTCCATTGGTGTTATCTTCGACTTTAGCGGCAGTATGGCCAATAAGGTCGACAAAGCCCGCGAGGCCGCCGTCGAGTTCTTCAAGACCGCTAACCCCCAGGACGAATTTTTCCTCGTAAGTTTCAATGAAAGGGCCGAGCTCACGAGCGCCTTCACCAACAGCGTCGAAGACCTCCAGAGCCGCATGATGATGACTGCTCCCAAGGGGCGGACCGCTCTGCTCGATGCTATCTATCTCGGCCTTAGCCAGATGAGGGGTGCACACAACGCTAAACGTGCCTTGCTCATCCTCTCCGATGGAGGCGATAATCATAGTAGGTACAACGAGAACGATATCAAGCGGCTCGTGAAGGAAGCCGATACCCAGCTCTATGCCATCGGCATTTTTGACCCGCTTGGTTATCGCAATCGTACGCCGGAAGAGCTCAACGGTCCCTCGCTCCTCTCTGAGATCACGGAACTCACGGGTGGACGCGTCTTCGCCGTCGAGCATCTAAATGATCTGCCGGACATTGCGTCCAAGATCGGCATGGAGCTGCGCAATCAATATGTTCTGGGATACCGACCGAGCAACCACGTCCACGATGCAAGGTGGCGCAAGATTAAAGTCAAGCTGCGCCCCCCCAAAGGCCTCCCTCCCCTCACCGTCTATTCGAAGAGCGGATACTACGCCCCTGCCCATTGAGCCGTTTAGCCGCGCTCCAAAGAGTTCGCGTGTGCCCTCCCGCTCCTGTCTGCCTCTGCAGGCGAAGCGAGGATTTTGTTTTTCCTTCCGAGGCCTCCTGCTTTTCCTCTGTGTTGCGTCATCGGGCTTTGCGCAAATCCCCGTACAAAACGCGCCGCCAGCCCCGCCCTCCCCTGATGCTCCCAAAACCCAGCAGCCCGGGCAATCCGGCGGCCGTATCAAACTCGACGTCAATCTCGTCGTTCTTCACACCACGGTCTTGGACGATCGCGGCAAGTTCGTCGAAGGTCTCACCCAGGACAATTTCCGTGTTTATGAAGACAAGGTCGAGCAGAAACTCTCCATCTTTAAACGCGAAGATATTCCCGTCAGCATGGGCCTTGTCATTGACAACAGCGGCAGCATGCGCGACAAGCGGCCACGCGTCAATGAAGCCGCCCTGACCCTCGTCCAGAACAGCAATCCTCAGGATGAAGCCTTCGTCGTCAATTTCAACGACGATTTCTACCTCGACCTCGACAAGGACTTCTCCAGCAGTATTCCCGAACTCAAAGAGGCCCTCGAACGCATCGACGCCCGCGGCAGCACCGCCCTCTACGACGCCATCATCGGCTCTCTCGATCATCTGAAAAAGGGAACCAAGGAAAAGAAAGTTCTCCTGATCGTCACAGACGGCGAGGACAATACCAGCCGCAACAGCCTTGAAAAAACCATCAAAGAGATTCAGAAAACCGATACCGTCATCTACACTATCGGCCTGCTCGGCCAGGAGAGCAAGAAGAGCGCCAAGACCGCCAAGCGCGCCCTTATTTCCATCGCTCAAGCTTCCGGCGGCATCGCCTTTTTCCCTGAAAACGTCGAAGACGTCCACGCCATCTGCGAGCAAGTGGCTCACGACATTCGCCACCAGTACACTTTGGCGTACTATCCCTCGAACGCCGCGCGCGACGGCAGCTTCCGCGTCGTCCACGTCGACGTTATTCCCCCGCGCGGAATGGGTAAGCTCGTCGCCCGCACGCGCAACGGCTACTACGCCCCAACCGGCGGCACCTCCACGAGCGCCGCCGGCAAATAGATAGGTTCCATCTTTTGGGCCGGCTCACTCTGCGAGCGCCGCGGCATCACAAGGGGATCCGTCATTCCGACCGAAGAGACGGCTGTCTTGCCGTCCCGAAGCGGACGAATCCCTCTTCGATCTGGAATTCGAGATGAACTACTGTGACCGGCAGTTAGCGGCATCTTCCTGGCAAACCGAAGGTGCCTGCTTCCTCATCTCGGAAGTAGTCGTGGTATTGGCTTCCTTGTTCTCGTAGACAACGTGGATTGACTGGCCGTCAGGAGCAACGGTCAGCCGTAAAATCCCAACCACCTTCCCATCGCGCTTGTTCATCTGCTCGATCGTGTTCGGGCTCAATCGCCTTACGGAGACCATCGTGTGCGCAGGGTCATCTTCGACTGGATAATCCTTGCCATCAAATTTTGCGTCAAATTTTTCACCGAGTGGCGTCTCCGCGCTAAATCCGTTGTCGCTGCACTTGTATTTGATTACGGAGCCGTTTTCAGACCTCTTCACCTTGTGGGCTTGCCACGAGCCGGAGAGCGCATGGGCACCGGCTGGCCCTTGGTCAACCCGCTTGCTAGTGGTTTCGATCTCGACCGCCTGCGCCTCGGTTGTGTCCTTCACCAATTGCGTCAACGTGTTCCCATCGGTCGAAACCGTGTCGACTTCCGTGAACATCGTCTTCCCAGCCTTCCTGGATATGATTTCCACCGTGAGTTCATTCACAATCCGCACGCTTATCGTGTCCCAATAGCCGGTTTCTGGTACCTTCTGCTCGGTCCCATCGGCCTTGATTTCCGTACCTCCCCACCGAAACATACCGTTAGCGAGCAAATATTCCGCCGGCTTCTGCGGAAGCTGCGTCGCGTTTGCAACTATGATCCAAGTGCCGTCGAAGGGGCTTTGGGCAAGCTGCCCCGTCTGCGACAGAAGCAGCAGGACGAGGAGTCTTTTCATATCAGTGCTCCTGCCTGAAGTCAAAGGTGCCGAATTGCTCCGAGGACTTGGACTCTAGGCCGCAATCTCTTTCGGCAACCCCAGAAAACTCTGCCCGTGCGGAATGCTTCCCCCGAAATTTTCCGCGACTGTCTGCCCCATGTCCGCCAGCGTGTCGCGAATGCCAAGGTTCACGCCCACCGCTCGTCCCGCCGAATAAGCCAGAATCGGCACATATTCGCGCGAATGATCCGTAGTCTCCCACCGCGGGTCCGGGTCGCAGCCATGATCCGCTGTAATCATCAGCAAATCGCGCTCGGTCAGAAGAGGCAAGTACTCCTTCAAAGCGTCATCAAACTCCTCCAGCGACCGCGCAAATCCCTCCACGTCCTTCCGGTGCCCGAACAGCATGTCAAAATCCACCAGATTGCAAAAAATCAATCCCTTCTTCCGCTCTCGCGTAGCGGCAGTGAGTTTCTCCATTCCATCCGCATTCGATTTTGTGGTGACATAGTCTTCTACGCCGCGCCCGTTATAAATGTCGTGAATCTTCCCGATTCCGAACACCGGCACCCCCCGTTCCTTTAGCACATCTAGCAGCATTGGCCTCGGAGGATCCACCGCATAGTCGTGCCGCCGCGAGGTGCGCACAAAATTTCCCTCGCTTCCTGTAAACGGCCGCGCAATTACGCGCCCGACGCGATGCTTGCCATCGAGAATCCTTCGCGCAACCTCACACATTCGGTAAAGCTCAGAAATCGGGATCACATCCTCATGTGCCGCGATCTGGAAGACGCTGTCTCCCGACGTATACACAATTGCTTTCCCCGTGCGCACATGCTCCGCTCCTAGCTCCTTGATGATTTCCGTGCCGGACGCCGGTTTGTTGCCAATCGTCTTGCGTCCTGTCTCGGCCTCGAAAGCGGCGATGACTTCGGGCGGAAATCCCTGTTTGTAAACGGGGAATGCCTGGTCCAGCCACACTCCCGCCATCTCCCAGTGACCCGTCGTGGTGTCTTTCCCCGGGGAATGTGTTGCGCCCTTCCCAAACGATGCACGCGGCGCCACCGGCGCGTTCAGATGCTCCAGCGCGGCGATGTTCGCAAGCCCAAGTTCCACGAGCGTCGGAACCTTCAGCGCGCGCGATTCGGCGATGTGCCCCAGCGTGCTGCGCCCCGTATCGCCATACTCATCCGCGTCGGGCAGAGGTCCGATCCCTACGCTGTCCAACACCACCCAAATCACCCGATCAAACTTGGCCATGAGTCACTGCTCCTTCGGCGTCAACGCGAACTCTAGCACGGAGTCGTAGCGCGGGCGAGTCTGGCTGCCACGGTCGCGTCTTCGAGCCCTGAGGCGTTTTTCTGAAAACTTGCCCGCTCGGGCGTAAAGCCCCGGTCCTTTAGGGCGGGGATATAAACCCGTTTTTCAGAGTGGTGTTGATCGATGCACGCCCGCAACTAGCAGCGAAGTAAGACGGCGACCAGAGCACGCCTTTCCAAATAGCAAGCCGCCAAGGCGTGGAGGATTTCTGGAAGCCGTTCCCCCGGGAACACCAGCCGCTGTTGTCCGGAATGCGGTCAGGTCACAGCGGAGAACCGCAAGACACAAGCAAGGTTCGCCTGTGTTGCCTGTGGATTCCGAGCACCAGCAGACTTGCTAGCAGCCTGGAACATCAAAGAGGCGGGACTCGCCTCGTTAGCCTGCACGCATCCTTCGGGTGAAGTAAGCCCGTCGCGTCAGGAACCCACCGAAGGCATCGCTGCTTAAGCAGGCGAGCCAGTAGGAATCCCCAGCCTTTAGGCGGGGAGGAGGTCAAAACTATCTCGTCCTGGAAACATTTGGGCCTTTTTTCGCGTACTAATACCGGGGGGGTAGAATGTCCCAACAAGGTCGCGTTCGTGGCGCTTCGCTCGTCTTTCCTCTTCTTGTCATCGCGTTCGGCGTCCTTATGCTCATGTGGCGTTGGTTGCCCGATTTCAATCCCTGGCCGGTCCTCGGAAAATACTGGCCGCTCTTTTTGATCCTGGTCGGAGCAGGCATGTTCTGGGACCACGCCCAGCGCCAGCGTGCACCCGGCCCCGCGCCCGCTTTCCCGGTCGGTTCCACCGTCGGCACCGTTGTCTTCTTGCTTGTCCTGGCGTCCCTGCTTTGGCGCGACCGTTCGTTCGAGCGCCACGGTTGGATCTCTGCCGTGAACAACTCCGGACATCGTGGCCACGAAACCCAGGTCGTTGAGCTGAACGACGCGAGGGCCGTGCGAATGAATGTCGAGATGCCTGCGGGACAGCTGCGCATCAATGGCGGCGCCGAGCGCCTGCTCGAAGCCGACTTTTATCAAGGCGACGCTTGGCACGCTCCTTCCGTCGATTATTCCGTCTCCGATGGTATCGGCACATTGCGCGTCGGCCAGCAGAGCGCCAGCCAGGTTATGGTGAACTCCGACAATATCTGGAACCTGAAAGTAAGCGATGAAGTTCCCCTCGAACTCAAGGTCGACGTGGGCGCCGGACGCAGCGATCTGAATCTCTCCAAGGTCGACCTCACGCGTCTGGAACTCAACATCGGCGCGGGCCAGGCCAACGTCAATCTCACCGGCGAGCGCGGCAAAGACCTACAGGCCGTCATCCAGGGCGGAGTCGGTGAAGCCATCGTCCAATTGCCGAAAAACGTCGGAGTCGTCGCCACCGTCCACGGCGGCCTCGGCTCCGTCGATGTCCATGGCCTCAAAAAAGATGAGGACGGACAGTATGTCAACGCAGCCTACGGCAAATCCCCAAACACCTTGCGCCTGACTGTCGAGGGAGGTATCGGCCACATCAAGCTCGAACAGGAATAGATTGCCGGGCGACACGGTGCCAAATGAATCTTGATCGTCGAAGCTTTCTGCGAACATCTCTGATCCCGAGCGCTGCCACTGCAATGTAGGCGCATCCCTTGTCCCCCGGTCGCTGACCGCGTTCCCGCCCAATTTGCCCCACCGCAACCCGCGTCGTATACTTTGAGGTTTAAGCTGTGTGCGCAGAGCGCACTGACTTGAGCTTCCCTTTGGCCACCAACGAAAGCATCGCTCCGACCATCGCCCAACAGGAGGTCCTGCTTGTTCGCGGTGCCCGTGTGCACAATCTCAAAAACATCACGGTCGAGATTCCCCATAATGCTCTGACCGTTGTCACCGGTGTCAGCGGTTCTGGCAAATCCTCCCTCGCCTTTGACACCGTCTACGCTGAAGGCCAGCGCCGTTACGTCGAGTCCTTGTCCGCGTACGCCCGCCAGTTCCTCGAGCGCATGGAAAAGCCCGACGTCGACGAGATCTCTGGCATCGCTCCGGCGGTGGCCATCCGCCAGAAAAATTCCACGCGCAACCCCCGCTCGACGGTAGCCACGGCCACGGAAATCTATGATTACCTCCGCCTCTTCTTCGCGCGCTGTGGCCAGACCTTCTGCATCAAGTGTGGCGGCGAGGTCCGGCGCGATTCCCCCGACGAAATTGCCGATCGCATCCTGTGCCTGTCTCCCGGACGCCGCTTTTACATGCTCTACCCGCTGCGTGTGACGCAGCCCGAGCCGGCCGCCAGCGCGAAAAAAGCGGCCAGAAAGAAACTCGCCTCCGCGCCGGCTCCCGCTGCCGACGCC
>Ga0306920_100002850_pt1 | contig 21860 bp, 14 predicted proteins | sample flu12Cox44000170_FD_204666 | JGI IMG/M metagenome (GOLD analysis project Ga0306920, IMG submission 204666) | Lab enrichment of tropical soil microbial communities from Luquillo Experimental Forest, Puerto Rico - flux4day.12C.oxic.44.000.170 (v2)... | ecosystem: Environmental > Terrestrial >...
TCGAACAACCTGCGGAAGAACCGGACGGGGGTCATGCGCTGGAGAGGCGCAAGGGCGATCGGACAAGCTTGACTCCCCGCCTACAAGGCGGAAGGTCGGCCGGTATCTTTGACGGCAACCATGACGGCAACGACGGCAACGACGGCAACCACCAACGGCCTGAGACAGCCATCAACAGCCGATTACTCTCGCGCAATGCGATCCAAGCTGGGCATACGCTCCACCTGAAAAGCGGAAGGTCGGGCCTTCTGCTTCCAGCCCGGACGTACCTGTTCAGTCAGCGGTCGTGGTCATACTCCGAACAGCCTGGTCGATGTTTCCGCCCGAGCGGTCGATGTCGTCCAAGTAGAGCCGACCCCACAGGATGCGGCCATGCTGGAGGCCGAAGATCGTCACCCCGCGCATTTCCAGCCGCGTTCCGTCAGCCCGGATGCCATGCCAGTACCACTCCGCCCAGTGGGCGTCCTCCACCTCCGCCGAGCGCAGCAGCTCGGCCTGGAAGTCCGGCACGCCATCAAACACTGCCGCCCAGTTCTGGCGGACCTGCTCCCGTCCAGTGAAGGCCCGGTCCGGGTGCACCGGCTGTTCGCTGCGGTAGGCCGCGTCGAAGCAGTCCACCATAGCATCCAGATCGTGCCTGTTCTGGGCGTCGTGCAGTCGCTTAAGCACGTCTGCGGACACGGCCTGCCCCTCCCCTTGCGCTTCGGACATCTAGCAGATGCACGACATATGGAGGTCGGGCGCAGGACTGGTGGAGACCATGTGCAGATCGGAACCTGGATCGCAGATCGACGCGATCCTGCGAGACGGGACCGAGGAGCACGCCGGATTATGCATGCTCCTGGCAGGCCGTCCGTGCACGCACAAACGATTGAGTGACCAAGTGAGTGACAATCGCCTCGGACAGCGGTGGACGCCAGCGGACACCCACGGACGGTCTGTCGCAGGCCAGGGATGCTACGGCGCTGGCAGTCCGCACCTGTACTTGGCTTCGGGACGAAGAGGCCACACTGCCGAATCTGGCTATAGGTGTTTATCAAGGCGGCGGCGCACGGCGCGGCCGCTGCCCGTCGTCCACGCGCCGGGCGACGCAGATATGGCGCACGAAGGCATGCATGGCTAGACGTCCTGGGCGGTCCGTAGTCTCCTGGCGAGTGTCTGCAGCAGGTTCCAGGCGATGGTGGCGTTTGCCTGGACGAGCGGGCGGAACTCCCAGTAGGTCAGGCCGTGGCAGACGACGTCGGCTGAGGCCGTGACGGTAGCCGACCGCGTGCCCTCGTCGATCAGGGCGATCTCGCCGAAGTAGTCACCCCGCCCCAGTGTCCGGATTGGTTTGCCGCGGATCGACACCGTCGCTTCCCCGGACTCGATGACGAAGAAGGCAGCGGCGCCCACGCCTTCCTTGATGATCGTCTCGCCGGCCGGGAACGTGCGCTCTTTGAACATGCTGGTGATCTGCGTTTTATCGGGCTCACGGAGGCCGGTGAAAAAAGGAACCTGCCCGATAACCTTGGCCGGGCCTCCGGGAAGCCCATGGCTGGGGGGTGATTGGCGTCGGTGAGTCACGGCTCGGCACTGGAGCAGGTAGATCCGGTCGTCGGCGTACGCCCACTCGATGTCCCGGGCGGGCCCGTACACCTGCTCGCAGCGGGCCGCTAGCGCGTTGAGCAATTGAAGCTCGCGGTCGTCCAGGCACAACGCCTCGACGAGTTCAGGTGCCAGCTCACGCTCGACCGTGCCACCGGTCGCCACGGCGCGGATGGCGACCTTCTTGAGCCCCGGGGTACGTTCGAGTACCTCGCCCGAGCGGTCGAGACGGAAGTGGTCGGGGATCACGCGGGCCGCGACCACCGCCTCACCCAGCCCCCAGCTCGCCTCGATCACCCGTTCGTCGGTGCCGTTGATGGGGTTCTGAGTGAACATCACGCCGGCGACTTCGGGGTTGAGCAGCAACTGGACGACGACGCCGACGCTCGGGCGACCGAAGAGCCCGACGCGCTTGCGGTAGGTGATCACCGAGTCAGTGTTCGCTGACCACCAGATCTGCCTGATAGCCGCGCTGAGGTCGGTGTAGGACGGGACGTTGAGCAGCGTCAGGTGCTGGCCCGCGAAGCTTGCGTGGGCGCTGTCCTCGCCGACCGCGGAGGAGCGGACCGCGAGCGGACCGGTCAGGAACCGCGCCGACTCCATAACTTTGCCTATCGCGCTCCCATGCCCGGCGGCGACCGCCTCGGTCAGTTCGCCGGCGAGCGCGATTCCGGGCGGGACCGGAAGACCCGCGCGGGCCGCTTCTCCAAGGCCGACGGCTTTCGCGCCGAAGACCGCTTCGTCATGCGCGTTTGCTAGCGGGACTGCAGACTTCACGCGTAGACCGTCACTTCACCAAGGTCGCCGTTGACGCGCACCAGTGTACCGTCGGGAATCCGCTCGGTCGCTTCTCGGGTTCCGACCACGCCGGGGATCTCGTACTCGCGCGCCACGATCGCCGAGTGGGAAAGAAGCCCGCCGCTGTCGGTCACGATCGCGCCAAGCAGTGGCAGCAGGATATTGAACGCCTCGCTCGTGGACTCCGTCACCAGGACGTCGCCCTCGACGATCCGGTCGAACTCTGATGGGCCCGAGACGCGGCGGGCAGGTCCTTCATAGACGCCTCCGCTGGCCGCCAGGCCGCGCAAGAGCTTCTCTTCGTGCGGCGCCTCGGACCTGCCGAACATCTCTCCCATCACGACTCCCGCCGCTCGCATCACGCGCGCCGCCCCCGGCGGCAGCCCCGATGGGTCCGGTGGCGGCGAAGGTGACGGACCCAGCACCTCAGGGGCATCCTTCGCGGTATGGGAGGTGCGGTACTCGAAACGCGCGGCTAACGACCCCCGCGGCGGCGCGGATCGGGGCCAGCTCAGCAAGCCACGCACCGTCGGCGAACCGCCGGGGGCCTGCAACGCCAGGCGAGTCTTGCCCACCCCGCCCGCGCCGGTCAGGGTCACCACCCGAGACTCGCCCAGCACGGGCCGCGGTTTGCTCCAGTTCGCTGCCACGGCCGATGAACGAGCTCGCCGGCAAGGATCCCGCCACCCATGCCAAGCCCTCCAGACTCGCGGCCATGCCATTCCGGTGACACGCCGTCCGGAAAGCGGCGCTCGTTCCTCCGGGCTGTACGCAGGGCGAGCCGGCTCTTGCCGGTCCTGCCCGGGCCGGTCAACGTGATCACGCAGGCGCTCGGCAACAGCTGCCGAACCTCGTTGAGCTCTGGACCCCGCCCAACGAAGCTGGTGAGCACGACCAGAAGGTTTCCCTGGCCGGCTGTGTCACCGCGGTCGTCATGACGCAGCCGAACTTGAAAGGCCGTACGACCCCGCGCTGTCCATCCGGCTCAAGCGTTCCTGTCCCGAAGCGACCACGAACCCCATGCTCGCCTAAGGGATTGCTACCCCAGCGAGGTCCGTAGATGCGGATCCCGAGGCATTAAATGCTACCCCTCTGCGCAGAGCTCGGCACCGCGCACCCGCCCGATGTCCCGAGACCAAGGCCCGACTGCCGCAACAGGTCCGGGTCGTTCACCGCGCCCAGCTAACCTCCCCGCTGGTCGGTTAGCCGTTCGGCCTGACCAGGACGCGGCCTCCGTGACCGTGATTGTGACCAAGACACCCCGGAACGGGCCGGACGTGGTGAGACAGGCTGAGACGGCGCGGCGTCGTCGGCTGAGGCCAGCATGGCTGTGAGCGACAGGCTGGGACGGGCTGGGACGGCGATCGGCTTGCTCATAACCCAGAGGTCGCGGGTTCAAATCCCGCCCCCGCTACTAGTTTCCGCAGGTCAAGGCCATTTTCCTACCAGGAAGAGGGCCTTTGACGTTTTAGGCGTGTAGCAAAACATGTAGCAGCAACACGGTTCTGCGCTCCCCGGCAGCGCGACGGGGGAGACGACGTGAGACGGGATGGGACGGCCTAGACGTGATGGACGCTGCGGCCTGCGATCTCTGGGTTCCTGGCCCAGAAATATCGTCGGCGCACCGGCGTCCGCGCTGGCCCGGCTTGAAACATGCCCTGACGTCCGGAATGAGGCTTGGCGGCGCCAGTACGTACTGAGACCGTAAGCGAATAGGCCCGTGCGCTCAGCCGCGCAGATCGATTACGCGCTTCCTGCTGACTGCAAACACTCCTGTGCCTGCAGGCACAGAATGGCCTGTCCGGGGCGATCCGATCGTCGCTTCGCGAGCGGGTCATTGCTCCTGTTTCCGCGAATATAACGGCGGGATGTCATCCGGGTGCACGGCGCGCGCAAGCCGCGCTGGTGATGGGATATGCGCATGACTGCTGTTCGCTGCGATATGGTGCACCTGGCGGATTGGCGCAGGAAGCGCGAGGTCGCCCAGGGTCGTGCCGTCCGGCTAACCCGACAAATCGCCGGTGCTGCTTGCTGATCACCAGCGGAACCTGCCCGGGTGCCGCCGCGATGTCGGGTTGGTGCGGGGCCCCTGCGGCGGCTGGTTAGCTGGTTACCTGGTCCTCACTCGGACGGGATCGGGCACCTTCGGTGGTCAGGCTGACAAGGGCGGGCTTCCGGCGTGGTTTCCCGGTTTGCCTGCGCTGTGGAGGTGCAGGTACATGACCCAGATAAGCCCGGCAAGCTTGAAGGCCATGATCCGGTACAGCAGAATCGCGCCGACGGCTTGCGGTGAGCTGATCCCGGCCGCGGCCAGGGCGGCGATCAGGGCCACTTCGACGACACCGAGGCCGAACGGGGTCAGGCTGAAGGTGCTCGCGCCGACGCCGGCGCCCCAGACCAGCACGAGCTTGCCCCAGGGGACGGGCGCGCCGGCCGCGGCGATCGCCGCGGCCAGGCACAACGCGTCCGCGGCCCAGTTGAGCACGGCGCAGGCCAGCAGGTAGCCGGCCGACCAGGGGCCCAGCTGGAGGGAGCCGAGCCGGCCGGTGACCCGGGCTGCGATGACGTCCGGGTTACCGGCGGGACGGCGGGCGATCCGCTGCGCCAGCCGCAGGGCCGAGGCCGCGATCGGCGCCAGCCTGGCCCGGCCGCCCGGCGAGTGCGCGGCGATGACCAGGAACGCGATGGCGGCGGCCGATCCGCAGCTGGTCAGCAGGCCGGTCGCGGCGCCTGCCGGGTTGCCGGTGAGCACGGCGCCGACGGCGGCGATCACGGCGAAGCCGACGGTGAGATCACTCCGGCCAGGCCCAGGGTCAGCCGAATCGCCGCCGGGTCGATGCCGTGGCTGCGGAACTGCCGCAATGTGGTGGCCGCGGCGAGGCCCGAGCCGACGATGGGGACGCCGGTGGCGATAGTGTTGCTGGCGTAGTCGGCTGCCAGCAGCCAGGTGAAGGCCGGCCTGGCCCCGGCCGCCGTGAGCAGGCGCTGCTGGAGCAGGACGAACGCGGCCATCGACACAAACTCCGCGGTGGCGCCGATCGCGACCCATCCCGGCCGGGCGTGACACAGCGCGTTCATCCCGGTTCGCACGGTGCCGCGCTCGGTGTAGAGGGCCGCTGCCGAGCCGGCGATGATGGCGATGGCCGCGATGCCGCGGGCGATGGACACCATGCGGCGCCGCCGGGCGGTGCCCGCGGTCAGGGAGTGCCATCGGCCCGCCGGGGGTGACGGGCTCATCCCTGGCCGCGTCATGACGGCTGTCCTTCCGGTGGCGGCGGCGGGGCCTGCGGCCTGGGCGCCGGGGTCCGGTTCTGGTTGCTGGTCGCGTCGGCCATGGCTGGTCAGGCCCGCTGGTCGCGTCCGGCGATGTCCGGGGCGGGCAGTTCGGCCCGCAACAGCCTGGCGGGCCGGACGATGTCATCTGTCGGCGGAGCGATCAGCCCTCCGTCCGTGGTGACGTAGGCGCGACCCGGCCGTAGTCCCCGGGATGCCGTCCCCACGCGGCGGAGGAGGGCCCGATGAGCTGCTCGTCGAACGGCTCACCCGCCACGATCTGCCCGGCGCCGTGGCCGGCTGGCTGCAGCGGCACGCGGTCAATGGTGTTCTGCCTGTGGCTGGTGAGGTACGCGACGCTGGCGTCCTCATCCAGGCAGAAGCCATCGGCCATGACGCCGCCCGCGACGAACTCCGGCGTGCCGGCGGGCTCGCGTGTCCGGGGGTCGACGGGCACCCGCATGAACAGCTTGTGCGCCGTCGAGGTGTAGTACAGGTAGCCGGTCCTGGACGCATACCGGACGCCGTTGACTCCCGGCGGCGGGGGTACCAGCGGGCTGTCGGGGTCGGAGGCCATGCTGTCGTGCTTCAGCCAGACCCGCGCGGTCGTCGTGCCGTGGTCGGCGGGCAGGTCAACGCGCCAGATCAGGCCGGCGACGGAGTCGGCCAGCACGATGACGCCCGGGGCGAGCAGGCAGCTCCCGTTGAGCCCGCCGACCGGCTCGCCGAACTGGAGGACAGTCTCGGCGCTGACCGGTTCGCCGGGGTTCCAGTGCCGCAGATCGAGGCGGTGCAGGAAGGACTCGTGCGTCGTGTAGCCGTCTGAGGTGCTGATATAGAAGACATCCGGCTGTGTCTCGACGATTCCCGACGCCAGCTGATCGAAGGTGTGAACCAGCATCGGTCCGGCCGGGCCGGCCGCATCCGCAGGCGGGACGTACCAGAGTTCCTGTTGCAGGGCCGCGGTCACCAGAATCGAACCGTCAGCTCGTACCGCGAGATTCTCCAGGAAGCAGTACTGCGGAAAGACGGCCACCGTGGTGAGCGTGGCCAGTGACGTTTCCTCCGTTTGCATGGTTTCTCTTGTCAGTGGTTCCTGACAGCGGAGGGCTGGCGTGCCGGTCATGCGGCCCAGTCCAGGACCGGGGCCAGGGACCGGGTGAATGATGAGGGGGCAGCAGCCGCAGCGCGGTGTTGCGCATGTGCACGGCGGGCGGGGAGACCCACTGGGCGGCGGCGCCGATCCGGCGGGAGCGTCGGGCGATCATCTGGGTGCGCGGGCGTCGCTGCCGGTCGTAGGCGGCCAGCCCGGCATACCGGGGGACGGGGGCGTCTGGCCATACTGACCGGCGGGTGATGCTGTGCACCCCTTCCGCGCCGACGATCAGGTCTGCCCGGGACACCCCGGCCGAGTGCGCTGCCGTCCCATCTGGCTGCACCGCGGTCACCGTGGTCCCGGGGCGAAGCGCCTCGTCCGGCACTGCGGCGCGCAGCACGGCGAGCAGGTCGGCGCGGTGGATCATGGCGACCGGCCCGTAGCGGCGTTCCAGCTCGGCGGTGTCGGTGGGGGACAGCCACCGCCCGGCGGCGTCCCGGATCCCGGCCTGGCCGGACAGCGTGGCCCGGCCGCGGACCAGCTCGCCGACCCCGAGGGCGTCGAGTGCGCGCAGCGCGTTGGGCCACAGGGACAGGCCCGCGTCGGCCTCGGTGAACTCCGGCGCGCGCTCGAGGACCTCGACCTGCCAGCCGCGCCGGGTCAGGGCCAGCGCGGAGGCCAGCCCGGCGATCCCGCCGCCGATGATGATCGCTTTCATGATGCCGTCCTTTCCTTGTGCTGTTGAACGGGGGCGTGTATGAGTCGTGGTCCGGTCCTGCTGCCGGCGGGATCGCTGCCCGCGGCGCCGCCGGCGGGTGGCCGGCGGGCCTGTGCCGCGGGGCCGGCCCGGCGGGGGGCTGGTCGCCGACGATGAGGCCGCCGCCGTGCCGCCAGGTCATGTACCGCCAGGACAGATTGACCAGGGTGGTGATGCGGTTGCGGCCGCCAAGCAGGGTGATCAGGTGCAGCCCGAGCCAGGCCAGCCAGGCGGCGGTGCCCCGGATGCGGACGCGGTGGGGGAGCTGGACGACCGCGGAGCGGTATCCGATGGTGGCCATGGTGCCCTTGTCGCGGTACGCGAAGGGCACCGTCGCCTTGCCCTGCGCCAGCCGGCGGATCTGGGCAGCGGCGTGCGTTCCCATTTGCAGGGCCAGCTGCGGCAGCGGCTGCCCGCCGGTCAGGGCGATGTCGCCGACGGCGAAGATCCCGTCCTGCCCGGTGACCCGCAGGTCCGGACCGGTGCGCAGGCGGCCGCCGGGGCCCGGCGGCAGCCCCCGCCGGCGGACTGCCTCGGGGGCGGCCACGCCGGCCGCCCACACGGTGATCTCGCTGGGCAGGACGGTGCCGTCGGCGAGGGTGACCATGCCGGGGGCGATCCGGGCGGTGGGGCGCCGAGCCGGACCTCGACGTCGCGTCTGGTGAGCTGGCGGCGGGCGTACTCCCGTAGGCCGGGTGGAACGGGGCGAGCAGGTCCGGGCCGCGGTGGAGGAGGGTGATGTGGATGCGGGCGGGGTCGATCTCGGGGAACAGCGCGGCGAGGATGGTGTCGCGCAGGTCGGCCAGGGTGCCGGCCAGCTCCACCCCGGTGGCGCCGCCGCCGATCACGGTCACCGTCACGTCGCTGCGATCGCCGGTGCGGCTGATCTGGTCCAGCTCGGCCGTGATCCGGTCGCGCAGGGCGATGGCGTCGCGGCGGGTGTACAGGCCCAGGGCGTGCTCGGCGGCCCCGGGGATGCCCGTGGTGGGCGGCGGCAGCCCGGTGGCCACGATGAGGTGGTCATAGCCGAGCGTGGTGCGGTCGGCCAGGGTGACCTGCCTGGTCGCCGGGTCGATCCCGGCCAGTTCGCCGTGCCGGAACACCGCGCCGTATCTGCGGGTGATAGTCCGCAGCGGGTAGGCGATGTCGCTGTCGGCCAGCCCTGCGGTGGCCACCTGGTAGAGCAGCGGCTGGAAGGTGGCATAGATATTGCAGTCGATCAGCGTGACCTGCATCCCGGCGCAGGCCAGCGCCCGCACCGCGGCCAGGCCGCCGAACCCGGCGCCGGCCACCACCACTTGCGGCGCATTGTCGCGGGCGGGACGGGGCCGGGGCCGCCTGATCGTGGTCATGGTGGGTGCCTTCCGTTGTGCTGGTGGTGATTAGCGGGTGGCTGGGGCCAGGTCGGTCTGACCGCGTGCGGCATGCCGGGAGCGCAGGCCGCCGGGCAGCAGGACGGCGACGGTGATGGCGGCGATGATGGCGGCGCCTGCGGCGTACAGCAGCCCGGTGTGGATGCCGTCGGTGAAGGCGGTGGCGGCGGTGGCCCTGACCGGGCCGCCGGCGTGGATGGCCATGCCGAATGAGCCGCGGGCCTTGCTGGCCAGGCCGGCCGGTACGCCGGTGAGCTGGAGGTTGCTGCGGTAGACGGCGCTGACGATGGAGCCGATGACGGCGATGCCCAGAGCGCCGCCGACCTCGCGGGACAGGTCGTTGAGCGCCGACCCGACGCCCTGCTGGGCGGCGGGCAGCCCCTCGGTGATCGCAGCGGTGGCCGGGGTCATGGCCGCGCCTATGCCGGTGCCGAGCGGGATCAGCCCGGCCAGCAGCAGCCAGTACGGGCTGCCGGTGCCGATGCGGGAGATGACGGCCAGGCCCGCCGCGACGAGGACCAGCCCGGTGACGCAGACGTTGCGGGCGCCGAAGCGGGCGGCCAGCTTCGGGGTGATCCTCGCGGTGGGCATCATCGCCGCCGACAGGGGCAGCACGGACAGCGCGGCGGCCAGCGGGCTGTCGCCCCGCACGCCCTGCAGGTACTGCAGCGTGACGAAGGTGAAACCGAAGAACGCGAAGAACTGGATGAAGATGGACAGGCTTCCGGCCGACAGGTGCCGGTTGCGGAAGTGCCGCGGGTCGAGCATCGGGTTGGCGGTGCGCAGCTCCCAGGCCACGAACACGGCCAGGATGGCCAGGCCGCCGCAGATGCCGCCCAGGGTCCGGGCGCTGGCCCAGCCGGCCTCGGGCGCCTGGATGATGCTGAACACCAGGGCAGTCAGCCCGGCCACGGCCAGTACAGCGCCGCCTGCGTCCAGCCGCGGGGCGTCCGGGTGGGAGGATTCGGGCACGAAGCCGATCGTGCAGGCGATCGCGATCACGGCCAGGGCCAGGTTGACCGCGAAGGCCGACCGCCAGGAGAACGACTCGAGCAGCGCGCCGGTGCCCAGCAGGCCGAGCAGGGCGCTGCCGCCGGCCACGGCGGCCCACACGCTGACCGCGCGGGTGCGCTCAGCCGGCGGGAAGGTGCCGGTGATGGTGGATAGCGTGGCCGGCATGACCAGGGCCGCGCCCAGGCCGGTCAGGCCGCGCAGGACGATCAGCTCGCTGGCCGACGAGGCCGTCATCGCGGCCGCGGAGGCGCCGCCGAACACGGCCAGCCCGGCGATCAGGGCGCGGCGCCGGCCGTACCGGTCGCCGAGAGCGCCGGCGGGCAGCAGCAGCGCCGCGAAGACCAGCGAGTAGGCGTCGATGATCCACTCCAGCTGGGTCTGGGTGGCCCCGGTGCTGCGCGCCAGGTCCGGCAGCGCCACGTTCAGCGACGCCATCGCCGCGGCGACCGCGCCCAGCGCGATGCAGACCACCGCGAGGACGGCCGAGGTGCTGACCCGGCGGGAGGTGCCTGGCGGGGAAGCGCTGATCCCGGTGTTCTTCATGAAGTACTTGTGGACGTTCATGGCTGGTTTCCCTTCGGGGTCTTTCTGACCCCTGCAGCCTGGTCGCGGTGGCCTGCGGTTCGCATCGGGCAGATTGAGCCCGGGGACCCTGAGGTTTTCCCTACACCGCGGGGTACGATCCGGCCGTGCCAGGAGAAGCGCTGCTGGAGCGGGACGGTGAGCTGGGCGTCCTGGCCGCGGCGCAGCGCGCGGTCACCGCGGCGGCGGCCGACGTCCGCCGGGAACGGTGGGACCTCATCGACGCGCAGGTCAAGCAGGCCAGGCGCGACCGGCAGGGCCGGAACGCGTCGGACGGCCTGCCCAAGATCATCGTGGGTGCGCGCAAGCGGCAGGGGCACGAATCTGCGGGCCGGTCCCGCGAGCTGCACGCCGAGCGGCTGCAGGCGGCGCGCGGCCGGCTGGAGGAGGCGGAGCAGGCCGTCAGGGACGACCCCGAGATCCGGGTCGATCTGCCGGGCACCGCCGTCCCGGTCGGCCGCACCGTGCTGGCCGTGACGGGGCTGGCGGCGGCGCGCTGGCATCCGGCGGCCGCCATGGCGGCGACGGGGGCGCTCGGCCGGAGGCGCTGCCGGAGCTCATCCTGCGCGGTCTGGAGCGGATCGCGCTCACCGGCCCGAACGGCGCGGGCAAGACCACCCTGCTGCGCGCCGTCGCGGGCCAGGCGGCGCCGCCCGGCGTCACGGTCTGCCTGGGCGCGGCGGTCGGCTACCTGCCGCAGCGGCTCGACATCTTCGACGATTCGCTCACCGTGGTCGACAACGTGCGAACGGCGGCGTCGGCCGCGTCGGTGAACGAGGTCCGGGCCGGCCTGGCCAGGTTCCTGTTCCGCGGCGAGCGGTTCCGCGCCTGGTCGCCGCGCTGCTGCTCGCCCAGCCCGCGCCTCAGCTGCTGCTGCTCGACGAGCCGACCAACAACTTGGAGACGGCCTCGGTCCGGCAGCTGTCCCAGGCGCTGGAAAGCTACCGGGGCGCCCTCAGACGCCGGTCGAGGTCAGCCGGATCGGATCGCGCGATCGCGGCGGGTGACGCGAGCGCCGCGAGCGCGAGGCACAGCGGCCCATAGTAGCGCCGGTCCCTGTCGCGGAAGCGCTCGCCCGGCGTCCAGGAAACGAGAACGTTCGTGCATCCAAGTACGCCAGCGCTGCCGCGCACGGTCAGCACCGCGACGACGCACGCGGCGCCGAGCCGGCGCAGCCGGGGCAGTCGCCTCGGGTGACCCCCGACGACCGCCGCGGCCGTGCTGAGCAGCGCCGACACGGCGAGGGACGCGGCCGCGGGGGGCATTTGCCGGTCCGGGCGGCCGGCCACGAGGTCGCTCAGCGTCTCGCGGTCCTTGCAGGGCCAGGCCGACCCCGCGGCCCACGCTGCGTGGAGGCCGGCGATCGCGAGGAGGCCGCTCGACGCCGTGCGTGTCGCGGTGGGCCACCGGGACAGGCCCGCGCCGGCCCCGGTGAACTCGGGCGCGCGCTCGGGGACGTCGACCTGCCAGCCGTGCCCGGTCCGGGCCAGCGCGGAGGCCGGCCCGGCGCTCCCGCCGGCGATGATGGCTGTCATGATGCCGTTCCTTCCTGGTGCTCTTGAGCAGGCGAGTGCCTGAGTCATGGTTCGGTGTGGCTGTGGGCGGGATCGGTGCTCGCGGCGCCAGTCGCCGGCCAGCAGGACGGTGACGGTGATCGCGGCGAGCTCGGCGTGGGAGTTGCCGGGACGCTCATTTGCATCTCCTTTGCGCTTGGCCGCGATGGGGGCTATCGCGGCCGAGCCTGGTTGGGGTGGCGTGCTACGCGGGTGCGGCCGCTTCTGCGGCCGGCGCAGGAGTGTGTGCGCGCGTGGCGGGGCGACGGTCGCGGAGGTAACGGCTGACGATCGGGGCGGCTACCGCGGCGGCGATGGCGGCGGCGAGGAAGCCGATGCCGAGCGCGTGCGTGAAGGCGTTCGCTGCGGCGCTGTCGAGGTGGTGAGCGGCCTGGGCGGGAAGGTGCTGGGCGACGGCATGGGCGGAGCCGATCGAGTCGCGCGCCGCGTGGCTGAGGTTTGCCGGCAACTTCGCCACGGCGCCAGTCATGCGGCCGTGGTAGACGGAGTTCATGATCGAGCCGATGATCGCCACGCCGAGTGCGCCGCCGACCTCCCGGTTGACGTCGTTCATCGCCGAGCCGACGCCGGCCTTCGCCTCCGGAACGGCGCTCATCACGGACGCGGTCGCGGGCGCCATCACGTTGCCCATGAAGAAGGCCAGCCCGGCGAGGGTGAAGCCGATCAGCCAGACCGATGTGCGCGGTGTCCAGGCGAGAGCGGTGGTGAGCACGACCGCGAGGCCGGCCAGGCCGCCGGCGATGACGCGGGGGGTGCCGAGCTTCTGGGCGAGCCGGTCGGAGTTGCCGCCGCCGGCGGCGAGGCCGACGACGAGCGGGAGCATGATCGCGCCGGCCGTGAGGCTGGAGAAGCCGCGTGCGAACTGCAGGTACTGGGTGAAGGCGAAGACGGCGCCCATCAGGCCGAAGTAGGCGAGCGTGATGCCGAGCGAGGCGACGCTGAAGGCGGGGTTGCGGAAGAACGAGAGCTCGAACAGCGGCTCGCGGTTGTGGGTCTCCCACCAGGCGAACACCGCACCGAGCGCCGCCGCGGCGGCGAAGGAGCCGACGATGGTGGTGCTCGTCCAGCCCTTGTTCGGCGCCTCGATGATCGCGTAGACGAGCGCGACGAGCGCTCCCACCGAGAGCAGGGCGCCGAGCGGGTCGAGCCGGCCCGGCTTGCGGTCGCGGGTCTCGGGGACCAAGACGGAACCGGCGGCCAGGGCGGAGGCGGCGATCGGGACGTTGAGCCAGAAGACTGATGCCCAGGAGAAGTAGTGCAGGAGGAGGCCGCCGATGAAGGGGCCCAGCCCGATCCCGACGGAGGCGGTCGCGGACCAGATGGCGATCGCCTTGCCGCGCTCCTGGCGGGGGAAGATGTTGCTGACGGTGGAGAGGGTGGCCGGCATGATCATCGCGGCGCCGACGCCCATCAGGGCGCGCAGGCCGATCAGCTGCCCGGTGCTGTGCGCGAGCGTGGCGAGCGCGCTCGCCCCGCCGAAGAGCACCAGCCCGCCCTGGAGGACTCGCTTGCGGCCAAAGTGGTCGCCGAGGGTGCCCATGAGAAGGAGCAGGCCGGCGAAGGCCAGGATGTAGGCGTCGACGATCCACTGGAGCGTCGCGCCGGAGGTGTTGAAGTGGCGCTGCAGCGTCGGCAGCGCGACGTTGAGCACCGTGTTGTCCAGGCCGATGATCACGAGGCTGATCGACAGCACGATCAGGGTCTTCCATCTCCTGGCGTAGATCTTGGGATCGATGGCTGGTGCGCTGGTCATGGCTGGTTCCCTTCGCTGGGTGTTGCTCACCCTGCAGCCTGGCCGCGGTGGCCTGCGGCTCGCGTCGGGAACATCCGGCCCGGGCACCCTGAGGTTTCCCCTACATGTGGGGGTACGATCCGGCTGTGGCCGGGCAGGAGCTGCTGGAACGGGAGGGCGAGCTGGGCGTGCTGGGGACGCTCGTGGCGCAGGCTGCGGGCGGGGACGGCCGCGTCGGCTTGATCGAGGGCCCGCCGGGCATCGGGAAGACCCGGCTGGTCGCGGCGGCCCGGCGGCTGGCGGCCGAGGCGGGAATGCGCTGCCTGTCCGCGCGCGGAGGCCCGATGGAGCGCGCGTACCCGTTCGGCGTCGTGCGCCAGCTGTTCGAGCCCGTGCTCGCAGTCGGCGCGGGGGAGCGCGGCGAGGTGTTCGCCGGGCCGGCGGGCCGTGTTGAGCGCCTGTTGTCAGGTGAGGGCCAGCCGGCCGCGGACGGCGGCGGGCCGTTTGCCGTCTACCACGGCCTGTACTGGCTCACCGCGAACCTGTCGGCTGCGGGCTCGCTGGCCCTGCTGGTGGATGACCTGCACTGGGGTGACCCGCCGTCGTTGGCCGCGGTGGAGTACCTGGGCCGGCGCCTGGAGGGCCTGCCCGTGCTGCTGGTGATCGCCTCGCGCGCCCACGAGCCGGGATTCGACCGCGCCGTCCTTGACACCCTCGGCCGGGAACCCGCCGCGCGCGAGGTGACGCCGCGGGCCCTGAGCGAGGCGGCCACAGCCGAGCTGCTGCGGGCGCGGCTGTCTGCCGCAGCCACCGACGGATTCTGCCGCGCCTGCCACGCGGCCACGAGAGGAAACCCGCTGCTCGTCGCGGAACTGGCCAGCGCACTGGCCGCCGAGGGCGTCACCGGGCGGGCGGGCGATGCCGCCAAGGTCGCGGAGATCGGGCCGGAGGCGGTCGCGCGGGCGGTGCGGCTGCGGCTGGCGCGCCTGTCCGATGAGGCACGATCACTGGCTGCGGCGGCCAGCGTGCTGGGCGACGGCGCGCCACTGGAGGACGCGGCCGCTCTGGCCGGGCTGGACCTGCCCCTGGCGGTGGCCGCGGCGACCGCGCTGGCCGAGGCGGACCTGCTGCGCGCGCACGAGACGATCACGTTCGTGCACCCCGTCGTCCGGGCCGCGGTCTATGCCAGCCTCGGGCCGTTCGGCCGGCGCGAGGGACATGAACGGGCCGTGCGGCTGCTGACCCGGGCGGGACGGCCCGCGGAGCGGATCGCCGCGCACGTGCTGCGCTGCCCGCCCGCCGCCGACCACGATGCTGTCGGGATCCTGCGCGCGGCCGCCCGGCGCTCGATGGCCGACGGCGCCGCCGGGCTCGCGGCAGACTATCTGCTGCGGGCCCTGGACGAGCCGCCGCCGGCCGGGCAGCGGCCTGAGATCTTGTTCGAGCTCGGCGCCGCCGAGCGGCTCCAGAACCCGCCCCGGGCTGCCGGGCACCTGCGGGAGGCACTCACCCTGACCGGCGACCCGGCCCGGCGGGCGCAGATCGCACTCGGCCTGGGCCGCGCGCTGTTCGGCGCGGGGCGGATAGGCGAGGCGAAGACCGTGTTCGAGGAGGCGCTGGCCGGCCCGTCACTGGACGCGGCGCAGATACGCAGCCTGGAGACCGGCCTGGTCGCGCTCGGCTTGTTCGAGTCGCAACTGGTCCCGCTCGCCCGGGAGCGGCTATGCCGGTTCGACCCCGACGCGCCGCTGGATGATCTTGAGAGCCGCATCCTGCTCGCGTGTGCCGCCTACGATCAGGCGCGGGCGGGAACCAGCAAGGACGCCGCGGCCGGGCGGGCGCTGCGCCTGGCCGGCGACCCGGCCATCCTCACCGAGGACAGCCAGGGCGCATGGGCGCAGGTGGCCGGCGTGCTGCTGGCCGCCGACCGCCTTGACGACGCCCAGCGCCTCGCCGGGGATTTGACGCGCACCGGTGAGGAGTCCGGATCGGTCCTGCTGGCCACGGGCGCGCTGTGGCTGCAGGCCAATGTCCTGCACCGTCGCGGCGCGCTGGCCGACGCCGAAGCCTGCTTTGCCTCCGCGGTCGATACCGCGGCCGCGCACGGTTTCCTGACCGTGTCCGGCTGGGCCGGCGCGCAGTACGCGACCGTGCTCGTTGACCGCGGCGACCACCAAGCGGCCGGGCAGGTGGTGCGCCGGCTCGGGCTCGACGGGCCGCTGCCGGACACCGTGCACCTGCACGAGGCACGGCTGGCCGCCGGGCTGGTCCGGGTCACAGCCGGGCAGGTCCGCGAGGGCATCGACCAGATCCGCGAGGCCGGCCGGCTGTGGGAGGCGATCGGCGCGCGGAACCCGGACATGGCCGCGTGGCGTCCGCACCTGGCCCAGGCCCTGCTGCTAGCCGGCCAGCAGGACGAAGCCCGCGCGGTCGCCGCCGAGCACGCCACCCTGGCCCGCGCCTGGGGCGCCGCCCGGCCGCTGGCCCGCGCGCTGCGAGTTCAGGGACTCACCCGCGGCGGCGAGGAAGCAATCGTGCTGCTGCGGGAGTCGGTCCAGGTGGCCCGGGACTCGCCCGGACGGCTGGAGCTGGCGTTGTCGCTGGTCGAGCTGGGCGCGGCCGAACGCCGCGCGAACCGCAGGGCCGCCGCCCGGGACCCGCTGGAGGAAGGCATGGCGCTGGCCCACCAGTGCGGGGCCCGCGCCCTGCAGGACCGCGGCCTGGCCGAGCTGCTCGCGGCCGGCGCGCGCCCGCGGCGGCCGCCCGCCAGCGGCCGCGACACCTTGACCCCCAGCGAGCTGCGCATCGCCGGGCTGGCCGCCGACGGGCAGACCAACCGGCAGATCGCCCAGCGGCTGTTCATCACCCCCAAGACGGTCGAGGCCCACCTCGCCCGCGCCTTCCGCAAACTGCACATCGACTCCCGCGCGCAGCTTCCCGCGGCCCTGTCCCGCTAGGGAAAGCCGGACAGCCGTAGCCTGACCACGACCAGGCAGGAACATCGGGCCGCGGGGCTATTCATGCGGGGGGGCGGTACACGTCACTCCATGCCGTTCCGTGCCTCGGCAAGGCTACGCGGGGTTCAGCGGTGCCCGGTCCAGCGCGGGCCGGCAGCGGCCCAGGCCGACTCCCACCCAGCGAGACGATGCCGGTCAAGAACCATCCGGCACACGAGGTAACCGAGGATGAGCACGACGGCGGCACCTGCCGTGACGCTGAAGCCGGCAAACAGTGCGATGAAGATCAGGTCGCCCGGGGCTGAGCGGGGAAGACAGGGGCTGTCCGGAATGGCCCCGCCGGCACCTGCAACGAGGCTGGGGCTGGCGCGTGGTAGACGGCCGGGGCGGTCGCCGTGGTCAGGAGGCCGGACCTTCCGGTTTCATCGGGCAGTCGCCACCTGGCCGCAACGGCGATCGTCCGGCTGCTGGCGGCCACCGCCGGCTGGGACAGTACCGCGACAGCTGACTGCAGGCGGGCCGCCACCGCGTGCTCGAACTGTCAGAGGTGCCAGCTGAAGCACCCCGCTCCGACAGCGGCGGTGAGGGAGGCCGCTATCAGGGACACGATGACGGCTGCCTCGATACGGTCAGAGGGCCGCCGCAGCTCGTTCCGGCCGGAAACAGCCGCCCCAGGCGGCGCAGCGGGCTCGGCGGGCTGGACCTGTCATGACGATCACGTCGTGCCGTTGCCCGGGAGGCTTCGGCGTTGCCCTCAGCCTCGTGAGCCTGGCCATTCACCCCGCGAGCCGGTGCGTCTCGTCCTGGATGACGACGGCCACCAGGGCCAAGGCGGGCGCGTGCTGCCGGTAGTGATGCGCGCAGAACAGCAGGTCATGGCGGCTGCGGAGCAGGACACGAACCCAGGCCCGAGCACCGCAGCTGTCGCAGCGGTGCATGGCATTCATCGGCCCGGTCGGCGCCGGTGCTTCGCTGGGCGATGCTTCCTGGGGCGCTTGGCGCTGGGCCCGGCGCTTGGTCCATGATTCTCTCGCGCTCATGGCGAGTACCTCCTTTGCCCGGTCAGGCGGTGGGTCTTGCTCACCCCTGCAGCTTGGTCTTGGTGGCCTGCGGTTCGCATCGGGCAGATTGAGCCCGGGGACCCTGAGGTTTTCCCTACACCGCGGGGTACGATCCGGCTGTGCCAGGAGAAGCGCTGCTGGAGCGGGACGGTGAGCTGGGCGTCCTGGCCGAGCTGGTGGCGCAGGCGGCGGGCGGGGACGGGCGGGCCGGCCTGATCCAGGGCCCGCCGGCATCGGCACGACCCGGCTGGTGGCGGCGGCGCGGCGGCTGGCCGCTGAGGCGGGGATGCGCTGCCTGTCCGCGCGCGGCAGCCCGATAGAGCGGGCATTCCCGTTCGGCGTGGTGCGCCAGCTGTTCGAACCTGTGCTCGTGGCCGGCACCGGGTAGCGCGGCGAGGTGTTCGCCGGGCGGGCCGGCCGGGTGGAGCGGCTGCTGGCGGGCGAGGCGAGCCGGCGGATAGTGGCGGGCCGTTCGCGATCTACCACGGCCTGTACTGGCTGGCAGTGAATCTGTCGGCTGCGGGCGCGCTGGCCCTGCCGGGTGGATGACCTGCACTGGGGTGACCCGCCGTCGCTGGCCGCGGTGGAGTACCTGGGCCGCCGCCTGGAGGGCCTGCCCGTCCTGCTGGTGGTTGCCTCGCGGGCGCACGAGCCGGGCTTCGACCGCTCCGTCCTTGACGCCTCGGCCTGGAACCTGCGGTGCGCGAGGTGGCGCCGCGGGCGCTGAGTGAGGCGGGCACCGCCGGGCCGGTGCGGGCGCGGCTGCCGACGGCTGACGACGGGTTCTGCCGCGCCTGCCACGCGGCCACCGGGGGAACCCGCTGCTGGTTGCCGAGCTGGCCCGCGCGCTGGCCGCCGAGGGCGTCACCGGGCTGCCGCGAGAGGCCCGATTCGATGACGTGAAGGTATGCCCCGCAGACCCGGCCCGCCCGCAGGTCAGCTTCCCGGCACGCTGGATGGTGCGGTCCGTCGTTCCAGCAGCGTCACGGTGGTAGCAGGCCCGACCTGGCGGATGCCGGCGGGTGTGAATCCGCGCCGCCGGTAGAGCGCGAGTGCGGGCAGGTTCGCAGTTCCCGTGGCGACCACGGAGCGTGCTGCGGGTTCGAGTCGGTCGAGGCTGTCGAGCAGCGTGGTAGCGATGCCACGGCGGTGCGCGCGAGGGTGCACCATCAGCCGGCAGATGTCCAGGGTGCCGTCATGGAGCCGGGTCCAGGACACCGCTCCGGCCAGACCGGTCTCGTCGTCGAGGCCGAGAAAGGACTCCCCGCAGTCGCGCAGTTGCTGGAGCGACTCGTGCAAGGGCGGAATGCCGGCGAATCCGATCAGCTCGGCCTCGACCGCGTACGCGGCGCGCTGGAGTTCCCACACGCACCGGAGGGTGTCCCGATCGGACAGGTCGAGCCGTCTCGGCTCGGCCATCAAAAGGCGCACCCCAGTTTGCTGCCGTGAGAACCCGACATACTGCAATCGTACCCGCACTGCGCCTGCCAGCGTGCCTGCGCACCGCCCGGGCACCACCCTTTCCATCTGGGATGGTTGCGGTGTCCCCATTGAAAGGTACAGTTATCCCTGTACCGAATCACAATTATGCGCGGCCATGGCTGTCAAGAATTGACACAAGAGAGCCAATCAGATCGGCGGATCTCGCGTGTCGCGCGACCCAGAGCTGTTACCGTCGGTAACGAAGCGCCGATCTGGCACTCGCCGGACCCAGCGCCACGACGGTATCGGCGACTTGCCGTAGTCGGCCTGCTCATGCTCGTGTGCGGCTGGTGTCACCTTTGCTCACCGATGTAGCAGCGTGTGTAGCAGAGACGCCATGGACCGGGGGAGCGGTGCGAGACGGCGGGAGACACCGCGGCTCCCCCGTGCAGGATGGTTGCCGGACTACGTGGACTTCCGGGACCGTCGTGGACGGCGGTCGTCTGACTCATAACCCAGAGGTCGCGGGTTCAAATCCCGCCCCCGCTCCTAGTTTTCGCAGGTAAAGGCCCTTTCCTAGTCGAGAGGGGGCCTTTTGCGTATCGAGCGCTGTAGCAAAGCGTGTAGCAGAAACCGGGCTCCGCGCGGCCTGGCAGTGAGACGGGGGAGACGGGGTGACACGGGATAAGACAGCGTGGACATGGTGGACGCTGGCGCCCGCGGTCGCTGGGTGCCTGGCCCAGAAGTATCGTCGGCGTAACGGCGTCCGCGCTGACCCGGCTCGAACGCGCACTCATGCCGGATCGAGACTCGGCGGCGGCTGCTACGTGCTGAGACCGTAAGCAAATACGGCCCGTGCGCTGAGCCGCTCCCTGCCGAATCCGTACGGCTAATTACGGTGCCGGCTGCGCGGACGGCCAGGTACAGATGATCCGATTCTGGGCTATTTAATAAGGCTGCATTCCTTAAATGCCTGGCGGGCCGCGGATTGTCCGGGTCGCCCAGGTGGCATCGGCCCTTGGGTGTTTAGGCGGGGGAGGGTTTGGGCAGGCCGTCGCGCACGAGTTGGGTGCGGGAGGCGATGCCGAGCTTGGTGAATACCTTCCGCAGGTGGTAATCGACGGTACGCGGGCTGAGATACAGCTGCGCGGCGATCTCGCGGTTGGTCAGGCCTTGCGTGACCAGCCCGGCGATCTGCAGTTCCTGTGGTGTGAGCTGGTCCAGGGCCAGGCGGTCGCGCTTGCTGGTGGTTTCCCCGGTTGCCCGCAGCTCTGCTGCGGCGCGGTTCTCCCACGGCAGCGCCCGGAGCTGGTGGAACAGCTCAGCCGCCGTGAGCAGGTGTCCGCGGGCTTCCTGCCGCCGGCGCTCTCGCCGCAGCCACTCGCCGTAAAGCAGTTCGGTGCGAGCGCGCCAGAACGGGGACAGGGCCGGACGTGCGGCAAGTGCCTGGCGGGAAATGCTCGCCGGCGCTGTCCGGTTCAAGGAGCGCACGCGACCGGCTGCACAGCGCGTGGTGTTCCCCGGCAGGCGATCGTGTTACCCACTGCTGATAGCGGGCGAATCTGCTGGTGACCTCGGGCTGGCGTCCGGCGCGCACGGCTGCCTCGACGGCGTCGGGAGTCGCGCGCAGCGCGATCATCGGGTGTGCTTCCGGGCTGTCGGCGGCGGTGGCGGCGAGCAGGTGCGTGGTGGCCTGGTCCGGTCGGCCCTCGGTTAGATGCAGCATGCCTAGCCGCCACTCGGCGACGCCGATGAGGTATGGAGCCTCGCGGTTGCGTCCCAGCGCGAGTAGCTGCTCGGCGTGGTCGCGTGCGTCAGCGCCGCGCCCCCAGATGGCCTCCACCAGGGCCATCGTGGCCAGGTGCCAGCTGATGCCCCAGATCTGCCCAGCATCCAGGGCGAGCCGGTGCCCCTCCTCGGCCGCGGCGAGGGCCAGATCGAAGCGGTCACGGTCCAGCAGCGCGGCTGCCTGATGCTGAAGGGCCAGCGGAAGCATACTCACCAGCCCTTGCTGTCTTGCGAGCGCGACGGCGCGGTTGGCGTAGCTGAGCCCGTCGGCAATCTCGGGTGCGGCCCATGCCGCAGACGCCGCCCAGATCAGCGCACGGGGATCGTCAAGGTCTGCGGCGCGGGTGACGACATCGCTGAACGCGCTGTCTGCGCGGTTCTGGTCGCCGGTCATCGCCGCCGAAAGACCGGTGAGTACCGCGGTGAGAAGCCGGTCACGGTCTGTCTTGGATGCTACGGTGGCGGCGCGCCGCCCCAGTTCGGCCGCCGTCGCGAAATCGCCGGCGAACGCGGCGGTCTCGGCTGCCTCGCCGAGTGCATCAAGCATCAGCGAAGGGCCGCTTGCGGCACCCAGGCACTCGAGCAGTACTCGCAAGGCGGCGCGGATCTCGCCGCAGCGAGCCTCGATTATCCCGCTAAGGAATAGCAGCCGTGCGCGTGCCTGCCCCGATGTGATCGGCAGGGCCCGCCCGATCAACTGACGTGCCCTTGCGGGCTCGCCGGCGTCCCATGCTGCATGCGCCGCGGCGGCCAGCCGCGACGCTCGCCTCCGGGTATCGGTGCTCAGCTCGGCCGCGCGCAGGAACGCGGTCGCCGCCGAGGCGTGGCCGGCCCGTAGTTGCGCGC